>NPID01004966.1_pt1 | contig 38677 bp, 37 predicted proteins | sample 8637491 | NCBI WGS metagenome assembly NPID01 (sample SAMN07420843, study PRJNA396082) | bioreactor metagenome | isolation source: sample BA6 brine-fed electro-methanogenic bioreactor BA | place: Japan: Kochi | collected 2016-06-14 | reverse complement strand
AGCTTTGTCAAAGCCTCGGGGGGGGCTTCTTGACACCCCATGGGCGATTGATATCCTTGGGTTAGGCAATTGTCCGCGGCAGTTTCACGCCTTGAGCGTTGTCCCCTTGGACGTGGCGAACGGATAAAGGTGAGCGAATGAATGAACTGGCTTTGGGGGAACGGATTTCCCGCCTGCAGAAGGAGCTTCGGATGGTCGCCGACGATGGTGACCGGAGGATGCTCGAAGTGCGCATCGAAATGGATCGGCTGAAGATCGAGCTGGCCGCCCTGAAAAGTTTCATCGGAACCGTCTATCCATCCTTCGCCGAGCAGTTTCCCCAGATTCTCGACAAGACCATCAGGGAAGTCAATCCGGAAACGGACTGAGTTTCAAAGGAGCCCCGCTTTATGTTCGAGCAGTCCACCCACCTGCCTCCCACCTTGCCGGTTTACCCCCTGCGGGACCAGGTGGTTTTCCCGCACATGATGTTTCCTCTGTTTGTCGATGCAGAGGCCATGGGGTTGATCGAAGAAGCCCTGCGCGGCGACCACCTGCTGGCCGTGGCGGCCTGTTTCAAGGAGCGCGGGGTTTGCGCTTTCGATGATCTGCCGCGGATCGCCACCGCCTGCCGCATCAACCAGGTTTTCCGGTTCCCGGAAGGGGGGTGCAAGGTGGTGGTGGAAGGGCGTGAGCGAATTCGCCTGAACCGACCGACCCAGCAGACACCCTTCCTGATCGCCGCGATTGAACCCGTGGCGATCCCCGAGGGACACGGGTTGGTGGCCGATGCCCTGGTGCAGAGTGTCAACTCCCTGCTCAAGATCGCCCTGGCCTACGGTCGTCCGCTTCCCGGGGATGTTCTGAAGATGATCGATCGGCTCGAGAATCCCGGAAGGCTCGCTGACATGGTGGGGGTTTACCTCAATCTCGAACTGCGGGAACAGCAGCGTCTACTGGAAATTCTCGACCCCGTCGAACGGCTCAAAGAGGTCTACATGCACCTGACCAATGAGGTGCAGAAACTCCAGGTGCGGGGCAACATTCAGTCGGAGGTCGCCAAGCGCCTCGGTAAAACCCAGAAGGAATATCTGCTTCGCGAGCAGATGAAAGAGATTCAGGAGGAACTCGGCGATGAAGACCCCCGACAGGCCGAACTCAACGACCTTAAAAAGCGCATTGCCAAAGGGGGGATGCCCGGGGCGGTGCGCAAGGTAGCCGAAAAGGAACTGGTCCGCCTTGAGCGGATCAATCCCGCCTCGCCCGAGTACACGGTGGCCCGCACCTATCTCGAGTATCTGTGCAATGTGCCCTGGAGCCGGGGAACCGAGGACACGCTCGACATCAACCATGCTCAGGAGGTGCTCGACGAGGACCACTACGACCTCAAGGAGGTCAAGGAGCGGATTCTCGAATATCTGGCGGTGCGCTCCCTGAAATCGACCACCAAGGGCCCGATTCTCTGTTTCGTCGGTCCCCCCGGGGTGGGCAAGACCTCCCTGGGCAAATCGATCGCCCGGGCCATGGGGCGCAAGTTCATCCGCATATCCCTCGGCGGCATGAAGGACGAGGCCGAGATCCGCGGCCACCGGCGCACCTACATCGGCGCCCTGCCGGGACGCATCCTCCAGGAAATCTGCCGGGTCGAGGCCAACAACCCGGTTTTCATGCTCGACGAGGTCGACAAGATCGGCCAGGATTTTCGCGGCGACCCCTCCTCGGCGCTGCTCGAGGTGCTCGATCCCGAACAGAACAACAGCTTCGCCGACCACTACCTCGATGTCCCCTTCGACCTGTCGCGGGTCATGTTCATCACCACGGCCAACCTGATCGACCCGATCCCCCATGCCCTGCGTGATCGGATGGAGGTGATCCACCTTTCGGGCTACAGCGACGAGGAGAAAAAGCAGATCGCCTTCAAATACCTGATACCCAAGCAGATCGAGGAAAACGGCCTGGAACGCTATCCCCTCGATTTCGACGAGGGGGCGGTCCTGAAGATCGTGCGCGATTACAGCCGCGAAGCCGGGGTGCGTACCCTCGAGCGGCAGATCGCCTCGGTCTGCCGCAAGGTGGCCAAGGAGATCACCCAGCGTAAATCGCCGCGGCAGATCATATCCTCCGCCGATGTCGAGGAACTGCTCGGACCGCGCAAGTTTTTCACCGACGTGGCCAGCGAGGAAGATCGCGTCGGTGTCGTCACCGGCCTGGCCTGGACCGAGTCGGGGGGCGACATCATATTTATCGAGGCCTCACGGATGGCCGGCAAGAAGGAACTGATCCTCACCGGCAGCCTCGGCGACGTGATGCAGGAATCGGCCAAGGCCGCGCTCTCCTTTATCCGCTCCCATGCCGGGGATTTCGGTGTGGCGCGCGACTTTTTCGACAAAAGCGATATTCATGTGCATGTCCCTTCGGGCGCCATCCCCAAAGACGGACCCTCGGCGGGAATCACCATCGCCACCGCGATGATTTCGCTGGTGACCGGACGACCCGCCCGGCGCGAGGTGGCGATGACCGGGGAGCTGACCCTGACCGGCCGCATCCTGCCCATCGGCGGCATCAAGGAGAAAGTCCTCGCGGCCCGGCGGGCAGGGGTGAAAACCATCCTGCTGCCCGAGCGCAACCGGGAAAATCTCATGGATATCGACGAGGATTCCCGGGCCGCGATCAAAATCGTGTTCGTCGACTCCATGCAGGAGGTGGTGGCGCAGGCCCTGCTGCCCAGAGCAACGGGCACGCGGCCCAACGGGTTCTACGAAGGGGATGGGTCGAGCAGCTGCGGCGCCCAGCCGTGATCCGGCCGGGGCGAAGCAGTCCGGCCGGATCCAGGACCTGCTTCGGGCCGCCGGCCCGGCCCTTGTGATGTCATGTTTCTGACGAATCTGGAAAATACCATCAAGAGCTTCTTCCTCGAAGTGGATGCCTATGCCCGGCTGACCTTTTCCGCCCTCGGCAAAACCTTCTCCCGAACGTTTTACTTCCGCGAACTCGTCTTCCAGTTCGACCGCATCGGTTTCGAATCGCTGTTCATCGTCCTGTTGACCGGCATTTTTACCGGAATGGTCATGGCTCTTCAGGGGGTGGTGCTGTTCACCCGGTTCGGTGCCACCAATCTGGTCGGGAGCGTCATCGGCGCCTCCATCGTCCGGGAACTGGGGCCGGTGCTGGCCGCCCTGATGGTCGCCGGCCGGGTCGGTTCGGGGATCACCGCGGAACTGGGCACCATGAAGGTCACCGAGCAGCTCGACGCTTACCAGGTCGAGGGGACCGACGTGGTGAAAAAGCTGGTGGTCCCCCGGTTTCTGGCCTGCCTGTTGAGCCTGCCGTTGCTGACCGTGTTCACCGACGCGATCGCCATCATGGGCGGTTTTTTTATCGTCAGCACCTCAACCGACATCAACGCCGCCTATTACTGGCTCTCGGTGATCGATTTTCTCAAGGTGTCCGACGTTTTTCTCGGCTGCTTCAAGCCGTTGTTCTTCGGACTGCTGATCGCCTCGATCTCCTGCCACCTGGGCATGCGTGCCGCGGGCGGCTCCGAGGGGGTCGGGGTGGCGGCTAAAAAAGCGGTGGTGTTTTCCTCGGTCTTTATCCTGATATCGGATTTTTTCCTGACCAAGCTGTTTCTGGTGGTCTTCCCATGATCCGGCTGGAGGACATCTATCTGACCCTGGGCGAAAAAGAGATCCTCAAAGGGGTCTCCTTCGAGGTTTCCGCGGGGGACAAGGTGGTTATCATGGGGCCTTCGGGGACCGGCAAGAGCACCATCCTGCGGGTGATCCTGGGGCTCTGGAAGCCCGACCGGGGGCGGGTCCTGTTCGACGGCGACGACATTCACCAGATGAACGAAGAGGAGTTCACCGAACGGCGCAAGACGCTGGCCATGGTTTTCCAGGGTGGGGCCCTGTTCGATTCGCTGACCGTCGGTGAAAACGTCGGTTACCGGTTGTTTGAAGAAGGGAAGTTGCCGCAGCCGGATATCGAGAAGCTCGTTCGCCGGGTCCTGGCCTCGGTCGATCTGGAGGACGCCATCGATCAATACCCGGCCGAGCTTTCGGGGGGGATGCGCAAACGGGCCGCCATTGCCCGGGCCCTGGCCGTCAAACCCCAGTGCATCCTGTTCGACGAGCCGACCGCCGGGCTCGATCCGGTGGCATCCTGCAAGGTCAACGAACTGATCGTCAGCTGCCAGATGCATGGCAAATCGACCCTGGTGGTGACCCACGATCTGGCCTGCGCTTTTCGGGTGGCGCAGAGGTTCATGTTCATTCACGAAGGCAGAATCATTTTCGACGGCGACCGCGAGGCCCTGGAGCGTTGCCCGGAGCCGGGCCTGTGTGAATTTCTGCACCCCGAGGCGCAGTGCGCCGGTGCCAAAGGAGGGGCCCTGTGAAACGGAGCAGAACCATCGCCTGGGCAGAAGTGCGGATGGGGATATTCCTGGTGGCGGCCCTCGCCCTGTTCGGCGTGGCCATCTTCGCCATCGGCGAGAAAACCCGTCTGTTCACCCCCACGACGACCGTGCAGGTGCTGCTGACCGATGTTCAGGGACTGCGGGTCGGGGCTCCGGTCTGGCTCTCCGGGGTGGTGATCGGCTCGGTGTCGGATATCGCCTTTGCCGACCCGCTGAAGTCCGACCGCATCACCGTGACCCTAAGGGTCGAGGAGTCGGCGGCCAAGCGGCTTGGCCAGGATGCCAGGGTGGCGATCCAGACCCGGGGGCTGCTCGGCGAGAAGTTCATCGAAATCACCGCCGGCAGCCGTTACGGGCTGCCGACCCAACCGCTGTTGGGGGAGCCGCCGATGGGAATCGACCAGGTGGTCGACCGGGCCTACAGCGCCTTTGAGCGTATCGGCACCTTGGTCGAGCAGATCGAAAACCGTGACGGGAGCCTGGGCAAGCTCCTTGGCGACGCCGCCCTCTACGATACCCTGGTCCAGTTCGCCGGCCGGCTCAAAGGGCTGACCGAAGCCATCTCCGAAGGGGAGGGGAGCCTCGGCAAGATGCTCAACGACCCCCGGCTCTACGACCGGATGGTGGCTTTTTCCAGGCGCGGCGAGGCGGCGGCCAGAAGCTTCGAGGACTTCGTCAAGGAACTGAAAGACCCCGGGGGAACCCTCGGCAAGCTGGCCCATGACCCGACCCTCTACGATGAAGGGGTGGCCACCCTGCAACGGGCCAGAAGTTCGCTGGCCGAATTCGAAACCCTGGCCCGGGCTGTCAACCAGGGGCAGGGGACGGCCGGCAAGCTGGTCACCGAGGCCCAACTGCACGATCGGCTGGTGCGGACCCTCGATGACCTCGATCGGCTGCTGCTGGACATGCGCGAAAATCCCGGGCGATACGTGAATTTTTCATTGTTTTAAGGGGCTTGTCGTCGGACGGTGGACCGCGCCCGGTGGCCGGAGATTTCTCTAGGGTATACCGTCCTGCCAGTATATAATTCCCCCTTTTCCCGAACCCATCTCAGGAGTTGCAAGGTGTTGAAAAAAAATATCCTGTTCCGATTGGTCCCGGTTCTTGCCGGACTTCTGCTGCTGGCCGCGCTGGCCCCGGCGGCGACGCTCGAGGAGAAGGTCAAGGAGCATACCTTCGCCAATGGTCTCAAGCTGCTGGTGGTCGAGCGGCACGATTCGCCGACCTTTGCCGCCTACATCACCATCGGCGTCGGCTCGGTTCACGAAACGAGCCAGACCCGGGGGGTGGCCCATCTGCTGGAGCACATGCTGTTCAAGGGGACCCGATCCCTGGGCACCACCGATTACCGCAAGGAAAAGCCTCTGCTCGAGGAGATCGAAGAGGTCGGCTCGACCATCGACGGGCTCAAGGGGCGCAAGGATGCCGATCCCCAGAAGCTGGCGCAGCTGCGCCGGTTTCTGGCCGAATTGCAGCAGCAGCACAAGCAGTACGTGGTCAAGGATGAGTTCTCGCGGATCTACGCCGAAAACGGCGGGACCGGCTACAATGCCTTCACCAGCAAGGATCTGACCACCTACCTGATTTCCCTGCCGGCCAACAAGCTGGAACTCTGGGCCGCTCTCGAGTCGGACCGGATGCAGAATGCGATTCTTAGGGAATTCTACACCGAGCGCGAGGTGATCAAGGAGGAGCGCCGGCGCTCCTACGAAAGCAGCCCGCGCGGACTGATCTACGAAAACCTGGTGGCCGAGGCCTTCACCATGCATCCCTACCGCAACCCGATCATCGGCTGGCAGTCGGATATCGATAACCTGACCCTGGCCGAAACCCGCGACTTCCTGCATAAATATTACGCCCCGGTGAACACGGTGATCGCCCTGGTCGGGGACCTCGAATTCGAGCAGGCGGTGCGCATGGTGGAGCGCTATTTCGGCGATATCCCGCCCGGCATCCCGGTGCCGCCGGTCACCGCGAAGGAGCCGCCCCAGCGCGGGGAGAAGCGCATCCGGATCGAGTTCGATGCCGAGCCGCAGCTGGCCATTGCCTTTCATAAGCCGACCCTGCCCGAGCGGGACGACTACATCTTCGATCTGATGGCGCAGATTCTCAGCGAGGGGCGCACCTCCCGTCTGGTCCGGTCGCTGGTGGTGGAAAAGCAGTTGGCCACCTCGATATCGACCTACGGCGCGCCGGGGTCCCGCTACCCCAACCTGTTCGTCATCGCCGCCGTTCCCCGCCATCCGCATACCCCCGCCGAGGTGGAGCAGGCGATCTACCACGAACTTGAGCGCCTGGCCAGCGAACCGGTGGACGCCGGGGAGCTGGAAAAGGCCCGCAACCGGCTGCGCACCGACCGGCTGCGCTATCTCAAGGGAAACAGCGGGCTGGCCCGGATGCTGACCTATTACCAGACCCTGGCCGAAGACTGGCGCTACCTGGTCACTTATGACGATATCGTCGCCGGAATCACCGCCGAGGAGATCATGACCGCGGCCCGCACCTACCTCGCCCCCGCCAACCGAACGGTGGCCATTCTCGCCAAGGGAGACGATTAAACCATGACCGCAGCTCTGCGTATTTTGCCCTGGTTATGCTGTCTGGTCGTTGCTGCCTGCGCCCCCAACGCGGCGCTCAGGCCCGACCAGTTGTCCTTCGAGCCCCTGGAGTTTCACGTCCCCCGAGTGGAGCGCCTCGTACTGCCCAACGGCATCCGCCTGTATCTCAAGGAAGACCACGAACTTCCTCTGGTGCAGATCACCGGCATGCTCGGCGGCGGGGCGATCGGCGATCCCGCCGAAAAAACCGGCCAGGCGGAGCTGTTCGCCGCGGTGCTGCGCACCGGCGGGGCCGGGGCGATGAGTCCCGATGAGCTGGATGCCCGGCTCGAATTTCTGGCCGCCGACCTTTCGGTCTCCACCGACAGCTACGCGACCTCCCTGGATCTTTCCCTGCGCAGCGCCGATCTCGAGGAAGGGCTCGAAATTCTGGCCGCGGTTCTGCGCCGCCCCGGCTTTGAACCGCAGCGGCTGGAGCTGGCCCGCCGGCAGGCCATCGAAGGGATTCGCCGGCAGGACGACGACCCCGGTTCGGTGGCCTCTCGGGCCCTGATGAAGGCTCTCTACGGCGACCATCCCCTCGGCCGGACGCCGACCGTCGGGACGGTCAGCGCCGTTTCCCGCCAGGACCTGGTCGATTTTCATGATCGCTATTTCCATCCCGACAACCTGATGTTGGGGATCACCGGCGATTTCGACCGCCCGCGGCTGCTGGCCCTGCTGGACGAAACCTTCGGTGACTGGGACGGGGAGCCGGTGACCCTTCCGCTGATTCCGCCGCTGCCGGAGCCGGCCCCGCCGACTCTCTGGCTGGTGGTCAAGGAGATCCCCCAGACCACGGTGGTCTTCGGCGAAATCGGCATCGATAAGGACGATCCCGACCTGCACGCGGTTCGGGTCATGAACTACGTCCTCGGCGGCGGCGGCTTCAACTCCCGGCTGATGCGCGAGGTCCGCTCCAACCGGGGGCTGGCCTACTCGGTCTATTCCTATTACCAGATCGGCCGGCTTCTGCCCGGGCCGTTTATCGCCGGCAGCGAAACCAAAAGCGAATCGACCCTCGAGGTGGTCGGCCTGATGAAGCAGATCATGGCGGGGATGCGGCAGGATGGGGTTTCCTCCGCCGATCTCGCGTTGGCCCGAGAGAGCCTGATCAACTCGTTCATCTTCGCCTTCGACGACAGCCATGACGTGATCACCCAGCAGATGCGGCTCGATTTTTACGGCTACCCCGCAGACTACCTGGAAAGCTATCGGGATAAGGTGGCGGCGGTCACGGCCGAAGATGTGCTGCGCGTTGCCCGCGAACATCTGCATCCGGACCGCCAGGCCCTGGTTCTGGTCGGCGATCCCGCGGCTTTCGACGGGCGGCCCGAATCCCTGGGGCTGCCGGTGAAGGCCGTCGAAGCGGAGGAGTAGGCCGGCCGGTGGCAAATTATTTCGATCAGTTCTGGGCCTTTACGGTCCAGATGTTCATCCTCGTCGACCCGATTGTGGCGATCCCCATCTTTCTTGCCATCACTCCCAACAACAGCCGCGAAGAGCGCCGGGCCATGGCCCGGCGCGGCTGCTCGGTGGCCTGCCTGGTGGTGATCTTCTTTATTCTGATCGGCCCGGCAATCCTCGGCTATTTCGGCATCCAGACCCCCGCCGTGCAGATCTGCGGCGGCGTGCTGCTGTTCGCCATCGCCCTCGAGATGCTCTACGGCCGGGCGACCAAAACCGTCTCGAGCCCCCGGGAAACCCATCTGGCCGAGGCCAAGGAGGATATCTCCATCACCCCGCTGGCGATTCCCCTGCTGGCCGGGCCCGGTTCCATCGCCACCAGCCTGATCTTCGCCAAAAAGACCCATGACCCCTGGGCTTATCTGGCCCTGGTGGCCGGGGCCGCCGCCATCTTCGGCCTGACCTACGTTCTGCTGCTGCGGGCCCATCACATCGTACGGTTTCTCGGCGATCTGGGGGTGACCATCGTGACCCGCATCATGGGCCTGGTGCTGGCTTTCATTTCCGCCCAGTACGTGGTGGACGGGATCAGTACCGTCTTCGGCAGGTGATCCCGGGCCCATCCCGACGGGTCCGGTCAACGCGGCCATATCATTGCAAAAGAGCGGTATTGTGCTCTAATTGGGGCATGGCCGCTGAGGTCGGGCGAAATCGATTCGGGAGGGTCCATGTCCATGCAGGTTGACGTCTTTACGCTGCTGGTGGCCATCGGCATCGTGCTGCTGGTGCTGTTGGCGAGTTTTCTGATCCCGCTGCTGATCCAGTTGAGGTATACCCTGAGGGGAATCGACGAGGTGGTTCGCGAAGCGCGGCGGGACGCCCTGCCGATGCTTCATGAAATGCGCGAGACCACCGAACGCCTGAACCGGATCACGGCCCGGGCCGAAACCGACCTCGACAAGGCCGAGGCCCTGTTCGCATCGCTGGGCGAAGTCGGGGAATCGATACACGACGTCAACCAGTTTCTCCGCAAGGACGTGGGCCGCTACGCCGGCAACGTGGCCGGTCTCTGGCTCGGCTTCCGGGCGGCAAGCAAGGTGCTTTTAAAGGAGCTGGCAAAACAAAAGGGAGGACATTGATCATGGCAGATGAATGCAGAGGTAGTGGGGCGGGTTCCCTGTTGCTGGCCTTCGTGATGGGCGCTGCCATCGGCGGTGGCCTGGCTCTGCTGGCCGCTCCCCGTTCGGGCAGAGAGACCCGGGATAAGATCCGGGGGCTGGCCGATGAGGTGCAGGAGCGGGTGAAAGACTACACGACCCAGGCCGAAGATCGGGTCAAGGCCACCCTCGAAGAGGGGCGGGAGCTTCTCAAGGAGCAGGCCGATCTGATCAAGGCGGCCGTCGAGGCCGGCAAGGAGGCCATGGAGGAAGAGCGCGCCAAGCATAAAAAAACGGCTTGACCGCCAGCGTGAAAAAGCCCACCGTGACGTGGGCTTTTTTCATCAAGGGTATTTTCAGAGGCGGGCCCGGCATTGCGCCGGGCGATCCTCCTGCTCCGATAACCGGATAAAGAGTGTTGAACAATGGCCAGGTGGCAACGACAAGTGGAGCGGATCAAAAGCTTTCTGCTGCGGGACATGTGGGAGATCGATACGTCGGACATTTCCCGGTTTCGCCAGATGCTGCTGAGACCGACGCGGGTGGCCACCCTGGCGACCCACGGGTTTATCAGCGACCGCTGTCTGCTGCGGGCCTCGGCCCTGACCTATTCGACGCTGCTCTCCATCGTTCCCCTGCTGGCACTGATGGTTTCCGTGCTCAAGGGCTTCGGGGTGCAGAATGCCCTCGAGCCGATCATCCTTGACCGACTCGCGCTGGGCACCGAGGAGATCGTCACCCAGATCATCGGCTACATCAACAACACCAATATGGCCCGGCTCGGGGCGCTTGGCCTGGCAACCCTGATGCTGGCCGTGCTGGCCCTGCTTTCGAATATCGAAAAAAGCTTCAACCACATCTGGGGCGTCTCCGAAACCCGCCCCTTGATGCGCCGCTTCGCCGATTACTTTTCGGTGGTCACCATCGGTCCGATCTTCATTATCGCGGCCATTTCCATGACCTCGACGCTGCAGAGCACCGCGTTGATCAATCGGCTCGAAGGCATGTCCTATGTCGGTCAGGTGGTCATCTTCCTGTTCAGTACCCTGCCTTACGTGAGCATGTGGATCACCTTTACCGCTCTCTATATTTTCATGCCCAACTGCAAGGTCAACTACCGGGCGGCGCTGGTCGGAGGGGTTTTCGGCGGCACCCTCTGGCAGCTGGCCCAGTGGGGGTACGTGCATTTCCAGGTCGGCGTCGGGCGCTACAACGCCATCTACGGCACCATGGCCGCCCTGCCGATCTTCATGGTCTGGCTCTACCTCAGCTGGCTGATCGTGTTGCTGGGACTGGAAGTCACCTACGCCTGGCAGAACCAGCGCACCGCCCTGAGCGATATCCGCGGCGAGGAGGTCAGTTTCTCAAGCCGCGAACTGGTGGCCCTCACCATCCTGCTGGTGATATCCGAAGCCTTTTACCGGGGAGAAAAGAGCTGGGACAGCGAAAAAATCTGCAGCGAACTCGATCTGCCGCCGCGGCTGGGCAAAAGCATTCTCGACCAACTGGTGGAGCTGGGCTATCTTTCCGAGGTTCGGGACGGCGAAGACCAAAAGTTCGCCTACCAGCCAGGGCGGGCACCTGAAACCCTCACCGTGCACGGGGTGATCCAGGGCCTGAAAAGCGACGGCCTCAGTTGCTCCCGGTTGCGTCGGAGCGCCGAGAGCGAGGTGATTGGTGAACTCGAGCAGAAGATCGAGGCGGCGGGCCGGCAGACTCTGGGCGAGCTGACGTTGCGGGATCTGGTGTTGCAGATGGCGGAAAAGAAAACCGGCGGTGAACAGCTTGGGCCGGTGCCTTAGTGTCCCGGGCGGTTAATCGTGACAATGAATTCTGGGCCATTTTGGGTGCTGCCAAGGCGTCGCCAACGCTGGCCTGGCCGCGCGCTAAGTCAAGTTGGCGCAACGCGGGCATCGCCGAAAAGGGCCAGAATTAGAAGACGGGATTAACCGCAGGGGGTGCTAGGCGTAGGTTCGCAGGCAGAATTCCCCGTCCTCGAAGGTGGCATAGGAATACTGGGTGATCCAGTCGCCCAGGCCGATCAGGACACCCTGGTCGGTCCATTTGAACAGCGGAGCGTGAAAATGGCCGGTGATCACCGCTTCATGCCCCTCGACGAAGCGCTGTTCGGCGTGGGTCGTCAGCATCTGCTCAGGGTTCCAGCGCCGGCGCTTATGCTCATGGGTTTTCTTGCTCTGGCGGCTGGCCCAGCGGGAGATTTCCCAGGCCAGGTCGGGGGGGACGGCCTTGATCGCAAGGCGCATCGGGGCACTGCGCAGGAACCGACGGAGTTTGCGGTAACCCGAATCTTCAGGGTTGACCAGATCGCCGTGGCCGAGGAAAACCTGTTTGCCGTCGATCTCTACCGTCCCGCCGTCGGGAAAAACCCGGACACCGAGAACTTCGGTAAAATAGGGGCCCAGGTGAAAATCGTGATTCCCCTCCAGGCAGACAATCTGCGCGCCAGCTTCCCGAAGCCGGCGTAGCGCTTCGAGCACAGGCACGTAAGGGGTAAAGACGACATGCCGGTACCCCACCCAGAACTCGAAGATATCCCCCAGCAGGTACAGGGTCCGGGTGCTGCCCCGGATCTCGTCGAGAAACGCCAGCAGCCGACGGTAATTTTCGTCGGCGGGATCAAGCAGGTGGGCATCGGCGATGAAAATGTCTTTCATGGCAGGAAACTATAGGGGGCGCTAACCTGGATGTCAACCGTCAGTGCGCGAATCTCTGACCACCGGCAACCGGCAAGGGCAGCTTGACGGCCTTTCCGGGGGGGTAGTTCCGAGTGAAATCCGTTTTCGGGTGCCGCTGATCCGCAAATCGATTAAAAAGGGAGGCCGCATGAATCGCTGGTTTACCGTTCTGATATCGATTCTTGTCACTGGTTGCGCTTATGTCAAGGTTCCTCCCCTGCACCCTCCGGTGCAGGGGATCGAGGAGCAGGTGGTCGAAGGGGAAGGGCGGGCCAAGATCGTCGTGGCCGAGATCTCCGGCGTTATCACCCTGGGGCCCTTCGGACTGGAACGATTTAAAAAGGAGCCGCCGCTGATCCCCCGGTTAAAGGAAGAGCTGCGGGCCGCGATGCAGGACGAGGATGTCGTCGGCCTGGTGGTGCGCATCGACAGCCCCGGCGGCTCGGTCACCGCCAGCGACATCCTTTACCACGAGCTGTCGAGCTTCCGCGACAAAAAAGGGGTGCCGGTGATCGTCAGCGTGATGGACAAAGCCTTCTCCGGGGGGTATTATGCCGCCCTGGCCGCCGACGAAATCATGGTTCATCCCACCTCGGTGATCGGCGGAGTGGGGGTGATCGCCTTCAAGTTCAACGTCGCCGGTCTGCTGGAGAGGTGGGGGATCGAAAACGAATCGGTGCAGAGCGGCGAACTGAAGGACTTCTGGTCGCCGCTTCGCCAGAGCCGGCCTGAAGAAACCGCCCTGATGCAGGGGATCACCAACCGGCTTCACCAGCGGTTTCTCGGGATCGTTAAGGAGCGCCGCCAGCTCAAGCCCTGCGTTCTCAAGCAGGTCGCCAAGGGCGGGGTTTTCGACGCCGGGCCGGCCAAAGACCTCGCGTTGGTCGACCATATCGGCTATCTTGAGGATGCCGTCGCCCGGGTGCGGGAGCTGGCCGGGGTCGAGCAGGCACGGGTCATCATCTACCGCCGGCCCGGGGTCTATGCCGAAAACATCTATGCCGGCGCTCTGCCGCTGGGCCGTGAACTGCTTTGGGCGGAACAGGCCACCGAAGAGTTTTTCAATCCCAGCTTCCGTTATCAGTATCTACCCTGAGGCACACCGTGGACCCATCGATTCCCGCAATCCCGACCCGCTTCAGGACCGGATTCACCGACGGCCTGCGGACCACCTGGAAACTGGTCAAGTTCGTCCTGCCCCTGTACGTTGCCGTCGACCTGCTCAAGGGAACCGCTGTTGTTGAGACGCTCGGCGGCTGGTTCGCGCCGATGATGACCCTTTTCGGCCTGCCGGGCGAGGCCGCTTTCGCCTTCATCGCGGCGTTTCTGCTCAATCTTTATGCCGCCATCGCGATTATGGTTCCCCTTGAACTGAGCCCCTGGCAGGTGACCCAGTGCGGGCTGATGATGGGGATCGCTCACAATCTGATTCTTGAAGGGGGAGTGCTCGGTTCGACCGGCGCCCGCGGTGGGCTTCTCACCCTCTGCCGACTCGCCATTGCCGCCTTGGCCGGGCTGCTGCTGCACGGCGTTCACCTGTTGTGGGGCGGGTGATGGAGGCGCTGGTTCCGGCCCTTTGGGGAGCACTCAAGCTGTCCTTCAAGCTGCTGGTCATTATCGTGCCGCTGGTGACCCTTTTCGAGGTGCTGCGTTATCTGCCGGTTTTTCGCCGCGCCGGCAAGGCACTCGATCCGTTGATGCGGGGCATGGGATTGACCCGTGACGCCGCCGTGCCCCTGTTTACCGGCATTTTTCTCGGAATCGCCTACGGTGCCGGCATCATCATCCGCGTCGCCCAGGAAAAACGCCTGCCCAGGCGCGAACTGTTCCTCATGGGATTGTTTCTTGCCACCTGCCATGCGGTGATCGAAGATACCCTCATCTTCGTGGTCATCGGCGGCGACGCCTGGGTCATGCTCGGGGTGCGGATGGTTGTTGCCGTCCTGATCACGGCGTTGCTGGCCCGCTTGTGGCGTGGCGCCGAGCGGCGCCGGGAAGGGGGCTCGGGCCACTTCCGCCCCCGAGAATAATCTGCTCCGTCTTTCAACCCCGTTCAGCTCTTTCGTTCATGACCTTCGTTATTGCATCATTTCTCCCTTCTGAAAACCTGATCTACTGGGGCCTTCCGCTTTTTTCGACGGCGCTGATTGCCGTTGCGGGGTTTCGGGGCTGGCGAAAACATCTGCACAGGCGTTTTTTCTTTCGGTTCAATATCCTCTGGGATAAAAAAAGCCAGCCTTTCTGCCCCGGCTGTCTCTCCCCCTTGACCGACTGGCAGAAGCTCTCCAGCTGGAAGTTTGCAAACCTGGGAAGTCGCACCGTACGCAACCGGATCACCTACCAGGCCTTTCTGTGCCGGAAGTGCCGCAAAATTCTCCGGCTGACCGACGAAGATGGCTTCGAGTTGACCTTCGCTCAGGCCAGGGAGCGTTTGCGTTCTCCCGCCGATGAAAGCTGAGCTCCAGGGGCAGATCACCCTCAGAAATCGTCCTCGTAATAGCCGGCTCCGATCACCCAGTCCCAGGGTTCGAAATAGACCAGCGCCACCAGCTTTTGCCTGGGGCGCTCCTCCCCCGGATTTTTCCAGGGATAGCGCTCATGGGTCGAGGGCACCGAAACCCGCGCCGATTGCTCTTTAAGCGACAGGGCCTTGTTGATGATGGCCTTGATGAAGGGCCGGCCGGAGGCATCGACCGACCTGAGGATGTTCTCTCCGTCGCGAAGGCCATCCTTGGAGATCAGGTACTGCCCCGCATCGGGACCGGTTCCCCGCAATACATAGACATACCCGGTTTTTCCGACCTTGATGTCGATGATCTCCTGATGGAGCCGGACCAGGCTCTGATCTCTCACCCGGATGGCCGCGGCCCCGAGCAGGTCTTGATCTTCGGCGGCGCGGATCGGCAGGTAGATGGTCAGAAATAACGAGCCATCGAAGAATTCGGGGCGCCGATAGGTCTCCCCTCGCAGCAGCGCCGCGATGACCGGATCGAGTCTCCTCTCCGGTCCGCGGGCCGGCAGGTAAGTGCTGCTTGTTCTGCTTTTCCGCGCCTCGTCCATGGCCATGCAGACCGGCAGCATGTCCCCCGTCTCATTCATCCTCTGCAACAGGGTGACCCTGCCTCCGGTTATCCTTTCCAGATCAGCGGTCAGGGCCGCCAGTCCGGCTGTCCCCTGATCGTCTGTCGGTTCCGCACGAGTCATCTGGAGCCGGTGAAGCTGGATCTTTTTTGGGTGGCCGGTATAGGGGTTGAACACCTCGAAAGGGTTCTCTTCCGGGCCGAGGTTGAAACCTGCGGCGGCCAGAACGTCCTGCGCCCCCCTGACGATTTCTCGGGAGTGTTTCTGCATCACCTGATCGGTGGCTTGACACATCAGGTAGACGCTCTGGGCGATATTTTCGGTCCTTTTGGTGAGCTTCTGATCCAGGTTCAGGCCGAAATAGGTATTGTAATAAAGGTAGTAACCCAGAATGCCTACCGCTGACAGAAGCGCGGCGAATGCCAGGATTTTTCGAATATCATGCGGCAATTTTCTTACTTTCTCTCCCCACCTAAGCGGGGCGCCCGGCAGGACTGAGCGGGCGAGAGGGGTTGCCGTTCCGATGCCCTTGCGATCGGTGAGCCGAATCCCGGCGTGGCGTTCGAGCCCGCCCAAGGAAAGAAGGGGGAGCGCAATCGCTCCCCCTTCTTTCCTTGATAGCCGCGATCCTGGTTTAATGCTTGCCCGGGGCGAGTTCGACCCCCCGCCGCTCCCAGGTGATGTACGCCTCCAGGGCGATCATTTTCGGATCGTCGGCGGCCAGCTCCTTGCCTTCCCCCTCCAGGGGGTTCTTGATGCACCAGTTGATCATGTCGCGCAAAGCCACGACCTTGCCGATCTGTTTCTGCACTTTGGGGTAGGTCTCCGGGTGACTGTTGCTGGCATGGGGATGGCACATGTCGCAGGAAACGCTGTTGGTTCCCAGTTCACTGCTGTGAAAGAGCCGCTCGCCTTCCTGGACCACGGTCATGAAGTCCTCGTGCCACTTTTTCAGGTCAGCTTCAGTGAACTGATCCGCTTGGGCCAGGGCGAATCCCATCACCGCCGCCAGAAGGCCGATCAGGGCTCCTCGGAAAAATAATCTGCACATGATCATCGTCTCTCCTTTAGGTCGATTCAGTAGTGCCGCTGCGGTGGAATGCGGCTGTCGGGGGCCTGGAAGTTTGTATCCACGGGATGCCCCTTTTGCTTGCTGGACCTGAGGCGGCGCGGCCGGTTTTCCCAAAGTTCGTAATGTTTGGCGAAACCGTCGTCGAGCTCGATGCTGCCGTAACCAGTGCCGTCGCGCTCGCTGTGCGGATCGGCCCGGTTCATGAAAACCGTCATCCCGGGCACAGCGTTCGGCTCCTGCGTGTAACTCACGGGGTAGGGCCAGGGCCAGGCGGTGGCCAGGAAGGCGGCGAAGGAGATGTTGCCGATCTGGTTATAAAGGACCTGGTGGACATGCCCATGGAAGACGTGCACCCGGTCGAAGGGGCGCAGGATCTCCTGGACCTGGGCGGCGTCGTCGGTCCAGAAGTTCCAGGGTTTGAACACCTGGTAGAGGGGCGAGTGCGACAACACCACCACCGGCGTGCTCCGGTCGACCGGCTCCAGATCCCTGGCCAGCCATTTCCGTTGTTCTTCCTTGACCATGAAGGGCGATCCCTGGGGGTTGTCGAGGCGGGCCATCTGCTTCATCCGCTCCATGGGGCTCGGCCACTTCTCATGGGTCCATTGGTCATCGGTGAGAATGCTGTTCAGCACGACGAAGTGGACTCCCTTGTGGTCGAAGCTGTAATACAGGGGACTGATCGTCTCCTCCCAGTACTTGCCCAAATCGAGATAATAGTCGTGTTCGCCGATCACCCACTTGACCGGGGCCTTGACCTTGGACATCAGCTCCAGCCCATGATCCAACTCCTCTTTTTTGCCCAGCTGAGCCAGGTCGCCGCCGAAAACCACGAAATCGGGCTGGGGGAAGAGAAAGTTCACCTCGGCCACGGCCCGCTCCAGGCCTTTGTCGAAATTGCGGGTGAACTCGGTTCCCTTGATGTGGTTGATGTGGGCGTCGGAGATATAGGCAAAGGTGAAGGACTCCTCCTTCTGTCTGCCCCAGGCGATCTCCACCAGGCTGAAAGGGGCCGCGGCCATGGCCGTGGCGGCGCCGAGGCCCTTGATGAATGTTCTGCGGTTCATCCTGCTCATGGCATCACTCCTTTGCCTTCGCCTCGGCTATTGGGGCAAAACGCGGGCTGGTCAGGGTTTCGAGAAAGGCCACCAGGTCTTTCATTTCCTGCTCGGTGAGATTCAGCGGGCGGATGCCGCCGTCGAGGAAGGGATTGTCCTCGCCCCCCTTGTTGTAAAACTCGATCACCTCCATCAGGGTTTTCTGGCTGCCGTCGTGCATGTAGGGCGCGGTTACCGCGATGTTGCGCAGGGTGGGGGTTTTGAAGCGGCCGATGTCCGAAGGGCGCATGGTAACCGCGAAGCGCCCCAGTTCCGAAGCGTCGCTCTGGGTCAGGACCGTTTCGTCGATGTCTTTGCCCTCCTGTTTGGCCCGGCGAAACCTGGCCGCCACTTCCATCATCCGGTCCTGAATGTTTTTGAAGGCCACCCCGAGGTTGTGAAAATCGTTGTCGATAAAGGTGGCACTGGACTCGCCGATGCGGTGGCAGTCCTGACAACGGCCCTTATCACGGTAGATCTCAAGACCCCTCCGGGCGGCTTCGGAAATGGCGTCCTGCTCACCGCCGTAGAGATAGCGATCAAAGGGCGAGTCTCCGGAGATGATGGTTCGTTCGAAGCTGGCGATGGCCTTGACCACATGGTCGATGGTGATCGCCCCTGGTTTGATGCCGAACACCGTTTCAAACAGGCTGGGATAGTCCGGGTCCCGGCGAATCGTATCGAGGATCTGCTGGTGACTTTCGAGGCCATGCTCCACTGAGTTGAGAAAGGGCTGCTTGGCCTGCTCCTCAAGGTTCGGCTCGCGGCCGTCCCAGAACTGGCTCTCGTAATAGGCGGCGTTGATGACGGTGGGCGAGTTGCGGGTGCCCTTCAGGTCGTTGATTCCCTCGGCAATCGGTTTGCGATCGGTGAAGGCCTTGTCGGGGTCGTGACAGGTGACGCAGCCCACCTCGCCCGTGGCACTGAAGCGTTTGTCCTTGAACAGGCGTTCGCCCAGGGCGATTTTTTCGGGGGTTTGCGGGTTGTCCGCGGGGATGGTGAGCTCGGGCAGGCCCAGCGGCGGGCCCGCGGCGCAAAGCGGTCCCCCCCAGGTGCCGATCACCAGCAGCAGACCGATGGACGCCTGCAGTTTCATGGCCATACCTCCGTGAAGACTGAAGTCGATAGGATCAAATGTTAGCGAAGGATAATAGTGTGTCAAGCCGCCAGGGAAGGCTTTCGTAACGACCGGCATCTGGTCTGAATCCGACCAGCGCCGGTGAAAAGGCCTAGTGATAATGGGATTATGGATATTTGCGGTATAATTAAGAGAAAAATGCCGTTTTGCAATCCGTTGTCATCACCGGAAGGGATCCGCAGACCCGTGGCTTTCAAGTGGCGCCTCAACAACAGCCGGGAAAACGTTATCGCCCTGTTGATCATCGCCATTCTGATCGGGGTGACGACCGGCGCGCTGGCCGTCGGGTTCCGCTACCTGCTGCTGTTGGCCACCGACCTGTGCTGGGGGAACCCGTTTGATGTCATCGGCGCGGCCCGTAGCCTCCCCTGGTACCTGGTCGTGGCGATTCCGCTGGCGGGCGGGCTGGTGGTCGGGCCGGTGGTGGCCTTTGTCGCCCCTGAAACCCGGGGCGCCGGCGTGCCGGAGGTGATCGAGGCAGTGGTTACCCGGGAGGGGCGGATCCGCCATCGAACCACCTTGGTCAAGCTGTTCACGACGGTGGTCTCCATCGGCAGCGGGGCTTCGGTGGGCCGGGAGGGGCCGATCGTCCACATGGGGTCGTCGGTCGGCTCGTCCATCGCGCAGCTGACCGGCCTGGCTGCCGAATGGCGGCGGGTTTTTCTGGCCTGCGGGGCGGCGGCGGGGATCGCCGCCACCTTCAACGCCCCCATGGCCGGGATGCTGTTTGCCGCCGAGATCATCCTGGTCGACTTCCAGGTCAGCTACCTCAGCCACATCGCCATTTCGGCGGTTTCGGCCACGGTTGTCTCCCATCATTTTCTGGGCAGCCTGCCGGCCTTCGATGCGCCTCAATTCACTCTGGCCAGCTACTGGGAAATCCCCCTTTACTTCATCCTCGGAACCCTGGCCGGCTTTGTCGCCATCGGCTTTATCCAGGCCATTTCCCAAGTGGAAAATACTTTCGACCGTTGGCGCATGCCGATTTTCCTGCGCCCGGCGCTGGGGGGCACCCTGGTCGGGTTGCTGGCCGTGGCATCGCCCCAGGTGCTCGGTGTCGGCTACCAGTCGATCAACCTGGTGCTGAGCGCCCAGGCGGCCGTGGGGGTTATGGCCAGCGTCATTGTGCTGAAGCTGCTGGCCACTTCTCTGTCGGTCGGGGCCGGCTTTTCGGGGGGGATTTTCGCCCCCTCGCTGGTTCTGGGGGCGATGCTCGGCGGGCTCTTCGGCAGTCTCGCCGGCCATCTTTTTCCCGATCTGACGGCGGATTTCCCGGCCTACGGGCTGGTCGGCATGGGGGCTGTGGTTGCCGGGACCACCCTGGCGCCGATCACGGCGATATTCACCATTTTCGAGTTGACCTACAACTTCGAGATCATCCTCCCCCTGATGACCAGCTGCATCGCCAGTCTGGTGGTGGTGCAGAAGTATTACGGCTATTCGATTTACGAAACCAAGCTGCTCAAAAAAGGGATCCGGATCGTCCGCGGCCATGACGTTGATCTGCTGCGCTCCATGCGGGTTTCCGAGTTCATGGAGCGGGATTATGAAAGTATCCGTGAAGATACCCGGCTCGGCGAGATGATCGCCAGGGCCCAGGACAGTCCTTATCCCCATTTTCTGGTTCTGAACTCCCGGGATGAACTGGTCGGAATCCTTTCCATGCGGGACCTCAAGACCTTTCTCGCTGAAATGGGTGATCTGATCGAGTTGGTAGTCGCCTCGGACATCATGACTCGCGAGGTCCTCTGCCTGACGCCGCGCGACAATTTCGAAACCGCCTTCGAGGTCTTCGAGGGAAAGCAGATTTCCACTCTGCCGGTGGTCGATCCGCATAACCCGAAACGGGTTCTCGGTATTCTCAAGAAAAGCACCCTGCTGCTGGCCTATAATCAGAAAGTGCTCAAGACCGACATCCTGCCGCGAACCGACTGAGGGTTTTGGCCATGGGCCGACAACGGGTATAATAAAATCCGAGCCAGTGAGAGCAGGATCATTGCGGAGGGCCGTTTCAGATGTTCAGGCGTATTCGCTGCAAGAGTGGGTGCATTGCGGCTCGATTTCTGATATGTTGAGCCTCTTGTGTTTTTATATTCCGGGCCCGGCGGTCCGATCCGGCCGATCGACGGTTTTAATCCGCCGGCGCCGGCGCGGCCGCCAGTGATGCCCTGCATCCGGAGTCAGTATGGACGAAGAATTTGACGATTACGATTACCTCGACGAAGAGGACGAAAGCGAAAAGCTCGAGCTGGCCCAGATGGCGCTTAACCGGGGTGAGAACGACACCGCCCTGGAGCTGGTCGAGGAGTACCTGGAAGAGCACCCTTTCGATATCGAGGCCCTGAATATCTGCGCCGTGGCGGCCTCCAACCTGGAGGACGAGGCCAAGGCCCTGGCCCTGTACGAAAAAGCTCTGCGCTTCGATCCGAAAAACGGGGCCATTCACCACAACTACGGGGTTTTGCTCGAACGTCTCGGCCGCTACGACGAGGCTCTCGGGCACTTCAAGCGTTCCCTGGAACTGCAGCCGGATTTTCCCGAGGCCTACATCAACATGGGCAACGTCCTGGACGAGATGGGCCGCATCGAGGATGCCCTGGCCATGTACGACCAGGCGCTGAGGCGCATGCCCGACTCACCGGACGTCTATTTCAACAAGGGGTATACCCTTAACCGACTCGGGCGCTTCGCCGAAGCGATGGAAAGCTTCAACCGGGCGCTGGCGATCAATCCCAATGATCCCGGTTGCCTCAACGGGCGCAGTTATGCCCTGTCGGGGCTCGGCCGGGATGCCGAGGCCATTGAGGGCTACAGCCAGGCCATTGCCAGGGAGCCCGAAATGGCGACCTATCGCTATAATCGCGGCCTGTCCCTGATCCGCCTGGGACGCAACCTCGAGGCCCTGGGGGATTTCAATGACGCGCTGGACCTCGACCCCCGGTTTTACGAGGCCTACATCGAAAAGGGGAGCCTGCTGATCGAGATGGAGCGTTTCGAAGAGGCCTTCCAGGTGTTCGATCAGGCCGAGACACTCGAACCGGAGAGTCCGGAGCCGGACTTTTATCGCGGCGTGATCCTCGAAAAGCAGGGTCAGCTGCCCGAGGCTCTGGCGGCCCTCGACAAAAGCCTGAGCCGCGACCCGGAATCGATCTATACCCTGAACAACAAAGGCAATGTGCTGCTCGATCTGGGGCGCATCGACGAAGCACTGGATTGTTTCGACGCCATTCTCAGGCGAACCACACGCTATCCGCTGGCCTACTATAACCGGGCCTGCGCCCTGGCGCTCAAGGGCGAAGAGGAAGAGGCGGTCAAGGCGCTGCGCAAGGCCTCCAAGCTGGAGCGGCATTTTCTCGAGGATGCCCGACGCGACGCCGACTTCGACACGATTCGCGATACCCCCTCTTTTGCCAGGCTGGTGGGGATGAAAAAGGCCGAATAATCCGCTCCGAGGATCTACTATGAAGACCATCGACCTCCCAGTTCTGGGAATGTCCTGTCAGAAATGCGTCAAAAAGGTCACCGAAACCGTCAACACGCTGAATGGGATCGCTTCGGTCGAGGTGTCTCTGGAACAGAGAAGGGCCGAGATCGCTTTTGATGAAACGCGGGTTGACCGCAAGCGGATCGAATCGGCCATCATCGGGGCCGGATTCCGGGTGACTGAATCGCCGGACGATAGGACCGGACCTCAACCCCAAACGGGTGCGGCGGCCGCGACAGAAATACCGCAGCAACTTCCAGGTGCCTCCCGCAAGGCCACTTTTCTGCTCCGCGGGATGACCTGCGCCAACTGTGCCGCGACCATCGAGAAGGGGGTTGCGGCCATGGCCGGTGTGACCGGTGCGGCGGTGAACTTTGCCGCCGAAAAATTGACCGTGGAGTTCAATGCGGCGCAACTGGACACCGCGGACATCATCGGCAAGGTGGAAGATCTCGGCTACCGGGCCAGAGTGGCCGGGCGCAGCGGCGAAGAGCAGGGCAAACTGACCTTTGCCATCCAGGGAATGCATTGCTCCTCCTGCGCCCAGACCATCGAGAAGAAGCTCCAAGCCCTGAACGGGATGGCGAAGGTGCGGATCAATTTCGCCGAGGATACAGGGACGGTGGAATTCGATCCCGACCGGCTCGAACGAGCCGAGATTTTTCAGGCGGTGGAGCAGGCCGGCTACACGCCCCTCGAGCAGCGCGGGGCCGAAGAGGAACGCAGCGAGGCGAGAAACCAGCTTCGCTGGCTGATTTTTTCGGCGGTGCTGACCCTGCCCATCATGCCCCTGATGTGGACCGAGCCTTTGGGCGGGGCTACCGTTTATGTCAATGCGGCGCTGGCGACGGTGGTCCAGTTCAGCGCCGGTCTCCTGTTTTACCGGGGGGCCTGGAAATCCCTGAAAAACTTTTCGACCAACATGGACGTGCTGGTGGCCATGGGGATCACTGCCGCCTACGGCTATTCGGTCCTGGCTCTGTTCAATCTGTTCGGCATCTCCGGGCATGTCTTTTTCGAAACCAGCGCCATGCTCATCACTTTCATCCGCTTCGGCAAGTGGCTTGAAGCCAGGGCCAAGGGAAAAGCGAGTCAGGCCCTGAAAAAGCTGCTGCAGCTGCAGGCCGACAGGGCGCGACTGCTGGTCGACGGCCGGGAGCAGGAGGTTCAGGCCAGCCGGGTCAACGTCGGCGACCTGGTGGTGGTCAGGCCTGGCGAGAAGATTCCGGTGGACGGCGAGGTGGACGAGGGCGAATCGGCGGTGGATGAGTCGATGGTCACCGGGGAGGCGGTACCGGTGGACAAGCAACCGGGCGACAGCGTCACCGGGGCCACCATCAACCAGACCGGGAGGCTGGTGGTTCGGGCCACCCGGGTCGGCGAAGAAACCGTGCTGTCGCAGATTATCCGGATGGTCGAGGAAGCCCAGGGCGACAAGGCGCCGATCCAGCGGCTGGCCGATGCCGTTTCCAACTGGTTCGTCCCGGCGGTGGTGGCCATCGCGGCGATCACCTTCGCGCTCTGGTACGCCGGGCTCGATGCCACATTTCTGTTTGCCTTCAAGATGGCCATTGCGGTTCTGGTCATCGCCTGCCCCTGCGCCCTGGGGCTGGCCACCCCGACGGCGATCATGGTCGGCAGCTCGGTGGGACTTTCCGCCGGCATCCTGTTCAAGCGCGCTTCGGTGCTGGAAAACATCTCCAGGCTCCAGGTGTTGCTGCTGGACAAGACCGGCACTCTGACCACGGGGCAGTTTTCCGTCACCGACCTGGTTGGCCCGCAAGGCGGCCGGACCGATGAGCTACTGCGGTACGCGGCCGCGGCCGAGGCGGCCAGCAATCACCCCTTGGCCAAGGCGGTGGTGCGCCGAGCCGAAGAGGACGGGCTTGATGTTCCCGCCGCCAAAAACATCGAAGAGGTCGGCGGGCACGGGTTGCTTTGCCAGGTGGACGGCGTGCAGGTCCTGGCCGGAAGCCATCGGCTGATGGCGCGCGAGCAGATCGATACCGCCGGCTTGGACGAGGCGGTCGAGCGGCTCACCGGCGATGGCAAATCGGTGGTGTACGTGGCCCGCGCCGGCGCTCTGCTGGGGGTTGTGGCGCTGGCCGACACGATCAAGGAGAATGCCGGCAGAACCATCGAAAGGCTGCGGCAGCTGGGGCTGGAAACCATCATGATCACCGGCGACCGCCGCGCCGCCGCCCGGGCGGTAGCCGGCACCCTGGGGATCGATGGCGTCGAGGCCGAGGTTCTGCCCGGCGACAAGCAGCAGGTCGTGCAGCGCTACCAGCAGCAGGGGCGCTTTGTCGGCATGGTCGGCGACGGCATCAACGACGCGCCGGCCCTGGCCCAGGCCGATATCGGCATCGCCATCGGCAGCGGCACCGACGTCGCCAAGGAAACCGGCGACATCATTCTGGTCAAGGGCGACATCCAGGACGTGGAGCGCGGTATCCGCCTGGGGCGCAAGACCCTGACCAAGATCAAGCAGAACCTGTTCTGGGCCTTTATCTACAACGTCATTGGCATTCCCATCGCCGCCGGGGCCCTCTATCCGGCCTTCGGCATCGTCCTCAAACCCGAGTTCGCCGGGCTGGCGATGGCCTTTTCGAGTGTATCGGTGGTGACCAACAGCCTGCTGCTGAGACGGTACGCAGCGAAACTGTAGGGGCCCCTCGGGGGGCACGGCAACGGGCGGGCGTTAGGATGGGCAGGCACGCGCTTGCGCGCCATAGCGCTTCAGCGCGCAGGCGGGGGCCTGCCCCGACGGTTAAATGGAATGGATTCATGACCCGGAAAACCATTATCGGCGTGATCGGCGCCTCCCGCGCCAGCAAGGCCGGCTATGCCGCGGCCGAAGAGGTCGGTCGGCTGATCGCCGAGGCCGGCGCGGTGCTGGTCTGCGGCGGGCTCGGCGGAGTCATGGAGGCGGCCTGCCGCGGCTGCACCGAGGCGGGCGGGGAGGCCATCGGAATTCTCCCCGGCAGCGAGCCCGGCCAGGCCAATCCCTATGTGACCCTGGCGGTTCCGACCAACATGGGACATGCCCGTAATGTCATCATCGCCCACACCGCCCAGGCCCTGATCGCCGTGGAAGGGGAGTACGGAACCCTTTCCGAAATGGCCATCGCCCTCAAGCTGGGCCGGCCGGTGGCGGCGTTGGGGAGCTGGGCGGATATCCCCGGCGTGGTCTACGCCGTCACGCCCGCCGAGGCGGTGGCCAAGGTTGTTTCGCAACTACGTCCCGATGCGGGCTTCTCACCGAGGTAACATCATGCCCAAAGATCTGACCCTGTCTCAGGAGTTCTCCGAAAGGTTCATCGATTGGGTGCGCGGCAAGGGCAGGGTCCTGATCGTGGCCCACGACAACCCGGACCCCGACTCCCTGGCTTCGGCCATTGCCCTCAAGCACCTGATTCTGGTCAAAACCGGCCAGGAGGCCACCGTCGCCTTCGGTGGGATTATCGGTCGCGGGGAAAACCGGGTCATGGTGGAAAAACTCGAAATCCGGGCCGTTCCGATCCGTACCCTCGATCTGAGCCAGTTTCAGGTGGTCTGCATGGTCGATACCCAACCGGGGACGGGCAACAATTCTCTGCCGCCGGAACATCCGGTTCACCTGGTGATCGACCATCATCCCGCCCGCGACATCTGCAGCACCTGCCGCTGGACCGACATCCGCGAGGACTACGGCGCTTCGGCCACCATCCTGTTCGAGTATCTGCTGGCGCAGAAGGTTTCCATCAGCACCAAGCTGGCGACCATCCTGTTTTACGCCATCAAGTCCGAGACGCAAGACCTGGGCCGCGAATGGTGCCGGGCCGACCGCGAGGCCTACCTGCACCTGCTTCCGCTGGTGAATAATCACATCCTGTTCGAGATTACCCATCCCGAAGTGCCGCGGGATTATTTCTTCTACTTCTGCAGCGCCATTCAGAATTCCCGAACCTACGACGATGTCCTGGTCTTCAATCTCTATGATATCGACAACCCCGATATCGTTGCCGAGATGGCCGATTTTCTGCTGCGCGCCAACGATATCAAGGTGGTGCTCGGCATGGGGCGCTTCAAGGGACAGGGGATCCTCTCTTTTCGCACCCTTTCCCACCAGATCAACGCCGGAGCCGTGATGCGGGCGGTAGTCGACGGGTTGGGCACTGCAGGCGGCCACGGGATGATCGCCGGCGGACAGATTCCCAGTAAAAATGGAAGCCAGACGGCCCAGAAAGACCTGGAGAGAACCCTGACCAAACGGCTGCTGAAAACTCTCGGCCGTGAACTCAGACGCGCCAGGCGGCTTGTGCCCCATTGCTGAGCCGTGGCGGGGCGCCCGGGCGCCTGAGGTCAACCTGCCTGCGCCTCAGTTCCGGCGCAATCTTCCGCCATTTTTGTGGGTTTTCCAGCCATTCCCCGGTCGCAGGCTTCGAGTACGGGGATCGGCCTTAAATGCACGAGGTGACGATGTTGCGAGTTTTTTCTTCCTTCCTGCTGCTTCTGCTTCTGGCGGCGCCGGCCGGGGCCGCTGTAGAGCTTGCCCTGGGCGGCCGCTCTCCGGTGACCATCGATGAGGTGTACCACCGTGACGGCGTGGCCTACCTGCCGGTCGACGATGTGCTGCCGGTGCTTAAGCTCTCCGGTAAATGGGACTCGGTGGCCCACCTCTATCGGATCAAAACTTCTTACGGCACGGCGATTATCTCCCCTGGAAGCCAGTTTCTTCGCCTCGGCGAGCGGTATGTACCCCTCGAGCACTCTCCCCGCTTCATCGACGGCCGACTGCGGATTCCCGAGGAGTTTCTGACCGTCCACCTGCCCAACCTGGTGGATCAATCCATCTATTACCGCAATCTCCATCCCCAGGCCATCGAGGTGGCCTCGGAGGAAAATCCGCTCGATCGGCTGTTCGCCTTTTTGCTGCGCAAGAAACAGCCGGAAAGCGGGCCGGCGCTGCGCGCCCTCGCCATCGATCCAGGTCACGGCGGCCAGGACCCGGGTTCGCTGGGCATTGGCGGTGCCAAGGAGAAGGACGTAGCCCTGGGGGTGGCCCGGCATCTGGAAAAACAGGTCAAAATGAACCTGGGCATCCCGGTGTATCTGAGCCGCGACAGCGATTATGCCCTGACCCCCCAGCAGCGTCTGGAACCGGCCATGAAGCCGGATGTCGACGCCCTGGTGCAGTTGCACGCCCAGGCGTCGCTTGACCACAGACCGCACGGGATCAACCTGGTCATTCGCCCCGCCGAGGAGTTCGAAAACGGCTCGCTCCCGGGCGAGGAGGGGGACAGCATGCGCCTGGCCCGCCGGCTGCGGGACGCTTTTCAGCAGGCCGGACTGGAGATCGGCGGTATCTACCAGGCTCCTCTGCTGCCCCTGGGGCGCGGCAACCTGCCCACCGTGCTGGTCGAGCTGGGATATTTGACCAACGATGCCGACCTTAACCTGCTGACCAGTCCCGAGGGGCAGGCCCGCCTGGCGCTGGCCCTGTTCGAGGGGCTCAAGCACTTTGCCGATGAACAAAAGGAGAAAAACCAGTGACAGCTTCAATCGCCAACCGCAATGACGGCCGCGCCTCCGGTGAACTGAGGCCGATCCGCTTTGAACGAGGATTCACCCGCTACGCCGAAGGTTCGGTGCTGGTCAGTTTCGGGGAAACCCGGGTGCTGTGCAATGCCACGGTGGAAGAGGGGGTGCCCCCTTTCATGAAAGGGGAAGGGCGGGGCTGGGTGACGGCCGAATACGCCATGCTGCCCAGGGCCACCCACAGCCGGTCGCCGCGGGAGTCGGCCCGGGGCAAGATCGGTGGCCGCACCCACGAGATCCAGCGACTGATCGGCCGCTCCCTGCGGGCCGTGATCGATCTCGAGGCCCTCGGCGAGCGGACCATCAAACTCGACTGCGACGTCCTCCAGGCCGACGGGGGAACCCGCACGGCCTCCATCACCGGGGCCTACGTCGCCCTTGCCGACGCGGTCAGGGGATTGCGGGAAAAGGGTCTGATCAGGACCTCTCCCATCAAGGAGAGTGTCGCCGCGGTCAGTGTCGGCATCGTCGATGGGGTGCCGGCACTCGATTTGAATTACGATGAGGACTTTCGTGCCTCGGTGGACATGAACTTCGTCCTTACCGGTTCGGGACGCTTTGTCGAAGTGCAGGGAACCGCCGAGGAAGAGCCGTTTACCGGCGAAGAACTCGACGCCCTGCGGACCCTGGCCCTGGCCGGTTGCGCCCAACTGACCCGGCTGCAGCAGCGCGCCCTGGAGGGATGATCATGAAACTGGTGGTGGCTACCGGCAACCAGGGCAAGCTCAAGGAGATTCGCAGACTGTTGGCCGATACCGGCATCGAGATTGCCGGGCTCGATGCCTTCCCGGACTTGCCCGAGGTGGTGGAAGACGGCGCAACCTTCGAGGCCAATGCACGGAAAAAGGCCCTGGCCGTTGCCGGGGCGACCGGCCAGCCGACCCTGGCTGACGATTCCGGGCTGGTGGTCGAGGCCCTCGGCGGCGCACCGGGGGTCCGCTCGGCCCGCTATGCCGGCGAAAAGGCTACGGATGCCGACAACAACCGCAAGCTGTTGACGGAACTGGCCGGCGTTCCGGAATCACGGCGCCAGGCTGCCTTCTGCTGCGTGATGGCCCTCTGTCTTCCCGGGGAAGCGTGCCGCGTTTTCAGCGGCCGGGTGGAGGGGATTCTGCTGGAAGCGCCGCGGGGCGAGGAGGGCTTCGGCTATGATCCGCTGTTTTTCGTCCCTGAGTACGGCAAGACCATGGCCGAACTCCCCCTCGAGACCAAAAACCGGATCAGCCATCGCGGTCAGGCCCTGCGACAGGCCCTGGCATCTCTTCGACACCTCGGGTAAGTGCACCAATTCTGTTCAAGGTTGGAGCATTCCAGCACCAAAGGGGGCGGCCGCCGACGGCCGGCCCCTTTGGCTCCCTCTTCTTCTGCAAGCCTGGTCCTTCGTCCCTTATCGGACCAGCCCCCCGAGAATGAACAGCATGAAGATCACAAAGACGATCAGCCAGAACGGATTGCTTTTCCTCATCGGCACCTTCCTCCTTTCTTCGTCCCATTCTCAATAGTATAGCCGGAAAATTAAAAAAAGTTTGCGATCGATTCCCACAGGGGGCGGACTCCCGTTGCTGGCCGCCATGGCGATCCGCAAAGGTCGGTTCCCCTCCGTGACTGGCCTCGCAGTTGCTTGACTCCAGCCCTCAGGTGTTAAAATGAAACCAGAATGAATTTTGCAGATTGATGAGGTTGCACGGGCATCACGAGGCAAGTCGATGAGATCAGAGTACCGGATTTTTCCGACATGGGTCATTCTGCTGATGTTGGCCGGGTCGGTTTTCGCGGCCCCGAAACCCGATCTGTGGCCGCGCTGGCAGGCCCATGATCCCGAAAGTACCCAGCGGGTTGATCACGCCCCATGGGCCGCCTTTCTGGACTCCTACCTGGTGACCGGTCACCCCTCGGGTATCCACCGCGTCCGTTATGGCGCGGTGACGGCGGCCGACAAGGACGCTTTGGACGGCTATCTCGTGCAATTGCAGAAGGTGAGGGTTTCCGGTCTTTCCAGGTCCGAGCAGAAAGCGTTCTGGATCAATCTTTACAACGCCCTGACGATCAAGGTCGTTCTCGACCATTACCCCGTGGAGAGTATCCGGGACATCGACATCTCGCCGGGCTTTTTCAGCGATGGTCCATGGGGAGCCAAATTGTTGCGCGTCGAGGGCGAAAGGTTGTCGCTCAACGACATCGAGCATCGCATCCTGCGCCCGATCTGGCAGGACAATCGGGTCCATTACGGGGTGAACTGCGCCAGCCTCGGTTGCCCCAACCTGCAGCCCGAGCCCTTTACCGCCAGCAACACCGAGCGGCTGCTGGAGAGGGGCGCCCGCGAATACGTCAATCATCCCCGGGGGAGCCGGTTCGAGGGCGGTCGGCTGAGGGTGTCATCGATTTACGAGTGGTTTCAGGTCGATTTCGGCGGGTCGGAGCAGGGCGTGATCGCTCACCTGCGACAATATGCCGAGGGCTCCCTGGCGGCGGCGATCAAGAATTTTGACGGCAAAATGACCGACGCCTATGACTGGAGCCTGAACGAATAATGATCCGTCCTTCGGGTCCTTGACCATTTCCTCACTGCTCGAAGGGCTGGCTTCTGAGGCCGGCACAGTCGGGCAAAGCGGGCCAGGGCCGGGAGGTGTCGATGAAGGTGCATCTCAAGTATGGAACCAAGGGGTTGTCGCTGGATCTGCCCGAAACCCCCAATTTCAAGGGAGTGCTTTACCCCACCGAGGCTCCGCCCCTAGCCGATCCGGCCCAGGCGGTGGAGTCGGCGATTGCCGGGCCCATCGAATCTCCATCATTACGGCAACTGGCCACGGGGAAAAATGACGCCGTCATCGTCATCAGCGATATCACCCGACCGGTTCCCAACCCGATTCTCCTGCCCCCGATCCTTGCCCACCTCGAAGCGGCCGGAATCCCTCGGGACAAGATCACCATTCTGGTCGCCACCGGCATCCACCGACCCAACGAAGGGGCCGAGCTGGAGCGGCTGGTCGGTCCGGATATCGCCGGAAGCTATCGGATCATAAACCATTTTTCAAAAAACGACGAAGAGATGGTCCTGGTCGGACACATCGGCGATGGCGTCCCCGCCTACGTCAACCGCCATTACGTTTGCGCCGGGCTGAAAATTCTGACCGGCTTCATCGAACCGCACATGTGGGCCGGTTTTTCCGGCGGCCGCAAGTCGATACTGCCCGGCATTTCATCGATCCGCACCTTGGAATACATGCATGGCCCGGAAATGGTGGCCCACCCCGAAACCCGCTACGGCGTTCTGGACGGCAATCCCTTTCACGAGGCCGGGTTGGCGATCATGGAAAAGGCCGGCGCGGATTTTATCGTCAACGTCACCCTCGACACCAGCAAGCGGATCACCGGAGTCTTTGCCGGACACCCGGTGACGGCTCACCTGGAGGGGGTCGAGTTTCTCTCCAGGTTTTGCGTTCAAACCCTGGATGAGCCTCTTGACTTCGTGGTGACAACCAATGCCGGCGCGCCCCTCGACTGCAACCTGTACCAGACCTCCAAGGGGATTTCCGGGGTGGCCGGAGCCACCCGGGAGGGCGGCGTGATTCTCATCGCCACCGAATGCCTGGAGGGGTTCGGCAGCGAGGAATACCGCGAGGTCTTCGAGCATGCCACCACCCCTGCCGAGTTCATCAATAAATTGATGAAAAAGGAGTTCTTTATTCCCGATCAGTGGTGCGCGCAGGAAACCTACCAGGTGATGCTGAAAAACGATATCTGGATTTACACCCGGGGTATCGACGCAGAGACTCTTCGCCGGTTTCATTTTCACCCCGTCCCCTCGCTTGCCGAGGCGGTCGAAGACCTGCTGTGGCGCTTCGGCCAGGGGGCGCGCTGGGCCATTGTTCCTGATGGCCCGATGCTGATCCTTCAGGTTTCCTGAAAACTGTCGCCTGGAGCCCCTCGCTCGGCAAAAAAGTTCTCTTCGGAACATGGATTGAGCCATCGTCAGAAAGCGCTCGATTATCTTTAACGCCCCGCTCAGCACATCGGCCCTGGCCGTTTCTCCACGGGGCAGGCTTATGGTATGTTTAATCGTATGAAAAGAAGAGCACTCCTCACCGTTCTTGCCTTCGGCAGCACCTCCATTCTCGGGCTGGCCTCCTGCAGCAACCTCAACTATTATGCCCAGTGCGTCAGTGGCCACTTCGGCGTGATGCGAAAATGTAAGCCGATTCAGAAGGTTATCGAAGACCCTGCGACACCCGGCAAGCTCAGGGGGCAACTGGCGACCGTCATCGAAATAAGGGAATTCGCCAGCCGTGAGCTGCTGCTGCCGGACAACGACAGTTACCGCTCCTACGCCGATCTGGATCGGCCTTATGTGGTCTGGAACGTGGTCGCCGCCCCGGAATTTTCCCTCGAACCCGAACAGTGGTGCTTTCCGGTAGCCGGTTGCGTATCGTATCGGGGCTACTTCTCCCGCGACGGGGCCGAGGGCTTTGCCGACGGCCTGCGGGCCAAGGGGATGGACGTCCACGTCTACGGCGTCGCCGCCTACTCCACCCTCAACTGGTTCGACGACCCGGTGCTCAACACCTTCTGCCATCGGCCCGAACCCCACCTGGCCGGGCTGATCTTTCACGAGCTGGCTCACCAGAAGCTCTATGTCGCCAACGATTCATCCTTCAACGAAGCATTTGCCAAAACCGTCGAACTCGAGGGCGTCCACCGCTGGCTCAGGCAGCGGGGCAACCTCGAGCAGGAAAAGGAATACTTTGAAGACTTTGCTCGGGAAGAGGAGTTTGTCGCCCTGGTTTTGAAAACCCGCGAGCAGCTTTCCGAACTTTACGCCAGCCCCTTGGATGCTCTGCGCAAGCGTCAGGAAAAACAGCGCGTTTTTAACGAATTGAGGGCAGAGTACCGGCGGCTGAAAGCCTCCTGGGGGGGGTATGCGGGATATGATCGCTGGTTTGATGCGGATCTGAACAATGCCAGGCTCGCCTCGATAAGCACTTATCGGACGCTGGTGCCGGCCTTCCGCGAGCTGTTGGCCCGAAATGGAGGGGATCTTGGCAGATTTTACGCCGAAGCGGAAAAGATCGGCAAGCTGCCATTCGGACAGCGCGCCAGGGCGACCGCCGAACTGCTTGAATTTAAAAGCGTACCAGCTCCCGTCGGGCGGCTGGAAAGGGAGCGGAAAATATTTTGAAAAGGGGGTTGTGTTTTTTTTGGTTTTGTGATAAAAGCCGATCTGTATAAGGTTGTGCTTATCGAAGTTGCCGGCAGATTGATGGTCAATCCGTTTCAAGTAACCGCACAGACCTTTAGGCCCGTGCGGCTTTTATATGGGCAAAATTTTTAAGGGCACAGCCACCAGTCGGTTTCGCCGAAAAGGAGCAGGAAAACAATGGCAGAAGGTACTGTGAAATGGTTTAACGATGCAAAGGGTTTCGGGTTTATCGCTCAGGATAACGGACCCGATGTTTTTGTCCACTACTCGGTGATTCAGGGTGAAGGCTTCAAGTCCCTGGCCGAAGGCGACCGCGTTCGTTTCGAAGTGGTTCAGGGTCAGAAAGGCCCCCAGTCGGCCAACGTGGTCAAGATCTAAACAATCCACCAATGACTGATGCAAAGGCTCCGCGGTTCGCTGCGGAGCCTTTTTTCATGTTCCGGGGCGACGGGGACACAGCCTCTTGACGCTCGCCACCGTAGTGAGACACGTGGAAAAAGTTGTGATAACATGTTTCACGTTAACCCCAATTTACCCAGGAGGAGTTTCATGACCGCCGAAGATTCCTTGCAAAAGACCATCCGGGAGGCAATTCAGACGGAAAAGGACGCCATGGATTTTTACAAGTACGGCGCCCTGAAGATGTCCGAACAGAGGCCTCGCGAGGTTTTCGAGCTGCTTGCCAGAGAAGAGCGTCAGCACGCCAAAATGTTCTTTCAGGTCTATCGCGGGGGCGATATCCCTTCTTTCGACGAATTCATCGAGTCGCCGCCGTCCACCGAATCACGCTGGTTCAAGGCCCTTCAGCAGGCCATGCTGTCCGACTTTGACGAGCGCAAGGCCCTGGAACTGGCCATCGAACAAGAAGAGGACCTCGAAAAAAATCTTCGGGCAGCCGCCGAACAGGTGACCGACCCGGAGCTCAAGGCGATTTACGTCGCCAACGCCAACTCGACTCATCATCACGCCAAACTGATTGAAGATGAATACAGGGCCATGCTGGGGATGTCGGGCTGAAAGACGCTAATCGGCCGGGAGGAAATCCTTCCGGCCTTTTCTTGTTTGCGGGCGATTGGGGAAAAAAAGGCGCGCTTGCCACAAAGGGTGCGAAGCGCGCCGAGAAAGGAGGTAAAGGAGGCTTTGTGCTTGGGTTTATTTATAACCATAAAGGTCATGAATGTCAAGGAGCCTGTCGGTAGATACCGCCCTTGCCTGATGAAAGCCGAAGGGGCGCAGTCTTGCGGTTCCCTGATTCCCCGGCCTGAAGTTGCATAAGTTGCCGCTGCCATTAATATTAATGGCAGAAGTAAAGCAGGGACGGGATTCCTCAGGAAAAAAAAGACACCCTCAGGCATGGCTGAAACCGACGCAAAAAATCCGATTCTGGTTCTCGGGGCCACGGGATACATTGGCGGCCGACTGGTCCCCAGGCTGCTCGATGCCGGCTACCGGGTAAGGGCAGGGGCGCGCAATCCCGGCAAACTGCGAAGCCGTCCCTGGGCCGGCCACGATGAAATCGAACTGGTCCAGGTGGATGTTCTCGACCGGCCTTCGCTGGAACGGGCGACCGAGGGATGCCGGATCGCCTATTACCTGGTGCACTCCATGCAGCCGAAGGTTTTCGATTTTGCCCGTACCGATCGGCAGGCGGCCCGGAACCTGGCGGCGACGGCCGAACAGGCCGGTCTGGAACGGATCATCTACCTCAGCGGTCTCGGCGAAGAGGATCCCAACCTCAGCCACCATTTGCGCTCGCGGGCCGAAGTGGCCGAGATCCTCTCGGCCGGCAAGGTGCCGGCGACCGTCCTGCGGGCGGCCATGATCATCGGCTCGGGCAGCGCCTCCTTCGAGATCCTGCGCTATCTCGTCGACCGCCTGCCGGTGATGATCACACCGCGCTGGATCGATTCCCCCTGCCAACCCATCGGCGTGCGCAACGTGCTCCAGTATCTCATCGGCTGTCTCGAGTGCCCGGCCACGATTGGAGAGACCTTCGACATCGGCCAGCCCGAGGTGGTCACCTACCGCAACCTGATGGAAATCTATGCCCAGGAGGCCGGTCTGCGCAAGCGGCTGATCATTCCGGTGCCGGTGCTGACCCCCCGTCTCAGTTCTTACTGGATTCATCTGATCACTCCCGTCCCCGCCGCCGTTGCCCGGCCCCTCGCCGAGGGGTTGCGCAATCCCGTGGTCTGCGGCGAAAACCGGATCCGCGACCTTATCCCCCTCGATCTGTTTGACTGCCGCAAGGCCATCCGTCTGGCTCTGGAACGGCTTCGCGAACAGGAAGTGGAGAGTTCCTGGATCGATGCCGGGACGATGCCGGCCGCCGAATGGAGCACCGCCGAAGATCCCCGCTGGGCCGGCGGGACCATCTACCACGATGGCCGCAGGGTGGTGCTGGCTGCGCCCATTGAAGAAACCTGGCGGGCCGTGTCCCAGATCGGCGGCACCACCGGCTGGTATTACGCCGACTGGATGTGGCGGCTGCGCGGCTTTCTCGACCGGTTGGTCGGAGGCGTCGGCCTGAGCCGAGGGCGTCGCGACAGCGCAGACCTGAGAACCGGCGATGCCCTCGATTTCTGGCGGGTGTTCTGCATCGAAAAGCCTCGCCGGTTGTTGCTGGTGGCCGAAATGAAGGTTCCAGGCCAGGCCGTGCTCGAATTCCAGCTCAGCGAGCGGCGGCCCGAAGAGACCGAGCTGCTGCAGATCGCTCGGTTTCTTCCCCGCGGGCTCTGGGGAATCCTGTACTGGTTTGCCGTCTATCCGTTTCACGGCCTGATTTTCAACGGCATGCTCAAGGGGATCGCCGCCAGCGTCCAGGGGAAACTGCTCCTGGGGCCGGAACGGTTGCCGGCGCAAAACCAGGAGCGGAGTCCATGAGGTTTTTATCCTTCGCGATCGGCGGCACCTGCCGAAATTTTACAGAAATCTTTATTTCTGAGCATTGACAGCCGTCAACAATCTGATTTCATTATATCCAGAGAAACCCTTAAAGGAGGTGAACAAATGCGCAAATTGCAAATGGCATTAGGGACGGCGGGCATTGGATTGATGTTGCTCTCGGGGTGTGCGGCGACCCTCTCCCCGGAGGACCAGAACCTGCTTAATCAGGCCCGTGAAGCGAGCCAGAACGCTGCCGTGTCGGCGGATCGAGCCGAATCGGCGGCCAAGCGGGCTGAAGCGGCAGCGCAGAAGGCCGAATCGGCGGTCAGTCGGGCCACCAACGCCGCGGCCAACGCCGATGCGGCGGCTAATCGGGCCGAAGCGGCAGCGCAGAAGGCCGAAAAGGCCTTTGAAATGTCGCTCAAGAAGTAAACCTGGATTCACGGATCCAGGCTAAAGAAACAGCCCCGGAAACGGGGCTTTTTCTTTGAGGGGTCGGCCGAAATTGGCCGACTTTTTGCTGTTTCATCCCTGGGCCGAAACCTACCGTGAGCAGACGGTTCCAAACTTCATTCCCAGGGAGACTTCATGAGGGTTCTCAACACGGCGATCATCATCCTGTGCGCCCTGCTGGGCGGTTGCGAAAACCAACCCAAACAGCCAGTCACCACGTCCCGGTCCGAGGCGGTACCGGCCGTGGCCCGGGATCAACCGGGAACGGCCCCCGCTATCGAACCGGAGCTTGTGGAGCTTCCCTCCGATGCCCTGCCCCTCTGGCGAAAATATGCCGAACGGAAGCCCGAGCTGGTGCTTTTTTCCATGCATCCTTTCCTTGAGCAGATTCCCGAACCGGTTAAAAAAGAGGCCCTGCGCCTGGTCCGGGAGGGCAGCGACGGGGAGATTCTCGCCCGCAACAGCTTTTACCGTCCCGCAACCTTGCTATTGCCGACGCAGGCCGTCAGTGCCGCCATCGAAATCGGTTTCTTCTCCGCGGTCACCTGGGTCTTTCCCTCCAAGGTCACAATCGATCAGCTTTCCCTCGAAACCTTCCGGAAGCAGGTTGTCGAGGCCGGATTTTTGACTGAAACCGAGGGCCAAAGCCTGTCCCTGGCCGCAGGAGCGTATCTCGGCACGGTTCGCGGCCTGCCGTTTCGGGCCGTCCACCCCTCGGCACTGCCGGTTACCGACAAGCCGGTTGTGGTTCACGTCGATCTCAGCTATTTCGCCGGCCTTTACCAGGATGAAGTGAAAACGCCCCTTTACGATCTGCTGCACAGCACGGCTGTTTCCCTGCGGGATGCCGGGTGGCAGCCGGTGGCAACGACCCTTTCCCATTCCACGATCGAGGGAGCGGTTTCGCTCGACACCCGATTTGTGCTGATCAATCTGGCCGAGCTTCTGGCCAAGCCGGAGATGCTCGAAAAGGATATGCCTGAGTCCTGGCAGTTGCGCGCTCAAGCCCTTTATGGCGCCGAAATGTTTCAGCCGCAGAAGAAAAAGGAAATGCACCGCCGGGCCGCCCGAATTGCCCCTGACGACGCCACGGCCCTTTACGATCTGTATCTTGTGCAGTTTGAAAACAAGGAAATCGAGGCCGCCCTGGCCACCCTCGACCAGGTGGTCGCAAAAGACCCCGGCTACGGGGCGGCCTACCTCGATCTGGCGCAGCTCGCAAGGACCGACGGCCGCCCGGAAATTGCCCTGACCCTGCTTGACAAGGCCGCCGCGATCTTTTCCGAAAATCCCTTCATCGATATGCACCGGGCCGAAGTTCTGATGGCAATCGGTCGAACGGCTGAAGCCCGGGCTCTGCTCGAACCCTTGCGTAACCTGCCCTGGTCCGAGCATTACCATTCGGGCACTTCCGCGCTGCTCGATCGAATACTCCGGGGAGATCCCCGCAGTTCCGAAGAGCCGTCGTCGATCGAGGGTTCACCATGAGCAGGAGCGGGCAGAAGGGGATATCAGGGTCCTGGTTCGGGGCATTGAGGCTGACCGCAGCGGCTTTGATGGCCCTTGGGGCGCTGGCCGCCTGCCAGCAGCAGGAGCCTTCGGACAATGCCGGCAAAGCAGGGCCTGCCGCCTCCGGAAGCGCCGCCGTGCGGGATTCTCGGCCGCGGCCGCCGTCGCCGCCGATCTTCGAAGGCTTCGAGGGGGAGCCCGGGCTTTCCCTGTTTCCCCGCATTGGCACCTATCGCCCCGAGAATAACGACGAGATCGGACTGCCTTTCTGGAATGCTTATGTCGAACACGTAAAGCGTACCTCGGGGGTTGTTTCGCTTCCCGTTCCCCTTGGGCAGGGAGGGCGCGCTTTCAGTTTTCGCGGGGTTGCCGGACTCGATTCCCTGGGGTTCTTTTCGCCCCTGGCGGTTGAACCCGATACGACGTACCGGATAAAGGCCACCTTCAAGGTCGATCTTCCCGACGAGGGGACGGCCGGAATCGGCATTCTTGAATTCGACGAGTTTCTCTGGATGGCGGAGCAATACCCCGAGTCGCTGACCAGACAGCACCTGACCGGAACCCATCCCGGGCTCCGGCTAAGCGGCAGGCTCGATTGGGAGAGCAGGGCGTTCACCTTCACCACCGGCCCCCGCACCGCCATGATCCATCTGGTTTTCTTCCGCGAGGGGCGACCTGATCGCGGGGCGGTGATCTTCGACGAGGTCTCGGTGGAGAAGGCCGAATAAGTAGCCCCTTATCGGTTTCGGTCGTTCGCAGATGGACCGCAAGAAAAGATCAAGGGCCGGGAAAGAACCCGGCCCTTTTTTACGACCTTTTTGGCGTAGCCATTCAGTTGGGCCCAAATCTTGGAGAACCGTCGGGTCGCGCCCCGACAGGCGTCCTGCTTTTTGCCCAAGCCCGCAAAAAGTCAGTAGTGTCCGG
>NPID01003169.1_pt1 | contig 38698 bp, 26 predicted proteins | sample 8637491 | NCBI WGS metagenome assembly NPID01 (sample SAMN07420843, study PRJNA396082) | bioreactor metagenome | isolation source: sample BA6 brine-fed electro-methanogenic bioreactor BA | place: Japan: Kochi | collected 2016-06-14 | reverse complement strand
TTTTCAAAGACCGATTGTTTCTCTCTTGCGTTTTCACACGCTTAATTATTCTATCATAAGCACCATACTATGTCAACTATTTTATTCGTGTTTTTTCCAATTTTTTTTTGGTTTGAGAAAACATTAGAATAAATGTCGATTATATGCTATATTTTGCTCTTTTTCGCAATTTTTAAAATATCTTTTTTTGAAACATTTTACTGCTTTGAAATCAATTTATCAATATACATTTTTTTATCAGCATTTCTAAAGAGATCATTTACTGTTGAACCGTCCTTAGGATATTCAGAAATTCCCGCTCCAAATTTCAATTCAATCTTAATTGATTCAAAAACGAAAAGATTATTCTCAAAATACTGTTTAGTAGTTTTTAAAAACTCCAAGGTTTTATGATAATCAAATCCTTCAAAAATTATAATAAATTCATCGCCACCAACACGACCGAACAAGTCTTCTTTTCTTTTTAAAGTTTTTATCGCGTTTGAAAAATGTTTTAAGTACTCATCACCGATTAAATGTCCGTAAGAATCATTGATGGATTTTAAATCATTAATATCAATAATACAAACGCTTAAGATTCCTTGCATGTTATTAAGTTTATAATCAAGTCTTTTTAAGACATAACTTCGATTATATATTCCAGTTAAGCTATCAACTCTAGCTGGTTCCAAAGCTCTATCGTATAGCTTATGAATTGATAAGATCACTTCAATTTCCTGAGCCAGTTTTTTCAACAAGTATTTATCATTATCATCAAAGATCTCATATTCTTCAAAGTTATCTAAATTAATAGAACCAAAGAAATTGTCTTTATACTTAAAAGAACAAGTTAAACAAGATTTAGCGATAATATGTTTCTCTTTAAACTCGTCAAATCTTTCTTCTCCCCACAAAGAGATATCGAAGGTCTCTAAATCAGATATAATTGTAGGTTCATATAAATCATCTAAATTTGCTTGGAAAGTATCTTCAAAATTTAAATCAATCTTTTTTAGATTATTTAAATCATAACCCTTTGCAGCGATAAACTTCATTTTCTTTCCTTCTTTAATAAGGATAGATCCAGCATGGGCTTTCTTTACTAGATTAATAGATTCTTCCAATACCAATTGCATAACATCTTCAATATGTTCATTTTCCAATATTTCTTGAGTTAAATTAAACATCGATTCAACTATTTCATGTGAGGTCTTTAAATCACTATAAGTTTTTTCTAATTTATGGTTTTCTAAATCTAACTGCTTAATCATTTCCGAATGATGAGTATATACTAAATACAACACATAAGATAAAATGTATGTCACTACTATACCCTGTAAACTTATTAATAGATATTTTCTAAATATCGCAGAATTCCCAACTGTTAAGAAAGTCATTAAATTGAAGCTTACATAACTAAATAAGGCGACGAAATTTCTTTCTTTATTAGTATATATCTGCATAAAAGCAACTATAAAAATTTTAAATAAAAACGGATTTATAGCAGCGTCGAATTGCATTGTATTACAGACAGCTAAAACTCCAGAGACAATTATTAAATATGGAAAAAAAGCATTTAAATAACTAAAAAGTTGAATGGATTTTTTGCGATAAACAATATTATATAGTATATATACTATAAAAAAGACTATCGACATTACTAAATAGATAGTTCTTCCCATAACTAAATCAGGGTTAATAAAAAAGAAGTACAAGATATTTTCAATCGCAAGAATCAAAGAAAAGACAATGCCAAATACTATGGCATAATTTTTCTTATCCCTACCAACTGTTACATTTTTTATTGTCTCAATTGTCTCTTTTAGAAAATCACTTACCCTCTTCATAAATTCACTCCCATTTGTGAAAAAACATAGCCGCAAAGACTAAAAAATCCTTGCGGCTAAATAATAATTTATTCTTCAAAGCCTTCGAATAAATCTTCCTCTTCTTCAGGTTGTTCATAAGTAAACTCAGTGTCTCGTAATATACCTGTCCCAGCAGGAATTAAGCCGCCGATAATGACATTTTCTTTAAGACCCAATAAAGGATCTTTCTTACCTCTTATCGCTGCGTCTGTTAATACTCTTGTTGTTTCTTGGAACGAAGCAGCTGAAAGGAATGAATCTGATTTTAAACTAGCTTTTGTAATACCTAATAATACTGGTCGAGCGATTGCTGGCTTTAAACCATTCCTAAATGCTTTTCTATTTGCTTCGATGAACTGATTCACAGAAATTTGACTTCCTGGTAATAATTCAGTTTCACCCTCCAAAATAACCGTCATTCTTTTTGACATCTGTCGCACAATTATTTCAATATGCTTATCAGAAATATCAACTGCTTGAGATCGATAAACTCTTTGAACTTCTGATAAAATATATTTTTGAACAGTTTCCATATTGGTAACTCTCAATAGTTCTTTCGGATTAATAGTTCCATCAGTTAACTGAGTCCCAGCTGTAATGTATTCGCCTTCTTCAACTCTAGGCTGAACATTAGAATTAGTCTCATAATGTTTTTCTTCAATATCATTCTTTATATAAATGATATATCTTTCTTCAACTGGCTCAATTCTCGATACCGTTCCACTGATTTCCGATATTATTGATTTTGATTTTGATTTTCTAGCTTCAAATAATTCTTGAACCCTTGGTAAACCTTGAGTAATATCATCTCCAGCTACCCCACCAGTATGGAAGGTTCTCATCGTTAACTGAGTACCAGGTTCACCAATTGATTGAGCTGCGATAATACCTACTGACTCCCCAACTTCTGCTTTTTCACCTGTTGCTAAGTTTTGACCATAACATTTACGGCAAATTCCTACCTCAGCTGTACATGTAAGAGCAGTTCTAATTGGTGCTGTTGTAATACCAGCTTCAGCTATCTCTCTTGCTAAAGGTTGTGAGATATAATCATTTCTTTTTGCTAAGACTACTTTAGTTTCTGGGTGAATGATATCTGCAGCTGCATATCTTCCTGTAATTCTTTCTTCCAAGGTTTCAATTACTGCACCATCTCTATTTTTAATTTCATCAACCCAAATACCTTTATCAGTACCACAGTCTTCAATTGAAATAACAACATCTTGACTAACATCTACCAATCTTCTTGTTAAGTAACCTGACTCAGCTGTTTTTAAAGCTGTATCGGTTGAACCTTTTCTAGCACCATGGGTAGAAATAAAGAACTCTGACATCGTTAAACCTTCTCTAAATGATGCTTTAATTGGAAGTTCAATTGTTCCCCCACTTGGGTTCGCCATTAAACCACGCATACCAGCTAACTGAGTAAAGTTAGATGCATTCCCTCTAGCCCCTGAATCACTCATCATGAAAATACGATTTTCATTTTTTAGTTCATCAATTAGTCCATCTTGGATTTCATCCTTGGCATTCTTCCACTCATCAATAACTAGTTTCTTTCTTTCATCATCAGTTAACATACCCATTTGATACAAGTTGTAGATTTCATCAACTTTATCATCATGAGATGCTAAAATATCTGCTTTTTTAGAGTAAACTTCAACATCAGAAGCAGCTACTGTTATTCCTGCTAATGTCGAATACTTAAATCCGATATTCTTCATTTTATCTAACATCTTAGAAGTTTCATTAATTTTATATTTTTCAAAGATCTTGGCAATGATCAAACTTAAGAATTTTTTCTTAAATGGAGAAACAACTGGCATATCCTTTATAATCTCTGGGATGTTATCCCCAGGTTTTATAAAGTATTTTGATGGTGTTTCGACATTAAGATTGTTTTCAGTTGGCTCATTGATATATGGAAAGCTGTCAGGTAATATTTTATTAAAAATAAGTTTTCCTGGTGTAGTTACCATATAGTATTCTGTTAAGCTTCTTGGAACTCTGTTTACAAAACTTAAAATATTATTAGCTTGCATAAAACTGATTTCGTCTTCATCTCTTTCTTCATAGAAAGCTGTTTTAACCGTTAAATGCGAATCAATTTTTAAAGCAATTCGAGAATGAAGAGTTAGATAGTCGTTTTCATAAGCTAACATTACTTCATCATAATTACTGAAGTAACTACCCTCGCCTTTTTCTCCTTGTTTTTCTAAAGTTAAATAGTAATTACCCAAAACCATATCCTGTGATGGAGTAACAATTGGTTTACCATCTTTAGGTGCTAAAATATTGTTTGAAGCTAGCATTAAAACTCTTGCCTCTGCTTGTGCTTCTTCTGATAAAGGAACATGGACTGCCATTTGGTCCCCATCAAAGTCAGCATTAAAAGCTGTCGTAACAAGCGGATGAAGTCTAATTGCTTTTCCTTCAACTAGTTTTGGTTCAAAAGCTTGAATCCCTAATCTATGTAATGTAGGCGCACGGTTTAATAACACTGGATGTTCTCTAATAACATCTTCTAGTACCGGCCATACTCGCTTATCTAATCTCTCAATAAGAGTCTTAGCGTTTTTAAGATTCGAGCTGATTCCTCTTTCGATCATTTCTTTAATCACAAAAGGTTTAAACAAAGTAACAGCCATTTCTTTTGGTAACCCACATTGATACATTTCTAAATCTGGACCAACAACGATAACGGATCTACCACTATAGTCTACACGTTTACCTAAAAGGTTTTGACGGAATCGACCTTGTTTACCTCTTAACATGTCTGATAATGATTTTAAAGCGCGGTTACGCTCTACAACCATCTTTCTTCCACGTTTTGAATTATCAATTAAAGCATCTACTGCTTCTTGCAACATTCTTTTTTCATTTTTTGTAATCAAATGTGGAGCATTTTGTTGGTATTGACGTTCTAAACGTTTATTACGATTTAAAATTCTTCGATATAAATCATTTAAATCAGTAGTAGCGAATCGTCCACCATCTAGCTGTACCATTGGTCTTAAGTCAGGCGGAATTACTGGTAAAACTTCTAAAACCATCCATTCTGGCTTATTATCACTGTTATTAAACGCTTCAACTACATTTAATCTTTTAACAATTTTTTCTCTTCTTTGTTTTGAAGCTGTTTTTAATTCTACTCTAAGTTTTAAAGTTTCTTCATCAAGATTAAGCTTCTTAAGTAAATACTTAACAGCTTCCGCTCCTGTTAAAGCTTGGAAACGAGAACCATATTCGAAATATTTGTCAGTATATTCTCTTTCAGATAAGATTTGTTTAAATTCTAAATCTGTATCTCCAGCTTCTACAACTATATAACTTGCTAAATAAACAACTTCTTCTAAATCTCTTGCTTTAATATCTAGTAATGTAGCTAAACGTGAAGGTGAATTACGTAAATACCAAGCGTGAACTACAGGAGCTTTTAACTCGATATGTCCCATTCTTTCTCTTCTTACTTTAGCTTCAGTAATCTCTACACCACAGTTTGGACATATTTTTCCAGGATGTGAGCTTTTCTTTGATTTGTTTGAACAAGCACATTGATAATCTTTGGTTGGCCCAAAAATTCTTTCACAGAATAATCCATCTTTTTCTGGTTTCAATGTACGGTAGTTAATTGTTTCGTGTTTGGTAACTTCTCCAAAAGACCAATTTCTTATTTCTTCTGGAGAGGCTAATCTAATCTTCAAATGTGAAAATTTTTGACTCATTCAAAATACCTCCTTACGATTGAAACCCATATTTATTGATAAAATCATCTTTGTCATTATCTACTAGACTCTTATCAACTTCATTAGCTCCAGTATCTTTATTAATTAATTCTACATAAATACCTAAAGAACGTAACTCTCTAGTTAAAACTCTAAACGATTCTGGTAAAGAAGGTGAAGGAATTGGTTTTCCATCTGTAATAGCTTTAAACACCTTGTTTCTACCAATAATATCATCTGACTTAACTGTTAACATTTCTTGTAAAGTATATGCAGCTCCATAGGCTTCTAAAGCCCAAACTTCCATTTCACCAAAACGTTGTCCACCATTTTGTGCCTTACCACCCATTGGTTGTTGAGTTACTAAGGTATAAGGTCCAACACTTCTTGCGTGAAGTTTATCATCAACCATATGGTCAAGTTTAATCATATACATTACACCAACAGAAACATTGTTATCGAATTTACGACCAGTTGTTCCATCATATAGTGGATACTTACCATCTTTTGCCATACCAGCTTCTGCCATAATGTTTGCTAAATCCTCTTCATCAACACCATCGAATACTGGTGTTGCTACATGAAGTCCTAAATGTTTTGCAGCCATACCTAAATGGATTTCTAATACCTGACCAATATTCATACGTGATGGCACTCCAAGTGGGTTTAACATAATGTCAATTGGTGTTCCGTCTTCCATGTATGGCATATCTTCTTGTGGTAAAATTTTTGAAATAACACCTTTGTTTCCATGTCGTCCAGCCATTTTATCTCCTTCAGAAATCTTTCTTTTCTGAACAATATAAACTCTAACTGACATATTAACTCCAGGATTTAACTCATCTTTACCCCTAGTGAATACTTGAACTGAGCGAACAATTCCACCACCACCATGAGGAACTCTTAATGATGTATCTCTAACTTCTCTTGATTTCTCACCAAAAATAGCTAACAATAACTTTTCTTCTGGAGATGGATCAGTTTGCCCTTTAGGGGTAACTTTTCCAACCAAAATATCGCCTTCCTTAACTTCAGTACCAGGAATAATAATTCCGTCTTCATCAAGGAATCTTCTGCCATCCTCACCAACATTAGGAATCTCACGTGTGATTTCTTCTTTTCCTAATTTAGTGTCTCTTGCTTCAATCTCATATTTTTCAATATGAATAGATGTGTAAACATCATCAATTACTAATCTTTCATTCATGATTACAGCATCTTCATAATTGTAACCATTCCAAGTCATGAATGCTACAACAACATTTCTACCGATGGCTAATTCGCCTTGATCCATTGAAGGACCATCTGCAATTATATCACCAGCAGATATATCTTCGCCAATTTTTACAATTGGTGTTTGATTAATACATGTACCTTGATTTGAACGAATGAATTTTTGTAATTCATATCTTTCTAAATCCCCATTAAGGGTTCTAATTCTAATAACTTTACCATCAACATACTCAACAACGCCATCACTTTTAGCGATAACACTCGTTCCTGAGTCATGTGCTACTTTATATTCAATACCCGTTCCTACAAACGGTGCTTCTGGTTTTAATAACGGAATTGCTTGACGTTGCATGTTCGCACCCATTAAGGCACGATTTGCATCATCATGCTCTAAAAACGGAATTGAAGCTGTTGATACAGAAACGATCTGTTTAGGGGAAACATCCATATAGTCGCATTTTCTCTTGTCGAATATTTTCGTTTCACCGTTTTGTCTAGCTACAACTCTATCTTCTTTAATGGTCATATCATCGTTCAAAACCACGTTTGCTTGCGCAATGATAAAATCTCTTTCTTGATCGGCAGAAAGATAATGCAATTCATCTGTTACTCTAGATGTAGCCTTATCTATTTTTAAATATGGAGTTTCCATAAAACCATATTTATTTACCTTAACATAACAAGCCAACGAGTTAATCAAACCAATATTTTGACCTTCAGGTGTTTCAATTGGACAAATTCTTCCATAATGACTTTGATGAACGTCACGAACTTCAAATCCTGCTCTGTCTCTAGTTAAACCACCAGGTCCTAAAGCTGAAATTCTTCTCTTATGAGTTAATTCATCCAAAGGATTAGTTTGTTGCATGAACTGTGATAACTGAGAACTGCCAAAGAACTCTTTAATTGAAGAGGTTAATGGTCGAATATTAATTAAGTTTTGTGGAGTGATTGTCCGAGGGTCTTTAGTAGACATTCTATCTTTAACATTCTTCTCCATTTTTGCTAAACCAATTCGGAACTGATTCTTTAAAAGCTCACCAATTAATCTTAGTCTTCTATTGCCTAAATGGTCAATATCATCTAAACTACCTACACCATTAAATAAGTGTAAGTAATAAGAAATGCTTGCAAGAATATCAGAGGTTGTAATATGAAGAGCTTCTTCTTGTGAGTTATTACCAATTAATCTTAATTTCTTAACTTCACCTGAGTCATCTCTAATTTCAACGTTTAATATTTCTATATATACATCCCTTACAATGTTTTGAACGAAATCTTCATCAACATTTTCAGGTGGTAATTCATTACGATTTTCTCTATCAATAATTTGCTTTAACTCTTTTTCTAAGTCTTTATCAAATGTAACTTTTTGAATTAAAGCACTTCTGTTTTTATCTATAATATCTAAACTATCATAATCCATTTTAGTGTTTTTAGGAATTACTACTTCACCAGTTTCTGGATTTACTAAGTCCTTACTAAGTTTAACAATGATATCTTTGTCAAGTAAAGCTTTAATTCTGTTGACTACATCTAGTTTTTGGTTAACTTTAAAACGGCCAACATCAGCTAAATCATAACGTTTTTCATCGAACAAACGTGAAACAAAGAACTGTCTAGCTCCTTCTATTGTTGCAGTTTCCCCTTGTCTTATTTTTGCATAAACTTCTTTCATCGCTTCTTCAGCGTTTTGTGTTAAATCTTTATCAAAAGAGTTTTCTAAGAACTCATGTTCGCCAAAAATATCAACAATTTGCTTCTTAGTAGAAAAACCTAAAGCTTTAATCATCGTTGATAATAATATCTTTTTTGATCTATCAATTTTTGCATATAAAATATCTTTTGAACCCATTTCGAATTCTAGCCAAGCTCCTCTAGTAGGAATAACTTGACCAAGATACTTTCTTTGTAAAGTCTTTTTGTCAACTTCTTCTGAAAAGAAAACACCCGCTGAACGGACAATCTGCGATACGATTACTCTTTCAGAACCATTAATAATAAAAGTCCCAACTGGAGTCATCATCGGAATGTCGCCCATAAATATTTTGTTTTCTACTATGTTATCATCTGCTAGAACCTCACCAGTTTTGGTGTCAATTAAATCTTTATTTTTTAATCTAACACTAACCTTTAAAGGTCGAGAATAGGTAACATCTTTTTCCTTACATTCAGTTACACTATACTTAGCTGGTTCTAATTCAAAATCACCAAAATATAACTCAACATTACCATTAAAATTGGTAATAGGCGAGATATCTTCAAACAGTTCTCTAAGACCAGTTTTAACAAACCACTCAAATGATTCTGTTTGCACCTCAATTAAATTTGGTAATTCAATATTGGCCTTAACACGCGAATAATTTCTTCTTTCTCTTGTCTTACCGTATTGGACGGTTTTGTAATTCACACAATCACCTCATAAAATTTGATTTTAGATGTGTTTTAATTTTTTTTAGAAAACACAGTAATAAATGCAAAAATGCGCATTCTATCGCATTTTAATATTTTATCACAAACACACAAGTGAGTCAATTATTTTCTACATTTTATTATATAATAACCGCTTTTCTTATTGATAACCTCAACATCACTAAAAATTGTCCCACATTTAGCGATTGCTGATGGAGCCCCTTGCTTTTTATTCATTACAAATATAAATAGTCCATTCATACTTAAATGCTTAAAAGAATCCTCAAAAAACTGATAAATCACTTTTTTTCCAGCTCTAATCGGAGGATTAGTTAAAATCAGATCAAATAAACCTTTAACATTTTCATACCCATCACTTAAAACCACATCTGTCTTAGCTTTATTAAGCTTACTATTTTTTGTTGCTAACTTGATAGCGCGATCATTTACATCAACCAAAACAACTTCGCTATCACTGTGATTTAACTGATAAATTATACCAATAGGTCCAAAACCGCAACCTAAATCCAAAACTCTCTTAGCTTCAAAATCTAGAACAGATTCTATTAACAATCTTGAACCGAAATCTAATCCTTTTTTTGAAAAGACACCATGATCAGTTATAAAGGAGTAAGACCGTTCGTTTAACTTAACATAAATAGTTTTCTCTAGACTCTTTACTGATTCGTTATTACTCGTATAATAGTGAGACATAATTAACTCCTTCAAAAGACTAAAAACCTGAGATCATCTCAGGTTTATATGTCTTTTTATTACTTGATTACTTTAATTCTACTGTAGCTCCAGCTTCAGTTAATTTCTCAGCGATTTCTTTCGCATCTGATTCTTTAACTTTTTCTTTTACAGCTACAGGTGCAGAGTCAACTAATTTCTTAGCTTCAATTAAACCAAGACCAGTTAATTCTCTAATAACTTTAATAACTTTAACTTTTGATGCTCCAGTATCAGTAAGCATTACGTCAACTTCTTTTGGACCTTCATCTACTGCTTCTTCAGCTGCTTGTGCAGCAGGAGCTGCTGATACTGCAGATGGATCGATACCAAATTCTTCTTTCATTGCATCGATAAGTTCTTTAATTTCTAAAATATTCATTTCTTTTAATGATTCGATAAAATCTTTAGCGTTAATTTTTGCCATTGTCTTTTCCTCCTAATTACTTTCTACAGTTTCTTCTTTTTTAACTAGCAAATCCAAACCAATTGCTAAGTCTCTTAATGGTGCTAATAATTGTGATGCTAACATTGTTAATAATGTTTCTCTTGATGGTAATTGTGAAATTTCTTTAATTTGTTCCTGATCATAAAAATCGCCATCTACAACACCTGATTTGATTTTGATTTTACGATTCTTTTTAGCGAAAGTATACAATATTTTCGCTGCTGAAACTGAATCTTCATACGCAAATACAACTCCGTTTGGACCTTTAAACTCTTGAGCTAAGTCATCATATCCTACTTCACCAGCTGCTCTACGAGAAATATTGTTTTTAATAACAATCATTTCACATCCAGCATCACGTAGTAAACGACGTAATTCCTGGGTTTTTTCCACAGTTAAGCCTTGGTATTCTGTGATAACTACTGATTTGGCATTAGACATTTTTTCAGCGATCAATTTAACTTCTTCTTGTTTTAAGTTAATAATGTTTTGATTAGACATCTAAATAGACCTCCTTCTGTCTTTTAAATAGAAAACCTCTTTTTGCGAGAAAAAGAGGAATAAATAATCTTTATTTATTATTCTTTGTCTCGGTAGGTAATTAAGCAATTAGTGCTCCTACTGTCTTCGATAAAGTTTATTTATTTTTTTTGTACTTCAACCTTTACACCAGGTCCCATTGTTGATGAAACACTAACGTTTTTCATGTAAACACCTTTAACTGTTGAAGGTCTTGCTTTTCTAATAGTCTCAAGAATTGTATTGTAATTTTCTACAAGTTTTTGAGTATCAAAAGAAACTTTTCCAAAAACAACTAAAATGTTTCCAAATTTGTCAACACGGTAAGTAATCTTACCACCTTTTGAATCTTCTACAGCTTTTGAAATATCCATCGTTACTGTTCCGGTTTTAGGGTTTGGCATCAAACCTTTAGGTCCTAATAAACGACCGATTTTTCCTAATGAAGCCATCATATCTGGTGTAGCAATAACTACATCAAATTCAAACCAACCTTCTTTAATCTTTTCGATAAACTCATCATCACCAACGTAATCAGCGCCAGCTTCTTTAGCTTCTGTTGCTTTTTCTCCTCTTGCAAAAACTAAAACTCTTTTAGTTTTTCCAGTTCCATGAGGCAACACAAGTGCACCTCTAAGATTTTGTTCTGCTTTACGAGGGTTTAAGTTTAAGTTGAAAGCTAATTCCATGGATGCATCGAATTTCTCAAAGGAAATTGATTTAACTAATTCAATCGCTTCATCAATTGGGTACTTTAAAGTACGATCAACTTTTGCAAAAGCTTCAGAATATTTTTTTCCTTTTTTTGCCATGTTCTTTTCCTCCTATATTTGGTTTTAGCGGATTGTCCTCCCAATTATATAGTTGTATATATAGACAACTAATAAACTTAGTCCTTAACGACAATTCCCATGTTTCTTGCCGTACCTTCAATGATTCTAGCTGCTGCTTCAACATCATTAGCATTTAGGTCTGGCATTTTGATTGTCGCGATTTCTCTTAATTGGTCCCAAGTAATTGTTGCGACAGTATCAGTTTTTGAGTTTCCTGCTCCTTTTTGAATCTTACATGCTTTTTTTAACAAATCACTCGCAGGAGGAGTTTTTGTTATAAATGAGAATGAACGGTCATCATAAACAGTTAGTACTACCGGAATAACACTACCTACTTGATCCTTTGTTCTATCATTGAATTGCACGCAAAATTGTTGAATGTTAACTCCTGCTTGTCCCAAAATTGGTCCAATTGGTGGTGCAGGTGTTGCTTTTCCACCAGGAACTTGCAGTTTAACAACGTTCTTAACTTCTTTAGCCACGAAAGACACCTCCTTATTTTCGTGATGTGGTTATAGGAAACTATTTTCCTCCCACAATAAATCATCCATTTGACACGCTGAATTATTATACAATAAAACCCCTATTTAGTCAAGATTTTTTTATCCTAAATGATAAGGGTTTTTATTATTCAAATTAGATATCGTATTTTGCAGTAATTTCTGCCGGAGTTTTTCTTAAAAGTGTGAATATTGGCAACATTCCGAAGACAATATTCAAGAGATAAATCCCCACAATTCCTCCAATAAAGAGATAGAATGGAAAATAGAATACTTGAACTAAATCTCCAGCCTGTCTTTGAACCTCATTGATTAAATAGGACATAACTAAATAACTAGTAAGTGACCCTAAGGTTGTAAAACCAATAATCTCAGAGAAGAAAATCTTATAAATATCTCTTTTGGTAGCTCCAATAGCGCGGTATACACCAATTTCTTTAATTCTCGATAACATACTAGAACGCATCATAAAGAAGATAAAGATAATGATACCAGCAATAATCATAACAATTGTAGTTATTCTTGTTGCATTAGCTTCACTTTGGGCTTGTGTAAAATTAGCTTTTTCTGCCTCGTAAGAATTAAATAGTTCATAACCTAACTCTTTAAAATCACTAACTGCTTGTTCTTCATCATCCACATAAAAGAAGAATCCATTAAACCAATACTCATAATATCTATTTTGAGTTTGATCAATGATTGCTTCAAAAAAGTCATTGTTTGAAACAACATAAACTTGAGAATTAAAACTATAATCACTATCAGCTTTTCCTTCATACACACCAACAACAGTTCTAAAACCTACACCGAAAACTTCAACAACTTCTCCTAATTCAAAAAAGCCATTATTATAAACTAAAACTTCTGAATCACTTTCGATTGCTCTTCCATCAACAATCTCAATCCGATCTTTTACAGTCCCATAAGCAGTACCGTCAATCTGATAATTATTATAGAAACTAAAAATCGCTTCATCGTTCATAATTATTAAAGGAGATTCACTCCGAATAATTCCAACAACTTCAAAATTCAATGGTGATGAGTATCTTTGAAAGTTAACCTGTGAGCCAATCAATTCTTCAATACTTGTAACATTTAAATCAAGAATACGTTTTTCTTCCAGTAATTTTTCAGCTATCCACTCATCGATAACTACTTCTAAATTACTTTCTACTAACCTTCCGTGTACAAGTTCAGAATTAGAATACTCAGAAAGTTTAACTGGATATGCTTGAAAATAAACATCAGCTGTTCCTTGATAAAAATCCCGGTAAACTAATCTTAAATCCGCTTGTCCTAGATAAGGTGAAAACTCTACTCCTTCCACCTCATCTAAAATCTCTCTTAAGTCTTCAGGGCTTAAATCTACCTTATCTCCTAAGGTCATTAAGTCTCTAGGTGTACTCAAAAAATCTTTTTCTTCAACTCTTGTAAGATTCCCAAAGCTAGCTAATTGAAAGACAACTAAAGCAGAAATAATAAAGTACCCAAACAAAAACAATCTACTAACAAACTTCCTCTTAGAAAACACTCTAGCAAAACCACTTTTCAAAGTGTTAGACCATTTGATAAAAGATCGTTTAGATTTAGTGTGTTTGATATTGTCGAATTGCGATAAATCAAAGTTATAATCTTGTAAATCACTCACTTCTCTGCTTTTATAGTGAGCATCTATTAATCTTACTTCCGAATCATCATCAATATATTTAATCTTTCTTTTTGATTTTACCTTAACATATAGGTTGCCTCTAAACTCTACCAACTTTACATTTAAGGTATCATCTTTCTCATGATCATAATAGTAATCAATTCCAGAAGCACTTAAAGCCTCATCAGCTTTTAAATCTTTTAAGTAAATATCACGATCATCAACATGATCAAAAGATTTACCACCAGCATTTTCATAATCATTAATTACCTTACCATCAGATAACTCAATAATTCTATCTGCATAAAAATCAACAATGCCTCGTTCATGAGATACTAAAATTACTAATCTTGTTTCTGAAATTTTCTTGATAATACTCATAATCTCAAATGTATTATTAGCATCCAAATTACCAGTTGGTTCATCGGCTAAAACAACCGCTGGATCTTTAGCAATCGCCCTAGCTATCGCAACACGTTGTTGTTGACCCCCAGATAATGCCTTAACATTTCTCTTACGGTAATTATACATACCTACACTTTCAAGAACGTAATTAATTCTTTCTTCAATTTTTTCTTTGTCATATAAACCAGCCATATTTAAAGCTAATTCAATATTCTCATAAACTGTTTTTGAAAGAACTAAATTATAGTTTTGAAAGATATATCCTACTTTTTCGTTTCTTAAAACATCCCAGTCTAAAGGCTTGTAGCGATTAATTTCAACATCATCAAAAACGATTTTTCCACTATGAAAACTATCCAAACCTCCGATAACATTCAACAAAGTGGTTTTACCGCATCCTGATGGTCCTGTTAATGCTACCAAACCTGTTTCTGGAAAAACTAAAGAAGTATTATTTATTACATGAATCTCATTAGATTTACCCTTATTAAAATACTTATGTACATTTCTTAAACTTATCATTTTTTTACCCCAAATCCGTCTTCAAGGTCTTAGAAACACTACTTGAGAAAATTTTATTACAATATTTTCTTGAAATAATCAAAGACATTATAATTAATAAAATCAAATAAACAATATACTTACCTGCATCAAACACCTTAAATGCAGACCATAAACTGTATTGACCAACACTTGCTGGGATTGATAGCGAAGTTATTAAAAAGATTATAAAAGCAATAACAACAACATATAGGTTTTCCACATAAATAAAAGTCTTAATCACATTTCTGTTAGCACCTATTGTTCTAAAAATAGCATAATCATGTAATTTTGTATTGATAATCATTTTAAATATTACATATGTAATTAAGGTTGAACCAGTTAGTGTAAAGAAGATTAAACTTATCATTCCAATGCTTTGGATTAACAATAACAATCCTTCAAACTCACTAGCAAAATTGGAATCAAAAGGATAAATCACTTTATACTTATAATTCAAACCATCTCTAATTCTTGCTATATTTTTGACTAATGTATCAACATTAATATCATCTGTTGTCATTACACTAACTTGATATACTTCATCATAAAAGATTAAGTCATAAGTGTTTTGATTTACATAAATCTTGTTTGTTAGATGATCTTCATCCAAAATAAAACTAATATCGTATTCATTATCAATATAGTAATCACTAACATTTAATACTGCATCAAAAGTACATATATCAGCCAAACAATCGGCTTTACTATAATAATTAGGGCTTGCAACTATAACTAAATCATCAAGGGTATTGTCAATCTCAAAACGATCATCATTAATTCTCACTGATCCTTCATACTCAATATTATTATATTCAATACCAACATTTCCTTCATTCCTTAAATATGAACTTCTTGCTAGATTTTCCCACATTTCATCATTGATAAAGAAGTAGTTTTTATAATAATTATCTGTACCCGGAATCAAATCATTATCTACCACTCCAGTAATTTCGTAAAAAGTAAAATCTTGGTACCATTCATATGCCGCAGTTAACTCTTGACCGATTAGTTCACCTTCTAATTCTAAAATTTCATCACTAGCAGCAACTACCACCTCTGCAGCTTCTAAAGGTCGAGTTCCATATAATAATTGCGTTTCTTCACCCAATAAACTTAAAGGTAAAAATGAGACATTTATATAGTCAATATCACCAGAAACTGAACTCATAACTTGTGAATAATCTAAAACATAATCTCTACTTATAATTTCCTTAACTTTCGTTAAATCACTTAACTCATCTAAATCAGCTTGAACAAACTCAGAATTATCAGTTTTTCTAACAACAATTCTGTCGGGATTTGTATAATTAAAATGAGAATTATATGTATAAGAACTTTCTTGCATTGATAAGATATAACCACCATATGCTAAACCGATAAAAAGTGAAAAGAAAGTAAAAACTACTATCATCAAAAATGTTTTCTTAGGAACGGATAGTAAATTCCTTAAAGACAATCTTAAAGTCGATGATATATCCATTTTGAATTCTTTATCATCTAGTTTTGGTAAATTCTTTTTATCTACTTTAGTTAATTCTTTATCTTCAACAATTTCACCATCGTAAATTCTAATTTTTCTTGTTGCGTAATCTTGAACTTGAGAGAAATCATGAGTAACCATAATTACTAAGCGATCTTTAGCAATATCCGCTAGCAATTCAATAATTTGTTTAGCAGACTTAGAATCTAAGTTACCTGTTGGCTCATCTGCTGCAATAATTGGACAATCTTTTGCTAGAGCTCTCGCTATAACTACTCTTTGTTTTTGGCCACCACTTAGTTTAGTTGCTTTATGTTTTATGTGTTTTTCTAAACCAACTTTTTTAATAATCTCTAAAGCTCTACTTCTAATCTTATCCTTTGGATAACCGGATAACAATAGAGGCGCTTCTACGTTCTGTAAAACAGTATATGAATCAATTAAATTATAATCTTGAAAAACGAAAGCAATATACTTCTTTCGATAATTTTCCATATCACTAACGGAATAATATGATGTTTCCTCACCGTTAATATACATTTCACCATCTTCATATGTATCGATACCACTGATTACATTTAAGAGAGTTGTTTTACCTGACCCTGATTCTCCAACAATAGCAACAAATTCATTGACATTAAGTTCAAGATTTACTTTTCTTAACCCTAAAGCAATTACATCATTGGAGTTATAATATTTTGAAACATTAGTTAATTTAATCATTTGTTCTTTCCTCCTGCTTAATCACTCATAAGCATTATATCATAGATTCATTTTCTTGATTAGAGATATTATTATGTTGATATTATATATCAAAAGGGAAATAGTTCAAAACGATAACACAATAATATTATTTTACTAATTAAATGTGTCATTTTTGTGTCAAAAAAAAGGGCTTAATAGAAAAGCACTTTTTAATAATGTCTTAGGAGATTATTTCTATACGATTCTTACCGTTATCTTTCGCAATGTATAATGCTTTATCAGCTAATTCAATATACTTTTCCTTGTCTTTAAATGACAATGGTTTAGTAGAGATAATTCCGATACTGACAGTCAGATATTTACTAGCTGTGGAATTCTTATTTTCAATTCTTGCTAAACTAAGGTTTTGTTGGATCTTTTCAGCGATATTATTTGCTTTTTCTAATGTTGAATCATAAAGTGCAATCACGAACTCATCTCCACCAAAACGAGCAGCTATTCCCTCTTCATCTTCTACTAGACCTTTCAAAATTCTGGCTAAAGTCTTTAAAGCTTCATCTCCAACTAAATGTCCATAATAATCGTTAAATTCTTTAAAAGAATCAACATCTATAACTAAAACAGCTAGATTTTTACGGTTTTTAACTGCTTTGGAAAAAATTTCTGCTAAATATGAGTCTAGTCGCTTCCGATTAGCTATTTCAGTTAACCCATCGATATTACTTAAAGCTTTTAATTCTTTATTCATTCTTTTTAGTTCTTTTGTCATCTTTTCTAGAGACTTGGTTTTTTCTTGAAGTTCTTTATTTAATATCTGAAAATTCTCACTTTCCTTAATCGCTTTAGAAGCTCTTAGTTGAATATTGATGCTCTTTAATCTTTGTGCCTTCTCTTGTTCAGCTCTTTTTTCTCTAACCTCATACCTTAATCTATTAAACTTTTGATACATTTTATAATCTTTAACACTTTCATAAACATCAGTGTATAAATCAACGATTTCAATCAAAAGTTGATATGCTTGTAAAGAATTAGTTAATAAATAGGCTTTATCTAGGTAATCGATTGCTAGTTTATATTCTTTTTGAATATAATAAAGTTTTCCTAGATCTTTAAAAATCTCAGCTTGGGAGATGGTTTCATTACTCTTTTTATATACTTCAACACATTTTTCAAAATATTCCTGTGCTAATGAAAAGTTTTTTATTTCCTGATGTAATAATCCTAGATATCTTGAAGCAAAACCTTCAATAACAAAATCGCTTCGCTCAAGTGACATTCTTAAACTTGTTTCTAACTCTTTTCTTGAAATCTCATATTGCTTAAGTTGGTAATTCGTAACACCCATATTAACAGTAACATACATTTTAACTCGTTCAAATCCTAGACTTTCACTTATCTCTAAACTAGATTCGTAAGACTTTAAAGCGTTTGTGTAATCCCCCAATTCACGATAGATTTCTCCTATATTATTATTTAGCATAGCAACTGATTCTAATCGATTTTTTGCTTGAGCAGCGTCGATGGATAATTGATAATAATGAAAGGCTAAATCATAAACATGCAGGTTCAAATGTGTATTTCCTAGAATATTCCAAATTTTTGATCTCAAAACAATATCTTTAGCCGGATTAGTCAAACCTAAGGCTAATTGTAAGTTTGTTACAGCGTCAAAGAAATTTCCTCTTCTATATTGACTTTCACCTAAGTAAAAAAGAGAATTGATTTTCCCTTCTCTATATTCATATTTAGTTGATAAATCAAATGCTTCTTGTGCTGCTTTTTGAGCTGCTAAAGCATCTTTTGCCGACATACTATCTGCGAAATTATTTAGTTCATCGACTCTTTGGATAATCTCTTTTAGGACTGATTTCGTTTTTTTCAAAGTGATATTTACTCCTCTAAAAAAATAGTAAAATCTTCATATTATCTATTCTACCATAATCAGACATATTTAAAAAGATACTTTCTAAATTTAAAGTAAAAAAAAGACCTTAAGATTTATTATCTCAAAGTCTGATTATTCTTTATAACACTTCAACATCTGTAAAATCTAATTCCATTGATGTTTGTCTTTCAAACATTTCAATTAAAACATGGATTTTACCCTTGTCTTGATCAATATTTTCGACTGTAACTACTTGATCTTTAAAGTTTCCACTGATAATTCTAACTTGTTGTCCAGGTTGAACATTAAATCTCTGAACTTGCAACATACCACACTTTTTAAGAATTGGATTAATCTCATCTGGTTTTAATGGCACTGGTTTTGTACCGCCACCACTACTTCCCAAAAATCCTGTAACACCAGGAGTGTTTCTTACAACAAACCAAGAATCATCTGTAACAATCATTTCAATAAAGACATAACCTGGAAAAATCTTGACTAATTTTTCTTTAGGGTTTTTATCTTTCTTATCAGCCGGTATAATTTCTTCAGGAATCATAACTTGAAAGATCTTATCTTCCATGTTCATTGATTCAATTCTTCTTTCTATACTTGCTTTAACAGAATTTTCTAGTCCTGAATACGTTTGAACTATATACCACAAACGCTTAGGATTGTTTTCTTTTGTATTCGCCATTGGATTTCCTTAATTAGTTTCCATAAATCAATTTAAATAAAGGATTTAAAACAGCACTATATAGATAGAAAACTAACATTAAGAAAATTAAGAAAGTAAATACTCTTGAACTATTTAGTGCTAGAGTCTTCCCAGTTGGCCATGAAACTTTTTTCATTTCTGAAATACTTGGTCTAATATAAGGGATTAAAAGATATACTAATACAAGCAATCCTATTACTACTAAGAAAGATCCTGTTAAGATTCTTTTTAAAGTTGTATTAAAGAAAAAATCAATTACACCAATTCCTGATGTACCTAAAATTGCAGCTAAATCAATTGTTCCAAACTTCCCTAATAAAATATATACACCGTATAAAATCAAGACAGGTGATAAAATAGCTAAAAGCCAGTTTTCGAACTTATATTCTTTCTTAAGAATTTCCATTACTTTACTTTCGCTTCTTACCTCTTTAACTTTATTTGGTTTTTCGACTTTATTTTTCGGTTCTTTTGCCATTATATTCCTCCTACTTACCTTCTTTATGAATGGTATGTTTTTTACATTTTTTACAATATTTTTTTACTTCAAATCGAGTTGAATTCTCGGTTTTTTTTATCTCATAATTTCTTGATGAACACTCTTGACAGATTAACACTGTTTTATTTTTCATATAATCAACTCACTTGCTTTACATAATTTATCAAAAAAAGCGATAAAAGTCAAGAAAATCATGTCATTAAATGCAATTTAATTTTATTTCTTATCCGAGCTATAGCATTATAGACTTGTTTTTCTTCACAATTAAGATAAACTGCGCATTCCTTAATATTTCTGTCTTCGATAATCTTCGCTTGATAGACTTGTTTCTCAAAATCAGAAAGGGAAGATAAAGCAGAATATATTTCATTATCAAGATAATAATTTCTTTCATGTTCTTTTACTCTAAAATCATAAAGCAGAGGTAATTTTTCTGATATAAAATTCTGGTGCCTTTGCTTTTTTCCTTTATATGTAATAAGAAAATTATTCAAATTTAATTCGAAATATCTAGTGAATGTCTTATTATAATTCTCATCAAATCTCATTAATGATTTATGTAACAACATTAAAGTTTCTTGAAAACAATCTTCATACTCATAGGTTAGGTTGAAACTTTTGATTTTTTTCGCAATTAGATATTGATATTTAGTAACCATAAAATTAAACGCTTCATCATTGCCTTGTTTAACTAGGTCGATAATTTCAAAATCATTATAATCGCGAAAATTCATAATCTATTTTTTCTGCTTCTTTCTCAAAATATCAAAGATAATAATACCAGCACTTACAGAAGCATTTAAACTATTAATTTTTCCAATCATATTAATCTTTACATTAAAATCCACTGTCTCTTTAATCAGCCTTGACATTCCTTTTCCTTCACTTCCAATCACGATACATAATGGTCGATCCACGAATACTTCATCATAATTTTTTTCTGCATCTAAACTAGTTCCAATATTCCAAAAACCGTATTCCCTTAAATCTACTAATGTATTTCTTAAATTAGTAACTTCGACAATCTTAACATGTTCAATCGCTCCAGAACTTGTTTTAGCTACTGTTCCCGTTAACCTAACTGAACGCATTTTAGGAATAATAATTCCGGCCACTCCAGCTGCTTCACAAGTTCTAATAATCGCTCCGAAATTATGAACATCAGTTATCCCATCTAACATTACTAAAATTGGGTTTGTTGAAAAATCCAAAGTTTTGATAAACTCTTTAAAATCATAGGTTTTATAATCCTCTATTTCCAAAATGATTCCTTGATGGTTTCCTAAAAACTTCTTTTTAAAATCGTGTTTAGATAATACATTTATTTTTACATTCTTTCTCTGTAAGATATGGAAAAAATCAGCATTTGTATTTTCCATAATATATGCTTGGATTATATCTTTATTAACGTCAAGAATTTCTTGACAAGAATTTTTACCATAAATTTCTATACTCATTTATCTCACCACTTCTATTTTACCATATTTATCAAGAAAACTCACTTGATAAATAAAGGTAAAACCCGCTTGTTAACTACTAGGAATTTGATCATTTTCTTCAATAACTTTGACAGCATATTTGATAATCTCATCGATTCTTATTAAATCTTTACTTAAATACAAATAGCCGATTACCGCTTCAAAACCAGTTGATTTATTATATGTCTGTACATCAGCATTTTTTGGTTTATGAGAGGCTGATTGATTTCTTCCTCTTTTAAAGATTTTTTGTTCTTCTTCTGTATAAAATTCATCATAAAGTCTCATTGCAGCTAAAGCTTGAGCAGTAGACTGAGTATACTTTATAGCTTGATTATGTAAATCGTTTACCAAAGTAAATCCTTGTTTAATAACATAATCTCTTATCCACATTTCATAATAAGCATCGCCAACATAAGCTAAAGTTAAGCCATTATAAAGTATCATAATACTCCTCGTTCGTTTAAAATTTCTCTAAGACGGTCAGCTTTAGCAAAATCTTTATCACTTCTCGCCTCTTGCCAAGCATAGTATAAAGATCTTGTTTCTTCATTTATAGGTCTAAGCACAATCTTCAAACCTAAAATATCAGTCATATATACAATTGCTTGATATAACTGATTATAATAATTGAAATCTTTTTTAGATCGCAAAGATGAGTTAATCAACTTAACCATTGACTGCAAAGCTGTAATAGCATTTGCGGTGTTGAAATCATCCATCATTGCTTCATCAAACTGGCCTTTGATTTTCAATATTTCTGAACCTGTTATTGCTTGTTTATCTAATAACTCTTGAGCTAAGTCGAGTTTAAAAAATAATGCTTTAACCGAACTTTCAAGTTTCTGCCACTCTTTGATATACATTGAAAAGACTTCATCATCATAATTAATCGGCGAACGATAATGAGTGCTCAATAAGAAAAACCTTAATGGCATCTTATCCTCGACATCTTTCACTAAAACAACATTGCCGATACTCTTACTCATTTTTTCATCACGAAAGCTCAATCGACCATTATGCATCCAATAATTAGCAATGCTATGTCCATGCATTGCTTTCGCTTGGGCTATCTCATTTTCATGATGAGGAAATTGCAAGTCTATACCACCACCATGGATATCTATACGGTCATGGAAAATATCTTCAATCATTGCGACACACTCTGTATGCCATCCTGGTCTTCCACAAGAAAAATTAGATTCAAAGTTTATTCCAATTTCTGTTTTCTTCCATAAAGTAAAATCCAACGGACTTTCTTTTTTGTCATTTACATCTACTCTACTACCGCTTATTAAGTCATCAGTCTTTTGATTGCTTAATTTCCCATAGTCATCTATCTTTTCTACCCTGAAGTAAACATCTCCATCGACATTATAAGCATAACCTCTATCGATCAAATCTTGAATAAAAGCCACAATAAAACTCATGTATTCAGTAACCTTAGGTTGAATGTAATCTGTTTTGCAATTAAGATCAGAGATGTCCTTCATGAAAGCTTCAATATATTTACCACTTATTTCCAGCTCTGTCTTAGCTTCGTCAATAGCTTTTTGAATTATCTTATCATCTACATCAGTAAAATTAGAGGCAAACTTGACATTGTATCCTTGTTTTTCGAAAAACCTTCTTACTGTATCAAAAAAAACCACCGGTCTTGCATTGCCGATGTGAATATAATTATATACTGTTGGTCCACAGACATACATACTAATTTGATTGGGGTTAATAGGAACAAACTCTTCAACTTGATTGGTATATGAATTAAATATTTTCATTTCTAACTCCTTTTAAACATTATAATTATAGTTTATAAACAGCTATTTTTCAAGTTAAAACATATTAGTTTACGAATTAGATAATCTTAAAAATTAATATCTAAGTAAATTATAATACAATTTTTAAAAATCATTAGTATATCTTGTATAAATACTCTAATTGAGATATGATATAAAGTGCAAGTCTAGGAGGCATAAATTATGATTGAAATAATGAATCTAACGCAAACTTATCGATCTGGCAAAGGTGTTTTCAACCTAAACTTTACGGTAGATAAAGGCGAAGTATTCGGCTACCTTGGACCTAATGGCGCTGGCAAAACTACAACCATAAGAAATATCCTTGGATTTACTAACGCTAGTTCAGGAAAAGTGTTGATTGATGGTTTAGACTCAAGAAAAGAAACCGCTGAAATTCAAAAAAGAGTTGGTTTCTTGCCAGGAGAGATTTCTTTCTATGATAATTTAAAAGGCAAAGATTTTTTAAATCTTATCGCAAAATTAAGAAATCTATCTGACTTTACCCTTAGAAATAAACTTGAAGACCAGTTTAAGCTTGATACTGATGTTTTTATTAAGAAGATGTCAAAAGGTATGAAACAAAAACTAGCTATTATAACAGCCTTTATGCATGACCCTGACATTCTTATCCTTGACGAACCTACTTCTGGTCTAGATCCTTTAATGCAAAGTGTTTTTCTTGATTTAATCAGAGAAGAAAAGAAAAGAGGAAAAACCATCCTTCTTTCTTCTCATATCTTTGAAGAAGTCGAAAAAATCTGTGATCGAGCAGGAATCATCCGAGATGGTTTCTTAATAGCCGTCGAAGACATTACTTCTTTAAAAGAGAAATATGAAGATGTCTTTGAAGTACAACTAGAGAAAGAAAACCCTAATATTTTAAAATCAAAATTGGATATCACCCATATTAAGGATGGAAAATATCGACTTGTAATAAAGAATAACTATGATGAAGTCTTTAAAGAACTTCAAGGTTATAAAGTAATCAAAATGCACTCAATCAAGCAATCTATCGAAGATATCTTTATGAAATACTACGGAGATGATAAAGATGAATAGACACTTATTATTCTTTAACTTGAAGGCAAGCCTAACAATGTTCCTATCCTTTTTGGCAATAACTTTAATGTACGGAATTATAGCGACGACAATGTTTGATCCCGTATCCGCAGAAGCAATGCAAGATTTATTAGATTTATTGCCTGAAGCGATGATCAATATGATGGGTTTTAATAATCTTGGCACAGAATTAACTGCTTATCTTGGTCGTTACTTGTATGGTTTTATTATGTTTATCTTTCCGATGATATTTATTGTTATGCTTGGTAATAAACTTATGGCAAAACAAGTAGATAATTCTTCTATGGCTTATCTACTAACCACGCCAAACTCAAGGTTGAAAATCGCCACAACACAAGCTTTAACGCTATTTATCAACGTCTTTATGTTAATCTTTTTAAACGTGATTATTGTCATTATCACCGCCGAGATTGCATTTAAAGGACATTTAATGATTGGCAGATATCTTGGATTAAACTTTGTTTTACTAGGAGCTTTAACTGTCGTAAGTGCTTTAGTTTTCTTTATTTCTACTATATTCAGCGATGCAAGTAAAGCGATTGGCTATGGTAGTGGACTTGTCGGTTTCTTCTTTATCATAAATATGATTAAGAATTTGAATCCTGATTTAGAGCCTTTTCGTTACGCCACAATTTTAAGTATTGTCGATGTGGATAAAATTATGGAGTCAAGCGGTTATATTCTTATTGCAGGTTTTGGAAGTTTTTTATTTGGTCTATTGATTTTTGTAATAAGTATTACTTATTTTAACAAGAAAAGTCTAACAATTTAGAGGTGCTTATGGAATTTCTCTTACTTATAGTAGTCTACACATTATATATTATATTTAAAAAGTTTTTTGCAAATAAAGATTTGTTTACATTTGATAATTCGTACCATCTCATAGAGTATGATGAATCATTAAAGTTTACAGAAAAGCAAAATGAAGTTATTACATATATTCGTTATCATAATAAAGCAACAGAAAAAGAGATTCTCAAATCTTGTTCAACAACTAAAACAGTAATTAACAATCTAATTGAAAAAGGAGCTATTGAAAAAATGCGATTTAACAAACTCGGAAAAAAGGAAATAATATCTTTAGCTATTTCTACCGCTATTCTAATATTTCTAGTATTTGGACTAAATTACTTCTTCTTAGTCAAACTTAACCTTCGATACTTTGGAATTTTTGTCTATGCTTTATTCTTTATTTTCATTTGTTTTAACATGTATTTCTTATATCTAAAGTTCAATCAAAAACTATTTCAAAAAATTATTGTAATTGGGGCCAGCGGTTTTGTTGTTTTTGCTCTAGCTTTCTTCTTTTTTGGCGGAAGACCTTATCTCCACGCTAATGAGTATGCTAACTTAATTGATCTTGAAGAAGAAGATTTTGTTACTGATATCAATACTGTTGATATCACTACATTACCAATTGTAGATAAAAGTTATGGTGCAAAACTAGGTTCTTTAAAACTGGGAGAGTATCCAGGTATAGGTTCTGAATTTCAACCTGGTGAATATTCTGATATTATTTATCAAGGCAAACAATATCTTGTTGCACCTTTAGAATATCGGGGGTTCTTTAAATGGACTAGCAATAACGACACTGGGACACCTGGTTATATTTTAATTGATAAAGTAACCTCAGAGACGCAACTAATTAATCTTAAAGAAGCGACTGGAGAGGGTATGAAATACGTTCCATCTGCTTATTTCAATCAAGACTTAACTAGACATGCATATTATAATGGTTTAAATAAATATCGCTTAGAGAACAGTTTCTTTGAAATTGATGAAGAAGGTAATCCATATTATGTAATGCAATATTCTTTACCGACAATCTTTATTAACGGTGGTAATAAAATAAAGGTTATTGCAGTTGTTAATGCTGTTAGTGGTGAAGTCAATATATATGATCCAACTGAAGTACCTGGCTGGGTAGAAAGTGTTTATCCAAACTCACTTATCTTTGAGCATCTAAACTACTGGGGTTCACTACAAGAAGGTTGGTTAAACAGTATTTTTGCCCAAAGAGGTGTATTGCAAACATCAACAGGTACTAGAGTAATTATGAATGAAGGTGAATTATTCTATTTCACCGGTCTAACAAGTGCTGGTAACGACGAATCAACTATCGGTTTTGTTTATGCAAATATGAGAACTAAAGAAACAAGACTATTTAGATTCCCTGGTGCCACTGAAGAAGCAGCTATGAATAAAGCTTTAACCTTAATACCTCAAAATAACATCTCAACTTCATTCCCTATTCCGCTTAATGTAAATAATAATCCTACGTACTTTATCCTTATCAAGGGTGAAGATGGAAGAATACTAAGATACGTCTTTATGAAGATTCAAGATCTAGAGTTTTATTCTATTTCAGAGAGTAAGGCTGATGCTTACAACCGTTATCTAATTAAACTCAATGATGAAGATGATGCTGTATCAACTGAGATATCAGGAACAATCACTGATATTAAATCATATGTTAATGATGGTTTTACAATTTATTGGGTAGAAATTGATAATGATAACCTGTATATGATTAATGTTGGTAGTTTCACCAACTTAGAAATGCAGTACTTTATATCTTTGGATATTGGTGATGAGATTGAAGTATATGTAGTTGATTCAACTATTGTAGGCTTTGGCGAATAATCAAACAAAAACAAAAGGTCACAAAAATTTGTGGCCTTTTATCTTTTTTAAATTTTGTGTTTAACTAACAGTACTTACTATAATCTCACTATATTAGCAGCTTGAGGTCCTCTATCGCCATCAACTACGTCAAAAGTAACTTCTTGACCGTTTTCTAAAGACTTGTACCCTTCGCCTTGGATTGCTGAGTAGTGTGCAAAAATGTCATTTCCTTCTTCATCTGTGATGAAACCATAACCTTTTTCTGCGTTAAACCATTTTACTGTTCCGTTCATTTAAATCTCCTTTATAATTTTATTGCTACCTTATTATAACGTTAAATCAAGAAAAATGCAAGTTAAATTTCTTGTTTAAACTTCCCTAATCCTCTAAATCCTCATCATTATTGTCTTCTTCGCTTAAACCTTCTCTAAGACTAACGTTTTTAATATCAGAAAATTTTGATGTGATTTTTTCAACTCTAAAATTAACACTATCGCTATTTTTTTTCACAGAATCTATTGCTCTCGATAGTTTTCCCCAGTCATCATTGAATCTTCTAAACTCTTTACCTAGTTTAATTAATTCTTCAGTTATTAGTTTTGTGTACTTGTTTCTTTCAGAGTCAATTACAAATGCTTTAAAAGAAGACAATAATGGAATTATTGTTGTCGGTGAAACAATTGTTACAAATTTATCTCTAGCGTATTCAACAACATTCTTTAAACGAGAATGTAACAATGCAAGAATTCCATCACTAGGTACAAACATTAAAGCGTAGTCTGTTGTTAAAGGTGGATTAATATACTTACTGGAAATATCAGTTATATGCTTTTTAACTTCAGCACCAAACTGGGATATCAGTTTTGCATCTTCTTCTTGACTAAGGTCCTTATTATCAAATAGCTTTGAATAAGCAGAATAAGGAAACTTAGAATCAATTGCAATTAAACCATTAGGTTCCGGCATAAAGATTACTGCATCAGCTCTTACCACTTCTTTTCCATCCTTAATTGTATACTGTGTTTGGTATAACCGATCGTTATGACCATAAACAGAATACAATAATTGATTTAACTGGTATTCGCCGTATGAACCTCTCGCTTGATTATTAGAGAGAATATTCTGCAAACTTACCATTTCCTTAGATAACTCTTGAATATTTTTCTGAGCTTCATCAATAACTTCCACTCTTTTAGCGATGCTTATAAAAGTTGTGTTTGCTTCCTTAAAGCCTTTATCTAGTCGATATTCAACTTTTTCATTAATATTATTCATTCTTTTGTCAATTGACTCAGTTAGTTCTTTAAACTCTTTATTAAAGCGTTCGTTTAACTTATCTTGGAACTCTCCTAAAGTCTTATTGATTTTTTCTTTTAATTCAGAGATATTATCATTAGAAATATCCGCTGATTTTAATAATTGATTGCTTAAACCAGTCTGCATTGCAGTAATTGAACTAAAGAGATTCTGTTGAATCGTATTCTCTACATTATTGAGTTGTTTGATTAATACTTCTTCAACTATACTTTTATCACTTGTTTTAGTCTTATAGAATTTAATTATCTCGATTATTAAAATAACCAAGACTAACAACCCTATTACTATTAATAATGCTCTTTCAAAATCACTCATCTTATCCCCCCTTTAAAACATTGGACTAAAGAGATTGAACCAACCTTGAACTATTCTTATGATAATTCCTCTTTTTTGCCAATTTTTTAAATCAATTCTATTAGATTTTTCTAAATCTTCTTTAAAACTGTTAACTAAATCTTTAACCGCTGAATTTTCAAAAATACAAGTTACTTCAAAATTTAAATGGAAACTTCTTGGATCAAGATTAACTGAACCGACACTAGCTAGTATATCATCAATAATTAATATTTTAGAGTGGACAAAAGTGTTTCTATATTCATAAATTCTCACTCCTAATATTAACAACTGTTCATAATAAGATTGTGTTGCATAACCAACTGTAAAATAATCATGTTTTCCAGGTACTAAAAGTTCAATTTCAACCCCTGATTTAGCAGCGATAGCTATGGATGCCATTAGTTCAGGTTCGATGATTAGATAAGGTGTTACAATTTTTATTGATTGCTTTGCCTTAGAAATCATTTTCAAGTAAGCATCTCTAATTAAACCATTTTCATAGTCTGGACCTGACTCAATAACGCTAAATAAACCCTTAAAATTAATCTTGGTTTTGTCTAATGGTTTATCCAAAACCTGATTAGTAATATAATACCAATCTTTAACAAAAACATTTTGCACTGAACTAACGCCATTACCTTTCATCATAACATGAGTATCTCGCCAGAACCCAAACTTTGGATCTTTATGATTATACTCATCACCTAAGTTCATCCCGCCTACAAAACCAACCAAACCATCAATAACAATAGCTTTTCTATGATTTCTAAAATTAACATTTGAGTTTAAAACTGAAATTGTTTGTGGATCAAATGCGTTTATTTTAACTCCAGCTTTTCTTAAGCCATTCATGTAATTACGGCTTAAATGTTTATTTGAACCAAAATGATCATAAATGAGATATACTTCTACGCCAGCTGACGCCTTTGCTTTAAGAATGTCTAAGACTTTTCTTCCTATTTCATCATTCTTAACAATATAAAATTCCATAAAAATATAATCAATAGCTTTGTTTAACTCTTCCATTAACTTCGGAAAGAAAACATCACCATTATCTAACACTTCAACTGAAGTATCATCCTGATAAACTGCACGTCCGGTAGTTTTTCTGATAAATTTAAACACATCACCAAACTCATATAATCCATAGGTTATCTCACCTGTTTCCTCTAAACCTAAAAACGCTTTACTTGCGATTAAAGGTCTTGTTTTAGGGAATTTCCGGGTTTGGAAATCTCTCGCAAAAATGTAATAAAGGAAGACACCTAATATGGGATTTAAAACAATTATTAATATCCAATAACTTTTATTATATGCATAAGTTGGTTTTAACAATACTCTAATTACAATCGCTAAAGCACCTAACCAAAAAAGACCACTTATAACATATAACATGGTTCTAGAAGTAAATATGGATCCTAGTGAAGTGATGTAGGTATACTGAAGTAAAGTAATCGTATAAACAAAAATACCTACAACACCTAAAGCCATTATCATAAATATTCTTTTCATTGTATACTCTCCAAATCCACTCTAATTTTACCACATCTAAAGAAATATGTATATAATAATCAAGACATCTAACAAACTCAAAAAAAAATCACTTCCATAAACTAAGTGATTTTTTTATATGTTTACAATATTTACAATTCTACTATTTTTGCTTTAGCAGCAAACTTTCTCACAGAGTTTATTGCTGATACACAACTTGCCTTAGCAGGATATGTTTCACCAGTCAAAATCAATTGATTAGTTGATGAATATAGATTAAATTGATAGCGATTTTGTTTGTCTTTAGCGACAGTAAATCGCTCTTCACTTATAGCTTTCTTAATAGTTTCTAATCCAGACTTAGCTCCTGCTTTTGATGAGTATCCTTGAGATATAAATAAGACTTGTGCGTTATTTGCTTTAAGCTTGATGTAATACATTCCATCTTGTTCATATATTTCATATTTTCCTGTTGTAAGTTCATTTACCTTTTCATAATCAACGAGTTCTTCTCTTACTTCAGCTTCAGGAATTGATTTTAAATAATCAATTTTGTTTGTATTATAGAATTTTTTAACAGATTCAACAGCTGATTGAGCTTGTTTTAAACTGTTATAAAACTCACCGATAATCACAACTCTAGCTCCATTTGCATTAAATAGATTGAACTGAGAATAGTTACTTTTATCAGTTGTTATCTCGAAGATACCTGTTTCCACATTTTTCTTAAAAGTTTCAATACCAGATACTGCACCTTTCTCAGTTGAATATCTAAATGATACTGCTAGGATTTCTCCATTAGAAGCTTTTAATCGATACTTATAAGATCCGGCTTCCGGATAAACTTCATACTTACCAGAATACTGTTTCTTTGGTTCTAGTTTAGCTTCTTTCGGTTTCTCTTCCTTCGGCTTTTCCTCTTTTGGCCAAGGGAATTCTTCCTTCACTTCTTTAATCTCCGGTTTAGTGTATGGCTCAGTTTTTAAAGTTTCAACCTTTACACCTTTAACTGGTTTTTCTTCTTCTAGTTTTTGTTCTTTTACTTCAATCTTATCCTCAGGTGTTTTAATCTCATCATGTGGTTTTGGTTGTTCAGGTTCTACAGCTTCAACAGCTAGTTTCTCTACTACTTTAGGTTCTACAGTTGGAGTCATTGTTGTTGATACTTCTGCTTTCTTTACCTCTTGTGCCTGCTTTAATAATTCTTGTTCTTTAGCTTGTTTTGCTAATCGTTCTGCTTCTTTTTTCTTTTTTCTCTTTTTAAAAAACCAACACATATTATCACCTCTTAAAATAATTATATCAAAAGGTAATATTTTTTTAAACCGATTTACGCAAATATTACATTTTATGCCATTTATTTGAACTTTTCAAATAATTAAAAAGAGATATCCTTAGTTTTTGAACTGATATCTCTTTTTATTTAAACGCATTCTATGTCAGTGATCTACTTGCTTTTTTCTTATTAAAAAACTTAATCTTACCTAAGTATAAGTAATCTAAGAAATATACAAGATAGATATATACGATAGCGGTCCCCAACATAATAAAAAATTGATTGACGCCAGGAATTTGAAAAGGTAAATTCCCATCAAGGAAAAGATAATCAATCTGCTTATCAATCAATATTGGTTGGAGAAACTCAACATTAATTGCTACAATAAACAATCCAACAATTACCATCCAAGATTTTTTTATATCAAGTTGATATGCTTTTGTGACTAAAAGAATAATCGGAATAGCAACTATCTCGTAGTGAGACAAAACACTATCTAAGATACTTAAAGTTAAGTTTTGGTCATTAAAAATACCCTGAGGAATGATAAAAGCTAGTAAAGCTCCGCTAATACCGGTAATAATAAAGAAATCTTTACCTTTTTTAATGTCAAAAATTATATATATAGACAAAAAAACCGTATTTACATTACATAGATAGAATGGCCAAAAAGCTTCAATAAATGACATTCCTTTATAAACTCTAATAATTCTATTTAATATATAGAAAAACATAGCGAAATAAGCAATTATTTTCATCTTCCTATGAACATATGAAGAATCCTTATTTCTTAATAAATAAATGAATAAGACAATTGTAAAAAGCGATAGAAAAAGTGAGAGTTTATGTACGGTCCCTAAGGTATAATCACCAGGATTAAACCCATCTATCAAAAATTTACGTAAAAAATCCAACATGATAATTTCCCCTATTTAAAACTAAAATAGAAAAATCTATTTTGCGTTTACAATTATATCACATGGAAAGCTTTGATTAAATTGCTTTTTGATATTTCCTGCATAACTTTACCTTTAGTTTTTTGACTACTAAAGAAAAAACAACAGATTTTTCATCTGTTGTTTTATTAGTTTAAACAATATCAAACTGGGTCAACTGTCCACTTAGCATAAAGGGTAACATCATAAGCTGGCATCTCAGTTAAAGTAAAACTGATAGTTAAAGATGGATCAGTATACCAACCATCGAAAGAGTATCCTTCTCTAGTTGGATCTGCAATAATAGTAATTGTTTCTAAATATTCAAAATTACTTGAATTTAAATAACTCCAATTAGTAAAAGTAATATTAACTGGCAACAAGATATTTGCAGTTGTACCATTACCTAATTGTCCATAAACATTATATCCCCAGACCATCAATTTACCATTTGCAGTAATTGCTAGTCCAGTTCCAAGATATCTAGACTGAATGATATCTTCAAAACTATCTCCTATAGCTAAACTAAAGTTATTTGTAACATCGGTAATGACTGTTAGGTTAACTGTGTCTCCAGTTGCCATAGCACCAGCTGTGTTTCTACCTATTGCGAGAACTCTACCTGTCGATGTTACTATCATTAGTGTATAATCACCCATAGTTGCGTGAAGTGGAGCTTCTCCAACCGCGAAACCAAAATTACTAGTTACATCTGCTGGTATTTTTCTTGGTGAATCATCACCAGTTGCTAATTCATAATAATCATTGTATCCCCAAGTAATTACTCTTCCCTCGGAAGTTATAACAACACCTCCATATTTTCCAAATGATAATTCTAAGATTGTTTCCCCTTCATTAAAACTGAAATTAGCAGTTACATCATAAGGAACTGAACTAGTATATACTTCTCCTCTTGCTAAAACTCCATAACCACCATCATATCCCCAAGTAAAGATTCTACCTTCAGAAGTAGTAGCTAAACTAGATCTGTTACCAGGATACATTTGACTAATCGTTTCCCCCTCATTTAAATTAAAGTAAGATGTTATGTCTTTTGGTGTATACCTATTAACAGCAGTTCCATCACCTATCTTATAATCCGAATTACTACCCCAAGCGAATAATCTTCCAGTTGATGTCTTTGCAAATGATACATAATCTCCACCGTAAACTTCAACTACTTTTTCATCCCCGAGAAGATTAAATTTACTAGTAATCTCAACAGGATAACTTTGGTTTGTCGTATTTCCAGTACCCAGTTGTCCATTTAAATTAGAACCCCAAGTAAACACACGACCTAAAGATGTTACAGCTAAACCATGATTATACCCACCATTTATGTAGATAAAGACCTCATCTTGGTATAAGTTAAAATTCTTAGTAATGTCTACTGGAGACAATCTATTTGTAGTTGTACCATCACCTAATTGCCCGGATGTATTATTACCCCAAGCAAGCAATTGACCACTAGTTGTAAGTGCAATTGTAAATACTCCTGAAGATATTTGTTCAAACTCTAAATCTTCATACACATCATAATATTGAATATTATAAGTATTTACTGTCCATTTAGCATATAAGGTCATATTGCTATCTTCCATATAAGCAAAGACATAATCATCTGTCAAACCACTATCCACAAACCATCCAGCAAAACTATATCCGGTCTTATTTGGTGTCGGTGAAGACAAATATGAATTATAATCCTGTGTTTTAGCTGTAACAGCACTGCCACCATTAGAATCAAAGGTAATTGTATATTGATTTATAACCCATTTTACATAAATATCTTTTGCTTCTGCTGGCATTGTCGTCATATTATAAGGAATTGTATAGGCACTATCCATATAGAAACCTTCGATACTATAACCCGTATTGACTAAATCATTTGGCAGAACGATTGTTTCTCCAAAATCAAACATATCACTACCAACTTTTGTAAATTCACGAATATGAGTGATTGTTGGTGTGTATTTTAATGTCGGTAAATCAAGCAATCCTCCTGCTCCATTCGTACCAAAAGCAAAATATCTACCTAAAGAGGTTTTTATCATATTTGAAGATGTAGAAGAAACGCTCATACCTACCAAAGTTTCGTTTTCAAATAATCTAAATGAGTTAGTAATATCTGTCGGTTTAACAACATCAGCTTGATTTCCAGTTCCAGTTTGATAATAGTATGAATCTCCCCAAGTAAAGAGTCTACCAGTACTTGAAATTGCAACACTGCTATTATATTGAATACTTATTTTGTCAATAACCTCACCTGAATTCAATTCAAAGAACGATGTGATATCAACAGGAATGTATCTTTCTCCAAGAACTTCTATTCCTAACTGATAATCTCCATTCCTACCCCACATCAACACTCGATTTTCACTAGTCAATAAACCACCAAATTCATAACCTAAGTCTATATATGCAACGGTTTCTGTTTCTGAAAGATTAAAACTAGCTGTGACATCGACTAAAACTTGACTATTATTTGAAGAACCACTTGGCAACGTCAAAGCGCCATACCAGTTAGATCCAATCGCCAAAATTCTTTGTTGGTCAGTAACGAAAAATGTTGAATTTTCATCGGCAGCAATCATAATTACATACTCGCCCGGCCATGAAGTTTCAAACTTCGCAGTTATATCTACAGGAGTTTTTTGACTTTCCAAATAACCATCTAAAACCAATTGATTGTAGGTGTTTTTACCCCAAGAAAAAACTCTATTTAAAGAAGTTATCGCAAAAGCAGTTGCTGGACTAATTGCTATCTTAGTGATAATTTCTCCTTCACCTAATCCAAAAGATTCGGTAATATCAACAGGCAATGACTTATTAATAATAGTACCATCACCTAATTGCCCAAGATTATTCCTACCCCAAGTAAACAATCTACCGTAGGAAGTCAAAAGATATGAAGTATAATAGGTTGCTTCAACATAGACAACTTCTTCTCCTGGTTCAAAGTTAAAATTAGCAGTAATATCTATTAAAACAGAACTATTCGCAAAAGCGTTATTACCTAACTCGCCATTGCCTCCCCCACCAACAGTGAACACCTCATTATTCTGTGTAACAAAAATCGAATGATTGTTGGTAGAATATAATTTTATGTCTAACGCTTCATAACTTATGTAACTTAGTTCATATTCATTAACCAACCATTTTACATATACTATATCTCCACCTAATGGCATTGTATCAAACACATAAGGTGTACTAAATTCAGCATCTTCATAAAAACCATCAAAAATATGTCCATCTCTTGTCGGTTCAGCTGGTTCTAATACTGTTGCTTGATAAATATCGGTAATATCATCAATCTCACTACCACTGTTTTCTTCAAAAACAATTGTATATAATGTATCTTCCCACTTAGCGTAAACAGTAATGTCCTCAGCTGGCATTGTTGAAAATACATATAATTCACTAAACTCTGAATCAATATACCATCCTAAAAAGTTTTTAGCTAATTGTGTTGGAACTTCTGGTTCAGTAATAACCGTAGCGTAATCCTCAGTAATATCATCAACCAAAGAACCACCATTTTCCTCAAAACTAATCGTATACTGATTAATTTCCCATTTAGCATAAATACTCATACCATTTAATGGCATATTAGTTGTTGTAAAAGCAATCGTTAAATCACTATCTTCAAACCAACCTAAGAATGTATAACCAGTTCTAACAGGGTCATCAATACTTGGGATAACTGCTTCATAAGCAACTTCCAAATCACTCATGCTCTCTCCACCGTTTTCTACAATCACTAGGTTATATATAATTGCATCATATTCCGCATAAACATCTATACTACTGGTTATTGTAAGTAATGACTCACTCCAACCTGTAAATGTATAACCAATTCTTGATGGATCTAGTGGTGGAATTGCGGTATATCCATGTCCAACTTGTAACGTTCTTAACAATGTATCATCATAATCATAAAAAGCAACGGTATAAATCGCAAGTTCCCATCTTGCATATAAAGTTAAGTTACTAGTAACCTTTGATGTTGAATAGAACTTAGCGTCGTTTTCTCCTTCGCCTAGGAACCAACCTAAGAACTTATATCCTAACTTAGTAGGGATTGGTACAGAAATTGTACTGTTGTAATTAACTTCCGTAATATCCGCTACTGCATCTCCACCATTAGAATCGAAAACAACAGTATATTGATTTATAGTATACTCAGGATAAATATCCATATCACTTGTCACATTCGAATAACTTTGATCCCAGCCAGTAAACTGATAGCCAGTAACTCCCATATTTGCTGGTGCAGTTGCATTTTGATTATATGCAACTGTTTGAATCTTTAAGATAAATCCATACATATCATAAAAGATTACAGTATATGTATTTATCTCATAGATGGCATAAACATCTAAATCGCTCTCAACTCTTTCATATGAGATATCCCATCCAGCAAAACTATAACCAGTAACTGATGGTGCAACTGGAGGAACTGCATCATGATGATAATCAACCATAACAGTTTCGATTAAGACATTATCCATATCATAAAAACTAACTGAATAACTATTGATACTATAAGTTGCACTTACAACTAAATCACTTAAAACTTCAGTGAACACTGTATCCCAACCAGTAAAAGCATATCCCTCTCTTGCAGGAACTAAAGGCTGATAAGCGTCTTCACCATAATTAATAGTTTGAATATCAAAAATCAAACCATTATCATCCACAAATCTTACTTCAAAGGTAATTACTTCATAGACTGGATTACATACTAAATCACCACTAATATTATCTAATGATTCACTCCAACCGATAAAATTATAACCTGTACGATCTAGCAATTCGCTTTGAGTTAAATATGGATTAGTTGCGTCTTCACCATATAGAATTGCTTGATCATCAATTAAACCTCCTAAATGATTATAAAACTTCACAGAATATAAGTTTTGACTATATACTGGAGAAATATCTAAATCCACAATTACATTAGTAAAATCTGTATCCCATCCAGTAAAACTATAACCAGTAACTAAAGGAGAACCTGGATTACTTGCATCACTACCATAATCGATATATTGAATATCATAAATGGACCCTTCTATTGTTCTAAACACTACTTCCAAAACAATGATCTCATACAAAGCTAAAACATCTAAATCACTAGTAATTCTATCAACGGACTTATCCCATCCTAAAAAGTCATATCCATCTACTAAAGGAGCACTTGGATAAGTACCAGATCCATTATAAGCCACTAATTCCGTTGAGATAATCTCATAATCTCTATCATAATAAGTTACAGTATACTCATTAGCAACATATACCGCATACACTGACATATGGTTCGCGATACTTGAGAAATCTTCATCCCAAGAATCAAAAGTATATCCTTCTCTTAATGGTGAACTAGGACTTACTGCCGCATCACCATGTTCAATATTTTGAATTGATAAAATGGATCCGTTATAATCATAGAATATAACTTGATATACATTTTTTGAATATAAAGCAGTAACATCTAAGTTAGATTTAACATCAGAAAAATCTTCATCCCAACTTATGAAAGTATATCCTACAATAGTTGGTTCTAAAGGAGCTGTAGCACTTCCACCAAAATCAACTGTTTCAGTTCTCAGTACCGTTATACCATCAGAAGCATAAAAAGTTACAACATAACTATTGATAGTGTAAACTGCATTAACTACTAGATCTCCTGTAACAGCACTGAAATCTTGATCCCATTCACTAAAAGTATACCCATATCTTAAAGGATTATCTGGCGCTGTTACACCAAACCCATGTAAAACATGCACAGTATCTAAAACATATCCGTTATAATCTTTAAATACTACTTGGTAGACTTTTAGAAGTTGCCCCAAGTTAACCACTGTGCTATCAGTATAAGTTATTACTAACTCACCTGTTTCATTAATAACTGCAGATTCAATACCGTTACCTGTTTCACCTTGAGGTCCAACTAAAGTAGCTAATTCAATTAAATTAATCCATGTTGTATCGCCAACATACTGCCATTGAATATAACCCTCGCTAACTTGGAAGGTGACTTCTTTACCATCTATACCATTTAATCCATCTGCGCCTGCTGGTCCAACTAAAGTAGCTAATTCGATTAAGTTAGTCCATGAGGTATCACCAACGTATTGCCACTGAATATAACCTTCACTTACTTGGAAGGTGACTTCTTTGCCATCTATACCATTTAATCCATCCGCGCCTGCTGGTCCAACTAAAG
>NPID01000260.1_pt3 | contig 38783 bp, 26 predicted proteins | sample 8637491 | NCBI WGS metagenome assembly NPID01 (sample SAMN07420843, study PRJNA396082) | bioreactor metagenome | isolation source: sample BA6 brine-fed electro-methanogenic bioreactor BA | place: Japan: Kochi | collected 2016-06-14 | reverse complement strand
GCCGGGACCGGCGAAGTTCAGGCTTCAGCCTGGTCTGGCCGAACGGCAAAACCGCGGGCGCTGCGAGAGACCCGGCCGGTGCCTCGTGGCGAGGAAGCGCATTCCTTAATGCTGCAGCCATAATAGTCCTCCACCACCCCAGATGGGGGATCCTGGGCACATTGACCAACTTGAATAAAGTGACAACCAGCTTGATAAAAAGTGCCCTGGAGATCAGGAGGGAACGTCCCCAGGGCCAAGGTGGGAGGTGCGTCCACCTCCCTAATTAAATTTTACTACCAAACCGCTATCCCCGTCAAAACGTCAGGGGTCCGGGGGCGTCCGAAAAGGCAACGGGAAGCTCCCGCAGTCTGAATCAGGGAGCGCCGGAGGGGAGGTGGCTGTTATCCATCTCCAGCGTGGAGGCCAGCGGTCTGCCGGAGGGCCTGATCCGCAGGATCAAGAGCGCCAGCAGGGTCAGGTTGGCGATCATCGCCACCGCCATGGCCAGCCCGGTGAAGAGACCAAAGTAGATGGTTGGCTTGAAGCTCGACAGGGTCAGGATCGAGAAGCCGATGATGACGATGATCGAGGTGTAGTACATGGCCCGCCCGACGCTGTTGTGGCAGCGGCGGATGGCGGCCGGATAGTCGCCGTCCCTGCCGATCTCGATGATGAACCGGTGGACATAGTGAATGGTGTCGTCCACCGCGATGCCGATGGTGATGGCGGCGATGGTGATCGTCATGATGTCGAGCGGGATGTTCAGCCAGCCCATCAGCCCCAGCACCGTCCCGGCGGCAATCAGATTGGGGATGATCGCGATCGCCGCGAGCAAAACCGAGCGGAACAGGATCATGAACATCGCCATGATGGCCAGAAAGACCACGCCGATGGTCAAAATCTGCGAACGGTACAGGCTCCTCAGCACGTTGTTGTACAGAACGAACATGCCGCTCAGATGGACCTGCTCCTCCGAAAGTTCCAGGTGATCCGCCAGGTGCCCGCGGATCTGGTTCAGCAGCACATTGCGCCGCAGCGAGGGATCGGATTCGAACACCCGGATGGCAAAGCGGACCTGGTTGCCGTCCTCGGACAGGTAGGGATCGAAAAGGGTTTTCTTGATCTCGGGGGGCAGTTTCTTGTGAATGACGGCCAGCATGATGTCGTCCAGCGGCTTGTCCTTGTTGAGCTGTCGCATCAAGGCCATGGTGGTCGCCATCGATAGCACCTTGCCGCTCTCCGGCAGTTGCTCCAGATAGTCATGGATCTGCTGCAGAAGCTCCAGGCGATAGGTGTTGTACCAGTAGCTGGTACCGCTCAGCCCCGCCTCGCCGGAAGTCTCGTCCCAGAACTCGTCTTCGAAAAAGGCCTCCTCCTGGGCCTGCTGCGCGGCAAAGAATTCCGGCTCGGCATCCACGATGACGTCCAGCGGCGTGGTGCCGCCGAGCTCCCGGTCGATCAGCTCCATGCCCTGATAGATCTCGGTCGAGTCCTTGAAGTGGTCGATGAAGCGGTTCTCCACCGTGAGCCTGGACATGCCGACGATGCTGAGGACGGCGATAACCAGGAAGCCCGCCAGGGTAAGGTTCCCGTGCCTCTCGATCAGGTGCGCGAAGCTGCGGGTCAGGGCGCCGGTGAGGTCCCGGCGGGGGGTGAAGCTTTTCGGTCTGAGCAGCATCAGCCCGGCGGGAAACAGCAGGAAGGAGAGCAGGAAGGCCACGGTGATGCCGATCGCCATCATCCACCCGAAATCGATGACCGGTCGGATGCCGCTCACCAGCAGCGAGACGAAGGCCACGATGGTGGTCAGGGCCGTGTAGAGGCTGGGCAGGGCCTTGGTTCTCATCGTCGCCAGCGTCAGCGTTCGCTGATCGGCGTGCGGCTGCGCGGCGTGCAGCTCGTGGTAGCGCACCACCAGGTGCACGGTGAGCGACAGGGTGATGATCAGCAGCAGCGAGGTAAAGTTGGAGGAGACCACGGTAACCCGCCACTCGACCAGCCCGAGATAGCCGAACATGAAGAGCACCACCGCAATACAGCACAACATGGGCAGGATGACCCAGCGCAGTTTGCGAAAAATGGTTCCCAGCATGGCGATCAGAAAGACCAGGACCCCCGCCCCGAAGCTCAGCAGGTCGCGCCGGATGAAATCGATCATGTCCGCCACGATCATCGGCACCCCGCCCAGGTGCAGTTCGGCGTGATCCCGGTGCCGGTCCATGATGGTCCGCACGGCGGCGATATCGGCGCTTTCCCGGTCCATGAGCGCCGCACTGTAGGCTTTGAACTCGGCACTGACCGCTTCCAGCTCGCGCTCCTCTGCCGCAGAGAGCTCGCCAGCCAGCCGCTTCTCGCGCAGCGCATCACGCCTTTGCAGCAGGGCGTGGTAGGTCTCGTCGCGGCGGAAGATCACCTGCAGGGCGGTGGTCTTGCCGTCGGGGCTGAGGATGAGGTTGCGATAGAGCGGACTGGTGAGAAACTCGGCGCGGGCCAGATGGACATCGGTACCGGCGGTCTCCAGGGTGCGGATCTGTTCCTGCAGCTCATCCAGGGAGACCCGGGGACTGTCGATCAGGGGGACATCCAGAATGCTGACCACCGACTCGACCCTCGCCAACTCGAGCAGGCGGTCACGCAGCCGGCGCAGATCCTCCAGCGACCCGCTCGAGAACAGCTCCGCGCGCGGGGTGTAGGTGATGATCAGGAAGTCGTCCGAGCCGTAGCGGGCTCGCATGGAGCGGTAATAACGCAGGTCCTGATCGTTTTCCAGGACCAGGGAGTCCGCCGAGGCGTCGAGCCTGAAATCCCGGGCGAAAAATCCGACCAGGCCGACCAGCAGGGCTACCACCAGGAGGGTGACGGCCGGGCGGCGGAAAACGAGTCTGTCGTAGAGCGCCAGCAGCAAGTTCGGCATCGGGAACTCCCGTCCCTCAGACGGACCAGGGCGTTCAATTCTTGCCGGCATTATCCAGGTCGTTGAGCGCCAGGACGCGCCAAGGGACCTGACCATCGGTCCTTGGGGCAGGGGGCTGAAGCGGGCCGGCCTTAAATTAGTTTATCCCAACCAGGAATTGGAGAAAAGCCGCCTGCCGGAAGCCTTGCGCCTCTCTAGAGCAGGGAAGGGACGTCGCTGCTTTTTTTCTCGGTCACCGAGCGTCCCGGCCGCCGGGGCATCTTCACGCTTATCCAGCTATCGATCCTTCTTCTTGACCGCGATGGCAAACGGCGTTATCCCCTCTTGATAAATAATTTCATCCATATATTCAGGATCGCGTTTGACAAAAATAAAATGCTGGATTAACTTTTCTTTTGTGCCATGCCCTTTCGGGCCCTCCCGCGAGCCCTTAATCCCCACCCTAGGAGGAATGTATGGAACAGTCCAGCAGAAGAGCCTTCCTGAAAAAAGCCGGCGTCGCTACCGCTGCGGCAGCGGCCACCACCATCGGCGCCCCGGCGGTTCACGCGGCAAAAACCTACCAGTGGAAGATGGTCACTACCTGGCCGCCGCACTTCCCGGTGCTCGGCGAGGGTGCCGACAAGCTGGCAGAACTGGTCGACAAGATGTCCGGCGGCCGGCTGAAGATCCAGGTTTACGGGGGCGGCGAACTGGTCCCGCCGCTGCAGGCCTTCGATGCGGTCAGTCAGGGGATGGTCGAAATGGGGCACGGGGCCGCCTATTACTGGGCCGGCAAGTCTCCGGCCACCCAATTTTTCGCCGCCGTCCCCTTCGGGATGAACGCCCAGGGGATGAACGCCTGGCTCTATACCGGCGGCGGCCTGCAGCTCTGGGAGGAGGTCTACGCGCCGTTCAACCTTAAGCCGATGCCCGCCGGCAACACCGGCGTGCAGATGGGCGGGTGGTTCAACCGGGAAATCAAGAGCATCGCCGATTTCAAGGGCCTGAAAATGCGCATCCCCGGCCTGGGCGGAAAGGTGCTGGCCAAGGCCGGCGGCACCGCGGTCCTCTCGGCCGGCGGGGAGATCTATACCAACCTGGAGCGCGGGGTCATCGACGCCACCGAATGGGTCGGCCCCTACAACGACTACAAGATGGGCTTCCACAAGGTCGCCAAATATTACTACTACCCGGGATGGCACGAGCCGGGCACGGTGCTCGAGACCTTCGTCAACAAAAAAGCTTTCGAGGCGCTTCCCAAGGACCTGCAGGAGGTCGTCACCACCGCGGCCATGGCCAGCAACATGTGGATGCTCTGTGAATCGGAGACCAAGAACAACTTCTACCTGGAGAAACTGGTCAAGGAAGAAGGCGTCCAGCTCAAGAAGTTCCCGGACGACGTCCTCAAGCAGTTGCGCAAATATTCGGACGAGGTGCTAGACGAAGTCGCCGCCAAGGACCCGATGAGCAAAAAGGTCTACGAGAGCTTCCGCAAGTTCCAGAAACAGCACCAGGAGTGGGGCAAGATTTCCGAGGTCGCCTACGCCTCGCTGCCCGACTGAGACAGCCCCGGGATTGGCAACGCAAAAGGCCCGGCCGATCGGCGGGCCTTTTGCGTTGCTTCTGCTCGTCTCAGGGATGCTTGGCCAGCGCCTTGGGCAGCCAGGTCACCGTCTCGGGGTAGAAGACCACCACCAGCAGAGCGACCAGTTGGATGGTGATGTAGGGGATGATGCCCCGGTAGATGTGGCCGGTGCTGATCTCGGGGGGCGCCACCCCCTTGAGGTAGAACAGGGAGAAGCCAAAAGGGGGGGTCAGGAACGAAGTCTGCAGGTTCATGGCAATCAGGATGCCGACCCAGAGCAGGTCGATACCGAGATGCTCGAAGATCGGGGTAACCACCGGAACGATGATGAAGGTGATCTCGATGAAGTCGATGAAGAACCCGGCGACAAACACCACCAGCATCACCAGGAACAGGAACATGTGCGGACCCATCTGCGATTCGAGGATCAGGTGGGTGATGGTCCGGTCCCCGCCCATGCCGCGAAAGACCAGGCCGAAAGCGGTGGCGCCGACCAGCAGCACGAACACCATGCAGGTCAGGATGGTCGTCCCCTTCATGACCTGGTGCAGGGTCTGCAAGCTGAATTTTTTCTGCCACACCGTCAGCAGGGTAGCGCCCATCGCCCCGACCGCCGCGGCCTCGGTGGGGGAGGCCACCCCGGCAAAGATAGAGCCGAGCACCGCCAGAATCAGAAACGCCGGCAGCAGCAGGGCGCGTATCACCCGCCGGACCATCGCCAGCCCCTTGAAGCTGGCCAGCTCTTCGGCCGGCATGGCCGGGGCCGAGGCGGGACGGAACCAGGCGACGATGCCGATCCAGAGCATGTACAGCATCACCAGCAGCAGCCCGGGGATGATCGCCCCGACGAACATGTCGCCGATGGAGATGTTCATGATGCTGCCGAGCAGCACCAATACGATCGACGGCGGAATGATCTGCCCGAGGGTGCCGGCGGCACAGATGGTGCCCGTCGCCAGCTCGGGGGTATAGCCGCGCTTGAGCATGGTCGGAAGCGAGAGCAGCCCCATGGTGACGACGGTGGCGCCGACGATGCCGGTCGAGGCGGCCAGCACCGCCCCGACCAGGATCACCGAAATCGCCAGGCCGCCCCGCAGGCGGCCGAACAGCAGGGCCATGGTCTCGAGGAGTTCCTCGGCCAGGCCGGACTTCTCGAGCATCAGCCCCATGTAGACGAACAGAGGGACGGCGATCAGCACGTAGTTGGTCATCGTCCCCCAGACCCGCAGGGGCAGCAGCTGGAAGAAATTAAGCCCGAAGGTGAAGTAGCCGAAGATCAGCGACACCCCGCCCAGGGTGAAGGCGACCGGGTAGCCGAGCAGCAGCAGCCCGAAGACCGCGGCGAACAGCAGAAACGGAAGATATTCAGCCATGGTCCACCTCCGGGGCGGAGCCCCTGCGCGGCAGCGGTTTGCCGATCAGGGTGAAGAAGGCGCGGAGGGTCTGGGCGATCCCCTGCAGCAGCACCAGCACGAAACCGGCGGGGATGGCCGCCTTGAGCAGATAGCGGGCGGGCAGCCCTCCGGGGTCGGGGCTGATCTCGCGGATCGACCAGCTCATCGCCACAAACTGCTTACTGGTCCAAATGATCAGGATGCTGAACGGAATCAGGAAAACCAGCCCGCCGATCAGATCGATCAGCGCCTGGCCGCGCGGGGAGAGCTGGCTGTAAAAGACATCCACCCGCACATGCCCGTCTTCTTTCAGGGTGTAGGCCGCGCCGATCAGGAACATCAGGGCGAACAGGTGCCACTCGAGTTCCTGAACCGCGACACTGCTGGAACGCAGCACATAGCGGGTGAATACGTCATAGCAGACGACGACGACCAGCAGGGTGGTCAGCCAGGAGACGACATAGCCGACCTTGTCATTCAAAAGATCGATGAAACCAACGAGTTTTTTGATGATTTCCAAGGACGCCTCCTGCTTTTAATGAATGATGAAAACACTAGAATATAGTTTGAAAGTTGTCAACTCCAACAGCAAGGTTTCACTATCCAAGAAGCGCGGGCGCCTGGTAGCGAACGCCGACCGCCCCATCGCCCCTTTGATCCGGGGGGATTTTTTCCGTATCATTCAGGGTCAGCTCTTCGACGGCTTCGGGGGAAGAGTTCCCGGCCCTCCGGAATTGTGCCCGCCCGCCCCCCATCGTAGAGGACCGATCCCATGCCGAAATCCCGGGAGAACCCCTGGCCCTTCCTGCTGCTGACCCTGCCGCCCCTGTTCTGGGCCGGCAACGCCGTGCTCGCGCGGGGGGTCGTCGACCTGATCCCCCCGGTGGCCCTGGCGTTCTGGCGCTGGGCCGTCGCCCTCGGCCTGATCCTGCCGTTTGCCTGGCGCCAGGTGCTGCGCGATCTCCCCCGGGCCCGGCAGGGGTGGAAGGTGCTGCTGCTGCTCGGCTTTACCGGCATCGCCTGCTTCAATACCCTGCTCTACGCCGCGGCCCACACCACCACAGCCATCAACATCGCCTTGATGCAGACGGCGATGCCGGCCGTTATCATCCTCATCACCTTCTTGCTGTTTCGCGAGCGCATCCGCCGGCCGCAGGCCCTGGGAGTGGCTCTGGCCATGGTTGGTGCCGTGACCATCGTCCTGCGCGGAGAACCGCGCACCTTCCTGGATCTGGCATTTGCCGAGGGCGATCTGCTGATGCTGGCGGCCACGGTGCTCTACGCCCTGTACAGCGCCCTGCTGCGGAGGCGCCCTGCCATCCATCCCCTGAGCCTGCTCTCGCTGACCTTCCTGATCGGGGTGGTCTTGCTGCTGCCCCTCTACGCCTGGGAGACCCTCCATACCCCACCGCCCGTTGTCAACCTGCGGACCGTTTCAAGCATCGGCTATGTGGCGATATTTCCCTCCATACTGGCCTACCTCTGCTGGAACCGCGGCGTGGAAGGGATCGGCGCCAACCGGGCCGGACTGTTCATCAACCTGACGCCCTTTTTCGCTTCGGCCATGGCCGCGTTCTTCCTGGGCGAGACCATCCGCAGCTACCACCTGCTGGGGATGGGGCTGATCCTGGGGGGGATGCTGCTGTTCAACCGCACAGCGCCCAGGATCAGGCCTTCATAACTTGATACATTGAAGTCCCGGGAAGCCGCCGGGGACCGGGTTACCCGGACGACTGCCTGCGGATTTTCCCGCGAACTTTTTCTCCCCGGGATAAAACGGCGATGGCCGTCACCAGCAAAACGGCGCCGAGCGCACCGGTGGCGCCCAGCCTTTCGTCGAAAAGCAGCCAGGCCAGCAGGGTCGCCGTCAACGGTTCAACCATGGTCAGGATCGATGCCGCTGACGCCTTGATATAGCGCATCCCGAAGAAAAACAGGACATAGGCCACGGCGGTCGGGACCACTCCGACATACAAAAGCAGCCCCCAGATTTCTCCGGCGTAGGATCCCGAAATTCCGCTGGTGATCGCCAGGGGGAATAAAAAGATGGCTCCCGTGCCAAAGGAAACGGTCGTGGAAAGCACCGGATGACACTCCCCGGCCAGGGATCGGCCCGCGATGGCGACAATGGCGTACCCGGTGGCCGAGCCGAGCGCGAGCGCGACGCCGTGCATCAAGCTGGTCCGGGCGGTGAACTCGGCGGGGAATCCGATCAGCAAAGCCGTGCCCGACAGGGCACAGGCCAGCGCCAGCAACGTCCCCCTGGTCAAAGCTTCCTGGAGGAAAATCACCGAGACCAGCGCAACAATGACCGGTGCCGTACACAGGGTGACGAGGGTCGCAACAGCAACGCCGACATAGCCGATGGCGGCAAAGTAGCAGACCTGATAGAGGGCCAACATGGCCCCGACCAGCGTCATGCGGAGTACGTGGCGGCGCCCGACCTGAAACATCCCCTTGCCCAGCATGGCCCAGCACAGGGCTGCGACCACCGGCCAAGCGATGGCCAGGCGGAAAAAGCCGACGGTAAACGGCGTTAATTCAGACTGCCGATAGATCGCCTGGGTCGCGATGCCGACGGTTCCCCAGAGCACGGCGGAGAAAAATACCAATAAAAGGCCACGCCGGGATTCGGCGGGTTGAGCGATTGAACACATGGCAGGTCCCTTCCCTGTTTTCGAGTCATCGAGCCTGAGGAAGGGATCGGGCGCACCTCGCCTGCCCACTTTTCCAGACAAGCGGAGGTGGCATTTGCAGTCGGGCCCCTTCCTCGGATTAACGAATGGAAGGGATGGGAGGGGGAGTCAGGTACCACATAGAGCATCCTCGCGAAAAAATCATGGACCGGCAAGGTCCATGGCGAACACCTGAAAAGGTATACCACAGATCAGCGAGATTGGACAAAATCAATCGGCTGCAGCCCCTATGGTCCTTCAAAATCACCACGCTTTTCGACAACGGCGTAGTCCTCCGGCGAAGTTTCCTTCTGTTGCTTCAAGGGCATTTTCGCCATGCTGGGCGGCATTTTGGTAGACGGCCCTTCGCCGTAGCCGGAAGGTCGCCAGCCTTGCGCCAGGGCCTGCTCGCGGGAAGCGCCCCAGGGGTAGCGGGTAGCGGCTTTGACAGAGGCCTTTTTCATCTCCCTGGCCTGATCGATATCCATGCTCTTCCAGTAGTCGGTCGGGCGTTTTTGCTGCCGGTCAAACTCGGCGCTGACCGGATCGCGCGAACGGTAAGGCTCCATGCGGGGGGTGTCGGGCAAGGGTTTGGAAATATCCATGTACTGCTGCCAGTATTCCCAGGCCTGATACACTTGCCAGGGCTCAGGCATATTGGGCGGATACTGCACCCGCGCTTCGCTGTAGCGGTGGCCAAGCTGCAGGTAAAAATCACTGCTGCCGGTCGGGTTGGTGCCGGTGGTCAGGTAGGGGTCGAACTCGTCGAAGGGCAACTCCAGGGGCGCGGCCTTTTTTTGTGGGATGGTGATCATTCCGGTACGGCGGTTGAGCAGGACGTTGTTTTTGTCTTTGACCAGGTCGAAGCGGAGGAGGAGTTTGCCGAGGAGATAGATAACAGGAAAAATAAGAAAAACAATAATATTCAAGTTTGTCACAAAGTTGAGGAGGCCAACCTTTAATCCCAAAATAAAGAAACCAATGATTGAGCCAAACGAGAAAAATCCAGACACACCGGAAATAACCGCGACAACGGCTCGGGGGTTGCTAAGCGTCTGCCAAGGCTGGGATTCATGCCCAGGGGCATCAAGTTGCTTACGCACCTCGGCGCAATCATCATTCAACAACTCAATGACTTCGGCATCGTCATCGGCCAGATATTCACGGCAGTGCATGCCACGGGTGTTCAAAGGTTCTTCGCGCAACTTTCGGGTGATCTTCCCGAAACGACTGTTGTCACCCGGAGCGAGGACGGGAGGGCGCGTGTTGTCATAGGCCGTATCGGCATAATACTGGTTCGTCATACTGATCTTTCCTGTTTATCCATTAATTTAACTTGGCATAGACCCAGCCCGGCACAGTATCAATGATGCGGACACCGTCATCCTTGCCCTTCAAGGTGCCTGATTGTTGCGTAGACGCGGTTTGACCGGTAGGAGCAGGGGAGGCCATCAGACCATCACTGGTTATATTCGGCGCATCCAGCACCGGCGGCAGAATGATCTGGTCTTTGGTAATATGGCGGGCGCGCGCCCGCCAACAGACGAGGTGCGGACCCGGAGCGCGGTAGCGGTAGCGAACGCCGATAACCTGCTGGCTGTTTTCGTCGGCGTAGAGCTGTTCGATCCCATAAGGGGTTTGACTTTTCTGGTTGCCGCTCAAGCGGGTGAGCGCGGCGTGATGCCCGCGCACGTCAATCTCTCCCTCTTCGATAGTTGCCCGCACGTCAAGAGTGCTGAGGTCGGGTTCAAAGCCGGGGGCGATCACCTCAACCACGATATCCGGGATCGAGTTGCCCTGGCCGTCTTTCTTTCTGGTGGAAACATCCTTTTTCATGGTCATGGAGGGTTGCATGAGCATCCCCATAAAACGCTCAAGCACATATTGCGGTTTTTTCCCGGCGTATTCGTGGCTCATCCGGGTTTCTTGGTCTGCACTGAAGGGGCCAAGCTTGACCCATTTTTCCAAGTCGGTGTCCGCGAAGACATAGGCCAGAACACTGCCGAGGATGGCAATCCCCAAAAAGGCCCAGCCATAGGGGCCGAGGAAAGCGAGCATGGTAACGCCGCTGGAGCCCAGTCCGGCCATCGCCACACCGGCTGAACCCGCCATGGCGATGCCGTGCCCGAGGGCAGCATCTTCGTCGTTAAGCTGAATGCTCTCAGCCATCTCCCAGGCCGACATAACAGCTGACAGACCTGCCACTCCGGCACCGGCAACACCGAAGATTTTAATTTCTTCACCAAAAATCTTCATAGTTCCCTTGACAATCCTGCTGCCTATCCTGCCAGCGTTGCCATAGCTGGCAAGGCGGTGGGCTACAGCGTCTTCACCACCTATTTTAACGGCGGCGTCTGCGGTAGCATATAGCAGTGCAATTGTGCCAAATAAACCATTTGTTGCTGATTTGAGATTTATATCCTCAATAGATCTAATTGCGCTGACCGCCTTCCACAAATTCCACCCCTCCATCACCGCCACCAGCGGTGGAAGGGTCTTGCTGAGACCTCGTAGAGCTTTGACCTTCGTACCGACGTCGGAACTGCTGACGGCATCGGGGTTATGGTACTTGACGACGTAAGGGGAAGTCTCCGGCACCACGACCAGATCGGCATGGGTGCGGAGGATTTTAAACTGGTTGCCGACTTTTCCGGACTTGCCCCACAGTTCGGTCCAACTCTGGTCGGTAACCCTGGGTGATGCGCCCCTGAAGTTGCCGAGATCACTGATTTTCTGGCTTCCGATGACCGCGCCGGTGCGCGGGTCAACGATGCTAATATAGTCTTCGGCCACTTTTCCGGTCGCGGCGCTGGCCGCCCTGCGTTGATGACGGTTGAGCACCTCCATGATCCGCAGTTTTCCGTCGACGACGATCTGGCCGTCCAGATCGCTGCCGGCCCTGGCGATATGCATGCCGGCAAGCTCGGGTATTTTCGCCCCCTTGACGAGCCGAAGCAAGGGCTCAGTTCTGACCGTGTTGCCGTTTATCAGGGCCTGCTGCCACTGCCGCTGAAAGCTGGATACGATATCGGCGACAATCTTTTCGCTTTGGGCCAGGATATTTTTTAGATCCTTGGCCACCCCCATGGGCGGACGGCGTGAAGCAGCTAGGGCAGCAGCAAAAGAGGCAGGGCGAAAGTCACCGCTGCCGTCGGCCGGTTCGGGCTGCTGACCGTGGTCCAGATCTAAATCCATGTCCGCCGTATAGATGTCGATCTGCTCGGCGCTCGGGAAGAGTGCTTTATGCAGCGGATGCGCTGGATCCAGCAGGCTTTCGAGGTAGCGGTTGCCGGGATCATCCTCCAGCCTGGGACGTTCGGCTGCAACCAGCGAAGCGATGTCGTGAGCCGAATCGAGCACGCCGGGATCGTGGTTGAGAAAACCGATCAGGTCCTTCACCTTGTCCCAGAGCCGAATACAGGCGACGCCTTCCAGGCTGGCGAAGTCGAGAAGAGCGGCGTTGATGTCGACAAAATCAGGATGTGCGGCCCCGATGTCCTGCCCATCAAACCGACCCTCGAGGAATTCCACGTAGATGCGTTTAATTTCCCTGATCCGGGCACGTAGTTCCCGCCGCTGTTCGACTGCAAGGATTTCTTCGAGATAGGCCTTGTCGAGCTCCCTTGCAGCCTTACCAATGAGGGTATCGGCTTCGGCCCAGGTCACCTTGCCCTTGACCAGGAACTCGCGGGAGCCTTTGGTGAGTTTCGGGTCGAAGAAGGTCCGGTAGGCCAGGACCGCGGCCCGATAATAGGCCTGCTTTTCGTCGGCGGAATACCCTTTGATCCCGTCCCTTCCCGCGATGGATTCGAGCTGCGGGAGCCCTTCTATCACCTCGACCAATTCCCGTTCGACCGTGAAAAAGGCATCCACGTAGTTTGCCGCTATCCCCAGCGGATCATGCAGAAACACCACGGGCAGCTTGCTGGACTTGTGCAGATTCAGCGAATAGATCGCCGCCGTGACCTTCTCGACGCTCTGGATGCTTTCGGTATCTTCGCCCTTCATCCAGCGATCCAGCCCGTCGGTGATGTCCTGCATCCGTTCCCGGCGGTATCGGGCAGGGTCTTTGTCCTGATCCTCGGGCATGGCGGTGCCGGGCAGCAACCGCGGCTCCTGCTTCGGGTCCGGATTCATCCCGCCCATGGCGTTGACGCGGGCCCAGCTCCACTGCACCTCGGAGTAGGCGATTTCGATCTGCTGGGGTTCGCCGGCGATCTGGTACGGCACGATGACCCGGCTGTCGGCCTGGCCGGTGGCGGGACGCAGATCCTGGCCCTGAAAGGCCTTGAGGTTGACATCCCGCAGATGCCCCTGGTTGAGAACCTCCAGCTCCCGCCAGAGATAGCCGTTGCGGTAAATGTAAAGCCAGCCGGGGCGAAGCTCCTGCGCCTGGGCCTGGTCGGGCCGGGCCGTGGCGTAGCGCTTGGGGATGATCGGGATGACGTAATTGGCGAAAGCCTCCGGGCTCTGTGGCCGCGGACTGTCGCCGGCCACCGTGGGAATCCCGGCGCCGAGGGGAATGAGGAGATAGTCCTTTTCATCCGCGGACGCATCCGCGAACCGGGTATCCATCAACACCAGCGACAGCCGCTGGGTTCCGGGATTGAGGTTCTGGATCACCAGTTCGCGATAGCGCTGGGCCTCTTCGGGGGTCTCGGTGTCCTGGACATACTGGGACAGGCGCCAGTTGTCAGGGGTGCTCATGCGTCATCCTCACCGATGTGCCGCCCCTTGAGCAGCGGGGTCTGGCCGCCGGCCTGGCCGAGGTCGATGCGGTCCGGCAACCCGGTCGCTTCTTGCTGCGGCGCCCCGGCCGGATCGACCTCGGGCGGCTCGCCCGCACCGGCCTGAACCAGCGGCATGGGGGCGGTGTTGCGGTTGTTGGAGACCATCATGTCCCCCTGGCGGACCGCGGCGACGCCTTCGATGAAGACGTTGGCCGAGGCGGTGATGAACTCGGCCCTGCCGTTGATGGTGCCGGACTGCACGCCTTTGCGGTTGCCGGGTTCATCGCCGGTGCTTTTGGCGAAGATCGACGCCTTGGTGCAGACCGGGTTGCCGTTGATCAGGACACTGCCGGCGGTCCGGGCGGCGTCGCCGGATCTGGCGATGTTGGTATAAGGGATGGGGACCACCGGCTTGCCGACCTTGGTCAGACAGACGTCGACGGTGGTCAGAGTGCCGCCGCTGCCGGCATGAACGGCGGTGCGGCCGTTGATCAGTACGTTGCCCATGACTACTCCTTCGGTAAGCTGCCGGCTGGGACCGGAAGACGAAAAATCCCCGGGCCGGCGGCAGGTCTTTGCGGCCCGTCGCCAAGCAATCCTAGGCCGGTTTCTTCGCCTTGGCCCTCTGCAGAACCACCGCCCCGCGAATCGGTGCCTCGCCGGCCTCGCAGACCAGGATGCTCTCCAGCGGCGGATGGTCGAACTCGAAACGGCCGCAGGCCAGGGCCAGAGCCAGGGGCAGGGCGGCGGCGCCGACTTCGCCAAGGGCGATGTGGAGGCGCAGCTCTTCCGGGGTGCCCTGGTCGCTCTCGATCAAATCCTCGGTCCCTTCCTCGCCCCCGGAGGCTCGGCGGGGCCAGAGCTTGCGGGTAACCTGATACCATTCCAGTTCCCCGGCGGTTTCGGCGCCGAAGGGCAGAACCACGCCACCCAGCCGCTCGGCGGTCAAGGCGGCGCCGGTCAGAGCTTGCCGGATGGCTGAAATCAGGCCGGTCATCGGCTTGCGGTCGGCCTCCGTGGGATGGGGTTCGGCAGCGTCGCCCAAGCCGGTGATTCGGGCCAGGACCTGGCGCCCGGAGCCGGCCTGGTCAGCCTTTTCGGCTTGCAGCAGCAGGTAGGCCGCCCCTTCTCCGGGGACCAGCCCTGCCGAGCCGCCCGCGGTCATCACCCGCCCGGCAAGGGCCAACTCGGTACAGGTCACCGCATCGACCAGAGAATCGACACCGCCGAAGAGCGCCGCATCCCACCGTTGCTCCACCAGTTCCCGGGCGATGTCTGCCAACGCCCCGGCCGCCCCTTCAGGCGAGGCGATAAAACGGAAGTCCGCCCTGGCCAGATCCGGGTCGATCGCCCGCAGGCCGGCTTCGAGGCTTGCCCCCTTGACCACCGCCCCTCGGGCACAGTTTTCCGCAGGGAGCACGGTGGCCACCAGCAGTCGTTCCCGGTTGACGGTCTCCGGCAGCGATCCCAGGGCCTGCCCCAAAGCCGCCTCGGCGAGGAGTTGCATCCGTCCGCCCGGGTGGTCGATCCCGGCAAGGGCCGCGATGGGCGCCGACAGCACCGGCCGGTCGCCCTGCCCGGCCGGGTCCGGCACGCTGACCGCCGGGTCGGGACGGGCGCCCGAAAGGTTGGTGCCCACGGCGCCGAGCAGGGCAAACCGCCGGTCGCCGGACAGGCACTGCAGGCCGACCCCGGTCACCCAAATATCGGCAAAGGCCCCCGCGGCCCGCGGCTCTGCCCCCGGTGCCGGCGCAGAAACAGATTGCCGCGCCGGAGCCGGGCCGGTCTTTTTCGGCCACTTCATGCCCCGGACCCTTCCTCCGGGCTGTCGGCGTCGGGATCATGCAGGATCACCCAGCCACGGCTCTGGTCCCGAAGATCCCAGGGGACGCCGGCCCGCCAGAGGAGGCAAAGCCGCCGGGCATCGGTGTCGACCACCAGGGTGTCGCAGACCGGTTCGAGAGGTTGGCGTTGGCCGCCCCTGACCACCAGGAGTCGGGGGTTCAGCCGCGGCAGGTTCAGCAGCAGCCCGTCCGGCGGCGCGCCCGGAATCAACCCCTTCAGGCGCAGGGTTTCGTCGCCCTGAAAGGGATTCTCGAAACGCTGGTCAGGCGGCGCGGCGTTGTAAAGATCAGGCGCAGGCTTCCCGGCGAAAGGGCAGCCGCCGACCAGGGCCGCCTCCTGATCGAGCGGGTCGAACCTCTTCAAGCGCGGCTGCCAGAACGGAGCGATGGGGCCGAAGCCCGCCGGCGCGACCCGGCTGGTCGGGCTGGTGATGAAGCCGGGGCCGATTTCGATCTGCGGCAGCTCCAGGTCCCGCACCCGCCATCCTCTCCGGCTGTAGCCGCGGCCCACCGGATTGGGCGGGTAGAGCTGGTCGTCATGGTTGGGATCGCAGCCGCCGTAGGCGAACTCGTAACGCAGCGACACCGGCTGCAGCGGAGCCGGCTTGCCGATGCCGATCCCCAGCAGCCCCTTCTCCCAGCGACGGGGCCCGAAAACCCGCAGGGTCTTCTCCCAGAAGCGATCCTCGGCGGTGCGCAGGCCGACCGAAACCTCCAGGACCGAGCTGCCGGCCTTAAGCGGATGAACGGTTCCGGAGAGCAGCAGCTCCGCCCCCTGCTTGAAAGGAACGGTTTCGGCGGCGGCCGCCAGACTGGTCTGATCCGGTTCGCCGAAATAACGGTCGCTCTCCTCGATCGGCGGTGGGGACTCCAGAGGGGTCAGGGCCCCCTTGTCATCGAAGGCCCAGCCGGCTTTGACGACCACCGTCAGTTGCCGCTCGCGATTGCGGTTCCAGCCCGGGTAAAGCCCGCCAGCCCAGCAGGTGCGGTTGTCCAGTTCAAACATGGCTGCGGTCCTCTCGCCAAGGCGGCGCCACCCCATCACCAAAGGCCCGGGGGGAGAACCGCCGCAAGGCCTTCCGGCGCTTCTCCTGCCAGGCTTCGGGGCTGAACCCGAGTGGCCGACCCAGCTGCAGGGCGAGAAGCTCGAGGATTTCGCTACCCCGCTGCCCGGCCTTTTCCAGGGCCAGGCGAATCAAGGTTGAGCGGTTCATGGGCACCCCGGCGATCCGCCGCTCTTCGGCCGGCCAGGTTGCGCGGTGCTCTTCCCACCAGGCGTTGGCGGCTTCGGCATCGGGCATGAAATCTCCGGGGCGGCCCTGTCCCGCGCTGCCCACGAGCCGCAGGCGCGGCTTGAGCGGCAGGGCGAGGCCGGTCAGCTGCCGCCAGGCCAGGGCGGCCCACGGCATCGAGGGCGCCCGCTGCAGGGCTTCGAGCAGATCCGTCGCAGCCGCGGCCCGCCCGGTGAGAGCCAGCAGATGGCAGCCGGTGCGGGGATTGCTTTCCAGGTGGCGCCGCAGGATCGGGTACAACTCGCCATCGCCGCTCAATGCGGCCAGACGCAGCAGGGCTTCCCGGTTCTTCGCACCGGCGACCAGCTCGATGGCCCGGCGCAGAGCCCGCAGCGCATCGCGGTCGCCGCGCACCAGGCCGCCCCGCAGTGCGGCGGCCAGTGCCTCTCCCGGCGCCCGAGCCGGCTGGGGGGCGAGAAGCAGGGGCTGGTAGTAGGAGCGAAACAGTTCCGGGCCGACCTGCGGATTGTCGGCGGCGTATTCCAGGGCCGCCTGCTGCAGGACGGGATCGCGCCCCTGGAGTTCGGCCCGGTTGAGAAGCCCGGCGGGGATCTGCCCCCCCTGGGCGCGCCAGAGCCGGAACAAGGTCGGGCGCAGCCCCTCACGACACCGGTAAAGCTCGAGCAGTCCAGTGTCGTCGGCCGGCGCGGGAAACAGGCTCAGGGCCGCAAACGCTCCCGCGCTCCTGGGGCCTTCTTCGGCCAGATATTGCTGGGCCGAAGCCCAGCCTTTCTCCCGTTCGGCCGGCACCGGCGAGCTCAACCGAGCGGCCAGCGCGACAAAGGTGTCCGGAACCTTTTGCGGCTCCCGGGACGGGGCCGGGGAACGACCGAGCACGTGCAGATGCAGGCGCAGCTGCCGCTCCAGGCGCGTCAGGATCGTGGCGTCGGCCTCCTGCTGAGCCGGAAACTGCTGGCGCTGGCGAAACAGGACCAGGGCCGAATCCCAGTGGGTTTGGTGGTAGTTGACCGGCATCAGAAAAGTTCAGTTGAGTTCGATGACCGACCCCTGCAGGCGCATCCGCCCCGCGGCAAGGCTGTAGATTTCCTGGCCGTCGACCCAAATGCGGCCATCGGCGGTCAGTTCGATGCGGCTTTCGCCGCACTGCAGGCAGATGCCGTTCTCGGCGTTGACCAGCAATCGGCCGTCTTCGCACTGCACCAGCGGGGCCGGCTGCTCGCCCCTGACCCGCAGGCGGGACATGACAATCGGTCCGCCGCCGGTGAGCATGACGGCCACCCGGTCCCCTTCGCGCAGGGGGGGGACCTCGCTGAAATGGCCGCTGACCGCAACCGGGCCTGGCTGGCCGGGCAGGCCGGCAACCTTGAGGGCCTCGCCGGCCTCGACTTCGGCGACGGTGGCGATGCAGGTGCGCTCGGTTGGGGCTTCGGCGACCTGGTAAATTCGGGTAATTTGATTACTCATTCGTCATCCTGTCCTGGGTGGAAGTGAAGCAGACTCGTTCCTGAAGGCGGCAGGCTTGGCGCGGTCGGCCGGGGCAACCTTCAATTGTTGCCGACGCTGCCGCCCCTAATGTTGATCCGGGCGGCAGTGATCGTCACGGCGGGGCCGCTGAGGGCCAGGTCGCCGGCCGGCGAAACCTCGATGGCGCCGTCGCCCTGGCCGATGTGCAGGCGCCCGCCGCCCTGGCCCTTGAGGGTCACTGCCCTGGCGACCTCGATCCCGAGCTGGCCCTGGTTCACCAGCATATCGAGATCCCGGCTCAGCACCTCGATCGACAGGGAACCGCCGGCCTCGGCGACCAGGTTCCGGCCGGCGGACAGCGAAACATCCTGGCGCTCGGCCTGCACGAGGAGGTGCGCCCCCGCGGCAAGACGCAGATCGGTGGCGGCCTGGAGCTGGATCCCCTGGGTCTTGGTCACCAGCTGCTGGCGGTTTGCGACGCTGACCCGATGGTCGCTTCCCGATTCCAGGGTCTGGGTTTTTCCCGATTCGATCAGCAAGGTCCTGCCGGCCGAGATCGCCATCTCCCCCTCGGCCGTGGCCAGGGTCACCAGGTGCCCGCCGGCGTCGGCGTCGAGAGAAAGCAGATTCTTGCGGTCCCGGGTGAACAGCTCGCTCTTTTCTTTGCCCTGCCGGTCCTCCATGAGCAGTTCGTTGCCGCCGCGGGTCCGCAGGATATGCTGGCTGGGGTTGGCGGCGGTCACCGGATTGGGGGTCTCGGGATTGGCCAGCGCGCCGAGCAGGATCGGCCGGTCGAGATCGCCGTTGATGCAGGTCAGGGCGACTTCGGCGCCGGCCTGCAGCGGAAAGTGCAGGCCGAAGCGGTTTCCGCCATAGGGCTGCATCATCCGCACCGGCTGGCTGGCCTCGCCGGGATTCGCATCCCCCTGGTCGAAATCGAGCCGAACCCGGTAGCGCCCCTGATCATCGAGACAGGCGTACGCGCCGCCGCTCGATTCGACCCTGGCGGTAAACAGGCCGTGCACCCGGCGCGGAGGGGACACAGGCTTGCGAAAAGGGATCCCGGCCCGGATCAGCAGCATCTTGTTGCGGTAGGTCATCCCCCCGGACCGGCCTCCCATCGCCAGGCCGGCCCCCTGATCCCCCTCGGGTTCGACTTCGACCACCAGGTATTCGCCGTTCAGCGCCGCCTCGGGATGCTGCACCAGGGTGAGCCGGTGGCCGGGGGCCAGCGCCCGGCAGTCCGATTCGGCGATAAAGGTCAGGCGCTGCCAGTCGAGGCCCTGCTGGCGGATTCGCGCGGCAACCTCGACCTCGGGCAGGCTTTTGTGGTTTTCGCCGTAGCGGTAGTCGCAGCCCTGGCCCCGGACGCTGGATCGGCGGGTGCCGAAGGCCTCAAGGGCGACCTCTGGCGTGCGGTAATTGTGATCGTTGAGCTGGACCTTATCGGCCAGCAGCCGGGCCCGGGGACGAAAGGCGAAGATCGTTTCCAGGGTGCGGTTGGTGCCGCTGTGCGCCTGGAACAGCAGCTGGCCGCCACCGGGAACCGGCGGCAACGCGTCGAGCGCATCGTGAAAGACCACCCGGCTTTTTTCCGGACCGGAATCGAAGCGGAAAAAGAGGCCATGGTGAGCCAGAAACCGGCTGAGAAAATCGTAATCGGACTCCTCGTACTGCACGGTGAATTCGCGCACCGGATACCCGCCCTGCAGGCGGAAGGCAAAATCCCCCGCAGCCAAACCGGCGCCAAGCAGAACCTCCTCGACGATCTGGGGAACGCTCTGGTTGATAAAGACCCGGTTGTGCCGGTTGAGCTTCAAAGGGTACAGCGGCGACGCCAGCCCGACCACGTATTCCTGCCCTGCGGCGCTCTCCCCCGCCAACCGGCAGTCACCGACCACCCCGTGCACGAACACCGGATGCTGCCCCCGGGAAAGCTCCAGCACCCCCTGCCGCCCGACCACCAACGAGGGTGGAATCTGTCCCTCGGAGACCAGGGTGATTTCATAGCGGTAGTCCTCGGACAGGGCGTGTTCGCGCCCGGTAAACCTTGTGACCGAAAAGGTCTCGTCCGGAACGCCGCGAACCCGGAACGCGAACTGGCTCCGATTGGCGGGGGTCAGGAAATCATGCGACGCTTTAAAGAGGGATGTCATGGCTGGTTATGCTCCAAAGGCTTACTCACCCTGTTTCAATCCCTTTGTTCTGGGTCAAGAGGACTAGTTATCGGACTCCGGACCGGGAACGTCACACCCCGCTCTTCCAGCATCTTGATGACTTTTTCACGCCATTTAAAATGGGGAAGACTTGGATCGACTTGCCTTTCCTGGACTCGCCAAGCCAAAGTGGCGCCAGTGTCATTCGCCTTTTTGTGATCTGCCCCTTGTTCTAACAAGTAAGCTACGATTTCAAACTGGTTTAGAGTTGCCGCATCTAGTACGGGAGTCGCACCCATTCTGTCCGTGGCATTGATATCCGCGCCGAAATCAAGCAACATTTTGACATTTTCAAGACGCTGCGGACCAACCGCAATCGACAAGGCAGGCTCTCCAACACTATTCTTCACATTGGGGTCTCCACCGCCTTCTAATAAGATTTTCATCAACTCCGTGTCTTTGGCACCGGCGACCATAGACATCGGAGAATCCCCCTCTGAATCGGCTAAATTCGGGTCGGCTCCGACAGCAAGAAGCGCTTTCATGGCTTTTTTGTTTTGCTTTCCCAGTTCCCACAGAAGCGGCGTCATCTCGTCCCGACCGAAGGTATTGGGATCGGCGCCGTCCTGCACGACCTTCTGAAGTTTGGCCACATCACCTTTTTCGGCGGCTTTGATGAGAAGCAAAATCCGAGGGTCGTTAAAAAAATCTTCTACGCTCATTTTATTTACTCCGTATCCATCGTTACAGCCGGTCAGCACCAAAAGCACAACCGCGAACCATTGAGCACACCGCTTTAAACAATCAGGTGGATTTGAGAGCCTTCGCAATCGCATTTTTGTCATCCATTTTCTGTTTTTCGATGCCGTTAATCACATTGTCCATACTGTGCCGATCTACAGGTCCAGCAGAAAAAAGCGACCGGGGTTTGCCATTCTCGTCCACTGCAGGCAAAGCATGGGTAGTGCCCACCGCATCGTAAACCCATACAGGCTGAAAGTTAAGAGCCGTTTCTCCTTTGACGACCTTGTAAAGGCTCACTGGGTTGGCCTGACGGAGATAACGCACCCCGGTTCCCAAAGGGGTTATAGCTGCATTGACAACCGGGTTTTGCGCTGAAGTCAGAACCTCGCCCTTGACTTGGTAAGCATCAATCAATTTTTCGCCGGCTGATCGTGCCAGCCCGTATTCTTTTATAGTATTTGGATGCAGACCGGCAGCATTGAAGCTGAACCCCTTTGCTTTCGTGACGATACTGGCGGCGGATGTCAGACCACCGCCCAGGGAGTGCCCCGCGATTTCAAACCCGTTCGGATAAGTATCTTCAATATCTGATGCTAGTTTTATCGCTCGTTTATATTGCTCTGATTCAAAACCAAGACCTTGCTGTAGGTTGTTTTTCCAGCCCGCCTTGTCGGCCGTGCCGCGAAAAGCGAGCACTTTGCTGCCGTCGATCTCGGAGTCATAAAAGGCCGCTCGAAACCCCGAGGCGGGGTGTTCCCAAGCCGCATCTTTCAATGCCGCCGGCAAATCCTTGGGGTTGTTGCTGGATCGCTTCCAACCGATCGGTGGATCTTTCTCGCCTGGCGCATTATACACGTCGTCGGCAAGCCTGGCTCGTTCAACGGCGCGGTTGTTCAACTCCAGCCTCTGAGCAGCGGCCTGTAATTTTTCCTTATCCTTGCCGGAGAGCTTTTGCGCCATTTCCAGGCCTTGTTGAATCAAGGATTGTCGTTCCGCTAGCCGGTTCTTTTTAGCCTCCAATTCCCGGGCGCGAGTAAGGGTAGCAGCCGCGCCAAAGGCAACACCTGTTGACCCCGCAGCCAAGCTACCGGCTTGGCTGCCGATAGTTTTCTTTTGGGCGACTCTGGAAGCTGCCTCTGTCGTGCTTGACAAACCGAAGCCGCGGCCCGGACCGGGTCCACTGTCCGCACTGCCCAAACCGTCAGCGACTTGAGCGTCAACAACTTGACCGGCGGCGACCCCTGTTCCGCCAAAGCCCCCGCCTCCCCCTTGCGAATTTGACGAACCCTGGATGTTAACGCTCTGCCCGTTGATGTCCACGGTGTGTGAGTCGATGGTGATGTTGCCCTGCGGATCGATTTCGATCTGGCCGCCGGACTGGCCGATGTGGATGGTGCCGCCGCCCTGGCCGAGGATGTTGATGTCCTTGGCGGCCTCGATGCTGAGCTGCCCGTCTTTGACCAGCAGGGTCAGGTTCTGGTTGCGCACCTCCACGGCCATCGCCTCGCCGACCTGGACCACCATGTCCTTGCCGGCGCGCATCGAGATATCTTCCCGCTCGGCTTGCAGATACTGGTGGTCTGCGGCCTTGATTCGGAGATCGGTGGCCGCCTGCAGTTCGATTTCACCCTTTCGGGTGGTGAGCTGCTGGCCGTTTTCGACGAAAATCAGGTGTTCGGCTCCCGAATCTACGCGGTGGGTATCGCCGGACTCCATCAGCAGGGTTTTGGCGGCGCTGACCTCCATCGCGCCCTCGGCGGTGGCCAGGCGCACCTTGTGGCCAGCCGAGTCGGCATCGAGGCGGAGGAGGTTCTTCTGCCCCTCGGTGAACAGCTCGATCCGTTCCTTGCCGTTGCGGTCGTCCATGAGCAGTTCGTTCCCGCCCCAGGTGCGCAGGATATGCTGGCTGGGGTTGGCGCTGCTGACCGGGCCGGGGGTTTCCGGGTTGGGCAGGGCACCGAGCAGAACCGGCCGGTCGAGATCGCCGTTGACGCAGGCGAGGGCGACCTCGGTGCCGGGATGCAGAGGGCAGTGGAGACCGTAGTTGTCCCCCGAGTAGGGCTGCATCAGCCGCACCGGATGGCTGGCCTGGCCAGGGGCGGCATCGCCCCGGTCGAAATCGGCCCGGACCCGGTAGCGGCCCTGCTCGTCGAGATAGGCGTATTCGCCGCCAATCGACTCGATGCGGGCGGTGAACACGCCATGGACCCGCCGCTGCGCGGGCAGCGGTTTGCGAAACGGGGTGCCGGCGCGGACCAGAGTCATCCGGTTGCGGTAGGTCGGCGCCCCGCCCTGGCGGCCATAGGCGAAGCCGTTGGCCTGCTCGCCCCGGGGCTCGACCGCGATAATCAGGTAATCGCCGTTGGCCTGGGGATCGGGGTGCTCGGTCAGGGTGAGGATGGTCCCGGGGGTCGCCCCGCGGAAGTCGGACTCGGCCTGCCAGGTGGCGCGCTGCCAGTCGTAGGCCTGCTGACGGTTGCGGGCGGTGTCCTGGCCTTCCTGCAGGCTTTGGTAGTTTTCGCCGCAGCGGTAGTCGCTGCCGTGGCCCGGTGCCGACCGGCGGCTGTCGCCGACTTCGAGGCCGACCTCGGGGGTGCGGTAGTTGAAGTCCTTGAGCTCAACTCTCCCCGGGAGCAGGCGGGCCTTGGAGCCAAAGGCGAAGATCGTCTCGCGCCCGCGGTGAGTGCCCGACTGGGGTCGGAAGGGGAGCGCTTCGCCGCCGGGGGCGGCGGGCAGCTCGTCCACCCCGTCGTGAAACAGGACGCGGGCCTGGTCCCGGCCGGCCTCGAAGCTGAAGAACAGGCCGCTGCGGCTAAGTAGCCGGGCGATGAAGTCGTAGTCGCTTTCATCGTACTGCACGGTGTACTCGCGCACCGGATAATCGCCGTGCAGGCGGAATTCGAAATCGGCGGCGGCGAAGCCCGCCTCAACAAGCACCTCTTCGATGATCCGGGGCACGGTCTTGTTGATGAACACCCGGTTGTTGCGGGCCAGCGCGAGCGGGAAAAGGGGCGAAACCAGGGTGGCCAGGTATTCTCGGCCGCCGGGGACCGGCCCGGCATCGCCGAACTCGGCGATCAGTCCGTGAACCAACACCGGCTGTCGACCGGTGGCGATCTCCAGCACCGCCGGCCGGCCGACCAGCGGACTCGGTTCGAGCGGGCCGGCGCTGCGCAGCCGCACCTGGTAGCGATAGTCCTCGGAGAGGGCCACCTGCTCGCCGGTGAAGGCGGCAACGGTCAGCTCGGCGCCGGTCTGCTCCGCGATCCGGAAGGTGAACTGACCCTGGTTGGCGGCCAGGCCCAAGGCTCCGGCCATGGCGGTTTGCCCATTCATGCGCTTTTCCCCTGCTCCCTTCTGGCAGGCCTAGCGGCCCGGCTCCTCGGCGGCGGCCTCTGCCAGTTCCTCGACCCGGTCGGCGAAGAGGCAGGAAAGGCCGCCGTCGTCGCCGATCTCGAAGGAAAGAATGTCCGGCATGTCCTCGTCGACCATGAAGCTGAGCAGGCTGCGGGCCACGTTGGGCAGCAGCCGCTGTTCGATCAGCGAATTGATGAAGCGGGCCCCCGCGGCCGGTTGCCGGCATTCGGCGACCAGAAAATCGATCACCTGGGGCGAGCAGCGGAACTCGATGCCGTGGGAGGCGTGCAGGCGCTGGGCCACCTGGTCGAGCTTCAGGGCAGTGATGGCGAACAGGGCTTCCCGATCGAGGGGCAGGTAGGGGACCACCTGCATCCGCGCCAGCAGCGCCGCCGCGAAATGGCTCTGCAGCGCCGGCTGAATGGCCTCGGTCAGCACGGCCGGCGCAGGGATCTGCCAGGGCGGCTTCCGGTTTTCTCCATCCGGGACTTCGGGCGTGCCCGGCGGGGTGGTCAACTCGACGATTTCTTCGGTCCCCAGGTTGCTGGTCAGGATGATGATCGTGTTCTTGAAATCGATCTCCCGCCCTTCGCCATCGCGCATGAAGCCACGGTCGAAGACCTGGTAGAACAGGTTCATGACATCGGCATGGGCCTTTTCCACCTCGTCGAGGAGTATCACCGAATAGGGGCGCTGCCGCACCGCCTCGGTGAGCACGCCCCCTTCGCCGTAGCCGACGTAGCCGGGGGGGGAGCCCTTGAGCTGGGAGACAGTGTGGGCCTCCTGGTATTCGCTCATGTTGATGGTGACCAGAAAGCGCTCTCCGCCGAACAGGTGGTCGGCGATGGTCCGGGCGGTTTCGGTCTTGCCCACCCCGCTCGGACCGGCGAGCAGAAACACCCCGAGGGGCGCCTCGGGGTTGCGCAGCCCGGCCTTGCCGCTGCGGATGGTCTGGCCGATGGCGTCCAGGGCGGCCTGCTGGCCGACGACCCGCCGGCCGAGCACTTCTTCGAGCTCGAGCAGGACGGCGACATCGTTTTTGACCATTTTGCCCACCGGAATCCCGGTCCAGTCGGAAATCACCGCGGCGATGGCCCCGGCGTTGACCTCGGCCTGCACCATCGGCTGCTCGCCCTGAAGGTCGCGAAGTTTTTCCCGGGCCTGCCCCCCGGCGGCCTTGAGGGCGACAACCGTCCCCCCCGCTTCGGTACTAGAACCGACCTGGTGACCGAGCGCCGCCCGCTCCCGGTGGATCTCGGCCACCAGGCGGCTTTCGGCCGTCCAGCGTTCACCAGCCTCTTCCAGGCGCTGCTGGGTGGCGGCCAGTTCCTGGTGCAGGACGGAACGCAGCTTGCGGTCGACCGCCAGGCCGTTGCCCTGCTCCTCCTCCAGGTGGGTCAGGCGCCGCTCGATGTAGGCGATGTGCTCGCGGTCGGCCTCGATGGCGGCCGGCACCGCGGCCTGCTCCATGCGAATGCGGGCCGCCGCGGTATCGAGCAGGTCGATGGCCTTGTCGGGCAGCTGGCGGCCGTTGAGGTAGCGGCTGGAGAGATGGACGGCGGCCTCGATGGCGCCGTCGGTAATGAGGATGCCGTGGTGCTTCTGATAGAGATCCTTCAGACCGCTGAGCATGACGACGGCGTTGGCTTCGGACGGTTCGTCGACCTTGACCAGCTGAAACCGCCGCTCCAGGGCCGCGTCCCGCTCGAAGTACTTCTTGTATTCGCTCCAGGTGGTGGCGGCCACCGTGCGCAGCTCGCCCCGGGCCAGGGCCGGCTTGAGCAGGTTGGCCGCATCGCCCTGGCCGGCCTCGCCGCCGGCGCCGATCAGGGTGTGGGCCTCGTCGATAAACAGAATGATCGGCACCGGCGAGGCCTTGACCTCCTCGATGACGTTCTTCAGTCGCTTTTCGAATTCGCCCTTGACCCCGGCCCCGGCCTGCAGCAGTCCCAGGTCGAGGCAGAGCAGCCGCACCCTCTGGAGCGCTTCGGGGACGCTCCCCTCGACGATGCGCAGGGCCAGGCCCTCGACCACGGCGGTCTTGCCGACCCCCGGTTCGCCGACGACGATCGGGTTGTTCTTGCGCCGCCGGGTGAGGATGTCGATGATCATGCGGATTTCGTCGTTGCGCCCCAGCACCGGGTCGATTTCCCCGGCGGCGGCGCGCTCGGTGAGATCGATGGTGAAGCTCCCCAGGCTCGCGCCCGCCGCGGTCGGTCCGGCCGAACCAGGACCGCCGGACGCGCCGGAAGCTGCCGGCGCGTCGCCGTCGACACTTTCCACCGAACCGGCGACCAGCAAGGCGAATCGGCGCCGGAGCTCATCGAGGGGCAGGGCATCGAGCGGGGCGAAGGCGTCGCCGGCCAACAGCGGCGCCATCTCGACGAGCGCCTCAAGCAGGGCCCCGGAGCGAATCCGGCTTTGGCCGAAGTGCAACGAACTGGCCAGCCAGCCCCGTTCGAGCCACTGAAACAGCCCGGGAGAAAATGCCGGTTTACCCTGGTTGCCGGCATGCAGCCGGGAAAGATTATCCAGCATCCCCTGCCAGAGACCGTCCATATCGACGCCGTAATGGTGGAGAATCCGGTCGAAATCGCCACCCCCTTCCTCGAGAAGCTTCAACACCATATGTTCCACGGTGACTTCATAATGCCCGCGGGTGGCGGCAAAGGCCGCGCCGGCCTCGAGGGCCCTGACGCAGTGGCCGTTCAGTCGTTCAAGCAGGGTCTTGATGTGTCGGTTATCCATTCGATCCTCATCTGGTGGTTTGCTGATGCCCGGTGAATAAGTTCAGGCCACCTGCCTGAACAATCCGTCGACCTCCTGGCCGCCGGCGCCGTCCCTGGTCGCCTCGAAGCTGCTGCCGGGCAGGTGGATGCTGTTGGTCGCCTCGCCCATTTCCCCCAGACAGGCGGTCCAGCCGAGAATGACCTCCTGCCCACCGAGGCGAGCTGCCGGGCCGGGCTCGGCTCGGATCTGCAGCACCAGGTCGAAGTCGAGAGTCGGGTCGAGATAGCGGCGGATCAGCCGACCGAGCTCGCCGGCCCGCTCCCGGCCCGGCAGCAGCTCCCAGGCCGCCGCCATGGGCACCGGACCGAGGATGACCTCGAGTTTGCGACTGACATCGAGAACCCGGTCGCCGAGCAGGCAGTTTTCCCCCAGCCTCAGGCCCTCGCCGTCGGCGCCGAGGGGAGGGACCCCGTCGAGCCGGACCCAACAGGGGACCTGCTGGCGGATACGCACCGGCATCTGTAGAAATTCGGCGAGAATCCCCGCCAGCCCTTCGCTGTTCTTGACCCGACTGCCAAGCAGCCCGGCAAAGGCGAGATCTTCCGCCGGCGCCCCGGCCGCCGGGATGCCGCGCAGGGCACCGAGATAGCGCTCGTAGAGGGACGCCTCTCCGTCACCGGTCGTGGGCTGGCGGAACTTCTTCCAGGCCAGGTAAAGGAGCTGGTAAAGGCGGTGGTTGAAGATATCGAGAAAGGCCCGCAGCACCTGACCCGGCTCATCCGCGCTGGCTACCTGTTCGATGAAAAAGTGGGGCAGGGGCCCGTCCACGCCGTAGAGGCCCATGAAATTGAGCTCGAAATCGAGTCGTCCCCGATCATCGAGGGAGCAGCGGCGGATGTCGCCGGCCGGAAAGCTGATCTCCGGCGCCGGACGAAACCGGACGGCCCCCGTAGCGCTCCCCGGGCGGCCGGCACTCCCCTCGCTGCAGATCTCCACCAGGCGCACCGCCTGGAAGAATTCGTAACCGGGGGCGTTTTCCAGCAGATCCTGGATCAGAGCAGGAAATTTTCCCCAAGCAGCGGTTCCCATGACAGCTCCCGGTTGGATGGATGCAGGACGATGCGGGTTCGGACAAAGGCGTTGATGGCGGCGTACATACTCAGAAAATGGTGCAGGACCGTACCGAACAGGTGAAGGTCCGCCAGCGACAGGTAGTTTTCCTCCTGCAGGGTCAGTTCGATCTCCAGGCCCCGGAACAGCGCGCCGCGGTGGATCCGGTCCACCGGCGTCAGACGGATCGCGCCGATGCCTTCGATGCGCCGCCGGTTCTGGGCCTGGTCGCTCCAGTCGTAGAGACTGAGCAGCTGACGGAAGGCCTCGGGCGAGGCGAGGCTGTTGTAGTTGACCGACAGATGGGAGACGAGCGCCAGTCGGAAATCCTGGCGGCGCGGCGGCTGCAGTATCCGGCTCGGCCGGGTGAGGTTGGCGAAGTGGACGCAGGAGGGTGAATCGGGCGCCGGAACCTGGATGCTGCCGACCGGCAGGTGGCGGCGGGGATAATCGCCGTTGCTCGCGGTTATGGCGCAGGCCAGGGATTCCCGGGCATAATCGAGGCTGCCGCCCACCGAAAGGCTGACCGCTGGGGGCAAACCCTCCTCGCCGCGCCGATGCACCTGGAAGAAGCGACCCCGGCTGCCATTGTGCCTGAAGGCCTGCAGCGGCGAATAGCTGAGCCGCTGGCCGGTGGCGGCGCTGGTCCCGGTCACCTTGTCGACGCTGTAGACCTGCACCCCGGTGCGGGCCGCCGCATCGGCCACCAGCGGGTATTCGGACCGGCGGTGATCGAGGGTCACCGGCTCGCTGGTGGAGGCGAACAGGTTGACGGCCGGGGCGCAGTGGAGACGGAAGTTGTCCTTGCCCAGATGGTATTCCCGATCGAGCAGCTGGTTCAGCTGAATCTCGATCTCGAACTCGCTGCAGCCGTCCGGCCAGCGGACCCGGTCAAGCCGCCCGAGGGAAACGAACTGGTACTTCTCGCGGAAGCAGAAATACTCCTGCAGCAGGTGAAAGCCGTGAACGCTGCGGCCCGAGGCCGGGGTCAGCAGATCCTCGCCGCGCAGATGGCAGGGTCGAATCGCCTGCTGGTCGCCGAGTTGCTGAGGCGCGGCCCCTTCCTGACCGGGAAACTGCACCTGCACCTGGCGCACGCCGGTGACCAGGGCATGGTAAAGGGCCAGGGCCACGGCCGGGTCGGCATGCAGATAGAGCTTGAGCGCCTTGAGATCGAGGGCATCGGCGGCCAGCCCGGCATCGAGCTGAAAACCGAGCCGCAGCAAAGTGCCGCCGGTCCCGGCCTCCTGCATGGCGAAGCGGCTGAGCCGCAGGGGCTGCAGCTGGACGGCGCTGGTCGTCCGGAAACGGCAGATCACCCCTTCTTCGCCCACCGGCGGGCTGAGCAGCAGAGTCCCCCGTTTCAGGGTCTGACTCTGGGGCAGCTGGCCCTGGCGGGGGGTGAACTGAACGATGGCCAGCGAGGGGAAGGGGCGCAGAAAATGGGGCCACAGGTGGCCGAGCAGGGTTTCGGCGATCTCCGGCACATCATCGTCGATGCGCTGCTTGACCTGGGCGGTCAGAAAGGCCATCCCCTCGAGCAGCCGCTCCACGTAGGGATCGCGGTCCTTGACCTCCTGCAGGTTGAGCATCCCGGCCTTTTCCGGGTAGGCCCGGGCAAACTCCTGGGCCGCCTCCTGCAGCAGGCGCATTTCGGCGTCGAAATAATCACCCATGGAAAGATTCCCCGTGCCCCGGCAGAACCTCGGCGCTGCCCGAGCTGCAGAAACAGGCCCGGTACTTCAGGGCCTGGCCGCACCCGGTGCGGCCGCTGATCTCCAGCTGCAGCCGGTGGCTGGCACCGGCGAAGGGCAGGGGGCGGACCTGGGGCCGGTTGAGCCGCAGCTCGTAGGTTTCGATGCACCTTTGCACGGCCGCCACCAGATAGTCGATGGAATAGGGCAGGGCTTCGTAGACCGCCGCGATATCCGGCATGCCGTAGCCGGGCAGGTGGGGCAGGGCGCAGCGCCGGGCGTTGAACAGCCGCTGCAGGTGCCCCCGGATGCTCAGGGACAGGTTATCACCGGCGGGCTGATCACCGATCGGGCGGCCGTCGGGGAACCGGCCGGTTAGAACATCGAGCAGGGCATGGGACATGGTATCTAGCTTTTCGGATAAAGGGCTGAATCGTTTTTTGCCAAGGCCGCAGTTGCCGGGCATGCGGGTACCCGCATGCGCGGCAACCCAACGATCAGCGGTTTTCGGTCCAGGAATCGGAGAACTCGATGTTGCCGTCGACGTAGGTCCAGGTGATCTTGGAGTAACGAACGGAGACTTCCTCGAGATGCGGGTAGCGCTCCTTGTCGATGTCCTTGACGTTGTGCATGGTCGGTTTGACCGAGGTGAGCTTCACCCCTTCGAGCTTGTGGCGGAAGTATTCCTTCTCGGTGCCGGTGTCGTCGATGCGGTACCAGCGGATGACCAGCTCCTTGAGGGTCTGGCCGTTGCTGCAGGCCTTGTACAGGTAAGGGGAGGCCGCGTCGAAGGCCTTGAGGAACACCAGAGGCTCGTGCTTGCGGGTCCCGGTCAGAGCTCCGGTGTCGCTGTCGGTGGGGATGCGCAGTTCGTGTTTGAAGCCGAGCACCTCGACGCTTCCCTCGCGGTCCTGGATAGCGATGGGGCCTTCGATGGAGTTGCCCTGGTCGTCCTTGATCCACATATAAGCCGGAATTGCCATTTCAACGTTCTCCTTTTTTCATCGTTTTGATAACTGCAGTGGTTAAATGCCTGGTTTTTCGGGGGCTGGTATCAATAGCAGGGCCACCCGACATCAAAACTTCACAAAGACGGATCGTACCAAAACTCCCGCGGGCCCTCCTTTCATGGAATTTTGCCGCCCGGACCGAAAGGTTACCGATCCGGGCGATAAGCAGGCCTCAACCTTCCGCCCGGGGCATCTGGGCCACCAGGTTGAGCCGGACATCCACCCCTTCGATCTGGAAATGGGGCACCACGTACAGGCTGACGCTGAAGTAGCCGGGATTTTCCGGGATTTCCCGGACGATCACCTGGCCGTCTTTGAGCGGATGGGTGGCGATCAGGTCCGGTTCCGGATCCTTCATCTTGGTGACCAGGGTCTGCAGCCAGTCGTTGAGCTCGTTTTCGAGAACCTGACGGCTCTTGGTGGTGCCGATGCTTTCGCGCTGCAGGACCTTGAGGTAGTGGGCAATCCGCGAAACCAGGAAGATGTAGGGGAGCCGGGCGTTGATGCGGCTGTTGGCGCTCGCCTCGGGGCTGGAATATGCGGCCGGCTTCTGTACCGAGTTGGCCGAGAAGAAGCAGGCGAAATCGCTGTTCTTGTAATAGCTCAGGGGAATGAAACCGAGATTGGCGAGCTCCAGTTCGCGGGTTTCCGAGATGATCATCTCGGTCGGGATCTTGGTCTGCAGCCCCTTGCCGGCATCGTACTGGTGCAGGGGCAGGTTTTCCACCCTGCCGCCGGCCTCGGGCCCCCGGATGTTCACCGCCCAGCCGTGCTTGGCAAAACTGCCGGCGATATTGGCCGCGAAGGCGAAAACCGGATTGCCGAACAGGTAGTTTTCATGCCCTTCGGCGTCGACGCGCTCCTCGTAGTTGAAGGTGCGCACCGGGTTGCTGTCGGTGCCGTAGGGCAAACGCAGCAGAAATCGGGGGGTGAGCAGGCCGACATAGCGGGAGTCCTCGGACTCGCGGAAGCTTCTCCAGCGGGCGAATTCGGCCTTTTCCATGTAGTTGGCCAAATCGTTGATCCGGGGCAGGTCGTCGACCTTTTCCTTGCCGAAGAAGCGCGAGCCGACCGCGCCCAGAAAGGGGCAATGGGCACTGGCCGAAACCCTCGAGATCTCGCTGAGCAGGGCGGTGTCCAGGGCCGAATTGTCGAATTCGTAGTTGGCGACGATGGCCGAAATCGGCTGGCCGCCCGGGGTGTCGTATTCGTTGACGTAGACATGCTTGTAGAGGCCGGTCTGGACCGTCTCCGGGGCCTCTTCGAAATCCTCCTGGAGGTCCTCCTTGCTGCAATCAAGCATTTCCACCCGGATGTTGGAGCGGAAATCGCAGCGATCGACCAGAAACTGCAGGCCGCGCCAGGCCGACTCGATCTGCTGAAACGTTTCGTGATGCAGCACCCTGTCGAGCTGGGCGCTGATCATGATGTCGATCTGGGCGATGAAGCTGTCGAGCAGGGTCTTGTCGATCCGTTCGATGCCGGCCTGGCTGCGGGTGGCCAGATCGATGAAGACCTGGATGCCGGCGGTCAGCCGCTTGTCGAGGGAGATGTCCGCCATCTTGCCGGCGTCGGCGAAGGTGGTGAGTTCGATGTTTTCACTCAAGGGGCTGATTTCCATCAGGCTGCACAGCCGCTCGTAGGTGCTGTGGGTTTCGGTCGGTTCGACGGTGACCGGTTTTGCGCTCATATGTTCCTGAATTGCCATATCGATTTCTCCAACAGCGAATAGGTGCGGATCAGTCCGGACCGGACCGATCAGGACTCGGAAGAGCTTTCGGCGACGAGCACTTTCTCCAGCTCCTGGCGCAGCCCTTCAAGTTCAGGCTGGCTGGTGACAATCTTCTCGAGTTCCTTGCGGAACCTGGCGTTGTCGAGGAGGTTGGACTTGAGATCCTTGAGCAGGTTGCGCATGGCCATCATGCTGTGCAGCTCGGGGATCTGGTTGGCCACCTGTTCGGGATGAAAGGATTTCATCGAATCGAACTGCAGATCGACCTGCAGATCACTGCCATCGTTCTTGAGCAGGTTGGGCACGGCGTAGCCGGCCCTGGGCGCCAGGTCCTGGAGGACCGATTCGAAATTGTTCTTGTTGATGTCGATCCGTTCGCGATCAGCCACCCGGCCGCGGGTCCGGCCGTTGCTGAAATCGCCCATCACCAGCATCCGCAGGGGAAGTTCGAGTTTTTTCTTGGCACCGCCGGTCTCCACGTCGAGCGAGATGTTGATGCGCGCCTTGGGAATCTCTTTCTGAAAACTGTCTGCCATGGTCTTCTCCTTTGCTCATGCCTGCGCACAGGCGATCTGTCAGGGATCCAAAACAAGCGCCTCCGGCCGCCCTCCCCCGGGACCGGCGGGAGGCGATCTCAAATCAGCCGGGCGGCGGCCTCGAGGTCGGTGCGGCAGATCCGGGCCTGCAGCTCGGCCAGCTTTTCGCCCAGCACGTCCTTCTCCTTGCCGCCGGTTCGCGCCATGTGGTCCCACAGCGCCTCCAGCCGCAGCGTCCAGACCTCCATGGCCACCCCCCGGTCCCAGAGGTGCAGGGCGTTGCGCTCGGCGGTGGCGTCCAGCTCCTCGAGAACCGGTATGGCGATCTCCGATCGCCCGGCTTCCAGGCACAATCGGGCCATGGCCAGGCGAAGCTGCAGACGCTGCCGCTCATCGCGAACCGGATATTCCTTAAGGAGCGCCAGGGCGGCGGCCAGCTGGTTACTCGCGAGCAGCGCCCGGGCCTCGGCAATCCGTCCGGCGAGCTCCTTTTGCCGATCCTCCTCAACCACCGATTCCGCCTCTTCGGTTTCGCCGACCGGGCCCCGCAAGCGGCCTTCGATCCAGGCCCGGGTCGCCGGCTCGGCAAAAGGCTGGCCGCTTTCGAAGCTCAGCCCCGGCAGCTTCGGCAGGCGTTGCACCAGGGCGGCGGTCTGTGCGGCAATGAATTCAGTCACCTCCGCCCAGCCCAGGGCGCGGGCGGAGGTGCAACCGTGCAGCTGAAGATCGAGGCAGAGCTGGCCCCCCGGTTCGAGAAACAGGTTTTCGCACAGCCGGAAGGCGGCCAGATGCTCGCCGCCCTTCAGAAGCTGTCGCAGTTCGTTGAACCCGGCCTGGCGGGGGGCGGGAACCCGGGTTCGGCCCTGGTCGTCGGGCGGCAGCCCCAGCGAACCCCAGCGCAGGGCCCGGGAGAAACCGACCGCCCGCAGATACTCCTGGTTCTGCAGCAAGTAGTCGCGGATTCCCCGAGTGGCGGCCACCAGCTCCCGCTCCGAGGCGATGCCTGCGGCCATCTCCCCGAACGCCGGCCGGGGTGCCGGTTGGACGGATCGGACCGGAAGCGCGGCGGATTCATCGGCCCTGGCCGGCGAGGTTTTTTCGCTTCGCGCCAACTGGCCGGCGAGCCATTTGTCGAGCACCGTCCATTGCGGCGCCTGGTCACCGAGGGCCGCGACCAGGGCCCGGTTGAGGCCATCGATCCCCTGGCGCAGCTCCTTCAGCCGCTGCGGTTCGCCGATGTCGCCATGCCGGCGAAGAAAGCTCTCCAGTTTGCCGTGATTGAGCCAGGCCAGGGCCGCGGCCCGGGCACGGTCCTTTTTCGGCTGGCAGTCGGCCCAGAAGCTCTCGACGATTATCCGGTAGCCTGCGACCGCTTCGAGCAGCCCCGCCAGGCCCTCGACATAGCTGGCGGCCAGCAGCAGGTAGCCGGCCACCCGCAGATCCTTGCCGCGCTCGGCCAGCAGCGTCCGGCAGCGCTCGAGCACCTGGGGGTAATCGCACCCCTGGAGCTTGTCGATCTCCTGTTTGATGAACAGAAAATCCTCCGCGTAGCGCAGATCCTCCCCGCCGCGATCTTCCGGCAGGGGCCGGTTCAGCGCCTGCAGCCAGGGCGGGGATTCGTCCGCCGCTGTCGGGGCGGCGATGCCGATCATTGCAGCACCTCGCGCCGGCCGACCTTGTAGAGGACCTCAAGCATCGGCGCATCGGCGCTGGCCAGCAGTTTTTTCAGGTCGGGATTGGGGCGGCTCTCCGTCGGACTCGTCATCTGCCGCAGCAGTTCGACAATCGAACCATCCTCGACGGCCGGATTGAGCAGTTGCGGCAGGCAGGAACCGGGCAGCGGCCGGAAGAAGACGGTCAAGCTGGCGGGAAAAGCGGTCCCGGTCCGGTTCCAGAAGTAATGGGCCCGCCAGTTGCGCTCTTCGAGGATAGCCTCGATCAGCTGAATCCAGAACACCACGAAGGGCATCTGGTTGTCGCCGCCGGGAATCGGCAGCCGGAGACCCCAGCTGGTACGGTTTGGCCCCCGTCGCACTACGGTCCTGAGAGCGCCGAACAGCGCGCCGAAAAGCCGCACTCTGGCTGCAGGGTCACCCTCGGGCAGGGCTCCGTGCCAGAACCGCCCCATGGGGATGTCCCTGAACAGGCCGATCTCGGCTTCGAGCGCCTGCCGGCGGGTCAGACCGGTATCCCGCCGGGTCAGGCCGTCGACCCGCCCGGCCAGCAGGGACAACGGCTCGCTGGTCCAGTTTTCGTTGCAGATGGTTTCGCAGCCGTGGAGAAACTCCCCGAAAGCGTAGGGGGCGGCGGCCTGCATTTGGCGAAACAGCAGATCGTCGGTGGCGACGAAAATGGCGAAGGGGTAGTTGCGGCCGCTGCGGTCGCGGCTGGCCACCAGCGTCCCGGCCAGGGTCCGTTCCTGCTCGCCGCCGGTCTGCACGAAATGGAGGCGGGAAAAATTCCGGTAGGGCTCGGGCCAGCCCCCGGGGTGCTTGCGGGTAATCAGGCCGACGCCTTCCTGGATCCATTTTTCGAAGGCGGCCACGTCCCGGGCCTGCACATTGTGACGGATAAAATCGTTATGAATCGGCATCTTACCGAAAAATCCGACCTGGTCCGGCAGCCGGCGCAGCGGCTGGGCTTTGTTGGTTCTGGCGAAAATTCCGAACATAGCGGGGCAGGAAACTCCCTTTGGTAGCTGGCTAGAAAATGCTTTCGGGAACGGCGAAGTTCTCGAACAGGTCGTTGCCGAGGGCATTGTTTTCCCGATCGGCCTTGATCTTGAACTGAACCTTGATCGGCTGACCGTCGGTTCCTTCGAGCTCCCAGACGCTCAGGTATTGGGTGCCGCTCTCCCTTTCCACCCTGGCCCGGTTGAGCAGGTGGAAAATCCCCCAGATCCCGTCGTACTGCAGTTCGCCACGGGAGGTGCCGCGCCCGGCGACGCCGTGGATTCTGGCCCCCAGTTTTTCCTGGGTTCCCGGCCAGTGAAACAGCCGCCACTCCTGGGGCTCATTGCGGTAGCGGTACCTCTGGCCGTTGGCTTCGAAGGACATTTCGCTCAGCCCCCGAGTCGGCATCGGATAGACCGAAAAGCGGATATCGGGTTCGTCCTGGCCGCGCCGGAACAGGCCCGCGCTGATCCCCCGGGCCCGGGAAAGGGCGCCGAGCAGTTCGCCGTTAAAACCGGCCCCGGAGTCGAGCCAGGCTTTCTGTTTCCAGGTGCTGCGCCCTTCGGTGAGAAAGGGCGCGAGCTGGTTGCGGACGAACGACCAGAATATCCCGTCGTCCGGGCGGAAAAAGTCGGCCATGTCCCCCAAGGCGGCATCGGAGCCGCCGGCAGCCAGCGGGAAACGACCACGCAGCTTGCTGTTGTAGTTGGCCAGCACCGAGGTGCGCCATTCGCGCTGCAGGTCTTTGCGGGCTTCGGTCAGAATAATCCGCCAGACGTTACGGATCGGCGCGATCAGCATCTGGCTGGCGACCTTGCGGGTGCGCGCTTCGATGCCGTTGAGCAGGCTGGAGGTGGAGACCCAGCTTTTGTAGAGTTCGGAACTGGCCCCGCCGCCGGTGAGAATATTGGCCGAATAAAGTTTGGCCTCACGCTGCACGTCCACCGCGGCGGCCAGCCGCTCGATTTCGCCCTGCACCGTGGAGATGGCCAGCAAGTACTGATTAATCAGCAGGCTCACCGTCATCTTGTCCGCCGGATCGGTGAACTTGCGCAGGTCGCGCAGCGGCGCTTCGAGCTCCTCCACCGGGTGAATCGCCGGCAGCGATCCGGCTCCCCCGGAGGCATGGGGAAGGGCCAGCGAGGCGACCTCGACTGGCTCGGCCAGGTTGATGTTTTTCGAAACCACCCGCAGCAGTTCCCCCACCGGTCCGTCGCCGCGGGCGATCAGAAGCATCTTCTTGGCGGCATCCTCCAGCGAGCTGAACCGGCTGATCCGAACCGATTCGAGCAGTGCGAACCAGGCGTTGGCGTAGTCGGAAAAATACAGCTGACGGATTTCCCGCTCCAGGCGCAGGGCCAGTTCGCTGTTGATGGTCCCTTCCTCGGCTTCTTCTTCGGCTGGGGCGGCCTTCGGCGTCCCGGGCCGGCTCTCACCGCCGGGGCCTGCTTGGCGAGGCGGCGGTTCGCCGCGGTAGTAGCCGATGACCCAGTCGCCCCGGCTGGCTGCGGCCACCACCTTCTCGAGTTCCGGCTGGATGAGCTCGCGCCAGCCCTTTTCGGTATAGGCTCCCGCAAGGGCATGGTCGCTGGCCAGAACCCCGAGGGCAAAGCCTTTGATCAGGTCTTCGAGGCTGCGCGCCTTGAGCGAGAGCTTGGCCTTGTTGAGGATCTGGGCATAAAGCCGTTCGGCATTGGGCGGGGTGCGCAGCTGCTCCCGGGCCCGCTCGACCACCTCCCCGCGCGGGCGCCAGGCGGCCACGGCCATCGAATCGCCGGCGGGCAGCCGCATGTGATCCAGATAAAGGCGCACCAAGGCCTGAAAATGCCGCTCCTCCCCAGCGGAAAAAATCTTTTCCGGATCGCTGCGCTGGATGAGCTCTTTCCAGAGGTTCACCAGCACCGGCACCGCCACCTCGTCCTGAAGCCGCTTCGGTGCCGAAAGCATCAGGTAGGCCTTGAGGGCCTGGTAATAGGCGTCGCGGATCTTTTCCTGGCCACGCTCGCCGGAGGCCGCCCACTGCCGGGCGAAATTCTCCAGGCGATACTCCAGGGAGGTTTCCGCGGAGCGGAAATAGGTCTGCTCCAGGGTCCGCAACAGCGCGGAAAGCGTCGGCGCAATCTGCTTGTCGCCCTGGTAGACGCCCAGCATCAGGTGCCAGGGTAGACGCTGCTCGTTGGCCAGCAGAACCTGGTAGTAATCGTAGACCTCGGCCAGGGCGGCAAAGGTCCGGGGATGGGACGGCTCTTCGGCGGTGGCCGCCTCGCGCAGCCCTTCAACCACGCTCGAGCCCCTGTTGATCAGCAGGGAGTTACTGGTCAAAGAGGCGCTCAGCACCAGCACGCTGCCGCCAACCAGCGCCAGGCAGCTCATGATCCAGGCGCTTTTCAGCCAGCGGTGCAGCACCTCGCGGCGCCGGTTCTTGCTGACGCCCTGGGCGTTGGGGAAGATGACGTCCTGGAACAGCTTCTTGATGAAATAGCTTTGGGGGGCAGGGCGCTCGGCGGGCGCCTCGTCCTCCACATAGCCGAAGGCCTGGCGCAGGTTGCCGACGATGCGCTGGATCGGGGTTCCATCCTGGGTGGCGCTGGTGAAATAGATTCCGCAAAAGCGCGGAGTTTCCTGGTAGGGATTCGGGCGGACCAGCAGATTGACGAACTCCGTCAGCCTGTCGGCAGTCGCCTTGAACTGGGCCGAAAAATCGAAGATCTGGTGCTTGGTTTCGAACTTGCGCTGCATGGAGAGCTTGCGCAGGCGCAGGTCGCTGAGCCGCTGGGAGAGTTCCTGCATCTTGGCCTCGAAGCCCGCGGCGGCATCCTGGCCATCGGTCTGTCCGGCCAGCCAGGCCCCCCAGACCTGGTTGCGGTCGTTTTCGCTGAGGTCTTCAAAATAGGCCGTGAAGCCGTGCAGAAGGTCGCATTTGGTCAAAACGATGTAGATGGGAAAGACGCAGCCAAGCCGGTTGGTCAACTCGTCGATCCGGTCGCGGATGATTTTCACGTGCCACTCGAGGCCGCCCTCGTCGGCGGTCAGCAGATCGGCCAGGCTCACCGCCACCAGCACCCCGTTGAGGGGAATCCGCGAGCGGTACTTTTTGAGCATGGCGAGAAAGGCGCTCCACTCCTCGTGGTCGTCCTCCTCGGTGGTGTAGCGCCCGGCGGTATCGAGCAGCACCGCCTCGTTGGAGAACCACCAGTCGCAGTTGCGGGTGCCGCCGAA
>NPID01000497.1_pt3 | contig 38810 bp, 34 predicted proteins | sample 8637491 | NCBI WGS metagenome assembly NPID01 (sample SAMN07420843, study PRJNA396082) | bioreactor metagenome | isolation source: sample BA6 brine-fed electro-methanogenic bioreactor BA | place: Japan: Kochi | collected 2016-06-14 | reverse complement strand
TCCGCGGGCAGTTCATCATCCAGGTACTTTCCGAAACCCTCAAGGGCCTGGCGCATCAGCTCCCGGAGGGTTCCCTGGTTAAGGCCTTCGGTCAGGGGGTAGACGGGAAAAATACGGCCGATGGTGCTGCCGCGCAGTTCCGGCGGTACCGCTGCGCCAAGGTCCGATGCACCGCTCAGGGGGTGTTCCGGGGCTGCCTCGAATTCAAAGGAGGAGGCCTGCACCTCGCCGAAGCGCAGCTGCAGGTGTGCAAAAAGGATAATCCTGTTTCCCGGCTTGAGTTTAGCCGCAAGAAAATTGCGGTTGAAGCAGAGCAGACTCGCCATGCCGGTCTGGTCCCGGACAAAAACCTTCAGGGTCTGTCCGGGAGGACGGCCTATCCAGTCGTGCCCCGCAACCTCCACTATGCTCAGGGCAGGTTTCTCATCACCGCCGGCGGCAATAGGAACGATGCTTGCCCTGTCTTCCCAGTAACGCGGGGGAAGGGCAAGCAGATCTGAAATGGTTTCTATCCCGAGACGGGCGAGGCGCGCCGATACCTTTTTTCCGACTCCGTGAAGCGAGGTGACCGGTTTTCGCACTTCTCCCAGAAACATCGGCCCTTCAGCCCCGGCCTATATCGGCAGTCCGAGCAGAAGTCCCGTCAGCATGGCAACGAGAAAACGTCCCGCAATGGAGAGGGCTATGAGAATGGCGCCGGTGGTGGCAAGAATCGTGTTATAGGTGACAAAGCGTTTGCTGAAAAAGGTTTTCCGTACCTTCTCCAGAAGGGGGGAGACAAGCATGTCGACGGTGCGGACAAAAGCCCCCACGCTGTTGGCTCCGCTCAGGCCCATAACAAAACGAATCACCGTAAGGATGATAAAGAGGGTAAGGAGAAATGAGACCGCCGACCATACGGCGGAAACAATAACCGCCAGGACAAGCCCCACGCTCAGCCTGCCCTGCTGAATAATCCTGGTAAGGAGGTCCAGAACAACCACCAGAACCAGCATTCCCGCAATGGGAGAGAGGTCAAGCATCGAGAGGCGGAGGAAGGAGAAACGGCGGAAATAGTTCAGGTAAGGGTCCGTAAGGGAGCAGATAATCCGGTACGGCTTGCCGTACTCCACACCCTGAAACCAGGTGAGCAGTACCCGGATAAGAATAAGAAAAAGGTATGCCGATATTACGGCGGAAACTGTTCGCAATACAATAATCATCTGTTCACTCCCTTGAATCAGGCCGTCCAGACATCTTCAATGTGGGGATGGCCCTTTATCTGCTCAATGGCATCGTTGTCGGCCGAGAGAGAGATCTGTCTGCTTGCCTGAATTATGGTCTCTCCTTCCCCGTTTTTCTTTACAATATGGAAATAGACCGGACAATCACCCTGGAAATCCACCAGAAATGATCGAAAATCCAGCAGCCTGTCTTCGGTGCACAAATTGCGGTCCATCCGTATGTGGACCTCCTGACCGTTCTTGGCCTCGATTCCCGAGGGATCGATAAAAGACTCCATAATAAGCTTGGGCTCTCCCCGGGAAAGGTCCATTTTGCCGGTGCAGGCGATAACCTCATCGGCTGCAACGGTATCGCGTATCTGTTCCCACAGCTTGCTGAAAACAACCGCCTCTATGCGGCCATTATAATCTTCGAGCTGAAGAAAGGCCATGGGCCTTCCTTTTTTGGTGATGATGGAACGCTGCGAGCTGACCATGGCGATAAGGGTATAGATTCGGTCGGCAATGAAGCGGTCGGGTCTGGAAAGATCGATGTTGACCGCGCTCTTCCACTTGTCACGGTAATTGTCCATGGGGTGGCCGGAAAAATAGAAACCGAGCAGTTCCCGCTCCATCCGGAGCGTCTCCAGCTGCGGGAGGGGTTCCGCCGGTTCAAGCTCTATCTTCCACGGCATCTCTTCCTCCGGGGAGTCGTCAAAGAGGCTTGACTGACCGAACTGCTCATGTTCCTTTTTCTTTGTCACTACTTCGAGAATACGCTCGATGTTTGCGAGGAGGGTGGCACGTTCGATACCGAAGCTGTCCAGGGCCCCGCACTGAATAAGGGTTTCAAATACCTTTTTGCTTACGCATTTCAGATCCACCCGGTCCAGAAGGTCGAAAATGTCGCCGAAGGGGCCTCCCTCGTGACGGACCCTGACAATCTCCTCGACCGCGTTGGTGCCTACGTTCTTGATACCGACGAGGCCGTAGACTATCTGCCCCCCGGAGACCGAAAAGTTCTTTTCGGATATGTTGACATCCGGCGGAAGCAGTTCGATTCCCATCGATTTCGCTTCGGCTATGTAAAATGCGAGCTTGTCGGGATTGTTTATTTCGTTTGTAAGGTTGGCGGCCATGAACTCGGCGGGATAGTTGGCCTTGAGCCATGCGGTTTTATAGGCAATTACCGAATAGGCGGCGGCGTGGCTCTTGTTGAAACCGTAGCCCGCGAAGGGGACGAGCAGCTCGAAAATATCATCGGCATGCTGCTTCGTATGTCCCTTCTTCATGGCGCCCTCGATAAACTCCGCCTTCATCTTCGCCATTTCCGCCACTTTCTTTTTTCCCATGGCACGGCGGAGGATATCGGCTTTTCCGAGGGAGAAACCGCCGATTATCTGGGCAACCTGCATTACCTGTTCCTGGTAGACGATAACCCCGTAGGTCGGCTTGAGAACCTCCTCGAGACTCGGGTCGGGATAGACAATCTCCTGCTCTCCGCTCTTGGAGGCGATAAACTGGGGAATGTACTGCATCGGTCCCGGCCGGTAGAGGGCGTTCAAGGCAATCAGGTCTTCGATGCTGCCGGGTTTCGCCTGTTTGAGGATTCCCTGCATTCCCGAACTTTCAAACTGAAACACTCCCGAGCTTTTTCCCTCTCCGAGAAGTTCGTAGGTAAGCTTGTCGTCTTCGGGAATGGTCTCAATATCGAATTCGATACCCCTGGAGCGGATAATGTTTTCGGTGTTCTTGATAAGCGTCAGAGTCTTGAGCCCCAGGAAGTCCATCTTTACCAGGCCGCACTCTTCCAGCTGATCCATGGTGAACTGGGTGGAGACCGAACCTGTTTTCGGGTCCCGGTAGAGGGGCACATATTCGGTAAGCGGTTTCTTTCCGATGACAACTCCCGCTGCGTGAGTGGATGCATGCCGTGAAAGCCCCTCGAGTCTCCTGGCGGCATCGATCAGCTCCCCGTATATTCCGCCCTGGTCGACAAGTTCCCTCAGCTGCGGCTCCTGTTCCAGCGCCGTATTGACGGTAATCTTAAGATCGTTGGGAATAAGCTTGCTTATCCGGTCCGCCTCGGCAAAGGGAATGTCCAGTACCCTTGCCACATCCTTTACTACCGCTTTGGGCTTCAGGGTTCCGAAGGTGATTATCTGCCCCACCTTATCTTTTCCGTATTTTCTGTTTACATAGTCGATAACTTCCTGCCGCCTTTCGAAGCAGAAATCTATATCGAAGTCGGGCATCGATACCCTTTCCGGATTGAGAAAGCGCTCAAAGAGGAGCTGATATTTAAGGGGATCGATGTCGGTTATGGTAAGCGCATATGCGACAATCGAGCCGGCTCCCGAACCGCGGCCGGGACCGACGGGGATGTCATGTTCTTTTGCATATCGGATAAAATCCCAGACGATGAGGAAGTAACCGGGAAACTCCATCCCGTTGATGATGGAAAGTTCTTTCTCCGCTCTGGCGACAATCTCGTCGGTAAGAACCGGATACCTCTTTTTCAGTCCCTCAAAGGTAAGGTGGTAGAGATAGTCACCGAGATTTTCGAAATCGGGGGGAATCTCGTAATCGGGGAGGATAGGGCCGGGAAGTTCTATCTCCAGGCTGCACTGTTCGGCCACCATAAGGGTGTTGCTCAGGGCTTCCGGAACCTCCCTGAAGAGTTCGACCATCTCTTCGCCGCTTTTCATGTAGAACTGATCGGAATGGAAGCGCATCCGTTCCTGTTCACGCAGTTTCTTGTTGGTGCCGATGCAGAGCAGGATATCCTGGGCAACCGAATCTTCCCGGTCCAGATAGTGGATGTCGTTGGTCGCAACCAGGGGAATTCCATGCTTTCGCGAGAGCTTTACGAGTTCGCGGTTTACCGTTTTCTGCTCCGGTATACCATGGTCCTGCAGCTCGAGAAAGAAATGCTCCTTTCCGAAGAGCTCCCGGTAATAGAGGGCTTTCTCTTCCGCCTCCTGCTCCCTGCCGTCAAGAAGCATGGAGGGAATGGCGCCGGCCAGACAGGCCGAAAGGGCCGTTATTCCTCCGGAATACTGCTCCAGAAGCTCATCGTCTATCCGCGGTTTGTAGTAAAAACCTTCGGTATATCCGATGCTGGAAAGACGGATGAGGTTTTTATAGCCTTCCGAGTTCCGTGCAATCAGAACCAGATGCTGGTAGCGGTTTCCCTTCTCGCTGCCGTTTTTAACGTGCCTGGAACCGGGCGCGACATACATTTCGCAGCCCACCAGGGGATTTATGCCGTGTTTCCTGCACTCCTTGTAAAAGCGGAGGACGCCGAACATGTTTCCATGGTCGGTAATAGCAAGGTGTTTCATCCCCAGGGCCGCTGCTTTTTCGACCATCCGGTCGATGCGGGTCGCACCATCCAGGAGACTGAAATCAGTATGGTTATGTAAATGGACAAAATCGGACATGTGTATCCTCTTGGCTTGAGAATATACTCCGGTCGCCGTACTCTGTAAAGGGTGGCAGCGTTTTAATCGGGGTCCCTCAGATTCCAGACAAACCAGCGGAATATTTCCTGGGCCCTGTTTTTCTGGAAGGGCGAAATCCCGGGACTTTCGGAGATTGTTTTTCCCATCAGCTCCATCGCCTCTTCCCGCTCTTTCTTCGCGAAGGGAACTTTCTTGCCCGTAAGAAGCGCTTCCGTCTCCCGGTTCCTTATTATCAGTGGAGAGTAGGTGCCGAAGACAAATCTGAGATCTGACACTACTCCCTTTACGATTTTTCCCGTCGAACAGAAAAGGAGCGCCGTTCTCTGGTCGCGGGCAGGCGATCCTATCTGACGGAAGTAGCTGAGATCCCATTCGTCGAAAGGGATCCTGAAACGGGTAAGGATCTCCCCGTTCTCCCTGTTCATCTTGCCGGAGCGGTCAAAAAGACGCTGAACGGAAATCCACCTGCTTCTTCCCTCGCTCCGGAGTTCCACCCGCGCATCAAGAAGTATAAGCACCGGAAAGAGATTGAGCCGGATCCCCTTTACCGCCACATTACCGCCGATGGTGGCGAGGTTGCGCAGCGCCAGGGGCCGGAGCACCGAAAGAGCCTGGCCGAGAGCGGAGGGAAGCACATGCTGCCCCACCTGCAGTATCCTGTTGTAGCTTACTCCCGCCCCGATCTCCAGATAGCGCTCGGTTCTGCTTACCCTGGCAATCTCATTGACCATTGAGAGGCTGATTATCTTTTTGGCCTTAGCGTAATGGGCTTCGTTCCGGCGCAGACCGCCGATGGCCGTTCCTCCTGCCCACAGAAGGGCATTCGGGTTCTGCCGGTACATGACCAGCAGTTCATGAAGGTTGCCAGGAAGAAAGACCCGGGGTGTCATCAGACTATTCATGGATGTGTCCCCTGATCATTCTTCCGGCGCTCCGCACCGCACCGATTATCTTTTCCAGATCTGTGCAGCTGCAGCTTCTGCCGGAAAAAGCATCAAGAATTTCGCTTTCTCTCGGCTCCAGGCTTCTCCCCAGAATACTGTAGGCAAGGATCATGACCGAGGGGCGACAGTAATCGCAGGGAGTATAGTCCGCTTCCTTGAAGGCATTGCCCAGATAGCGGTATTCCGGCTTTTCCATAAGCCCTTCAACGGTCACGATATCGGACCCCGGTATCCGGAACATCGGGACAAGGCAGGAAAAGACGGGAACTCCGTCGATAAGGACGGTGCAGGTCCCGCATTCGCCCCGGCTGCATCCCCGTCTAAGGGAGCGGATACCGTATTCTTCACGCAGAAGATCGATAAGCATCCGTTCGGGGGAAGAATTGACCGATTCGGCCTTACCATTAAGCAGGAAGCGGAATTCCATTATGCATTCTCCCTTGAAAGGTACGAATGAATCAGTTCGGGGGTAAGCGGAAGCATATCCAGGTAAAGCCCCGCAGCCTGGCTGAGAGCCGAAACAAAGGCGGCGGGAAAAAGGGCTCCCGGGAGCTGACTGATACCCGATGGCGGTGCTGACGGATTCTGCAGGAAGGAGATAGTCACCGGTGGTAGCGAGAGCAGCTCATGTTCCCCGTAGAGACCCGACTCACGCATTCTGCGGTCCATCAGAGCGTCCCCGTTGGTGCAGCGGCGGATGGTCTTCATAAGCGCGGAGCGGACCTCGGATTCGGCGATGCCGGGATGGTACAGCTGTCCGCAGTCCAGGGCGCACCAGATACCCCGTATCGCGGGCTGCAGACTCAGGGGGTCTATCTCCACCTCCACCGCACACGCCCCCCAGGAGAGCCGGTTAAAGGGAACTCCTTTCATGCTGCTGCGGTCCCACACCTCCGCAGAGGGAGCGCGGAAACTCTTTTTGACCGATATGGGAAGGGGATTTTTAAAGCGCTGACGTTTGATGGCGCTGCAGCAGCTTTCGATGAGCGTGCTTGTAACCGAAAGCCGCTGTCCGCAGACCAGAGGACCGATTCCGGGTACCTCTTCTCCCTCTGCGACAATCTCAATCGACGATTCGGCAATGCCCAGGATGGCCCCGGCGCTCTTTTTCCATATCTCCATGACGGAACCTGGATATGCCCCGGCTCTGGTATGAATGGTAAGCTGGTCCTTCTTGTCCAGGAGCACCGAGACGGTCCAGGCTTCTCTGCCCGGGGGCTTGGAGGTAAACCCGTTTCCGGTAAATCCGGAGCTTATCCCTATTCCCCTGAACTGTCCCCGCTGTCTGGAGAGACTGTTCCTTTTGTTCATAAGCTGATACGCCGAGTGCTTGCGCCTGAAATCGGAGGCTTCGCACACCATTTCAACCAGCTTCTTATCGTTCCGGTTCCGGATCTGTCCCCCTGTGGCTGTCTTACCATCTCCCGGAATGTGTATCCGCCGTTCCGAGGGGTCCTGGTCCAGGATCCGGGCAATTCTTGTTTCATGTACCTCTCTCGCAAACAGCCCCTGGTTTATTCCAAAACCGCAGCGCAGACGCGCGGGGGCGAGCGAAGTCCGCACTCCTTTTACGCTTAATGAAATATTCGCCAGGTAGCGGCTGCCTGCTGCCCCGATTGCCAGACGTCTGAAAAGTTCTTCCGAGAGAACCGGGGAAGCGCCCAGATCGACAAAGGCCTCAATTTTTTCTCCCGTAACCGTTCCCCTGGCGTTCAGGGCCGACTGGATGCGTATTCTGCTTCTCGGTGAACGCAGGAAGGGGAGGGTCCGGGGCGGCAGATCCCATGCCGCGCGGACCGGACGTCCGCTCCTGCTGCAGCAGAGGGCGGCCCATACGGCCAGATAGACCGGAAGTATCAGCTTTTCTCCATCCGTGGGAAAGGGATTGACGCTTCTTACTTCCACCTGACGGGCCGGAATACCGAGAACTTCCGCAACGCTCCTTCTGATCTGCTCGGGCCAGAGCGTACTGGCCGTTACGGTGAAAAAACCATCCTTAACGGTGACCAGAGCACCGATGGGGGCAATGGTATCGCGGACAGGGTCTTCCTGGGTGTATTCGCCTTCCACAATCTGACTGGCTGTCGAAAAGGCTCTGGCGGCATTACCGCGTTTTATGCTTATTTCTCCGTAGAACTGGTCGTCCCTGGGTTTTTCAAAGTTATCCAGGGTGTAGTCGCTTTCATAATCGACGGCTACGCGGCTTTCCGCCGTATCGAGCAGCTCCGCCTTTTCCGAACAGATAAGGCAGACCGCTTCCCCCTCGTAATGCACTTCCGATCCGGAAAGAACGGGAACCCGTTCTCCATATACCTCTATCTCCTTCAAGCCGGGAATGTCACGTTCCAGAAAGAGCATGATATCTGAAAAATCTTCGGGAGTGCGTATGGCTGTTATGGTTCCACGGGGGATGGTCGACAGAATCGGCCGGAGATAAAGCATTCCGGGTTCGTAAAGATCATCCGCGAATCCCTGTATCACCCGATTCTGCCTCCCCGGTTTTTTCTCCGGGCTATATCATGAAGTGCTTCCACAACCCGGTACACTTGATTGTCGGTCATTGAGGGGAAAATTGGAAGGCTGAAACAGCTTTCCGAAGCCTTTGCCGCGACGGGAAACTGTTCTGCCCCGAGGCCGTAGCGGTCCCGGTAGTAGGGCATGAGGTGGAGTGAGATATAGTGGACCGAACTGCCTATTCCGCGTGCCGAGAGTTCACGGATTACCTCATCGCGCTCAATCACTCCGCCTCCGTCGGCATGGTCGGCAACACGCATGATAAAGAGGTGCCAGGCGTGATCTCCGCTGCTCTCCGGGGGAAGCCTGAATACCGTTTCACCGGCCAGTTCCCGGAAGTATATATCCGCAATCGCCTTTCGGCGTTCCTTGAATGCCTGCGCCCGGCCCAGCTGGACTCTCCCGATGGCGGCGGCGAGATCGGGCAGATTGTATTTGTAGCCCGCCTCGACAATGGCGTAGCGCCAGGAACCGCTGCTGCTCGAATAGCGGTCCCAGACATCCCGGTCTATGCCGTGAAGGCGCATGACCGACATCCTTTTCGCCATTCCGGCATCATCGGTGACCACCATTCCGCCTTCGCCGGTGGTGATGGTCTTGGTGGCATAGAAGGAAAAGACCCCGGCATCTCCGATGGTTCCGGCAGCTCCAAGGGCGCCTCTGACCGGGAAAGCGTGCGCCGCGTCTTCGATAATCCCAAGACCGTACTCTCCGGCAATTGCCGAGAGACGTTCCATGTCGGCCATTCTTCCCGCGAGATGCACCGGGAGAATCGCCTTTACTCCGGCATTGGTCCGGACAGCTTCCTCCGTTTTTTCGGGCGAAAGAAGAAGGGTCTCATCGTCAATATCCGCGAAGACGGGATCCGCGCCAAGGTAGCGCAGCACCTCCGCCGTGGCCGTAAAGGTGTAAGGGGTGGTGACCACCTTGTCTCCGGGACCTATTCCAAGGGCTTCCGCCGCAAGATGCAGCCCCGCGGTCGCGGAGTTGACCGCCAGAGCGTGGCGGACCCCGACAGCCGCGGCAAACTCCCTTTCAAAGGCCAGGGCCTCTTTTCCGGTGGTAAGCCAGCCGCTCCGGAGAACCCTGAGAACCGCCTGCTCCTCTTCATTACCCAGGGAGGGAAGGGCAAAGGGAATCGGATCCGGTGAAGCTGCTTTCATTCAATACTCCGGTTCGTCCTCGACGGGGATAAGGGTCGGAAAATATGGATCGAGAATCTCCTTGAGAATTTTACGGTTCCGGTAGCTTCCCTCATCTCCCGGAACAACAAAGCAGACTCTCCTGAGCGATTCAAGAATCCGCTCCAGCTCCGGGGAGCTGTGAGAGTTGCGGTGCAGCTTGAGGATGCCCGGAAAGTCGGTTGCTTCCGTATGTTCCGTATCGAGCCAGAGCCGTTCGGTAAGCTTTTCTCCCGGACGCAGCCCGATATAGCGGATGGGTATCTCTTCATGGGGGCGGTAGCCGTAAAACTTGATCATCTGTTCGGCGAGCTCCCTTATGGAGAGGGGCTCGCCCATATCGAGAATATAGAGACTGCCTCCGCTGCCGACCCCTCCGGTCTTAAGTACGAGGGACGCCGCTTCGGGAATGGTCATGAAAAACCTGGTTGTATCGGGGTGGGTAATGGTTACCGGGCCGCCCTTGAGGATCTGCTTCGAAAAGAGCGGTACGATGCTGCCCCTGCTGCCAAGGACATTTCCGAAACGGACAACCATGAAGGCGCCGCTGCCGTTCCCGTTTCTGCTCAGAACAATCTCTTCGGCAAGGGTCTTTGATACTCCGTAGACACAGGAGGGAGCCACGGCCTTGTCGGTGGATACCAGCACAAAGCGGCTGGTTCCCGCGGCGACCGCCGCATCTACAATATTGAGGGAGCCGAAGACGTTGTTACGAATTGCCTCCACCGGGTTTTCCTCCAGAAGAGGAACATGCTTATAGGCCGCACAGTGGAAAATTACATCCGCCCGGAGTCTCTTGATGATGAAGTGCATATATTCACGGTCTTTCAGATCTCCGATAACCGGTACGAGAGTGGCCGCTTCTCCGACCCCCTCCTCCTGGAGCAGCTTCAGCTCTTTCTCTATCTCGTAGACGTTGTTTTCACCGTGGTCGAAAAGGTAAAGCCGCTGGGCACCTCCCGACAGAAGCTGCCGGGCCAGCTCCCCGCCGATACTGCCGCCCGCCCCGGTAATCAGAACACGCTTGCCCCGGAGGTAGGAGAGGCTCTCCTTGAGGGGGATAAGGACCGGATCCCTTCCGAGAAGGTCCTGGGCGCTTATCTCTCTCGTCTGGATAAGGTGGGCGTCTCCGTCGACAATCTGGCTTATTCCAGGAAGAATACGGATCCTTTTGAGATCCGCCCGCCGGAGTGCCTTGTAGATGCGGCGAAGCTGTTCGCCCGTTGCTCCGGGGATTGCTATGAGAGCCTCGTCTATGCCGTATTCACCCATTATCCCAAGGGCATTGGTAACGGGTCCTTCCACCGGAATCCCGTCTATAAGGGTCCCGATCTTGGCCGGGTCATCGTCGATAAAGACAACGGCATTGCCGAAGACTCCCTTTTTGCCGATTTCCGCCGCTATTTCCCTTCCTGCAAAACCTGCGCCTACTATGGCAAGCCGCTCTTTTTTATCCATTATCCTTTTCCGTCACTTTTCCGATTATATCGAAGGCGAAATCGATAAGAAAAGACTCTTCGTAGAGCATCAGCTCGATTTTGGCTCTTCCCTTCCGTTTGTTGACCTTTCTGATCTGTCCCTCCAGCCCTTTCATCGGTCCGCTCAGGACCTGAATCCGGTCTCCCTGGTCAAAACTAACTTTGGAGGACCCCACTATTTCTCCATGCTGGAGAAAATGAAGAAGGAGCCGTTCCGATGAACCCGAGAGCGGTTCGATATTCCGGTTGTTCTTCAGAAAACGGATAAAACCGCCGGTCCTCTTGAACATCCAGTAGATATCCGGTTCCAGTTCTTCCGCCTGCCAGAACAGGTAGCCGGGAAAGATGGGGGCCTGCCAGGTCCGCTTTTTCCCCTGTTTCCGTATGGTGAGCGTCCGCCGGGGCCAGTGGAGTTTCCCCTCCGCTTCCATACCCTCACGTTTGAGACGCGCAAGGGCATCTTCGGCGAGGCTGGTAAACTTTTTTTCCTGGCGGCTCAGCACCTGTATTGCATAATAATTCATCATGTATCCCGGGCGATTGTATGAAAATAGCATGGAAGAGGTGCCGGTGCAAGCGCAGGGAGGAAATAGTGCTTCCGTTGCCCCCTTATCACAGGAGGATTTGCGGTGAAAATCAGTTTATCAGCCGGCAAAATGTGTCGATACTCTCAGATATAGATGTGTCACGCGAAGGGGAGAGAATAATATGATTTCATGTAAAGGAAAAAAGGTCTTCCCCCTCCTCTTGCTGTTTATGACTTTTTTCCCGCTGAATGCTTTTTCGGAATCGGTTCTTGTATCAACCCGTTTTCCCGATACCAAGCTCGCAGGAAAAGAGGGGGTCGCCTGGTATGAAACGGGAATTATGGATCAGCTGTTTGCCGCAGGTCATCTTGTCATCTCTACAGCGGCGAATGAAACTGCGTATCATGATTCATTCGAGGAGAGTACGATCAGGATAGCGAAGAATATCGGGGTCAGCTATCTTCTTGAGGTCAGAATTGATTTTTCCACCGACCTTGTCGATGAAAACGACCCCGAGCAGGCTGTGTACCGTTTTTATGATGTAGCCGGCGGGAAAAGTCTTGCCGGAGGTGTTGTTCCGATATCCGATCCCGATGTCGAGGCGATGAAAGAGGCGGGAAGCCTTCTCGCTTCGTCGGTGCTTGACCGGTTTTGATGTTGCGAAATGTGTGAGGAGTTGTGTATGAAACATGCGAGAGTCATGACAACCGTGCTTCTGTTGGCATGTCTGTCTTTTATCACCACGGGAACCGTCGTTTCCCAGGAGTCGGTCTACGAGGGCAGCATTGCAGTAGGAACCTACGGCAGGCTGCCGGCCAATGGGCTGTACGCCGCTTCCAATGCGTTTCCCCGCAACAGCACGGTCAGGGTTACCGACAGTGCAACGGGAAAAAGCGTTGATGTCCTGGTGGTGGAGGGACTGTCCAATCCCAATATCTTTCTTCTCCTGAGCCCCGAAGCGGCGCAGCGGGTGGAGATGGCATCGAATGAAGTTATCCGGGCCAGGGTAGTCGAAGTGCCCGTGGGGGATCCTGTCACCGGCAGCCCGGGCTCCGAATCCGCCTTTAACCCCGATCCCGACATAAATCCCGCCGCATCGGTACCCTCGGGCGGTGAAAAAGAAATGATAGACACCTTTATAAGGGAAGAGCTTGCGGCAATGGAACGCACGGATGAGGAGAGCCTCCAGCCGGTTGCGATTGCCGAAGCTGAACCCGAACCCGAACCCGAGCCGAAACCGAAAACGAAACCAAAACCCGAACCGGAACCGGAACCCGAACCGGAGGTGCTTGTCCGGGCTGAAGAACCCGAAGAAGCCGAAGAACCCGGCCTCCCCAGTGCGGTCGCCCTTGACCGGGGAAAGCCGGATGATGCTGAGGAGTCGCGCGAAGGCGATGCCGGAGCCGAAACCCCTGATCTTCCCGAACCCCCTGAGCAGGCAGAGCCCGGGAAACCCGAACTGGCCTCCCTCGCTGCTCCCGCTCGAATTCCCGTGCAGGAGCAGATCTCCGGCCGGGAGATTCTTCCCGAACCCTCTGTTGCCGAGGCAGGTGAGGCCGGTGCTGCGGAGCCTGCCGAACGGGTAATGATAGTCTCTTCTCCCGAGCGGAGCGTCGCTCTCTATTCTCCGGAAGGATGGGAACCCCTCGATTCTCCCGAAGTTCCCGTCCCGGTACAGGATCCCCTTATGGCCGGCTCCGCACCGGATGGCGGAGAGAGAAGAATAGCCGTATCCGATGTGCCTCAGGTGCCTGCTTATGCGGTAGACGGCGAAGAGAGGCGGATTGTTCCGGCCTCTTCTCCCGAGCGGCAGGCTCCGGGGATGGAAACGGGAGATGAGCGTTTTTCCGCTCTCACGGAGCCCGAAGTCCGGGAAGCCGAAATCCCTGAAGAGCCGGTTCTGGTTGACGGCCCTGCCGCTCAGCCCCCCGAAGAAGAGCTGGTAGAAAAGGATGCCGATCTCCCCGAGGCCGTTGAAAAGCCGATACCCGGGGATGCCGAACTTGTGATCGAGAAAGCGGGGCCCAGGCCTCCCGATGTGGACATTGAGGAACTTGAGCCTGCGGAAGCAGCTGCAGCAGAGCCCGAACCCGAACCCGAACCTCCGGTGCGAACCGCCGCTGCGGTTTCCATACGCCCCTACCTTACACGGCAGCTGGACGCCGCCGCCTATTATCTGCAGCTTGCGGTATTCAGTGAGGCCGACGCCGCGGGAAGACTTGCGCAATCTCTTTCCTCGACGTATCCTGTGACCATCAACCCGAAAGAAGACGGCAGCAGTTTCAGGGTGATGGTGGGGCCCCTGCGCAAGGACGAAAGCGGAGCGCTTCTCGTCAGTTTCCGCGCCGGAGGCTACAGAGATGCATTTGTAAGGAAGGGGAATTGATTCATAAGCATGAGTGAAGATACCAGCAAACGCGAAAAGGCTATTCAGGAGATCCGTGAACTGACGGATCTCCTTTTCCGTTATAACCGATCCTATTATGTGGAGGGCAGACCGGAAGTCTCCGATCAGGAATATGACCGTCTATTCGTCCGCCTTCAGGAGCTTGAAGAGCAGTGGCCGGAACTGCGCCGCAATGATTCGCCGACCGTAAGGGTCGGAAGCGACCTCTCTTCCGATTTTCCGGAGGTGAACCATACGGTTCCGGTGCTCAGTCTGGACAAGGCTTACGATTCCGGTGAAATTGTCGCCTGGATGCAGAGAACGGGAAAACGTGAGAAGAGCGGGCTTACCTTTGTCGTGGAGGAGAAGATCGACGGGGTTTCCATTGTTCTTTACTACGGAAAGGGAAGTCTTGAACGGGCGGTCACCAGGGGGAACGGTTTTACGGGCAATGATGTTACGGCCAATGTGCGGACCATCGGTGCCGTACCGCTGCGTCTCACCGAGCCCCTGGATATTGCCGTACGCGGTGAGATCTATCTTCCGAAGGAAGCCTTCGGACAACTGAACAGAAGCATGTCGGAGCAGTACGCCAATCCGAGAAACCTCGCCGCCGGAACCCTTCGGAGGGTCAAAAGCAGGGAAGTGGCAGCCGTTCCCCTCTCTATCTTTGTCTATGAGGGATTTATTCCCGACGATTCAAGAAATCACCTGGAAGTGCTCGAATATCTGGAAGAGCTGGGTTTCCGTATAAACAGGAGAGTGGGAATCTTTACCGACCGCAGGGATCTCGAAAGCCTTGCCCGGCGGCACGAATCCTGGGAGACCGGAAGCTGGGAAGATCTGGGAGCCTATATTGATCGGAGCACCCGCGAGAGAGATGCGCTTCCCTACGAAATAGACGGACTGGTGGTAAAGGTAAACGAACTGGATGCGCGGGAGCGGCTCGGTTATACGGGGCATCATCCCCGCTGGGCAATCGCCTACAAGTTCGAAAGCCCTTCGGGAACCACCCTTATCCGGGGCATCGACGTTCAGGTGGGAAGAACCGGCCGCATTACCCCGGTTGCACGGGTCGAACCCGTGGAGATCGGCGGTTCCACCATCAGCAATGTGACCCTTCATAACCAGGATTACGTGGAGATGCTGGAACTTGCCCCGGGAGACCGTGTTTCGGTATCAAAAAGGGGAGATGTAATCCCGGCGGTCGAGAAAGTGATAGCCAAAAATGAGGATGCCGGTCCGGTATGGAAGATGCCGGAAGAGTGCCCCTCCTGCGGGGGTGTTCTCCAGAAACAGGGAGCCCACCATTTCTGCCGGAACCCCGAATGTCCGGACCAGATCCGCGGGCGTCTCTTCTTTTTTATCGGTGCGAAGCAGATGGATATAGACGGCCTTGGCCCGGAGACCGTGGATCTGCTTATACGGGAGCGTTTTGTGAGCGAACCGGCGGATCTCTACCGTTTCGATTACCGGAAGCTTCTCGATTTCCCGGGGTTCGGAGAGAAGAAGATCGATGCCATACGCCGGGGACTGGAAAAAAGCAAAAAACAGCCCTTCAAGGTGGTTCTGCCCTCGGTTGGTATACCTGAACTGGGCAAAAAAGTAGTTGAATTGCTGGTGGATGCCGGCTTCAGAAGCATTTCCGATATATACGACGCCGCGGATCGGGAGGACCGGGATGCCCTGGTGGCGGTAAAGGGAATCGGAGAGAAGACCGCGGACACCATAATCGAGGAGCTCCGCCGCGAAGAGGTGCGCCGGCGCATCGACGAGCTGGCCCAGGCGGGCTTGTCCATGGAGGCTGAACCTGAGGCGGAGGTGCCCGACTCCGAACGGATATTCGCGGGTCAAAGCTGGTGTGTCACCGGGAGTTTCGAACACTTCTCCCCCCGTTCGAGAGCGACGGAGCTGGTGGCGGCTTACGGAGGATCGGCAGTTACCACGGTATCCGGAAAGACTACCCATCTGCTGGCCGGAGAGGGCGCCGGCAGCAAGCTTGAAAAGGCGCGTAAGCTGGGAGTGGAAGTAGTCGATGAAGAGACCTTTGTGAAGATGCTTTCCGATGCGGGCATATCATTCGGCGAAAGCGGAGAGAAGGAATGAAAAGGGTCATCAGTGAAGAAGAAAAGGCCGCCGCCGGACTTCTGCGGAGCAGGGGATGGGGGGTGGAACCTCCCATGCAGTTCCGTTCGGATATGGAGAAATCATTTTTTGAGATCTGGAAGCAGGTGGAGCCCTTCACCATGACCAGTGCCGAACGGGGCTATGCCCTCTACCGAGGGGTCCTGCACCTTATCGAATCGGAGCTGCCCGGCGCCTTTATCGAATGCGGCGTCTGGAAGGGGGGATCCGCCCTGCTTATGGCCCTGACTATCCTGGCGAGCGGCGCGCCGGCCCGGGATATTTTCCTGTTTGATACCTTCGAGGGGATGCCGGAGCCGGGAGACGAGGACCGTATCGCCTGGAGCGGCGAACCGGTCCGGGAGCGGTGGGAGCGAAAGGACTTTGCTCACTGGGCCGTGGGGGAGGAGCGGGTGGCGCAGCTGATTGCGGCATCGGGCTATCCCATGGAGAAGGTGCACCTTGTCCGCGGCAAGGTTGAAGAGACCCTGCCCGGGGTTCTCGCCGATCCGGCGATGCGCAGTATAGCGCTGCTGCGTCTGGACACGGACTGGTACGCATCTACAAAATCGGAGCTTGAGCATCTCTATCCCCGGCTTGTTCCGGGCGGTATTCTTATTATCGATGATTACGGACACTTTACCGGTGCCAGAAAAGCGGTGGACGACTACTTTGCCGGAAGGGATGAAAAGCCCTTTCTCGCCAGGGTCGATTATACCGGCAGAATAGGGGTCAAATAGCCCCGCGAAACTCCGCCGTCAGGGTTTTTCTCCGTTCCTCCGGGGCCGGATATAGCTGCGGAGGGTTTCCCCCCTGCCGCTGATTATCCCCGCCGTTACCCCTTCGATGGCTCTCCGGTAATCGGCGTAGCGCAGGCCCATCCTCTCCACGTACCGCAGCTCCTCCTCCACCCGCTTCCGTTTTACCCTTCCGAGAAAAGAGAGCACCCTCTCCCGGTTTTCCCTCTCCATGGAAAGAAGGGAGATGGCCAGTTCGCGGTCGGACCTCCTCATCAGCCTGTTGGAAGCCTCGGCAGGAGCCAGGGCGGAGAGCACCCGGATGAGCCGCAGTTCAGGGGAGAGGTGCGGAGTGTTCACGGCAGCAGCCAGACCCCCCCTCCGCCGCTCAGATACCAGCCGGTGTCAGGATCCCAGTCCAGAGTTGCCGCCGCGGATATGCTTACTATCTTTCCGGGAAGAAGCCAGTGAATCTCCGCGCCCGAGGAGAGGGGCCAGTCCGCCTGGAAACCTGAGTCGAAGGGAGTGCTCCGAAGGGAGGATGAGAGAGCGAGGGAGAGCGGTCCCGCATCCAGAATCATGGCGGCTTTCGCGTAGCCCCAGACCGAAAGGAAGGCATCGTTTCCGTCGCCATTTTCGCCGTATTCGACACGGCCGGTGCTTGCCGTAAGCTCCGGGGAAAAGGCGAAGGTGACAGGACCGGTTCTGACCGCCAGGGGCAGGGCCGCGGAGAGCCCCGTAAAGCTTCCCAGGGGATCGATACTGCTCCCGTAAAACCAGGAGCCCTTTGCCAGGAAAGAACCGGAGAAGGAACCTCCGCCCGGCGAAAAAAGAGGGACATACCATGCGGGAAGGGACCAGGAGAGGGAGCCGAAGGGTATCGAATCTCCCGGGCTGCGGGCAATAATGCCCCCCGATACCACTATTTCCTCCCGGAGAGCGGGGGCGAAACGGATAGAGGCGACGACCGGAATAAGGTAATCCGCCCCCTCTGCGTGGGCAAGGGTGAAGAGCCCTCCCTGGAAAGTCCCTGCCGGGAGTGCTCCGGGAAGGGGACAGAAAAGCGTTCCGGCGGCTCCGCCGTAGACCGGACGCATTCTCAGGTCGATGCTCCGGTCAATCATTACCCTGGTCTTCTCCTCCATCCTCCCTTCTTCATCCCCGGCGGAAATGTGGAGAAGGTAGCTTCCTTCGGCAAGCACCGTTCCCCCTGCATCCCGTCCGTTCCAGCTCAAGCTGCTCCAGCGTTCGGTAAAGGTGATCTCTTCGGGGCCGTGGACAACGAGGCCGCCTGGCCCGTAGACCGTAAAATAGCCCCTTCCCGGTCCCGAAACGGAGAGGGACAGTTCGGCCGAGCCGTAGCGTCCCGGGTCCGCAGGATCGAATCGCTCACGGGCGGCGGAGAAATAGTCGATGCGGAAGGGAGCCTCCTCGAGGACCACGTTCAGGAAGGTGGTCTCTTCTTCCCCGATCGCAACAACCGTGCGGAAAGGTTCATAACCGAAGGCGCTTACCTCTATCGGGTAGGTTCCTGTCCGGAGCTCCTCCGCTCTTCCCGGGTTCAGTTTTTTAAAACCGCTGCGTACCTCCGCTCCGGGGGGCTGCGTTTCAACGAGAAGAAAACCTGTTATCGCCTCCAGGTCCAGCCGCACCTCACGGTACTCGCCCTCCACGAAGGCGACCGTGCCTGACTCTTCGTAGTAGCCGTTTTTGACGGCGGTAATATGGTAGTTTCCCGAGGGAAGGTCGAGAAGCAGGGGGGATCTCCCGTAATCGACCCCGTTTATGTGTATCCGGGCCCGGGAGGGGGAGGTACTTATCCGCAGACCTTCTTCGGCTTCCCCGTAGGTTTCGCTCTCTTCTTCACCACCCGAATCCGCAGAGGAAGATGCCGCGGATTCGAAGAGGCTTCCCGATGACGACGCGCAGCCGCCTGAAGAGAGAAGAAGGATGAGGAGAAGCAGGAGAGGAAACAGCGGGAGGGTTCTATCAGCGGGTCGGCTATGGTTCATACCTCTATTATAACCGGGAAAAGGTAAGTTTACCCCCCGAATGTGCCGAAAATCGGTATATGAAGATCTTTTCACCGCGCCCGCAGGGAGTGCTTCTGTTTCTGTGTATCAGCCTCTGTTCTCTCCCGATCCTGACTGCCCAGGAACCGGCCTCCTATCCGCCCGTGCCGCCCGGCTTCGGAGAGCTGCGCCTCGGAAGCAGCTTTGAAGAGGCCCAGGCCGCCCTGACCGCGGATTCCAATTTCATGTACCGGGGGCCTTCGGACGTATCCATGCTGCGGCGCCCGAATGAACGCATGATAGAGACCGGCGGCCTGGGCTATATTCACCGTGCCTATCTTCAGTTTCACGAAGAGGAGCTGTACTCCATCGTCCTTGATATTGATGAAACGATTATGGATCACTATGCCTTGTTTACCACTTTTGTCGAAAAGTACGGACCTCCGGACAGTTTCAATCCCACCGAAAGCCGATGGGAGAACGAGGATGTCATCTTTACCCTCGAGCGTAAGGGCCTGCGGGTAAAATACCTGGATGCCCGGAAGATCGATGAGATACGACGGTCCGGAAAGATTGACCAGTCCTTTCAGGAAATGACCAGAGACCGTTTTCTGGATCAGTTCTGATGTGCCGGAAGCGGGGTAACAGTATGAGGGGAATGAGCATCCTGGCTATCATGATTCTTCTGCCGGTCTTTCTTGCCGGCTGCGCGGAAAAGGAGAGCAGGGAGCACCTGGAACTTATGATAGGGGAACAAACCTTCAGCCTGGAGATTGCCGACAGCCCCGAAGAGCGTGAGAAGGGGTTGATGTTCCGGGAGAGCATGCCCGCCGACCATGGAATGATCTTCATCTTCGAGCGCGACCGGATCCTGGGTTTCTGGATGAAAAACACCCTGATACCCCTCTCCATAGCCTATCTGAACCGGGAAGGGAAGATTATCGATATTTTCAATCTGGTACCGGGGGACGAAACCCCCGTGGTCTCATCCCGTTCGGTCCGCTACGCCATCGAACTGAACCGCGGAGCATTTGAAGCGGCAGGAGCCTCCATCGGGACCCTGGTCGATCTGGAACCCCTCCACAGCTTTATGGATAAAGAACGGTAGATCAGGCGTCGAAGAGCTCGAGGTTTGGTTTTTCACCCGGCGTATCGGGTTCGTTCACCAGTATCTCTATCTTCCTTTCAATTTTCGAAAGCTCCTTCTCCAGCCCCTTTGCAAGTTTCATCCCCTCCTCGAAGGTACCTATGGCCTCTTCAAGGGGCAGGCTGCCCTTACGGAGATTTTCGTTCAGTTCTTCCAGTCTGGTCATCCGTTCTTCAAAGCTTTTCATCATACACCTCCGTTATTACTGCATCCAGCCTGCCTTTCGCAAGCCTTACCTCGATGGGCGTCTCTGCTTTCTGGGCGGTCGCGTCCGTTACCAGGGAACCGTCCTCTTTTCTGCTTACCACGGCATAGCCCTTCTTCAGAATGGCCAGGGGACTGGCCCCTTCAAGTTCTCTCCGGAGCAGGGCGAGGCGATGCCGCTCCCCGACCAGCCGGTCCTTCATCAGTCTTACGGAATCTTCCCTCAGATCATCCAGCCCCATCTGAAAGGGCTGAAGGAGGATTCGCATCCTTTCTTCCATCTCCCCGGGCCGGAACCGGTCCAGGAGCATCCGCGCATGTCCGGCCATACGGACAAGGTTGTCCCGCATCTCTCCGCCGATGGCGCGCACCCGCAGAAGGAGAGCTTCCCGCTCGGCGCAGACCAGCTCCGCAGCAGCCGAAGGGGTCGGCGCCCTCATGTCGGCGGCGAAATCCGACAGGGCCATATCGGTTTCATGGCCTACCGCGGATATGACCGGTATAGCGCTTTCTGCTACCGCGCGGACCACGGCCTCCTCGCTGAAGGGCAGAAGATCTTCCAGGCTTCCTCCGCCTCGGCCGATTATTATTACCTCGCCAAGAGCGTATTCATTGGCACGCCGGATCTGGGCCGCAATCTTGCCGGCCGCTTCCTCTCCCTGAACAAGGGCCGGCAGAATGGTCACATCCACCCCCGCGCCCCGTCTGCCGAGGACCTGGAGAATATCACGAAGGGCCGCTCCGGTCGGACTGGTTATGACTGCCACCCGGGAGGGGAAGGGCGGAAGAGCTTTCTTCCGGTCCGGATCGAAGAGCCCTTCGGCGGCAAGCCGNNGGCTTGCGTTCTTCCAGCATTGCCAGGATGGCGCCCTCTCCCGAGCGGGTCATGGAGTCGCAGATTATCTGGTAGTTGCCCCGTTTCTCATAGACCGAGAGATTTCCCGTAACCCGCACAGAGACCCCGTCTTCGGGACGGAAATCAACCCGGGAACTCCTGCCGCGGAACATGACCGCGCTTATTACCGCGTCCTGATCCTTCAGGGAAAAATACCAGTGCCCCGCCGCGGAGGGGCGGAAGTTGGAAATTTCCCCCTCCACCGAAAGACCGCGGAACTCTCCCTCGAGCCGCTCTTTGATAAGGGCGGTAATGCCGGAGACCGTAAAGAAAGCCTCGGATAATCCTTCTTCGAACATCATGGCCCTATCCTATACGCTTGTCGGGAAAACTGGAATCGCATTTTTCCGTGTTTTCAGTCTTTCATCCTGGTGAGGTATGTTTTTGCTATTTTTCGGAAGTCTTCGGGTATCGGGAGCTTGAGCATCTCTTTCAGCAGTTCTTTTGCCTCGGCGCTCCGGTGATACTCGAGGTAGGCCATGGCAAGGGCGTACATGGTCCGGTAATCATCCGGGACCAGTTCGTTGGAGTGCTGCAGGCAGCGGAAGCTTTTTTCGACATCTCCCAGTTTGTGGTAGACCACTCCCATGTTCCGCTCAATTGAGGCGCAGTCGGGATCGCAGGCTTCTGCCTCTTCAAGCAGGTTCCTGCTCGTTCCGTAGTTTCCAAGTTTGAAATGGGCGCATCCGAGAGCTTCGAGCACCTTCGGATTACGGTCCCACCGCCGGAGGTAGAATTCAAGAGCCTTCAGGGCTTTCATCTCCTCTCCGCTCTCCATGTAGGCAATTCCGGCAAGACGGAGGGCCTCCCGGTGGTCCGGTTCATCAACAAGCACTTCCTCAAGCAGTTCAAGGGCGTCGCCGTACCGGTTTTCAAGTATCATACCTTCGGCTTTATGTATAAGCTCTTCCATGGGTGCCTCTGGCTAGAATATACTTACAACGCAGTCAAAAGGAAACTGGAGGGGAGTCATGGGACAGCTGAATCCGGACAGCCGGTGGTGGAAAGAGGGCGTTATCTACCAGATCTATCCGAGGAGTTTTTACGACGCCAGCGGCGACGGGGTGGGAGATCTTCCCGGCATTACCGCAAAGCTGGAATATCTGAAGAATCTCGGGGTAAGCGGCATCTGGATAAGCCCGATCAATGAGAGTCCCATGTTTGATTTCGGCTACGACATAAGTGATTACCGAAAGATAGATCCGGTCTTCGGCAGCATGGAGGATTTCCGCGAACTGGTCCGTGAGGCTCACGGTCGGGGAATCGGGGTCGTGATGGATATGGTGCTCAACCACAGCAGTCATCTCCATCCCTGGTTCATGGAGAGCCGATCGTCCCGCGACAGCCGGTACCGTGATTTCTATACCTGGAAGGATCCGGCTCCGGGAGGCGGACCTCCCAACCGCTGGAAGGGAGCCTTCGGCGGCAGCGCCTGGACTTTCGACGAAACCACCGCTCAGTATTATCTCCACTCTTTTCTTCCGGAGCAGCCCGATCTGAACTGGCGCAATCCACGCTGCCGTCAGGCGCTCTTTTCCGAACTCCGTTTCTGGCTCGATGAGGGAGTGGACGGATTCCGGCTCGATGTAATCAACCTTATCGGAAAGGATCCGGAGTTCAGGAACAATCCCTTTTCCTTCGGCTGGCCTCCGCGTCCCTACGAAATGGAACGGCACATCCATGACCGCAACCATCCCGACACCCATCTCTTTCTGAAAGAGCTCCGGGCGGTGCTCGACGGCTATCCCGGCTCCTTTGCGGTGGGGGAAATATTCCTGGACCAGCCGGTCGATCAGGATCTTGCCGCCTCCTTTACCGGAAAGGGTGATGAACTCCACCTTGCCTTCGATTTTTCCTTTACCTTCAACAGCTGGTCGGCCTCAAGCTTCGCTTCTATTCTCGAGGGACAGTACCGTGCCTCCTCCAGCTATGGAGGCACCCCCTGTTTTGTTTTCTCCAACCACGATGTCGAACGGGCCGTCAGCCGCTACGGAGGCGGAAGAAACAGGGACGCCATTTCCCGTCTGCTGGGACTCATTCTGCTCAGCCAGGGGGGAACCCCCTTCCTCTACATGGGAGAGGAACTGGGAATGGAAAACGGACCCGTTCCCCATTCCCGGCTTGCCGACCCGGTAGGAAAGCGGTACTGGCCATTTCACAAGGGCCGCGACGGGGAGCGCCTTCCCATGCAGTGGAGCGGCAGGGCGGGAGCCGGGTTCTCCGCGGACCCTTCCGCCGAAGCCTGGCTTCCCCTCCATCCGGACTGGAAGCGGGTAAACGCGGCGGACCAGACTGACGCCGACGACTCGCTCTTTTCCCTTTTCCGGAACCTCATATCCCTTCGGAAGAAAAGCGGGGCACTGCGGACGGGAGGTTTCTCCCTCTTCGATACAGGGAACGACAGCGTCCTCTCCTACAGGCGGGAGAGCCTGGACGGAAAAGAGAGCCTCCTGGTCCTGGTAAATTTTGTCTCCCGAAGCGTGGAAGCCTCCCTTCCCCCGGGAAGCTGGGAGAGCCTTTTCTCCACCAGGGAGCACCGACTGACCGATTCAGGAACCAGAGCCTGCCTGGAGGAACGCATAATTCTGCGTCCCCTTGAAGGTTTAATCCTGAACCGCTGCCGATAGCAGTTGAATAAAGCCCCAAAATGGGTAGGATAGCTCACATACTTCCCCCAAGGAGACTCGCCATGAGCAAACCTGCCGGAGCGGTTAAAAAGTATATCATCGAGGTGCTGAACGGAATGGCCCTGGGCCTTTTCGCCAGTTTAATCATCGGGCTTATTCTCAAGCAGATAGGTATGTACAGCGGATGGGAGCTGCTGGCGAATTTCGGCCAGGTCGCCCAGTACATGATGGGTCCCGCCATAGGCGCCGGAGTGGCTTTCGCCGTCGGGGCAAGCCCTCTGGGAATCTTCGCATCCATCATCACCGGAGCAATGGGTGCCGGTACCGTGAAGTTTGCCGGGGCAGGAGCCATGCTCACCATCGGTGAACCCGTCGGTGCTCTTCTGGCAGCCCTTGCGGGAGCGGAATTCAGCAAGCTGATCCAGGACCGCACGAAGCTGAACATCATCCTTATTCCCGCGGGAACCATTATCGTCGGCGCCCTTACGGGGACCTTTCTTGCTCCCCTGGTCGCCCGGATGATGAGCGCGATCGGTGCATTCATCAACATGCTTACGAATCTCTATCCGCTTCCAATGGGATCCCTGGTAGCCGCAACCATGGGCATTATTCTGACCCTTCCCATTTCCAGTGCGGCCATAGCCATAAGCCTCGGACTTTCGGGGCTCGCCGCCGGTGCCAGCACCATAGGCTGCAGCGCCCAGATGGTCGGTTTTGCGGTCGCCAGCTTCCGTGAAAACCGCTGGGGCGGATTGATGAGCCAGGGGCTGGGAACCAGCATGATTCAGATACCCAATATCGTGCGGAATCCGAGAATCTGGATACCGCCGATAATCGCCAGCGCCATTATCGGCCCTCTGGGAACGGTTCTTTTCAAAATGGAAAACAACAAAATAGGCGCCGGTATGGGAACAAGCGGACTTGTCGGTCAGTTTGCCACGGTAGAAACCATGGGCCTTAAGGCCATTCCGCAGATCATCCTCCTTCACTTTGTGCTTCCCGCTCTTATCACTCTGCTTATCAGTGAGTTTATGCGGAAAAAGGGGTGGATCGCCGAAGGGGATATGAGGTTAAAGGTATGAATGATATGAATGAAGGAACTATCCGGGCCAATATAAAAGCGGGCATGAGGGTTTCCATCGTCCTGAAAAAAGATCAGCGCAACGGGGAGCTTACCGAAGGAACTGTATCCGCCCTGCTTACCAAATCACCGACTCATCCCCACGGGATAAAGGTGCGCCTGGAAGACGGGCAGGTGGGCCGGGTAAAGCTTATTCACCGCTGACCGGGCCTTTAAGCTTGTATTTTTATTTCCGACGGCCTAACATTATGTGATGGTGCTTAAACGGGGCAAGGTCCGGTCGATCAAGGAAAGGTTTATTCTCATTGTTCTCTTTGCATCGGTTCCCTTTTTTCTCGCCGTCAGTTCTTCGGCCATCATTGTCTATTCGGTTTCCAGCCGTCAGCTTCAGAGAGAAGTTGAAAACGCCACAACGGTTCTCCACAATCTGATAAATTCGATGCTCAAAAACAGCGTTCGATCCTATCTGCGTTCCAAGGTCGAAACCGGGGTCGATATTATCGAACGAATCACAGCGGATGCGGCGCCGGGAGAAAACGGGGAGATAAGGCCGGAAACCGTCGGCAGGATAGTGGAAGCCCTGGATTCCCTGCAGGTGGGCGGTTCCGGTTACTTTTATGTGATCCGTCCGGACGGGAAGGTCCTGATTCATCCCGACCGGACCATTCTCGGGACAAACTTCAGTGACAGGGAGCCGGTGAACGAGCAGATAAGAATGCTCGACGGTTACCTGGAATACCTCTGGCAGAACAGCGATGAAACCGAGCCGCGGAAGAAAGCGCTGTACATGAGCTATATCCCCGAGCTTGACTGGATTCTGTCGGCAACTTCCTACCGTGACGAGTTTACGGCAATAGTGGAGCTGGAAGGACTCCGGGATACCGTCAAAACGGTAAGTCTCGGTCCGGGCGGATACTCCTATGTAATCGCCCGTGACGGCACCTTTATCGCCCATCCGTATCTCTCGGGAAACAAGGTTCAAGGGCTTATATCCGACGAAGAGTTCCGAAGCATCATCAGCCATTTTTTCTCCGAGGGCGAGGGAACTAGCAGCTACCCCTGGCGTGATTCAACGGGGGACAAGATGAGAGAAAAGTATGTCAATTTCAAATACCTTCCCGATTTTGACTGGGTTGTCGGGACCGCTTTTTATCATGATGAGATAGGACACCCGATTGAGTTGATTGTTCTTATAAATGTCGGGTTTGCCTTTATTATCGCCATATTCCTCTCTCTGACTATTTACCGTATGAATCGTTCCATCGAACACTATATTCTTCATATCTCTTCGGTACTCAGGGCCTCGCTTGAGGGAGATCCCTCTATGCGTGCTTCCCGTGAAGGCCCCGGGGAAATAGCAGAACTGGCGGGTAATCTCAATCTCTTTCTCGACGAGCTTGAGGAGAAGACCGGAAGACTCAGGCGAAGTCTGGAGGAGAAGGAAGAGCTTCTCAGGGAAATACAGCACCGGGTAAAGAACAATCTCCAGACCATTCTGAGTCTCATCAACCTTCAGAAGGGGGGAGCCGTCTCGAAAGAGAGTTTTCGCCTGCTCGATAAAACCGGGAACCATATAAACAGCATGGCAATAGTGTACGATCATCTGTCCGGGAACAGGGAAAGGATGGTGGAGGATTCTCTCTCCATGAAAGAGTTTCTTGAAGAGTACCTTCACACTCTTCTGAGCAGCCGCTCCTCCGGCACCTTCTCACTTGAAAGCACCATTGCGGATGTATACCTTCCGCGCAGCGGCGCCATTTACTGCGGCCTCCTTCTGAATGAGCTGATAACCGCAGCCGTCAGCGGCGAAAGGAGCCCCACGCTTCTCAAAATAGCCCTCTTTCGGGGAGAAAATGATACCCTCTTTCTTTCCGTCCGGGTCAATAATGATATCTTTCGTATGATTGATGATTTCTCCCCGGCAGGTCCGGATAATGGTTTTCTTGACAGGGACCTTGTAATGGTTCTTGCAGGCCAGCTGAACGGGGTGGTAGACATCCGTAGCGGAAAAGATGGATCGGAATTCCTTCTTGAATGGAGAGATGCAAAGATATGATGAACTGCAGCAAAGAAGAGGTCATTGAACGTCTCGGCCTTGTGCCGCTACCCGTGGAGGGCGGTTTTTTCCGGCAGAGCTACCGTTCCGCCGCCCGGCTTCCTGACGGCAATCCCGCCGCCACGGCCATCTTTTTTCTCATGAGCGCCCCGGATGATTTTTCGGCTATGCACCGCCTCGATTCGGATGAACTTTTCCATTTTTACCTGGGAGATCCGGTCGAATCGCTCTTTCTTCATCCCGACGGAAGGGTGGAGCGGGTGGTGCTCGGTCAGGATATTTTCGGAGGCGAATGCCTTCAGAAGCTCTGTCCCGCCGGGGTATGGCAGGGCCACAGGGTTATGCCCGGCGGTTCCTGGTCCCTTATCGGCTCCACCATGGCTCCCGGTTTTAGCGGTTCCGGCTTTGTCACCGGCAGAAGGGAGGACTTGTCGGCCCGCTACCCCTCTGCTGCCGGGATGATCGAATATCTGACGCGCCGGGATGCTCCTCCGACCATGCCGGAAGGCTATTGAGCCGGATCTATCCGGCAGGCCGACTGCTTGAAAGGAGCCATCTTTGAATGCGGATCCAGTTCTCCCGCCCGTGTAAGCTGATTAACCGCCGATTCGGCAAAGTGGAAGGGAACGAAGATTTCTCCCCGGTGTACCCCCTCGCTCATTCTTACGGTTGTGGTGAAACTTCCCCGGTCGTTTGACACAGCAACCTTCTGTCCCTCGGCGATCCCGGCCCTTTCCGCATCAAGGGGATGGATGAGGGCGTAGGACTTGTTTGCGAAGCTGTTGAGGGAATCGCTGCGCCGGCTCATGGTGGAGGTATGATACTGAAACAGCATCCTCCCCGTGTTCAGGATAAAGGGAAACCGCTCGGTAACGTGTTCCGACGGGGGAATAAAATGGACCGGGTTCAGTCCCGCCTTTCCGCTATCGGTATTGAACCGCTCCAGAAAGAGGGTGGATGTGCCCGGGTGGCCGGCTTCGGGGCAGGGCCACTGAATGCCCTCCTCCTCTATCCGTTCCCAGCTTATTCCTGCGAGTATCGGCGTCGCCTCGGCAGCTTCATCAAAAATTGCGGACTCATCTTCGAATGTTCCGATATCGGCCCCCATTCTCCTGCTTATCTCCGAGCATATTCTCCAGTCCTCCCTGGCCGATCCCGGCGCTTCCACCGCCTTTCGGACCCGCAGTACCCTGCGGTCGCTGTTTACAAAGGTGCCGTTCTTCTCCGCAAAGGAGGCCGCAGGCAGGACGACATCGGCGAAACGGGCGGTTTCGGTCATGAAGATATCCTGCACGAGCAGGAACTCCAGGTTTTCCAGGGCATGGGCGGTATGATTCTGGTCCGGGTCGGTTATGTAGGGGTTTTCTCCCATAATGTAGAGCCCCTTTACCGAACCGTCGAAGGCACCGTTCATTATTTCCACCGTGGTAAGTCCGGGGGTGCCGGGCAGAGAGCCGGCGGGAAGCTTCCAGAGCTTCTCCAGACGGCGCCGGTTTTCTTCATTGCCCACGGGGATATATCCGGGATAGACCACCGGAGAGCAGCCCACATCGGTCACTCCCTGCACATTGTTCTGACCCCGCGGCGGATCGATCCCGCATCGTTCCCGGCCCACCTGTCCGGTAATGAGCATCATGTTCAGAAGGGCAAATACGTTGTCGGTACCGCAGGTCTGCTGGCTCATCCCCATCCCCGTAGCTATCATGGCCGTGGGTGCTTCTGCGTAGATGCGCGCGGCACGCGCCGCGAGGGCTTCCGGTACGCCGGTAATCTCTTCCACCCGGTCGAGGGGGTAGGCGGAAACAAGCTCCTTCAGCTTCCCGAAAGCCTCCATGCCTCCCTCGACTCTCGATTCGATAAAGGCGCGGTCGAAACGGCCTTCTCCGATAATAAGATTGATCATGCCGTTAAGCAGGGCTACATCGGTGCCGATTTTCGGCTGCAGCCAGACATCGGCAAGATCGGCCAGGGGCGTCCAGCGGGGATCGCAGACGATGAGTCTCTGTCCTTTCCTCAGCCCCTCCTTCACGAAGGTCGCCGTGACCGGGTGGGTCTCTATCATGTTGTTTCCCGTTACGAAGAGACAGTCCGTATCCCTGAAATCTTCGATGGAGTTGGTCCCGGCTCCGTCTCCGATGCTCCTGATCATGGCCGTAACGGTGGAGGAGTGGCAGAGCCTGGTGCAGTAGTCGAGATTGTTCGTACCGAAGGCGGTGCGGATGAACTTCTGGAAAAGATAGCTCTCTTCGTTGGTGCATTTTGCCGAGGCGTAGCCCGCAAGGGCGTCGCTTCCGGCCCGCTCCTTGATTTCGGAGAACTTTGACGCCGCGTAGTCGAGAGCCTCATCCCATCCGGCTTCTTCAAACGTTCCGTTACGCTTTATGAGGGGAACCGTAAGACGATCACCGCTGTGAACGAAGTCCAGACCGAACCGGCCCTTGACGCAGAGTCTTCCGTCGTTCGGCTTGACTCCCTCAACTCCGTCGCTCCGGATAATCCTGTCCTCTTTTACGGTCAAAAGCAACTGACAGCCCACGCCGCAGTAGGGGCAGGTGGTACGCACCTTCTTACTTTCGGCCCCGTTTCCGGGCTGGTTTGCCGGGGAAGTTTCACGCTTCACCATGAGTGCTCCGGTGGGGCAGAGCTGTACGCACTCTCCGCAGCCGTCGCACTCGGAAAGGGCCCACTCACCGAAACCGGCAGCAACATATCCATTGATCCCGCGATCGGCCATGGAGAGCACATACTTGCCCTGGACCTCGGCACAGCCCTTAATGCAGCGGAAACAGGAGATGCACTTCCCGCTGTCGTATACGAGGACCGGAGATGACTTGTCAATCCTGCGCGGAATGGTCTCCGAAAGGTCAGCCGTCCTCCGCACAGACTCCCCGTCCAGTCCGTAGCGACGGACAAGCACCGCAAGCTCATCGTCCGCCTCATTGAGCTCCGACAGAAGATAGGCGAGGGTGTGCCTCCGCAGCTCTTCAAGCTCCCCGTCGAAGGCCGTAACCGTCATCGGCTCCTCCACTTCCACGGTGCAGCTTGCGGTAAAACCGCGCATCCCCTCTATCTTTACCAGGCAGAGCCGGCAGGCTCCGGTAGGGGTGAGTTTCCGGTGATAGCAGAGGTGCGGGATATCGAATCCCGCATCGATCGCTCCCTGCAGAAGATTGGTGCCCCGGTGCATCGGCACCTCCTGGCCATCTATGGTAACAATAACAGGATTATCCATCGTTCAGAGCTCCTTGCTCAAAAATCGGTCGAGACTGGCGAGGGGAAGAATGGGAGACTTACCCAGGGGGCAGAGACTGGTTTTGTCCATGAAGCGCGCCTCCTCCACCATCCGCGCAAGCAGTTCCCGGCGTTCTCCCGCCGGAAGAGCTGCCGCTTCCCGGGCAAGTTCGGTCAGCCGGGCGGTCCCGACCCTGCAGGGGATGCACTTGCCGCAGGATTCATGCCGGAAGAATTCCAGAATGGATTCGAGAACGGGCAGCAGCTTCCTGCCTTCCGCAAGGACAATTACCGCTCCCGATCCCAGACTTGCACCTGCCTCCTTGAGACTGTTATAGGCGAGAGGGATATCGAGAAATGACGCATCGACAAAGGTGCCTGCAGCTCCCCCGAGAAGGGCGGCAAAAAAAGGCTTCTCCTTACGCATACCGCCGCAGCGGTCGAAAATCAGCTCACGGAGCGTGATTCCAAGCTCTTCCTCATGCCATCCCGGCTTTGCAACATCGCCGCTGACGGTGAAAATTTTGGTACCGGGAGAGCCCCCGTAACCGAACCGAAGGTACTCATCGGCTCCCCTCTGAATAATCCATGGAATATGGGCGAAGGTCTCCACATTGTTGATAAGGGTCGGAGCCCCGAAAAGACCGACCCGGGAGGGAAAGGGCGGTTTTATCCTAGGATAGCCCCGCTTTCCTTCGAGCGATTCAAGGAGCGTCAGTTCCTCACCGACCAGATAAGAGCCTGCGCCGATCCTGATCTCGATGTCAAAGCCCCCTCCGCCAAGCCAACCCGCCTTACGGAGGTTCTCCACCGCGCGTTCAAGCCGTTCGATTGAGAGCCGGTATTCGCCCCGTATATAGATATATCCCCGCTCGGCACCGATGGCGTGAGCGGAAATCAGCATTCCTTCCAGAAGAAGATGCGGGTCCGCCTCCATAATGACCCTGTCCTTGAAGGTCCCGGGCTCTCCTTCGTCGGCGTTACAGACAACATACTTCGGACCGCAGGCATCGCAGATCGCCTCTCCCGCGTCCTTTTCCTTTGCACCGGCGGGAAAACCTGCACCACCGCGGCCCTGCAGACCGGAAGCGCTTACCAGGCGGAATACCTCGGCCGGCTCCATTTCCTGCGCCTTTTTGAGAGCGGAAAAACCGCCAGCTTCCAGGTAGTCAGACAGGCTCCCGGGATCGATTTTTCCCGCATTCGCGGTTGCTATCAGGATACGCTCAGCCATCGCTTTTCCCCCCGGTCCGGGCTTCTTGAATGAGACGGCGGAGAGCCGCCTCATTGCTTACGCCGATTACCTTATTGTCTATCATGATCGAAGGCGCCTCCTGACAGTTGCCGAGGCACTCGCACACTTCCAGGGTGAACATGCCGTCGGAACTTGTCTCTCCCGGAGAAATGCCGAGAATGGAGCCTGCAAGTTCGAGAAGATCGCAGCTTCCCATCATTCTGCAGACCGGAGACCGGCACACCCTGAGAATGTGTTTTCCCCTTGTTTCGGTGCTCAGCATGGAATAGTAGCCCGCAACTCCGAATACTTCGGCCCTGCTGAGCCGGAAGTGTTCGGCCGCAAGTGTAAGAGACTCAGGACCGAGGCTGTTTGTACCGGATGCCTCCTGAAGCGCCGATAGCGCAAGCAGCAGATACTCGCGTTCCCGTGGAAACGGGTCAAGAATGGAAGGTATGGCTGTCATGATGCCTCCTGCAGTAAATTATAGAAGCAGTTGCAGGAGATTTCAAAGGCTTGAATTATGATAGCGTCGGATGTAGGCTTGATAGACGACAAAGGAGGACTCCATCACACAACTTGAACGCCTGTATTACGAATCGGTATTCGCCATAATTGAGAATGTAAACCGTCAGGAACTGCGGAACAGCAGCAAGCACCTGATAATAAACTACATACATGAGTCCGAAGGGCTTACCGCAGGAGACCGGGGCCGGGAGGCGGTGGAACGCTATACCAACACCCTCCTTCCGACCCTCGACCGTATCCGTGAAAAATCTAAAATTGCCTCTCTCGAGGCTGTTGACCACCTTGTTCTCAAAATGGAGTGGGCTGCGAAGCGACTCAGCGAAAAGGAATAGTGCCTCGGAAACTTATTCCAAATTGTACCAATCGCTCGATTTCTACCCTCCAAAAAGATGCTTTTTTTTGCTTGCCCCGGGCGCCTCTTTTTATGATGTGCTATACTATAATCAGCGACTGAAAGAAGTTAAACATAGAGATAAGAGGGTAACGTCATCAAAACATACCGTCAGTTTTTTATAATTATAATGATTTTTGCCGCCGCCGGTCTCTTTGCGGATAGTTTCCAGCTTCTCTTCCTTGACGGCGATGCCGATGTCCGGAAGGACGGCGGATGGGAATCCCTTTTCATTGGCGATGAACTGCCTGAGGACAGCATGATACGTCTGGGAAACGGAGCCATCGCAGAGTTCGCAGGTCCCCGGGATACCCTGCTTTTTTCCAGTCAGGGAACATACCGTCTAAGCTCATCCTCCGGTCCTCCGTCCGTTTCCGGCAATTCGGCCGTCTCCTCCATCTTCAACCGCATTGCAAAAGCGGGCCGCGAAACGGACCCGGGCAGGAGCCAGGTTATGGGAGTACGCGGATCAGAAGCGGTTACGGCAACGGAATTCACCTGGGTGGACGAGGACAGTCTCAATTTTGAAGAAGCCCTCGAGGCATTCAGAGCGGAAAACTATCAGCGAAGTCTGGAGATTCTTGAGAATGATGTTGATCCCGTTGTGCTCGAGGATGAAAGCGCCTACTGGTATTACCTGGCCGCATCCTGCGACTTCCTGGGTAAACCAGGGGCTGCCATCAAAATAATCAGAAACCATGAACCGCTCAGCTACAGCACCGTTTATCCGGAGTACCTTTTTCTGGACGGAAGGCTCTCAATAGAGAGCCGGAACTACGAGGCGGCATCGGAGGCTTTTGAGTCCTATCTCGAAGTTGCCCCGGAGCCCGTCGGAAAGCAGCTCGCGTATTACCTGCTTGGGTATTCCCGGCTTCAGCAGGGGGAAAAAGAGGAGGGCTCTGCAGCTCTCCGGGAAGCGGTCAGCATCGACGCGGACAGTAATATAACCGAACTCGCCGGACAGCTCCTTCCCTAGGGGTCTTTAGGGACAATAAGCATATGTACTATCTCCAGGTTCCCCGCTCTTGCGCCATCACTCCACTTTTGGCATACTGCGTTTCTATGAAAAGAATACCTGCTGCCGTGCTGATCATGCTTCTTCTTTTTCCTGCTTTTGCCGGGGCGCTTACCCTTGACCGGTTTATGATGAAGGTCTCCGATTCTCCGGAAGAAGAGTGGAAGGAGTGGGACGGGAATGCCTTCAGTTCCGATATTGCCGCTCCCGGACGGACCATTCTGCTCAGGACAAGCTTCAGCCTGGACGGGGAGCTGCGGGACGAGGATCCTGCCATTTATATAGGACCGACACCGTATCCCTGTGATATTTTTCTAAACGGGGTGCAGGTGTTCAAGTCGGGGCAGCACCGTGACCGGATCGTGCTGAGCGGATTCAGATCTTCCCACTTTCTGCTGCCCGGAGAGCTGCTCAAGGCCGGACTTGACGAGAATATCCTGGAGGTGCGGATTTATCCTTCGGGCTATGACGAGCCCTTTTCCGATCTTGTGCTTACCACTTTCGATAAGGCGTCCACCGCGGCATTTACCCGCAATTTCTTCGGAGTTTACCTTATCCGGGCGACCAGTTTTTTTGGTCTTATTCTTGCCCTCTATTTTCTCATGCTCTATGTTGCGGGCTCCGCGGCGGACCGCCGGCTGCTCTATTTTGCCTTCCTTTGTATGGCCTTTTTCCTTGCCTATCTGGAGATAAGCTTTGCGGCGGATTCCATGGCCGAGCTTGCGTTCAAGAAGCTGAGTAAGGTCGGTTTTTCCCTCATGATCGTTTTTCTGACCTTCTTTGTGGTGGAGTTTGCCGGTCTGAAGAAATACCGTACCCTTATCCGGCTGGCGGCGGTTTTGCCGGCGCTCTTCTTCGCGGTGCTGCTTGCCCTTGCTCCGGATCATCAGGGAGTCGACGCCATTCTCGACTACATGCTCTCCTTCTACTTTCCGGTGATGATTCTTGCGGATCTGGGCGTGGTTATCTACGCTTTTGTAAAATCGAAGGAGGCTGCGGCCCTGGTGCTTATGATTGCTTTTATCATAAGCATAAGCTGCTCAATAACGGATATCGCTGTCATCCTTTTCGGATCAATCCCCTACAGCTATCTTACCCCGTACGGTTTTTTATCCATCATCATAGCTCTATTCATCATCCTCACCTTCGAACAGCTGCGGATTTCCAGGGAGAACCGGCGGCAGGCGCTGCTCCTGGCGGACAAGAACCGGCTTCAGGCCGATATGATCCGCGGTATCACCGCTCTTTCCGGCCATCTTGCAGAGTCGGGAGAGATGCTGAGGGAGAAGATTGAGCAATCGGGCCGCATCATCCGCAGCAATGCCGAGGCGGGAGCGGGGATGAACCTTACCATCAGGGAGCAGATCGGCGCCATCGACCGCGGACTTCCGGAGATCAGGAAGCGGCTCGATCAGAGCAGCGAAAGAATCGGCAGCGCCCTGAGCAATCAGACGGCTTTTGCACAGCAGGTCCGGACAACGCTCTCCATGCTTGTGTCGAAAATGGAGGGGATCCGGGATTCGGTTGCCGATACCTCGGCAAGGGCCGGGGCTCTCGGCCGGCTCGCGGAGGGAAGCGCAAAGCTGGTGAAGGAATCGGAGAAGGCGCTTACGGAGATGAGCGGATATTCGGAGCTAATCCAGAATGTGCTTGATGGAATTCTCGATATTGCCGAACGGACGGAGTTGCTTGCAATAAACGCTGCAATCGAGGCGGCCCATGCGGGGGAGGCGGGAAAGGGCTTCTCCGTGGTGGCGGGGGAGGTTCGGAAGCTCTCGACGCGCTCCAAGCGGGAGGCGGGCGAGAGCCGGACGGAGATCGATTCCATGCGACTTGCCATTGCGCACAACAACGATCTTTCGGCTTCCATCGGTACGGAGCTGCAGTCGATAGTACGGGAGTCCCTGGAGAGCGCATCACGCATGGACAGTACGAGAGAGAGCGTCATGCTTCAGCAGGATGAGGCCCGTGAGGTCCTTGAATCGATCCGGAATCTCCTCGACGATACCCTGACCATCAAGGAAATGTCCGACGAGAACCGGAATGCGAACCGGGAAGCACAGGGCTTTCTCGAGGAATACCGCAACACCCTGGAGCACGTCTACGGAATGCTTGAGGGGCAGGTCCTGGAGACAGGCACCCTTGAAAAAACCATCGAAGAGATCCAGCGTCTTTTTCAGGACTCCTTCGGGAAGGTCCGGGAACTGAACGGACTGGTTGAGGGGCAGAGGCTCAGTCCGGAACCTACGTAAAATTACGTAATTTATTTTTCTGTAGAAAAAACTTCGTGATATACCGGAATTATTGTTGACTTAACCAATTATCTGCGGAAAACTCCTCGTCCTGAATAAACAAGGGTAAGGAGTTTTTTACATGAGAAAGCGAACGCTGCCGACTTTGGCAATTCTGTTCTTTCTGCAATTTTTCCCCGCGGTTTTGTGCTTCGGTCTGGATTCTACACTGACGGAAGATGAAACCTTCTACTATACAGCCTACCTGGAAGAGCCTCAGGAATTCGGTTACAGGATTTTCTTCCTCGATCCGGTAAGCCTCCTGCAGGTTAAGACCGAATTCAAGGGCGGGTTTGCCACGCTCTACGATTCCCCGCGCAAGCTGCAGTGGCAAGATGGAATGCTCTATTTCCTGGACGGCAGCAGGAATCCGAATACATCGCACCAGGGAATGATGTATCGTTACGATCCGCGGCTGGAAACCCTCAAGAGGGTTTGCGCATTCGAGGCGGAGGATTACACCCTGACGGAAGATGGCATCTGGATAGTCTACGGCGGCGAGCTTTGCATGGTCAGATTCCAGACTATGCTCCAACAGAACCTCTACAAGGGGAGAAATCTAAAGCGTATTGAATCCGATAACAAGCATCTGTATATCCTGGAAGAGCTTCCGGAAGGGGAGAGTACGATCAGCTTTTATAATACGGGGAGCCGGGAGAGCCGCGTCCTCGTCCGGGGAAGTATCAGAGATTTTACGCTTCATGACGGATACATCTATTACTGTGATTCAGAATCATCCCGGCTTATGAAAATCCGTCTTACCGCCGGTGAGGATGGGTCTGAAGCAGAAGAGGTTCTTGAAGGGGCGGCATCCGCTCCGAAGTTTGACAGTTACGGATATCTCTATTATCTGGAGGCAGACGGCAATCTTCGGGCCTTCATTGAGGATGATCAGCTGAACATGAAGATTGCCGATGGTCCCTTTCTTGACTGGCGTCCTGTCGGGGAGTACGTCTATATCGCAAAAGAGGTGGAAAGATCCTCTCACTTTCTGGTAGACATGCGGAACGGTAATCACATACCGCTGGAAAGTCGTGAAGGGAGCAATGAATGATTCGAACCGGAAGTTTCTCAAGAGCGGGTTTCTGTCTTGCCGGTATAATCATGCTGAACGCGGTTTTTGTTTCACAGGCCGCGGCTGATGAGCGGCTTGACCGGAAGAGTTACCGGACCGTTCCCGGAGAAGTATACCATGTGCTTGCCGGGGTCCATTGGTATGATGGAGAAGGCGGATCATTGCTCTTCAATCGACTTGACGGGGAAGCCGGCACAAAAAGCTGGTTTGTCGATTTTCTCGGCGAGGATGAGGCCAGTGCTTATGTGTGGCCGGAAAACTGCAATATTGAGCTGCGGAAATACAAGCCCGGTTCCGGCGTGAATGTCATGGAAGAGGGGTGGCTGCGGGAGCACGATGCACTCTTTCCATACAGGGATTCGTATCCGGTAAGCGGATTTGATCTGCCTGTGCTCGATACGCTGAAATCGGGTTCGCTGGATGACGCAGCACGGCTGGTCATGGATCTTGATTATCTCTTCAGGGCACCGATGATGGAAGATGATGTACTGACCTGGCAGCTCGAGAATGATTATAATCCCGAAAAACAGACCCTGAGTTTCTCGGTGAAACTTGCCGATCCCGGTGGTGTCGCTTCGGAGTGGGATTTTTCATACAGCCGGAACCCGGAGACGGGAGCAATTACTCATCTGACTCTACGGTTTTTACATGCGGATCTCTCGGACAGGGAAATTAGGGCCGATGCCCTGACGGAGAACTTCAACATTCTTTTTCTGTACCGTTTATGCAATTATCTGAGCATCTACCATACCGAAAAATGGCCTGCGTACACTCTCAAATATCCCGATGCCATGCTGCGTTTCAATTCCGGTGAAAGCGGCGGCGGGTACGGCTGGACAATCGAACTCATGTAGTGCTTGCAGGGTTCTCCACTGTGCAGCAGGGCGTGACCAGGCTGTTTTTATGAACACAGGCACTGTTTTCCGAAAACACTGCCACTGTTGAGCCCGGGTATAGACACTGTTGAACTCANNGAACTCAGGTATAGACACTGTTTAAATCGCGCAGGGGCGCTGTTGGAACCGGTTTGTGCCGCTGTTGGGATAAAACAGCGGCAGGAATAAACCGGAACAGTGCTTCTGTATTTTTAAAACAGGTACTGAGCGGAAGGGCTCTTCGTTCCATCGGAGAGCCTTTCCTTTTGCCTTAAATCATATTAAACTAATATAGTATAGATCGTATCTTTACAGGAGGTTTTTTATGTCATTCACCACACCGGATTTACCATATGCGTATGATGCCCTTGAGCCGCAGATAGATGCGCGGACAATGCAGATACATCATGACAAGCATCATGCATCCTATACGCAAAAACTGAACAAGGCCCTGGAGGGAAGTACTCTTGGGGATATCCCGATTGAAGAGCTTCTGACCGGTCTGGATTCCCTTCCTGGTGATATTGCGACCGCGGTCCGAAATCATGGAGGCGGGCATTACAATCATTCCCTGTTCTGGGAGATCATGTCTCCCGGTGGAGGAGGCAAGCCGAAAGGAGTCCTTGGAGAAAGGATAGAGAAGAGTTTCGGCAGCTTTGACAGTTTTAAGGACGATTTTACAAAAGCTGCGACGGGCCGTTTCGGAAGCGGCTGGGCATGGCTGGCGCTTAATCCCGACGGCGGGCTTGTGGTTATGAGTACGGCTAATCAGGACTCTCCTCTCAGTCTGGGAATGAGGCCCATTCTGGGGCTGGATGTATGGGAACATGCATATTATCTGACCTACCAGAATCGTCGTCCCGAATATGTGGAAAGCTTTTTCCAGCTTATCAACTGGACCAGGGTCGAAGAATTTCTTGAGTCGGCCGGCTGACCGCACGTTAATGTTTCCTTAAAACAAGCGGTCCCGGTGCCTGGCCGGGACCGCTTCCTGTGCATCATTTGCATCATCACACCCTGTCAGCGAAGGTAATGGTCCAGCTGGTTCCGCCTCCGGGGGTAACGGCAAGGGTGATGGTTCCTCCGAGCTGGCTTTCGACCAATTCGCGGACCGTCGCAAGACCAAGCGATGAGCTTTCCCCATGGAATACTTCCGCGGAGATGCCTGTACCGTCATCGGATATGGTCAGCGTTCCGGGTGCGCGGAGACCTATCTGTATCACTCCTTGACTTTTACCCCGGAAAGCGTATTTAAGAGCGTTTGTCAGAAGTTCGTTCACCACCAGTCCAAGAGGAACGGCGGAATCAAGGCCTGCCTCAACGGGAGCAATGTCGTAGAGAACAATGATATTGCCGGCGGATTCGGAAAAGGTTTCCAGGGTGAGCGCGCAGAGCCTTCGGCAATATTCTCCGAGGTCGATTCTGTTCAGATTTCCGGACTGGTAAAGCATCTGATGGACCAGACTCATGGTGTAAATCTTTGCCTCGAGGTCTTTGAGCACTTCGGCGGTTTCGGTATCAGGCATGACACCCCTCTTAAGCGAAAGCAGGGAGGTAATTACCTGCATGTTGTTTTTGGTACGATGATAGA
>NPID01003966.1_pt2 | contig 38830 bp, 39 predicted proteins | sample 8637491 | NCBI WGS metagenome assembly NPID01 (sample SAMN07420843, study PRJNA396082) | bioreactor metagenome | isolation source: sample BA6 brine-fed electro-methanogenic bioreactor BA | place: Japan: Kochi | collected 2016-06-14 | reverse complement strand
TTTCGGGACTTCTGGTTTCTGGTATCCGGTACCCGGTACCCGGTATCTGGTACCTGGAACCCGACATCCGGTATCCGGTATCTTTAAAAATATTTCATCGTATTAAAAAATTCCAGATTTTTGTAGGTTCAAGAATGTTTCATGGATACAGAACTGAACAGGGTCCTCCGTTTTTTTCAGCTTAAGCGCATCATCATCCCATTATTGCTGGGTCTTGGTGTAGCCAGCTTTCTGCTGATCCGCGACTTCAACAAGGATGCTTTCCTGAGCATTCACTGGTCGGTTTATACTTTCCTGTGGCTCCTGGTGGCCATCATCCTGCAGGCCATCCGCGATCTGGCCTATATGTACCGCCTGCGGGTGCTTACCGAGGGGAGGATCAGCTGGCGGCATAGTTTCGATGCCATCATGCTCTGGGAGTTCGCTTCTTCCATCACCCCATCTATTGTCGGAGGATCGGCCATTGCCCTGTTTATCGTGAACAAGGAAGGCATCAGTATGGGGCGAACCACGGCCATTGTCATGATCACGGCCATGCTCGACGAACTCTTCTACATTACCATGGTCCCGGTGGTGATCCTGGTGATCGGCATCGACAATCTTTTTGTTACGGATTCAGGATTTTTAATGAACCTGGGCGGGAAGCAGGCCTTCATTTTCGGCTATGTATTTATCCTCAGCCTGACCACCATCATCACTTCGGCCATTTTTATCAGCCCCCGCGGCTTTAAAAAACTTATCGTGGCCCTATCGAAATTGCCCCTGCTCAGGCGATGGAAGAACAAGGCTGAGCAAACAGGCGATGATATCATCACCACCTCAAAGGAAATGAGGGGAAAATCATTTATGTTCTGGTTCAAGGCTTTTGGCGCAACGGTCTTTTCCTGGTCGGCCCGTTTCTGGGTGGTGAATGCCCTCATCATGGCCTTTCGAGAACTCCCGGGACAGTACATGCATATCGGCGATCAGTTCCTGATCTATGGCCGGCAACTGGTCATGTGGGTCATCCTGCTGGTCAGTCCAACCCCCGGTGGCAGTGGTATAGCAGAATATGCTTTCCCCCTCTTCCTGGGCGACTTTATCCCCGCAGGGCTGGAAACCGCCCTGGGATTGCTCTGGCGCCTGCTCAGCTATTATCCTTATCTCTTCATCGGATTTATCATCCTGCCCTTCTGGATCAGGCGTGTTTACGTTAAATCAAAGCGAGTTTAGTGATTATGGGTTATGGATTATGGATTATGGATTATGGATTCATAATTCGTTGATTTCTTTCGTTTTTTTTCAGAATATTGGGGGACATTTTTTCTTTTTTGGTATTAATTAAGTAGAACTAATTATTACTGTTTATGAAAGAAAACCTGATCTCACAACTGAGCTTTGATTTTTCATTGAAGATCATCAAACTCTATCAAGTTCTTATCAAGAAGCAAGAATTCGTTTTATCGAAACAATTGCTAAGAAGTTCAACAAGCATCGGGGCAAACATTGCAGAAGCACTGGATGCTTTCAGCAAAAAGGATTTTGCCTATAAAATGGCTACAGCTAAAAAGGAAGCCCGTGAGACATACTACTGGTTGCTGTTGCTTAAGGAGAGTTCGCTAACCAATAAAAATTTGCAGGAGTACATAGATGATATTCAAAGAATTATAAGGATATTAACGTCGATAGTCAAAACGACGACCGAAAGAATGAATAAAATTCATAATCCATAATCCGTAATCCATAATCAAAGCGAAGCGCTAACCGCAGTGGAAGAAGCGGTTCACCAGCTTGAGGACCTCTGCGTCGTCATTTCCGATATCCTGGCGGAGGGTTTTATCCTTGAAACTTTTCAGGTAGCTTGCGATCCATTCGAGCATGCCTTCGGAGAAGACCCCGTATTTTGTGTAGATCTCTTTCTGGGCCAGCAGGGCTTCGGCCGAATCGTGGCATGAGCTTGGAAGCACGGAAAGTGATTCCAGCTTTTTCTTATGTTCTTCCATAAAAATATTTACATCCACGTAGGTTTCTTTGGCGTATTCCAGGGCATTTTCCATTTCGAAACCATGTCTTGCGGCAACCGTTAACCCGGCCATCAACAGGTAGATATCTGCCGAGCCGTCGGGACAGCGGAATTCCACGGTTTGCTTGCTGGTCATATTGCCATCGTAAGGGGGTTCAATGGGATTGGCTTCATGCACCATGTCATTCTTCTGTGACCATCCCAGGGGAACCCTGACGAGGACCGAGCGGTTGCGGTCGCCCCAGCAAATGTTGGTCGGGGCTTCCTGGTGGGGCACCAGCCTGAAATAAGAAGTTGGATTGATGTTCCCGAAAGCTGTGAGGGAAGGAGCGAGGCTGAGGTATCCGGCAATGGCTCTTTTGGCATCATCGCTCAGGCCATTTTCATCCACCATCATATTCTTACCGTCTTTCATGATGCGGGTATGCACATGCAAGCCGCTACCTGCTTTGCCCACGGTGATCTTTGGCGCAAAGGTTACCGTAACACCGTATTTATGCGCCAGGCTGCGCAGTATCCATTTGGCGATCATCAGCTGGTCGGCGGCATCTTCCACGTTCACGGGAAGGAATTCGATCTCGTTTTGTTCGTATTCGGTATCGCCCACCACAAAATTACCCACTTCGGAGTGACCGTATTTGATCTTTCCGCCTGATTGCGCAATGGCCATCATGGCCTCGGTGCGCAATTCCTCCCACTTCGTGAAAGGAGTGGATTCATGATATCCTTTCTGGTCTTCCGCTTCGTACAGGGGTTCCTTTTCGAAGATGACATAATATTCCAGCTCACCCATGGTCTCGAACTCCATGCCGGTAACTTCTTTGAACGACTGATGGGCCTTTTTCAGGATGTATTCCGGGGCACTTTCCAGCGGATTGCCATCCTTATCGAAATAGGAGCAGAGGATATCCAGGGTAGGGATCTCGGTAAAGGGGTTCACGAAGGCCGTTTTATACCGGGGTACCACATAGAGGTCGCTGGATCCGGCTTCGATAAACGAAAACAGGCTGGAACCATCCACCCGCTCCCCGCAACTCAGGATGCTGTCGAGATGCTCGCGGCTGTTAATGATGAAGTTCAGGGTTTTGAGCCTGCCATCCCATCCGGTATACCGGAAGTTGACCATATTGATATTATAATCTTCGCAATACCTGATCAGGTCTTCCTTGGTAAATTCGTCTGCTGGTTTGTTCAGATACTGTACAAGTGGATTCGGATTCATAGTCTTATATTTTTTGGCTGTCTGAAAAAGGACGTCAAACTTATAAAAAACTTTGCACTTTTCCTCAGAAAGAAGGGAGAGCTTGATAATATTTACGAATGGAGGATCTCCGAAGCGGCCTGGTAAGCACTTATCTTTCCCGCGAGGACATCTTTTTCCAGTTCTTCAAGGCGTTTGCTGATCTTTTCGTCGTTGTAAAATCGGTCTTTCAGTTGTTGGTCGATGCTGTCGTACATGGTTTGCACGGTCTGTTCGCGGCGTTTTTGATGGAAATAATCGTTTTTCGTGGTCATTTCCGCCCGGTATTGCTCCACGATCTCCCAGGTTTTTGCGATTCCATGATTTTCGAGGGCGGAGCAGGTTTCTACGGGGACCACCCATCCTGAGGGGGCGGCCGGAAAGAGGTGAAGGGCGTTCTTGTATTCCCTGCGGGCCAGCTCGGCCTTTTCCTTGTTTTGTCCGTCGGCTTTGTTGATCACAATGGCGTCGGCCATTTCCATAATACCGCGCTTGATGCCCTGCAGTTCATCTCCTGCTCCGGCGAGCATAAGAAGAAGAAAGAAATCGACCATGGAGTGTACGGCCGTTTCCGACTGGCCTACCCCCACGGTTTCTACGAAGATGCGGTCGAATCCGGCTGCTTCGCAAAGGATAATGCTTTCCCTGGTTTTCCGGGCTACTCCTCCCAGCGATCCCGCGGAGGCGGATGGGCGTATATAGGCATCGGGATCGTTGGCCAGGTCTTCCATACGGGTTTTGTCGCCCAGTATGCTGCCCTTGCTCCGGGTACTGCTGGGGTCGATGGCGAGCACGGCCACCTTATGGCCTTTGCCGGTCAAATGTTTCCCCAGGGATTCGATAAAGGTGCTTTTCCCGACCCCGGGCACTCCTGTAATTCCTAAACGGATGGAGTTTCCCGCATAGGGAAGGCAGCCTGTGATGATTTCCTGTGCGAGGGACTGGTGTTTCGGCAGGGCGCTTTCGACCAGGGTGATGGCTTTGCTAAGCAGCACGCGTTTGCCTTCAATGATCCCCTGTATAAAAACTTCGGCGGGGATCGCATCGGCACGCATCCGGCTATATCGTTCTGCAGCATCCGAATTCACCTGCGGAGGCTGGTCGATGCCTTTCTGTACATTCAATGCCGATTTTTCTTTTTTGCCGCTCATGATGCAAAGATACTGCAGGAGTTTTGAGTTTTGAGTTTTGAGTGTTGAGTGTTGAGTTAGTTTATGCAAACATCAACAGGCTGAAGGCCATCACCATCATGCCGGCAATCAGTCCGTAGATGGAGAGGTGGTGCTCTCCGAATTCCTGTGCCGCCGGCAATAGTTCATCGATGGAGATGAACACCATGATGCCGGCCACACCGGCGAATACCATCCCGAATACCAGGGGCGAAAGAAAAGGCATGAGGATGAGGAAGCCGATGGCTGCACCCACGGGTTCGGCCAGGCCGGAGGAGAATGAATACCAGAAGGCTTTTTTCCTTTTGCCTGTGGCATAGTAGATGGGTACCGAAACTGCGATCCCCTCCGGGATGTTATGAATGGCAATGGCCACGGCAATGGCAATACCCAGGCCGGGATCATTCAGGGCTGCGATAAAGGTAGCCAGACCTTCCGGGAAATTATGAATGGCGATGGCCAGGGCGGTGAACAGGCCCATGCGCATCAGGCGGTTTTGCCCGGCCTTATCCTGATTGATGTCTTCCACACGCTTGATCTCGTGCGGGTTTTCCACCGAGGGGATCAGTTTATCGATGATGGCAATGAGGAAAATGCCGGCAAAAAAGGCGGCTGTGGTCAGCCAGAAGGCACTTGAATCTCCGTATTCCAGGCTCAGTTCTTCCTGTGCTTTCGGAAAGATCTCAATAAAGGAAACATAGATCATCACCCCGGCTGAAAAGCCAAGTGCAAGGGAAAGAAAGCGGGTATTGGTGCGTTTGGCAAAGAAGGCCAAAAAACTGCCTATACCGGTCGAAAGGCCGGCAAAAAGGGTAAGTCCGAAGGCAAATAATATTTCATTCCATCCAAAATCGCCCATGATCTGTCGGTTTTAATCCAGCTAAAATAATCAGAATTTCCGGTGTTTTTTGTAATGCAGCCTGGTTTTTACCTTTTGCATTTCCCGCTCAATGATAAGGTCGGCGATACGGAAGGCTGCATCTTCCTTGCTTTCGCTTTGCATGGCTTCATGAAATTTCCGCTCATTCACGTCGAGGCGGTACATGGCATTCAGGAGGCGGTGCATATCCTTTTCGAGCAGCCAGCCCACCAGTTGGGAAAGTCGCTGATGCAGGGTGTTGAGGTCGGGGACTTCCTCCCTTCCCGCCAGGGATTCTTCTTCATCAAGCTGCAGGTCTTTGCTGATGAGCTGGTTCAGAACCACGTATTTTTCCTCTTCCGGCATGGTCTCTAAAGGTTCATCAAGGCCGTTTTCAAGCGCTCGTTAACGCTTTCTGAAATCGTATCGAGCTTTTCGTTTTCCACTACCGACATCATTTTAGCGGCATCGATGGCGGCCACTTTCACGCTGCCGTCGTCCTGGCTGATCAGGGCCACATTGCAGGGCAGCAATACGCCCAGTTCTTCTTCTATCTGCACTGCTTCGTGGGCAAAACCGGGGTTACAGGCTCCCAGGATAACATACTCCCTGAAGTCGATGCCAAGCTTTTCTTTAAACTTTTCCGACATATTGACCTCGGTGATCACTCCAAAGCCAACATCTTTAAGGTTTTCTACGAGTTTTTCGCGAACCTCCGTGAAATTGCCTTTCACATTTTTTGACAGGTAATAATTCATACTATCCACAATTTAATGTTCTATTCCTCCTGTTTGGCTTTTTCTGTTTTCAGGTAATACCCGCCTTTTGTCACGATCATCGCATCGGCAGGCAGGGTTTCATTAAGTGTAACAGCCGTAAAGCCCTTATTGTTCTTTCCGGGGATCACCGGAACGGCCATGAAGGCTGTCCCCTGCTCATCCTGAAGGGATGGTGTAGTGTAAAAAACAATATAGTGATCGTCAGATGTTCGTTGAAGGGCCTCATCGGGCAGGGCCTCCAGTTTTTCTTCATTCGTGAATATTTCTGCTGCAACAAACATGCCCGGAAGCATCGCGTGCTCCTTATTATTCAATGCAGCGAGTACTTTAACGATCCTGGTCCCCTCCCTCACCGTATTGCCGATCGCCAGTATCTTTGCGTGGTACTTGCGGGAACCGAGGTTTGATAGTGTAAAGGAAAGGTTCTGCCCTTCATGAACCTCAAGAATGTCTTTCTCGAATACATTGAGCTCGATCAGCAATTCTTCTTTATTCACAATTTGCATGATACGCTGGTCCTTCACGATGTATTTCCCGGGATTGGCTTCAACAAGTTCAAGATAGCCATCAATGGGTGAAATGATCATCAGTTCATTCATTATACGGCCACTTTTAAGCATATTGGTATCGACACCGGCCATATTCAGTTTGATCCTGAGACTGTTTAGTTTCATTTGGGCAGACCTGTAGTCGGAAAGGGCCATTTCATATAACTTGTCCGACGCAATTTTTTCCCTGTTTAGTTCTTTTTGCCGTTCGTATTCATTTTTCAATACCGGCAGTTTCGCCATATGCAGGAAATATTCCTGTTGTGCTTCTACGAATTCCGGAGAGGTGAGGGTGGCCAGGACTTCCCCCTTTTTTACCTTGTCGCCCCGCCTGGCGTGTATCTTGTTAATGATACCCGGGTAGAGGCTGATCAGGTCGGCAACAGCATTTACGGGGAGAACCAGTTCCCCCCTGGCATTCACATTGTCGGAAAGCTCGATTTCTTCGATTACACCATATTCAATGCCTGCATGTTTGAGTTGTTCTTTGCTGAGAAAAACATCGCCGGCAATACTGGTTTTATCCTGGCTTTCCTGCTCCTGTAATTCTGCATTGTTGCATCCAAAAATGGATACAATCAACATAAAAACGGGGATTATTTTTTTTGTGTACATAGGCTTGCTATTTATCCTGATAACTGCCTGTCAGGGAATTGATCCTGATCACAGTCTGGTTGTATTTATTGATCGTTTCCAGGTACTCCATCCTGATATTCACTGCATCAGAAGCTGCAGAGATATATTCCAGATAGGATATATTTCCTGATTGAAATGCTCTGAGCGAATAATCAAAGACAAGGTCAGCCTGCCGGAGGGCCCTTTTGTCGTAATAGTCGATTACCTTCATGCTTTTTTCGAGTTGCAGAAAATAACTGTCGATGAGCAGCCCGACCCGCTGTTGTTCGGCATATAACTGGTTGCCAGCCTTTTCTCTTTCGATACGGGCTGCTTTCACATTGGCCGACTGGCTCCAGAACCAAAGCGGAAAGCTTAACCCGAATTGCAAGCCCTCGAAGCCATCTACATGGTCAATGCTCTGGTTGAAATACCCGATGCTAAAATCCGGTAAATGCTGATTGCCTTCGTTTTTGACCAGCGCATCCTGCAACTCAAGGTATTGCCGGATATAGCCGATGTAGGGATTGTTTTCCAGCGTCGCGGAGTCTTGAAGGATTTCCAGTGTGAACCTGGGCATCGTTTTTTCCTCCGGCCTAATGCTTTGCATGGAGCCTGTAATGGTTCTCAGTTCATTCCCGGCCATTTGCAATTCGGAAGCAATTTCCTGGTACAGATTCATGATGCTTGCGGCCTTGGTTTCTGCCATCAGAAGGTCGAGGCTGTTAATATCGCCGGTTTCAAAGCGTAGTTCCGCTGCCAGCAGGAAATCCTGGTAAATGCTGTCGATATGTTTGACAAGCTTGAACTGCTCGTGGTAAAGCAGCCATCTGCTGTATATCGACATCACCTCTGCAATAAGTTCCGAGCGTGTCATGGCCATACGTTCCTGTTCAAGACTGACCATGGCCCGGTTTACCTTCCCTTTGGATGTATAGATGGTCGGGAATTGAAAGGATTGGCTTATCGAAAAATAGCGATCATTAAGGTTTGAATTGATTTGCCCCAGTTCGAGGTATAGTTCGGGAGGCGGGAGATCGAAACTTGTTTTTCGCAGCTTCTGTGCTTTTTCCACATCAAGACGGGCATTTTGCAGGTCAGGGTTATTTTGTAATGCCATGCTGACCGCTTTATCGATCGTCATTATTTCCGGTCCTTTTTGTGCCTGGCCAAACGAATTTCCGGCCAGGAATATGAAAGGCAGAAGAAGCAGGAGTGCCTTTGTACGAATCTTTTTACCCGGCCTGATCTTTTCATCGAACATCACATAGATCAGTGGGAGGAACACCAGGGTGAGAAAAGTGGCTGTGATGATGCCTCCGATCACAACGGTGGCAAGAGGTTTCTGGACCTCGGCCCCCGCCGCCGTTGATAGCGCCATGGGAACAAATCCGAGGGCGGCCACGGAAGCGGTCATGAGTACCGGTCTCAGCCTGGTCCTGGTGCCGTGCAGCACCCGTTCCATGATATCGTTCATGCCTTCTTTCTTAAGCTGGTTATAATAGGAGATCAACACGATGCCATTGAGCACGGCCACGCCGAAAAGGGCGATAAATCCAACTCCCGCGGAAATACTGAAAGGCATTCCTCTTAGCTCGAGGGCCCAGATCCCGCCAACCGCTGCAAGCGGAATGGCAGTGAAGATCATCAGGGCATGCTTAAGCGAATAAAAGGCAAAGTACAGGAGTATGAAAATGATCAGCAGGGCGATGGGGACGGCTATGGATGAACTCGTCCTGGCCGCCTGCAGGTTTTCAAACTGTCCGCCATAGGTAATATAATATCCGGCAGGAAGATCGAAATTTGTTTCCAGGTTATCATTCACTTCATTGATGAAGGATTCAACATCACGATTCCTGACATTGATCCCGATGGTGATCCTGCGGCTTGCATTGTCTCTGCTGATCTGCATGGGGCCTTCCACCATACTGATATCGGCTACCTGGTTGAGCAGGATGAGCTGATCAGACGGCTCACTGATGCGGAGGTTCTGAATGCTCTTCAGGTTATTGCGGCATTCTTCGCATAACCTGACCACCAGTTCGAAGCGCCGTTCACCTTCAAACACCAGGCCTGCCGATTCTCCGGCAAAGGCCGTACGGATGATCCTGTTCAGATCGTGAATGTTCAGGCCGTACTGAGCGATCTTATCCCGATTGTATTGGATCAGCAACTGGGGTAGTCCGACGATCTGTTCCACCCTGACATCGCCGGCCCCCTCAACATCCTTGATCATGGATGCGGCTTCATTGGCTTTTTCGTAGAGCAGGTCCAGGTCTTCGCCATAGATCTTTACAGCCACATCTGATTTTACCCCGGTCATTAATTCGTTAAAGCGAAGCTGGATGGGCTGGGTAAATTCAAAGGATACGCCGGGGAGGATGCTCAGGGCTTCCTTCATTTTTTCCGACATCTCGTCGCGGGTGGATGCACTCACCCATTCCGACTTGGGTTTCATCACGATCATGATGTCGGCGTCTTCCACAGCCATGGGATCGGTGGGAACTTCAGCCGTACCGATCTTCGAAACAACTTCCACCACCTCCGGGAAATTATCAAGCAATATCTTTTCGGCGCGCGTACTGCTTTCAATGCTCTGGCTGAGAGAGGATCCGGGCTGCAGGGTCATTTGTGCGGCCAGGTCGCCTTCTTCCAGGGTAGGAATGAACTCACCCCCCATGCGGGTGAACTGCCATATGCTTACGGCCAGGATGATGATCACGATGACCAGGAATGAAACCCGCTTGCGCAGTGCAAATTTCAGCACAGGCTGATGGGATTTTTCGAGAAATCCAACGATTCTGTCAGCAAAGCCGGCTTTCAGAAAGCGGGTATTCCGCATGCTTAAGGATGCCATCACGGGAACATAGGTGAGGGAGAGGATCAGTGCTCCCAAAAGTGCAAAACTGACGGTCTGGGCCATGGGTTTGAACATCTTTCCTTCAATGCCTGTGAATGCCAGTATGGGAAGGTACACGATCAATATGATGATCACCCCGAATACGGCCGACTTGCTTACCCTGGAGCCTGCAATGCTGATGTTTGCATTGAGCTCCGCGGCCGAAAGCCTGCCTTTCAGTTTTTCCCGGTGCACCTGGTAAATGATGCCTTCCACCACGATCACGGATCCGTCCACGATCAGACCGAAGTCGATGGCACCCAGGCTCATCAGGTTGGCCGATACCCCGAAGAGATTCATCATTGAGAAAGCAAACAACATGGAAAGGGGGATGACCGAGGCAACGATCAGGCCTGCGCGGTAATTGCCCAGCAGCATGATCAGGACGAAGATCACGATAAGCCCGCCTTCGAGCAGGTTGTTGCGTACGGTGCGGATCGTTTTTGAGATGAGTTCCGAACGGTCGAGGTAGGCATGGATGCTCAGTCCTTCCGGAAGACTTTTCTTCACCAGCTCGATGCGCTCTTTTACATCGCTGATCACCTGTGAAGTGTTGGCCCCTTTCAGCATCAGGGTGATGCCGCCGACGGCTTCGCCCTTACCATCCTTGGTCATAGCGCCGAAGCGGGGGGGCGAACTGATGCGTACCTCGGCTACATCGCCAATAAGCACAGGAATGCCATCGATGTTTTTGATCACGATCTTCCGGATATCCTCGAGGTTTTCTACCAGGCCTTCAGCCCTGATATAATAAACTACGGGACCTTTTTCAATATAACTTCCCCCGGTATTCTGGTTGTTTTTTTCAAGGGCATCGAAAACTTCGGTAATGCTCAGGTCCATGCCCACAAGGATCCTTGGCTTGATCGAGACCTCGTATTGCTTGAGCAAGCCGCCAAAACTGCTGATCTCCACGATTCCCGGGATGCCGGAAAGCTGGCGTTTTACGATCCAGTCCTGTATGGTCCTGATCTTCATGGGAGTGTAGATGTCTTCGTAACCTGGCTCGGGCTCCAGCACATACTGGTAGATCTCTCCTAGCCCGGTGGTTATGGGCATCATTTCCGGTTGTCCGTATCCTTCCGGTATCTCCCCCTCGGCTACCTTGATCTGTTCACTAACCAGTTGCCGGGCAAGGTAGGGGTCCATGCGGTCTTCAAACACGATGGTCACCACAGAAAGGCCAAAACGCGAGATGGAACGGATCTCTTTCACGTCCTGTATATTCGACATGGCCATCTCCACCGGAAAGGTGATGAACTGTTCAACTTCCTGGGGCGCCAGCGATGTGGAAACCGTGATCACCTGCACCTGGTTGTCGGTAATGTCAGGCACCGCATCAATCGGCAATATGGTTAGATTGTAAACACCCCATCCGGCCATGGCGAGCGTCAGCAGGCCGATGATGAGTTTGTTGTTCAGGGAAAAATCAATGATTTTATTGATCATATTTAAGAATATCTGTCAAAGAAGCCTAAAGATACGTATTTAAGTTGAAAATATCATTTGCCAGTTTTATGAGGCTTATCATTCTTTTTACTGAAGCCATAAACATCATTTCATTCTGTTCTAAGAATTATTGCAAAGATAGAGGCGATTATTCTAAATCGCAATAATATCACTATCCGTTTTTATTTGTATTGAGTTTAAATAGGATAAATTCTTGATAGATGATGCGATATACATTAAATTTGATATGTATGTTTTAAGCAATTCTATGAAAGCAATTCGTATTTTCATTTTTTCCGTACCGGTTTTCTTCTTCATCCTGGTCTTGTCCTGCAAGCATGATCCGGAGGAGATCGGGGGACCTCAGCCACCGGGACCGCAGCCCTGCGATACCCTGGATGTTACTTATGCTAATGATGTATATCCCATCTTCGACCAGTTTTGCATTGGTTGTCATGGTGGACAGGTTCCTGAGGCGGGGATCGACCTCAACAACTTCGATGATGTGGCTGCCATTGCACAGAACGGGCAATTGCTCGGATCGATCAATCATGAAGCCGGCTATTCGCCCATGCCGAAAAACGGGGACAAGCTCAGCGAGTGCCTCATTCGTACGATCACCATATGGGTGAACGATACGGTTTTCCCCTCGCCCGGGCATCCCTGCGATCCGGATACGGTGTATTTTGAGCGCGACCTGCTGCCGGTATTGCTGAGTTCCTGTGCCCAGCCCGGATGTCATGACGCCATCACCATGCAGGACGGGGTGCAGCTCACCGATTATGCTTCAGTAATGCAAACGGCCGATGTAAAACCCTTTGATCCTGAAGGCAGCGATATTTATGAAGTGGTTGTTGAAAACGACCCCGACAAGCGCATGCCGCCGCCTCCGCAGGATCCCTGGCCGCAGGAAAATATCGACCTTCTCTTCACCTGGATCGATCAGGGCGCACAAAACCTTTTCTGCGACGAAGAAGAATGCGATACTACAAATATCACTTATGCAGAACCTGTTAGCGGGATCATTCAGAAACACTGCCTGGGTTGCCATAACGACAACAATATGCTGGGAGGATTGAGCCTTGAGGGCTATGATAAGCTGGTTACCGTAGCCAATGACGGCCGCTTGATGGGAACAGTGAATCATGATGCGGGCTATCCGGCCATGCCCAAAAATTCGCCGCAGCTTTCAGCATGTAAGATCCTTCAACTTCAAATCTGGACCGACAATGGAACACCTCAGTAAAAAAATACTCATGATCCTGTTCAGTGCCCTGGCCGGGATATTTATTCTTGGCCTTGAGGGGTGCTATTATGACAATGAAGAGGAACTTTATCCCTCTGCAGCTGCCTGTGAAACGGAGAATATGACGTTTACGGCAGATGTATGGCCGGTGATCAGCGCCTCGTGTACCGGCTGCCACAGTGGCGCGAATCCATCGGGGAATATTTCGCTCGAAAACTATGCTGATGTTGCGGCCGGCGCAGCCATTGGAGAGGGAAACTACGGAAGCCTCTATGGCGTGATCAATCATTCATCGGGGAATTCTCCGATGCCTAAGAACAGCAGTAAACTTTCGGATTGCACGATCGCAAAGATCAAGGCATGGATCGACCAGGGCGCACTTGATAATTAAATATTTACTAAAATTTATCGTGATGAAAAGATGGATGAAAATACTGGGTGCGCTGATCCTGATCGGGATCCTGGCGGCACTGTATGTATGGTTTTTTATATACAATAAACCCCACCGTGATTATGAAAAGGCTGATCCGGATCATATCCTGGCTGCCGAGGAAATGTATTTCAATTACGTGCAGGATAAGATTTTGGCCGATAGCCTGTTTACGGGAATGGTTGTGCAGATTTATGGTCCCCTCGACAAAGTGGAAGACCTTGACAGTATTGCAGTTGCCGTTTTTGTTTATGGTGAGGGGATGTTTGGTGATGAAGGGATCCGCTGCATTAGCCTGCCCCACCACCGGGAAGCTGTTCTTGGCTATAAGCCTGGGGAAATGATCACCATTAAAGGATATTGCACAGGCTATAATGATACGGATGTGATCATGGAAAAATGTTCTGTAATAAGTAAAGAGTAAAAACAATTGCGGGCAATGAAGTGTTTTAGAATGAAACAACTAAAACAGGAATTATGAAGAACACCATTTATGTATTTGCGCTGGTAATGCTTTTTTCAGCAAGTGTATTTGGACAGAATTACCTGACCAAAACCGGCCACATCAAGTTTTATTCTGAAACACCCATTGAAACCATTGAAGCTCATAACCATGCGGTGAATGCCGCGCTGAAACCCGAAACCGGGGACTTTGTTTTCAAGGTGCTCATTAAATCATTTGAGTTTGAAAAGGCACTGATGCAGGAGCATTTTAATGAAAACTACATGGAATCAGACAAATTCCCCAATGCCACCTTTGTTGGAAAAGTAAGCAACATCGGCGACATTGATTTCAGCAAGGAAGGTTCGTATGAGGCCATCGTTAAAGGCGACCTCAGCATTCACGGTGTAACCAAAGCGGTTGAACAAGCAGGAACCTTTATGGTTGCCGATGGGAAGATCAACGCAAAAAGTGTTTTCAGCGTTTTATTGGAAGATTATGAGATCAAGGTGCCCGGAGCAGTGAAGAAACAAATCTCCGAAAGCATCGAAATAACGGTTGACGTAATGCTGGAGGAGGTTCAACCATAACCTCAGATGACGAAAAAATGCTTGATCCTGTGCCTGGCCGTATTGATATTGGCCCCGGCACGGGTTTTTTCCCAGGATGACCTGATGGATCTTTTCGGGGAAGAAGAACCCAAAACAGAATTTGCTTACGCCACCTTTAAGAGTACCCGCATATGCGTGGGGCAATCGATCGAAAACCCTCCGAACGGGAACCTGATCTTTGTCGTATCCCATCATTTCGGAACACTGAATCAGGGCTTCAATGAGTTTTTCGGGCTCGACCAGGCCACCACCCGCATCGGATTTGAATACGGGGTGAATGAATGGCTGGCCCTGGGGATCGGGCGCAGCACCCTCGACAAAACCTTCGATGGTTTTACCAAAGTGAAATTGCTCCGGCAAAGCAGCGGGAAACGGAATATGCCGTTATCAGTCAGTTATTTTGGCAGCATGGCCGTCAATTCTCTGAAATGGCAGGATCCCGACCGGGAAAATTATTTCACCTCCCGCATGTCGTATGCCCATCAGATCCTGATCGCACGTAAATTCAGCAATGCCTTTTCGTTCCAGTTGATGCCGAGTCTTATCCATCGCAATCTGGTGGAGCGGAAGATCGATCAAAACGATGTTTGGGCTATCGGTGCAGGGGGAAGGATCAAGATCTCGAACAGGGTTTCGGTCAATGCCGAGTATTATTACCTCCTGCCCGGACAAACCGCCGATGATTATTACAATACCTTAAGCATTGGTTTTGATATTGAAACCGGGGGGCATGTTTTCCAGTTGTTTGCCACCAATGGCCGTGGGGCCATCGAAGAATATTATATCCCGGCTACAGGCGGCTCCTGGCTGAACGGCGATATCCGCATCGGCTTCAACATCACCCGCGTATTTACCGTAAAGAAACCGCGTTAAAAATAATATCCCATATCAAATATTTGATATCAAATATCAAATATCAAATATCTTCTATCCCGAGTAGGTATGCACACTGCTTTGTGCTGCGCCCAGGTAGTTGATGCCCATCCAGGCGATCATCATGATCACGAAGGCAAAACTTACCAGCCAGAGGGCCGTGAGGGGCGATTGTTTTTTCCGCAGGCGCAGGTGGATATACAGCAGGTAGAACAGCCAGGTGAGCAAGGCCCAGGTTTCTTTGGGGTCCCAGGTCCAGTAGTGCCCCCAGGCTTCCTTGGCCCATAATCCGCCGAAGAGCAGTCCGAAGGTGAGAAAAACAAAGCCGATATACACCACATTATCGGCCATGAGTAAGATGGTCCTCACATCCTTGCCGATGTAATACCTGTACAGCCCGTAAATGCCCACCAGGCAGGAAAAGCCCAGGAAGGCGTAGCCAATCATGTAAACCACCACATGGGGAACGAACCACGGGCTTTGCAGGGCCGGCATGAGGGTTTTATCGAAGGTGTCGGGGTTAAGATAGTTCAGGAAGAGGAACAGCAGGGCCATGAGAATGGCGTAGGCCAGCATCAGTGGGAAACGCCAGCGGTAATATATCACAATGCCGATGGCCGAGAGGAAAACACCGTACCAGAGCCGGGTTTCGGCCAGGGTACGGAAGGGAGGCCGTTCCAGGCTTACCCAAAGGCCAATAGTAAAGGTGAGTATGGCGGCGAAGCCGATGACCAGGAAAAGGCCTACGAGTTTACGGAAAACGGAACTTCGGGGCGTGGCGAGCATCAGCAGCCCGATCAGCCAGAATACGCTTGAAAGCACGAGGTATGTCGGATAGTCTAACCAGCTCATTTCTCCTCCTTTCTGATTCTTCCCTTGCCCATCCAGAGCAGGTAAAGTACGCCCACCAGGATCATGAATATCCCGGTATAGACCACCGGCAGCCAGGGGTCGCGAACCAGCTCGATAATGCTTTTCTCCGACCAACGGCCCATGCGTTCATCATAGCCCGTCTGGTAAACTTTCCAGCCGTCGATCTTCACGGGCTTATTCACTTCTATCCGGAAGTCTTCATAATCATCCATGGCACGGTATACCCGTATGTCGGAACTGTATTTTTTAGGCCTGGATTCAAGCATGGCCACCGAAAGTTCATCGTTGATCACCAGGTGGACCGGCGGAACGGAATAACTGCCGTTGCTGATCCAGCCTTCTGCAAGCAGTGTACCGGTATTGTTCTTCACTTCAACATAAACGGCATGGGCCCCGCCTTCAGCCCCGCTGGTATCATAACCATATTCATAAAGCCGGGCATTGGAAATATAGCGTACGAAATCAATGCTGAAGTCCCCCAGCGTGGCTGTTGTGCCCTCTTCTACGCTTGCCAGTTTACCTCCTTTTTCCAGATGGAGGCTGTAGTCCTCGTTGCGCATCAGGCCCACTTCGGGAGGGTATTCTTCAATGTTGAAATCCAGCAGCATCATCCCGAGCCCTGTATTGTACATCTTGCCCTGGTTGTCATAAGCGGTCAGTACCGGATGGTTTTTTTCAAGCTGCATATGCAGCCGCCACATATCGGCGGAACCCACGCTGGCTGAAACGATCACGATCCAGAGCCCGGCATGGTAAAGCAGGAAGGCAATATTTTTTGGTTTGTAGGAATTGAAGCGCCTGACAATGGTAAATCCAAGCACGATCAGCAAATAAACGGCACTCAGGGTGTAGGCCCAGCTGCTGGTAACATTCGTGAACCCGAGCTTGTCGATCAACCGGACTTCATTAGCATCCGGGGTCTGTGAAACAAAGCCCAGGATCAGCACCATAAAAGTGAACCCCGACATGGAAGCAATGGCCGCCGGGTTGCTCGACAACCATTTAACCAGCGGATGTTTGATAAGGTGATGAACCAGGATGAAATAGATGATGAAGATCACCACGATGGCAATGTTCATCGGCCAGGCGGGCATGTGAACTTCACTGCCTGTGAGCAATTGAATGAGAAATCCCGTCAGGATAAAAAATCCCGCGATCAGGAAACTCTCCCTGAAACCCCAGGGGAATTGCCAGAGTTTGCTGGGTTTCCCGGTATGTTTGCTTTTATTGTTCATGGTGTTTTTGAGGCGGATAAAGATACTGGAAATATATATACAGTCTTCAATATTTGGGATTTTCTTTGAGACTGCGCCATACCTCCGTTTTATTCATGGTATCCGTTGATCATGCTTCGGAAATTCGACCCTGGTTTCTTCCCCATGGTACAAAAGTATATATGGATAATCATAAAAAGCGATAAAACAAAGCCTACAGCTGAATGTAGCAGTGCGGTAAGTTGTATTCCACTCCACCCGAATACATTCATTAGGATGGTTTCCGGGAAAAGCAGCGCCAGTCCCGTTACCAGGATCAGGGGTAGCAACACGTACATGGCAGATACATAAGCAATGAGTTGCAGGGGATTGAACTTACGGTCCCGGGTGACCGGGAAGGGAGGGTCTTCCTTCCTGAACATGCCGAAAGTATAATGATGGAATTGCTTCCGTAACCTGCCCGGAAAACCCTTTAATCGAATATTGTAGAAGCGCCCGTTCGAAGTGAAGATATTGGACAAAACGAAGATCAGGTACAGGAATAACAATGCTACCCCGGCAAAATTATGCATGCTAACGGCAATGTCGAAACGTATGGCAGGATATTCGACGCTGGCATACTGCATGCTCAGGCCGCTGATGATCAATAGCAGGAAACTGATGGCATTCAGCAGGTGCCATAGCCTGACCCATACAGGGTATAAATATAGGTGCTTTCCCATGTTTATTTTGTCTTTATCCTGAAATATATATGTACGGCGATCACGGCAAGGGTCAAACCGAAAATAACAAGACTTATCAGGTTAAGGTAATAATTCCTGTTGGCCCCAATGACGTAAGATTCATTTAGGATCACACTGTTGAAGAAGCCTTTTTCACTGCGGCCTTCCATGCTTCTGAATTTGTACAGGGAAGCCATCAGGAGTGAATTGGTGGAATGACATTCTACGCAGTTCTTAACAGCTTTTTCCTTTGGCCTGATATGGTGCCCCACCAGCAGGCTATCCTGGACTTCAACATGGCACTCGATGCACCTGACCTTTTTCATATGAAGCTCGTAATTTGGAAGCCATTGGTGTACCTCCTGCAGCGGGGCATGCTTATCCTTGGAAAACAGCAGGTAGCGGTCATTGTTGGAATGGCAGCGACGGCATGTTTCATTGGCGTGTTCAACCACTTTCAGGATATTATTATTGTTGCGGGCGAAAAACTTTGTGTTATGAGGATCATGGCATTTCCAGCAGTTGAATGATTCGCCGAAGCTTTCGAAGTGGACACTTTTTTCGTGTTCTTCAGCAATCTGTTCGAAGCGGTAATGAGCCGTATTCTCATCCCCCTCGTGGCAGTCAAGGCAGGTGTATGCCGGTTCCATCCGAAGAAAGCCATCGTGCGGAAATATCTCATAATCAGGAGAATGGCAATCAGTACAACTGAAGCTGGCATGAACCGATCTGTAGTAATCCTCCCTGTTGATCCTGTAGTAGGGATTCATGATCCTTTGTTCCGGTCCTTCAATCCACTCATTGTAAAACTCATAAATGGCATTACCGTGACATTTAAGACAGGTTTTCTCGTTCTCGGCAGCATATTCCGGGTTTTCATCTTCCTTGGCCTCGTTCATGGAGGCCAGGAGGATAAAAAGCATAAATGCCCCAAAAGGCAGGATCAGGCTTATTCCCGGAATCCATTTTTTGGTTTGGTTTTTCATTCCCGTGGGATTGTTTTATTCTTCAGGTGCTACATGCTACGAATGTAGTTGATGATTGCCCACCGATCTTCCTCTTCAGGAATCTTCTTTTCATAATTGGGCATCTCCTCCCTGCCAATGATGGATTTGTAATAGAGTTCCCCATCAGTTCCCGACTGAAATGCTTCGGAGGAGAAATCTCCCGGGAATGTTTTCAGTTGTTTTGCCTTAGGGCCGTCACCCAGGCCTTTATTACCATGGCAGGATTTACAGTGTTTATTGTACATCATTTTACCAATCCTGAGTAAGGAAGCATCTTCAGAATAGGGGTTTTCCATTTCAACATATTCCTTCGGGATGTCCCAGGGAGCCGCTTTTTTCGGATTCTGCGGGAGGGTAAATGCCATAAAGGCAAAAACGAAAAGCACCAGGCCAAGCAGGGCAATGGTCTTGTTTAAATTGTGTGATTTCATATCGGTGTGTTTTGTTGTTTATTGAGTGATTGATTTCTTGATTTTTAGTTAGAAGCTCCATAATCGTGTGATCGTAAAACCAAAGAAAAGATCCCCGTTCAGCCAGTCGTTCTGGTTGGTCATCAGGATATACTGGGGTGAAAGATCGGTTGAGGAGGCCACAAAGATCTGGAACACGTGGGTGCTGGTGGCGATTTCCCAACCCAGCCCAAAATTTGGCATGGGTTTGTTCGTTAGCGTGGTGTGCTCCTGAATGCCTTTTATGTGCAGGGGAATCCCGTAATTAAAAATAATGGATGATTGAGCCGAAACCCTTGCACGGCCCGAAAATGCAATTCCGAATTTATCATGTTCTGCCAGGGAATCTACCCGGTTGATATGGGCAAAACTGCCGGAAACCTGAACGGAAAGCCAGTGGGTGAACTTCCGGTTCACGATCAGCTCGGCAAAGTATGAAAGGCGGTTCGTGAATTTGTAGTTCTGGCCGAAATAGTTTTCGTTGCGCCCGTCGATACCCATATTCCCGTATGCAGTTACCGCAACAGGGATCTTATCGTCGCGGGTTTGTTCCAGGACATTGTATTTGATCCTGAAATCGGAGAGCATTCTCAGTTTGGTGATTCCGTATCCGACCGACAGCTTATCGGTTATGCTGTAATTTGCTCCGAGGCGGATATTGGATGAACCATAAATCCCAAATAGGTTTGAAATGTTATCAATTTTATCGAAACGGTGCTCAATAACAAATTCCAGGGTTTTGGCTGTGGGCATGTAAACCGTCTGGTGATCGATCACCGTCGGGCAGGCAAATGGTGGCCGGACCGCTTTGCTTTTTTGTTTTTCTTCTGTTTCCTGTGCCAAAATAAAAACAGGGAATAGGAGCAGAATAGCTGTGAGTATGTATGGTCTTTTCATGTTTAGCAGTTTTTAGATCAACAATCAGTTGTTTTTTGCCCCCTGTTTAATCCAGGCCAGGATGATCTGCTCATCCCCGGGATCCGTATATTGCTTCATGCTCCCGCTTTTCATAGAGGTGTACAGGATACTGGCTTCGGGCGTCAGTGTATCAATATATCCCCCTTCGAACAGCGAAGCATATGCATTGGCCTGGGTCAGGTCAGGAGGGGTTGCACCGGCGCCATGGCATACATTGATGTTGCAGCCGTTGTTGAATACCGGCATGATGTCGCTGGAGAAACTGAGTGTTTCAGGGATTTCTACCTTCTCGGGCTGGATCCACTCATATTCGCAGGAACACAGGAAGGACCCCATCATTGCGAAGAGCATTATGATTCTGAATATTTTCATTTCTATCGGCTTTAAGTTAGGAAACGAAAAAAGGCCTCAATCTGCAACTGAAGCCTGTTTTCGTTTAACATTTTCTTTGTTACTGGATGGCTTCAATTGAGTTTTCGAGAAGCGTTTTAGTGTATTTGTAATTATGCATCCCGTGGCTTCTGTCTTCTTCAATGAGCTTGTAGTTGTAAAATGCGCCGGCAAGTTCATTGGGGTATGTGCCGGGAACATTCAGATAACCTGGATGGGCAACGGTATCCATGATGCCGTTATCTTCCAGCAGGACCTTAAGGTCTGCCAGCAGGTCTTCAATTTCTGCTTGTTTGGTCTCAACTGAGACAACCAGGTTGTCGGCGCTTCCGTGGCAATCGCTGCTGACACATCCTGCCGTGTTCAGTTCAAATGAGCCGTGATATTCATAGCCCATGTTGAAGGTATGCCCGCCTGCCTGCGCTCCAAAAGGAGTTGCCATGTGGCAGGTGATACAGGGATCGCTCAGGTTGGCGGTGTGCCAGGAGTTCTCATAATTTCCTCCCAACTCATAAGCGCCGCTTGCGCCCACACCTGCATAAAGGTTGGATTGTGGCCCGTGGTGGGGGCCCCAACGGTAGCTGGCATCCTCGGGAAATACGATTTCACCCGATCCGGCTGCCGGGTAAGGTTCTGCAGCTCTCGATTGGTGACATTTTGTGCATAGGTTGGCATTCCCGTTATCAACGATGGCTCCGCCTTCCAGGTAGGTTACCGGTTCGATATACCTCAGTCCCCAGTCTTCAACCTCATAGGTTTCATGGATATTGTGGCATGTGTAGCAGTTAATGGGCGTAGGGTTGTCGATACTGGCAGCAGTGGTGTTTTCACCACTCAGAACGACTTCCCTGAAACCCATGCTGGTATGGCAGGGTGCACAGGAAGAGGAATTCCTCTCGAAATTGCCACCGGTAGCATGTACGGATGCTTCCCACTGGATAACACGGGCAAGAAGCCCTTCGTCTTCGTTATGGCATTGTCCGCAGCTTGCAGTGCCATCAGTACCATCAATACCATCTTCACCGGCAGGCCCCTGGGGGCCTTCTTTTGTACAACTTGGCGCAATGATCATGGCCAGGATAAACCAGGGCGCAAGAACTAAGATTGTGATTAGCTTTTTCATATTACAGGTTTTGGATTTTTCTTCAAAAACAATATTAAATCCTATATGCATACCACCGGAATTCAGGGGTATGATATGCATGTGTCTGACAATACACTTGATGGCTGAAAACGGGAATGCAAAAACATAGTTTCACTGATATATATCAACATATATACATAAAAAGACGTAAAACCAGGTAATTGAAAAATTAAAATGATTGCAGCCGATTAACAATCTTAATAAACAGACTGAATATAAATTAGAAAAAAGGGGGGTCATCCTGTTGCTCCGATGCGGTTCAGGCTTTTTTTATCCAGTATTTCAACAAGGTTTCCTTCCATGCGAATCAGCCCCTGGTCTTTGAACTTTTTGAGCATGCGGATCACGTTCTCTTTCGACATAGCGGTCAGGTCTGCAAGGTCTTGCCGGCTAATGCTCATCAGGAAAGGGTTTCTGCAGTAGATTTCTTCATGAAGGAATATGAGAGCATCGGCAATGCGGCCGTTCATCTGCTTTTGTGTTAGGTTGATGAACTTATTAAAATTGCTGATGCTGTTGATATTGGTATTCTTTAAAAGGTCACAGGCAAAGGCATGATTTTTTTCGATCATTTCTTCAATGATCTTGGTATCAATAAGACAGATAACCGAGTCTTCGACCGCGGAAACTGAAAAATGATGCTTATAATCTACGAAAATACCGGGCCCCCCGACCATCTGCACTGGTTTGGCAAATGACAGTATCAGGTTACGTTTATTTAAGCCTTCGATGTAGAGTTTTATAAGACCTTCGGTAATGCAGGCAACATGGGTGAGGGGGGACTGCTGCTTGAAAATAATCTCCCCCTTATTAAATCTGAGTTCATGCCGGTGCTGATCAACGATCTCAAGCTCTTCTTCGGTGAGAAGGGAGAATATGCTGTTTCGTTTTTTACAGTTCTTGCAACTGATCCGGTAGTTTTCTGTAGCCATAGTGCAAATGAGTTAGCATATATAAGGGATCCCAGGGTACATGCTTTGAGTGTACTTCTATTGTACCACTATGCGGGTATTGCTGGACTTTTCGTCCATATCGACCCGAAGAATATATATTCCGGGGTCCACATACTCTTTGACAGGAAAATGTAATTCCTCCGAATCGCTGGAAAGGAAAACGGTATGATATAGCTCATGAACCGTACCTGATATGGAGATCAGTTTTATGGTGAGCGACCCGCCTGTATTCGAATCAATGGTTAGGTTCAGCTCATCGCTGACCGGGTTGGGATAAACCTGTATATCAAAACTGGTATTTTCCGCGATGGAAACCCCTGTGTTTTCCTGCACCACATAGGAGCAAAGCTTTGTCACCGGCTTATTGACCGTAAAAGCTCCGTAAAAAGTAACTTCACCGGTCCCGCTTGCCGGTGCGATCCAGTCGAATTGCCACACAGCAGGATTCGCATTGCTGTTGTCATCGTGGGTTACCGCTTTATTCCCTGAAACCAGGTGCACCCCTGCTCCATCGATGAGGGTTCCCAGCAAATCGCCTTCCGGTGTCTGGGGGGAAACCTCAAAACCTTTATCGCCGTTTCCGCTCACACTGATGTTGATCGTATAGGTTTCGCCGGGGTCATATCCGCTGGCAGGAATATCTGAACTGATCCATCCCAGAACCTGAGTTGCGGTACCACCATGGCAGTTCGTGCAGTCTTTTCCATCCCCGGGAGATCCTGTATAACCCCCCGGTGAACCGCCGTCCCAGCGAAAATCCCCTCCAAATCCATAAAGGATTAGTAATAGTGGAAGGATGAACAAAACACTAATGATCCTGGCTTTCATATACAATAATATAAGGATATACGTACATATATAATTATACAAAAGTATGTTCAAAATATTTGCCGGACAAATGAATCTGCCTTATTTAGAGGTATTTCAGATAAGGAAGAGGTGTATGCACATATGCTGCAGGTAAGCCAGGGAGCTTGATTTTACTTCCGACTACTGATATAATTCCGAAGTATCTACGAAGATCAAATATTCATGAATGAGATCGCCCTGCATTTTCAGGATCACGGAAAAAGGTACGCTCAGGCTGGAGTTGTCGTGACGGGTATAGCTTACTATGCCGGTGGCGAAACGGACATCATCCACTTGCCAGTCTTCGAGCTGGCTGTGTTCGATCTTTTGGATGCTCTGGTAAAAACTATCCAGGAAAGCTGCAATGGCTTCACGCCCTTTCACGGCGGGGATATTCGCGAAGCGGAAAATTCCGTTTTCGGTCATCATTTCGGCAAGTTTTGCCCCCTCCATCGCATCCACGACGCGGTACATGTCTTTGATATAATTGTCGGTGCTCATAAGGTTAAATTTGAAATAGTGTTCAATTAACACCCGGGGAACAGGATTGTTTATTTCGGGCAGGCATGCCTGCATTTTCAGTTAAATGATACATTTGCAACTGCTGACCAAGTGGATTTTCGTATGGCCCGGAAAAAATCGGCAACCTATTTATCGCTCCGCGATCGCCTCATCCTGAACTTTCTGTTTTTTGGGGTGCTCATTATCCTGATCGTTGGTGCTTTTTCGTATTATACTGCCAGGGACATCCTGCTTGAACGAACCTTTGAGCAACTGACCTCGGTCAGGGTGGTTAAGAAAAGGCAGATCGAGGGATTCTTTGCCGATCGCTCCCGCGATATACGGCTTATCCTTTCGTCGCAGGAAGCCAGGGAATTGACGGAACAGCTGGAAGGCAAAAGCGATCCTGAAAAGATCATTGCCATTTACGGGATTCATCTCTCAAGATATTTAGCTGCAGAGGATTATTACCGTTCGTTTTACGTGGTATCTGCGGAGGGGAAAACACTGAAGATCCCCACCATGGAAAACCCGGGATATGAAGATGTACAGATTGCTTCCGCGGGGACATTCATCCCTGAAAGTTTCGTTCGCGAGATCGAAGAAAAAAAAGGGATCAGCATTCTCGATCTCAATGAAGACAAGGAGGATCCTGGCCTGTTCATTGGGGGCGCATTGGTCGAGAATGGCAAGCTAGAAGGCATGATCGTCCTGGAAATTGCCGTGGAAGCCATTAACAGTATCATGTACGAGAATAATCCCTACGAAGGATTGGGAGAATCGGGCGAATCCTACCTGGTAGGGAATGACCTGCTGATGCGCAGCATTTCCCGTTTCCAGGATAATTCTGTTCTGAATACCCGGGTGGAAACCTTTGGTGTGCGGCAGGCTTTTGCCGGCACCGACAGCACAGCTATTATTGATGATTATCGCGGTATTGAGGTGCTGAGCTCCTTCAGCCGGGTGGATATCGACGGGCTGGACTGGGTTATTCTCGCCGAGATCGACCTCGATGAAGCCCTGGTTCCACTCAATGCCATCCGGAACAATATCCTGATCATCAGCTCTTTTATTATTCTCTTCCTGTTCATTCTTGCTGTATTTATTGCGAACAGGATTTCGAAACCCCTGATCGACCTCAAGAATGCGGCTGAAAAGATCGGACAGGGCGATTTCAGCATGAAACTTGTCAATCGTCCGAATAATGAGATCGGTGATCTGACCCACTCCTTCAATATCATGTCGGAAAAGCTGAACAGGAAAACGGGTGAGCTGAAACTTGAGCGCACCAAACGACTGCGTTCTGTGATCAACGGGCAGGAACTTGAACGGCAACGCCTGTCGAGGGAATTGCACGACGGGCTCGGGCAGATGCTGATCGCTCTGAAATTAAAGCTCGAAAATGTGCAAACCACCGAAAACTGCGATACCCTGAAAATGGTGCAGGAAGTTAAAACTACCTTCAATACGACCATTGATGAGGTCAGGAGGATCTCCAATGACCTGATGCCCGCGGTCCTTTATGAATTTGGCCTTCCTACAGCCCTGCGGAACCTGCTGGAAGCGGTGAAAGAGGGCAACACCCTGAAAGTGAAACTGGATGTGAAGGGGAAATACGATGAGCTGGATAAAACCACGAAAACCTATCTTTACCGCATCGCCCAGGAGGCGGTGAGCAATGCAGTGAAGCATAGCGGCGCCTCGCTTATCGAAGTGAAACTTCACAGGGAAGCCGGGGAGATTATGATGAGCATTGACGACAATGGCTGCGGATTTGATTCCGGCAGTGTGGTGGTGATCCGCGGCAATGGATTGCTGAATATGCGTGAGCGGGCAGCTTTACTGAAAGGAAGATTGGAAATAGGCCCCGGGACTATGGCGGGAACCTGCATCAGGCTCTTTATTCCCTTTAAAAACAATGAACTATGATAAATGTAGTATTGGTTGATGACCACCAGATCGTTCGCGACGGCATCCGGCTGTTAATTGATAACATGACCGAAATCGAGGTGCTTGCCGAATTGGGGAATGCGCGTGAACTCATCGCCATGCTGAAAAGCATTGCCCCCGACCTGGCCATTATCGACATTTCCATGCCCGATATGTCGGGAATTGACCTGACAGCTTATTTGTCTGAACATCACCCCGAAATAAAGGTGCTCATCCTTTCCATGTACACCAGCGAAGAGTTTATTTTTAATTCCATCAAGGCCGGGGCATCCGGCTATCTTCCCAAAAATACCACCCGGCAGGAGCTCGAAGCTGCCATTCATGAGATCATGGCAGGTGGGGAATATTTCGGAGAGTCCATTTCGAATGTTATCCTCAAAAGCTATGTGAAAAAAGCCCAGGAGGAAGATGAACCGGAAGAAAAAGGGCTTAAACTACTGAGCACCAGGGAACGGGAAGTTTTGGAACTCTTTTCGGCCGGTAAAACCAATAAAGAGATTGCCGAAAAACTCTTCATCAGTACCCGTACGGTCGAATCCCACAAAAGCCACATCATGCATAAGCTCGAATTGAAAACCACCATCGACCTGGTTAAATTTGCCATCAAGTCGGGGATCCTCGAAATTTAGAATGATTCAATCTTAGGGCGCAATCCTTGTAACATCCTTACAATTAATTTTTTAAGCTTTGTTTTTCAGCGCAACGCTGATATGCTTTTCCGTGTTTCACGGAGTGAAAATCCGTTGAGGGCTGATTGAAAAATCCCCCTGGCATTCAAACATTTGCATGGAAATGTCAAACTAATTCCAAATAGCTATGAAAAGAAGTTTAGTGATCTTAATGGCTTTTTTCCTCTTTGTCATGCCAATGATGCAGACCTTGCTTGCACAGGAGGAAAGCAAGTCAAAACTCGACTTTGGTACGGACGTCGTTAGCCGTTATGTATGGCGCGGTACCGATTTCGGCAACTCTCCGAGCATCCAGCCTTACCTCTCATATTCAATTGCCGGATTTGAGATCGGCTCCTGGGGGTCTTTTTCCACGAACGGGGCCAATATGCAGGAAGTGGACCTGTATGCAAGCTGCACCTTCGTAAACGATATGTTCAGTGTAGGCGTAACGGATTACTTTTTCCCTGATGCCACCGTGGGAATGAACAATTATTTCGATTATCAGGACACGACCACCGGCCATATCTTCGAGGCCAATCTTGGATTCAACGGATCGGAGAAAGTGCCTCTCTACTTCAATGCCAACTACAATTTTTACGGGGCCGACCAGGACGATTCCTGGTATTTTGAACTGGGCTTCAATGGCAGTTGCAAGGTGGTTGATTATACCCTCTTCGTGGGGGCCACCACCGGCCAGGGGATCTATCTAACTCCCGGGGCGGATGGCTTCAGTGTGGTCAATGCCGGGCTGGGCCTGAGCAAGGAAATCAGGATCACCGAGAAATGGTCGCTGCCGGTCTTTGCACAATTGATCACAAATCCGCAGGCACAGAATGTCTTCTTTGTATTCGGATTCAGTCTTTAACCAAATTCTTAATCAAAAAGTTTAAAATTTATTGTTATGGAAGGACATATAGGATTTATGCTCGTTGCCACCAGCCTGGTGATGCTGATGACTCCGGGCCTGGCATTCTTCTACGGGGGACTGGCCGGAAAACGGAATATTCTCGGGATCATGATACAAACCTTTGTATCCCTGGGAATCACCACGATATTATGGTATGCAATCGGTTTCTCCCTTTGTTTCAGTGGCGGGGAAGGAGGTGTGATCGGAAATTTCGATCAGGCTTTCCTGAGAAATATGACCGTTGCTCAAATGTATGATACCAGTGCAGGAATTCCACCTCTGCTGTTTTTTGCCTACCAGATGATGTTTGCCATCATCACTCCTGCCCTGATCACCGGTGCTTTTGTGAACAGGATCACTTTTAAGTCATACCTCATCTTCCTGGTGGTATGGCAGATCTTCGTTTATTATCCTTTTGTTCACATGCTCTGGGGAGGCGGATTACTTGCCGAATGGGGTGTGCTCGACTTTGCCGGTGGTATTGTGGTTCATGCTACAGCCGGTTTTGCCGCCCTGGCCTCTGTTTTCTATGTGGGGAAACGCCGCGACCAGGTGGCCCCGCCCAACAGCATCCCCCTGGTGGCTATCGGAACCGGATTGCTCTGGTTCGGATGGTATGGTTTTAATGCCGGGAGTGAGCTCCAGGTCGACAGCATTACCATACAGGCCTTTGTGAATACCGACATTGCCGCTTCTTTTGCTGCCATCACCTGGTTGATCATTGAATGGACCCGCGACAAGAAACCAAAGTTCGTTGGATTACTTACCGGGAGTATCGCCGGACTGGCCACCATTACGCCGGCTGCAGGCTTTGTTCCCCTCTGGGCCGCTGCCATCATCGGGATCGCTGCCGGAGCCATCTGCTACCTGGCAGTGCATATGAAAAACAAACTTGGCTGGGACGACGCCCTGGATGTTTGGGGTGTTCACGGCATCGGCGGAGTAGTCGGTACGATTTTGCTGGGAGTATTCGCGTCAACTGCGATCAACCCGGCCGGGGCCGATGGCCTGGTTTTCGGCGGAGCAGCTTTCTTTGGAAAGGAAGTGGTTTCCGTTCTCGGAGCCTCAGCCTATGCATTCCTTTTCACATACTTCATGTTGATCATCATCAATTACATTACCCGGGTAAAGGTGCCTGAAGGGCATGAAGATATGGGTCTGGATGCAGCCCTGCATGGCGAGAAAGCATACGACGAGGGTGCACTCTGACCCTTTCGCATATTCTCTGCTTTAAAAAAGCCCCGTCGGATTTCCGGCGGGGCTTCATCAAATGAAGTCGACTAGCGTAATACCAGTCGGTCTGTTATGAAACGTCCGCTTTTTAATTTAGCTTCAATAACATAGAGTCCGGGTTTATTGCCTGACAGGGATACTTCCCATATTCCTTCCCCGGTCGACCGGATATACTCCTCTGTGATCAAACGGCCATCCATGGAATAGACCCTGACCGAGAGTAATTCCTCCTCCGATTGTATCCAAAGCCTGTCGGTAGCGGGGTTGGGATACAACTTCAGTTCAGCGGTTTCCTGTTCGGGTATCCCCACCGGGAAATTATGGTCGGCCAGGTAGGATACGATATATTCCTGCGAAGCATCGAATTCGCTGATGCTCATTACGGGAAGCTTGAGCCCGTCGGAATACCAGCTGTGGTTTACATCGGTCGAAGATCCGGTAAAGGTCCAGCCGGCCCCGAAGTTCATATACATATATGATTCGGTGGTGGTGGTCAGCCTCAGCACATTATTGTACGTTCCCTCGGGGGTGACAATGCTTCCCCAGGCATCAGCTTCTACGTGTATGCTTCCGGAATCTTTCATAAAATATCCTCCTGCCGAGATGTTCCAGAGCAGCCATTTGTAGGTGTCATTATGTTCGTCCCCGTACGAAAAGGGAAATGTTATGGCCGTGAGTTCATCCACGTAATGCGAAAAGGAGGTGTTCCCCGATTCGTAATGGCCCAGGCCCAGCATCACCTGCTCGCTATTGGTCAAAGAGTAATAAACATAAGGTCCGTCGGGGCCTGTATCATTTCTGGTACACAGATTGGCTCCTGACACGCTGGCCGAATCGGCAAAGGGAGTCCCTGCCGGATCCACGCAGATCGCGGGTAATCCTGCAATGAAATTCCCGTTGGGGATGCTGCTGAAATCCCAGTTTTGTCCGCCCCCGGCCGGGCCCGGGTTTATGCCCGTAACGCCGTCGTAGGAGTCGTTGCGATAGGTGTTTCCCACTTCCAGGTTATAGCTTCCGGTCAGGGTGGGCTGGCTGAAAGCCAACAGGCCGCTTAGCAGCAGGATCATCGTTGTTGTTAAAGGTTTCATGTCAAAATTGGTTTTTGGGTTCTTGGATTATTCATTGACCGGATAAGCCTGCCAGTCGGGTTCGCCAAAATGCTTGCCGGTGGCATCGTGGGAGGCCAGCATGCTGTAAGCGCTGCTGATGATAAACTGATCGGTGTCGCTGATGGTATATTCGATCACATAGAGGTCGCCGCCACCCGGCTCATATTTATTGAATGCGATCTTGTTCTCTGTGGGAGAGGTCCAGATATCGGTGGGGTGCAGGCCTTCCACCGTCATGTGGTTGGTGATATCGATCATATCCAGGGTGTTCACATTCAATACCTTTACCTGGATATCATTGCCCAGACCCATCTGGAAAACCAGGAACTTGCCGTCGCGGGTCCAGCAGATATCAGTGAAATGGACGGTTTCAAAAGGCTGGCTGTACATTACCAGTTTGTTGTCGCCATTGGCGTCCATGGTCATCAGGGCATCATGCGGATGGTTTTCAACAATTTCGCGGAGCTTACCGTTAAAAGCGATCTTGGTCCCGTTGGGCGACCAGGAAGGTTCATAGGCATAGATCATTTTTGTGGCGATCTTGCCGGGGCATTCCACGCCTTCGTCCTTAAAGGTGAGCTGCTGGTATCCGCTGCCATTTTCATTGATCCTGTGGATCTGGTCGTCGGAAAGGTTGTTCACATCCTGTGCGGCAAAAACAATGTTCGGCCCTACGGTGGACACATCAATATTGAACACATCGAAATCGTTCTCACTGGTTACCTGGTTAAGGTTATTTCCCGTGGCGCGGTCGCAGGTGTAGATCACTTTCACGAAACTGCCGCCGGGTTCCTTGCTGGTGATCACGGCTTTCTGGCTCTGGTAACCCAGGGCCCATTTCTCAAGGCTGATCACCGCCGGTTGCACCTCCGATTTGATCTCCCCGGTCGAGGGGGATACAATAACATAGGAGCTGGTGTTGTTCTGCGCAATGATCAGGGAATTGTCGAGGTTCACCACCGGTGTGGTGGGGGCTTCATCCTCATCTTTCTGACAGGCCACAAGTACGCTCAGGGCGATGAGCATTACAAATAATTTTACATTGATCTTTTTCATAGTGATTTGTTTTTAATTGGTTATTTATCTTTTTGAATGTTCTGGATAAGCTTTAGCAGTGCCTCTTTTTCCTGCCGGATCTTTTTCTTGATCTCGGCCATGGATTCAGTGTCTTTTTTCATGTCCCTGCTTTTTTTGTTCGTACCTTTTCTTTTGTTCATGACGGATCCCTCGCATTTCGTGAAGCGAATGTAGGCCCAACATGGCGCAGTGAAAAATTTTCGGGGTAGGCGAAAAGTTATACCACAGGTTTCAAAAAGTCACAATTTTTGTAACATGCAGTAATACAGTAAGTAAGAAATGTGCTTAAATCTGCATCAGGTAGGGGATAAGCTTGTCGTCGGACGACAAATTCAGCTTTTTCCGGAGGCGGTAACGGGTGGTTTTAATGCCCCCTTCGGATTTAAAGGTGATGGCTGCGATCTCTTTGGTGGTAAGATTGAGCTTGAGGAGTGCGGCCGTTTTGATCTCGGTGGGAGTGAGGTCCGGACTGCGTTCGAGCAGGCGCTGGTAGAAGCCGGAATGGATATTCTTGAAGATCTTGTCGAATTCGTTCCAGATGTTTTGCTTGGTCTGGTTTTCCAGTTCATGAATGATGCTCCTGATCTGGGCTGACAAAGCCGGATTCGAACGTTCATTATTGTTCAGGCCTTCCAGCTTCTCAATAATACTGCCGATCGTATCATTGAAGCGGATCATTTCAAGGGCCTTGGAAGCCAGCTCACGGTTCTTGGCTTCCAGCTGTTCCTGGAGGATCTGGTTTTCATTTTCCCTGAGCCTGCTTTCCTGGCTGTGGATCACGCTTTCCTGTTCCAGGAGCAGGGCATTTTTCTTCAGGGTTTGCGATTTATAGCGGAAAAGAATAAAGAGCAGCACGAGTATGGCCAGGAGGGTAAAACTGGAGATGCTCAGCAGCAGGATGTTCTGCCTGTGGATCTTTGCTTCGCTCTGGTACCTGGCGATCTTGTTATCTTTCTGTTCCGACTGGAATTTTTGTTCGAATTCCAGCAGGAAACGTTCTTTTTCGGCACTGAACAAGCTGTCTTCGATGTGCTTGTGTTGTTGAAGAAAATGATAAGCAAGCCGGAATTCCCCATTGTGTTCATGGATCTCCGACAGGCTGAGGAAAGCCTGGCTCAGCAGGGCCGGGTTTTTTAATTTGTGTGCCTGCCCAATGGCTTTATCGGCCAGTTCAAGCCCGGCGGGATCCCCTTTCAGGTTGAGGGCTTTTGCCATGCGGTAGTTGCAGATGCACATACCGGTCTTTTCCTCCAGGGCTTCAAAACGCTCATGGGCATCGCGGAGGTATGCAATGGCTTCGTCATATTTTCCCATCTGGATGAGCACCCCGGCAACGGAATATTTTGAACTGGCTATAACCCGGCTGATGTCGAGGTCCTCGCGGATCTTAAGTCCTTTTTGATAAAAATAAAGGGCCGAGTCGGGCATGCCCATCATCACATAGGCTTCGCCCAAAAGAGTGTAAACGCAGGCAACCCCGAAGCGGTCGTCGATCTCTTTTTTTTGTCGGTATCCTTCATAAAAATATTTCAGAGCGCTTTCAGGGTCGTTGCGGGCCATCAAAATGTGTCCGATTCCCATGTAGGAGGCCGAGGAGATCACCTTATTCGGCGATTTTTCGGATACTTCAAGCACCTGCTCATAATGGTACATTGCATTGATGTAATCTTTTCTCAGCTTGCACATCTCCCCCCTGAAAAAATGCAGGTACACCCGGGCGGCGAGGTCTTCCGCTTCCGTGATCTCTTTCTCCGCCAGGTCGAAAAACTTATTGGCCAGCTCATATTCGTCTTTATAATAATACACCCTTCCCTGCCACATCAGGCTCCTGCCTGTTCCTTCCCTGAAGCCTTCCCTGGTGGAAATGGCGAAGGCTTCCTGCAGGTAGCCGAGTGCGCGGTCGTTCTCCACGCTGCAGTACTGCCTGCCCAGCTCGATCAGGGCATTCACCTTGCCCGAGTCTTCCGGCATTTCCCGGAGGGATGCGTCGGAAACTTCCTGCCCCTGAACGACCGTGGAAAAAAGAAAGCATAAAATGATCAGCCCCGCTTTTGCTGCTTTAAAATTTGGGAGTACAAGGTTTAAAGAATGCCCCGGGGCAGATGTTTTCATTGATTGGCGTAAGAAATTGATTCAGGTCAAACAAAGTTACTGATTTTGACCGAAATACCAAATCATGCCAAATGTGGAGGATCTGCTTTATTCTGAGAGTTCCGGATTGGAGAGAATATCGTTGGGATCGATGGGCTTTTCCTTCAGCAGCCGGGAGCGTTCATCGAGGAGTTTATTGATCTCCTCATCGCTCAGGCCGGGTTGCTTCAGCAATTCATCGATCTTGGCGATATCGTCGGGGACCTCGATGGTCTTTTCTTCGGCTTCGCCTTCCAGGTCGAGCTCGCTGATATCGTCGCCCAGTTCCGCCTTAAGCTGATCCACCAGGCTGGCGATCATGCCTTTCACGGGTTCCCCGAATTTATCCAGCAATTCTTCCGACAACTGATCACGCATGTTCTCGTAATTGCTCAGCAGGTATTCAAAATTCTGGTAAAAGGTTTTATCGATACCCTGCATCTCGTCCAGGGAAGATCTTTCTTTCAATTTCTTGAATAATTTGATAAGCAGATCAAGGTTCTCATTAAACGACCGTTCCTCACTACCCATATCGCTTTTTTTTTCAAAGTTACTGTATAAGATTTAAACGAAAACGGCATAAAATCATTGTCTATCTTTGCCATATTAAGTTTCGTTAACAGATAAACAATGAAAACACCCCTTTGGTTTACTTTCCTCCTTCTGATCATGCCCCTGTTCATGCCGGCCCAGCAACTCAATAAAACGATACAGGACCCCCGTTTCGATATTCCCGTACTGATCGGTTATTGCGATCGTGATGGTTTGAATGAAGGGGATTTCGGGGATATTTTTCGTTCGGAATACGATGAATATGCGCCCGCGAAAAAATATGTCAGGAAGCTGAAAAAGCAGCCTGTTGACTATAGCATTTCCATGGTGCTGGGTACCTGGTGCCACGATAGCCAGGAGCAGGTGCCGCGTTTTTACAAAGTTCTCGACGAAGCAGGCATCCCGGGGGAAGTCATGGAAGTGATCTGTGTTGACGGATACAAGAAAGCCGGGGAGATCGATCTTTCCGCACTGGACATTGAAAGGGTGCCTACCTTTATTTTTTACCGGGAGGGCGAAGAGCTGGGAAGGATCATCGAAACACCTGGAAAAAGCCTTGAAGAAGATTTTTTGAGTATTGTGAGGGAGTGACCCGTCAGCAATATTTTACAGAGATGAAAATTTGCCACACCATAGAGGAGATCAGGCGCAGGATCATCGACCTGCGGGAGCAGGGAAAAAGCATTGGTTTTGTGCCTACCATGGGAGCTTTGCACGAAGGCCATCTTTCGCTGGTCAGGCGCTCGGTGGAGGAGAACGATATCAGTGTATGCAGTATTTTCGTGAACCCTATCCAATTCAATAATCCATCCGACCTGGACAAATATCCGCGCACGCTGGAGGAGGATTGCCTGAAACTGGAGGAAACCAGCTGCGATATTGTATTTGCTCCTTCCGTGAAAGAAATGTATCCTGAAAAAGCCAGGGAGGAATATTCATTCGGCCGGCTGGAGGAGGTCATGGAAGGCAAGCACCGCCCGGGGCACTTCAATGGTGTTGCCGTGGTGGTGAAGCGGCTCTTCGATATCTGCCTGCCGCACCGGGCGTATTTCGGGGAGAAGGATTTTCAGCAACTGGCCATCATCCGGGCATTGGTCGAGCAGGAGCACCTGGAGGTGGAGATTGTTGGCTGTCCGATCATCCGCGAGGCGGACGGACTGGCCATGAGCTCCCGGAATGTCAGGCTGAGCAGGGAAGAACGCATTCTTGCCCCTGAGATCAACAAAACCCTGCGATGGGTGGCCGCAAGGGCCGGGAGAGAAAACCTGCAGGAGACCCTTGCGAAAGCCAGGGATAAACTCAATGCCCTGCCGGGAATGGTGGTGGAATACCTGGAAGTGGCCGATGCAAATTCCCTGGAGCCGATAAAAAACTGGTACGAGAGTGAAAATACCCGCATTTTCCTGGCCGCATTCCTGGGCGATGTAAGGCTGATCGATAACCAGGGAATAGCATGAATCCATGAATAATTGCATATCTGCCTTTAAATTTTGTAATTTTGTGGCCTTATGTTTATTGAAGTCCTCAAATCAAAGATCCACCGGTGTACGATTACCGAGGCCGACCTCAATTATGTCGGGAGCATTTCCATTGACGAAAACCTGATGGATGCCGCCCAACTCATTGAGAACGAGAAGGTGCACATTTATAATATTACCAACGGAGAACGGCTTATAACCTATGTTATCAAAGGTGAACGCGGTTCAGGGCTTATTTCCCTGAACGGGGCGGCAGCCAGAAAAGCCGCCGTGGGCGACCTGATCATCATTGCTTCCTATGCCTCCATGGATCACGAGGAGGCAGCCAGCTTCAAGCCCGCGATCATTTTCCCCGATGCGAATAATAAAATCTGATTTGTGAAGAAGGTAATCTCTGTGTTCAACTATCTGGTGTTCCTTCTGCTGGGGGTTCTTTTCCTCTGGCTGGTATTCAGGAACCTGGATGGAAAGCAGATCATGGAACAGATACTGCATGCCGATTACTTCTGGATCATCTTGTGCATGCTTGCAGGCATATTGTCGCATATTTTCCGTGCAGCGCGCTGGAACCTCCTGATCGGCTCCATGGGGCATAAAACCAGGACCTCCACCACCTTTTACGCAGTCATGACCGGATACCTTGCCAATACGGCCGTACCCCGGCTCGGGGAAGTGACCCGCTGCGGTGTGCTGAGCAAAAAAATGAATGTCCCCTTTACGGAACTTCTCGGGACAGTCATCGCAGAACGCATCTTCGATATGCTGATCATGATCCTGATCATTATCGGGGTGATCGTGTTCCAGCTTGACCTGGTCGGGGCCTTTGTCGATAAATATGTCTTCAATCCCCTCTTTGCAAATTTTGAAAGTAACCTGGCACCCATCCTCATTATCCTGGCTATTTTGGTGGGCTCCGTATTGGCACTCGTCATCCTCTGGCGGATGTTCCGTATAAAGTTGAAAAAATACGCCTTTTACCAGAAACTTTCCAGTTTCGGCAAAGGGCTGGTGCAGGGGATCAAGACCATAAAAAGAATGCGGAACAAGGGCCTTTTCCTGTTCTATACCCTGATGATCTGGGGCATGTACACCCTGATGATCTACCTGCCGTTCTATTCCCTGGGCGCCACCTCTCACCTTGACTTCGGCGATGCCCTCACGGTAATGAGCATCGGCAGCCTGGGCATCGTGGCCCCGGTACCCGGAGGGATAGGAACCTATCATTTTATTGTGAAGGCTATTCTTTTTGAACTCTACGGCATTGACCAGGCCTCGGCGGCCAGCTTCGCCACCATCACCCATGCCGCTCAAACCATCATGATCATCGTGGTGGGCGGATTGTCGTTCCTCATGTTATTCTTACAAAAAAACAAGACAGAAAATGAATCATCTTGAGAACATAAAATCGAAGATCTACCTCATGGACAAAGCCTTCGAAAGGCAATTGGCCGTGTGGCGTTTCCATGAGCATAAGATCGTGTTCACCAACGGCTGCTTTGACATCATGCACCTCGGGCATGTTGATTTCCTGGCAAAAGCAGCCTCGGAAGGCAGCCTGCTGATCATCGGGCTGAACTCCGATGCTTCCGTGAAACGGATCAAGGGGGAGAACAGGCCGGTTAACGACGAAATGTCGCGGGCCATGAGCCTGGCAGCCATGGGCTTTGTGGATGCCGTGGTTTTCTTCGAAGAAGATACCCCCTATGAACTGATCAAAATGGTGCAACCCGATATCCTCGTAAAAGGCAAGGATTATGATGCCAAAGATATTGTCGGGGCGGATATACTCGATGCCAAAGGCGGCAAGGTAGTGACCATGGATCTGGTGGAAGGTTATTCCACTTCGTCCATCATCGAGCGGATAAAGAAAATGTAGTTTATTTATGGCCAAATCCCAGTCGGTATTCTTTTGTCAGAATTGCGGGGCCCAATCCGCCAAATGGATCGGTCGTTGCCCCTCCTGCGGCGAATGGAATACCTATGTTGAGGAGGTGGTCAAGAAGGAAACTTCCCGCGAATCCTCCATGGGGAAGATCCGTTCGGAGAAGAAAAATGTACCGCAGCCCCTCGACAAGATCACGGCAAAGAAGGAAGAGCGCATCGATACCGGTACCCTGGAATTGAACCGGGTGCTGGGTGGCGGGCTGGTGTCCGGCAGTATTGTGCTGATCGGCGGGGAACCCGGCATTGGGAAATCCACCCTCATGCTTCAGGTGGCCCTGAAATTCGACGGGAAGAAGGTGCTGTACGTGACCGGGGAAGAGAGCGACCAGCAGATCCGCATGCGCGCCGACCGTCTGGGCGACAAAAACCCGGGCTGCCTGATCCTCACCGAGACCAATACGCAGAATATTTTCCAGCACCTGGAGCAGGCGGAGCCCGATGTGCTGGTGATCGACTCCATACAAACCCTGTACACCGACCGCATCGACTCCTCGCCCGGAAGCATTTCCCAGATCAGGGAGTGCGCCGCCGAATTGCAGCGATATGCCAAACTTACCGATACCCCGGTCATCCTGATCGGGCATATCACCAAAGACGGCATGCTGGCGGGCCCGAAAGTGCTTGAACATATGGTGGATACCGTGCTGCAGTTCGAAGGCGACCGCCATTATGAATTCCGGATTTTGCGTTCGGTAAAGAACCGCTTCGGACCTACTTCCGAGCTGGGCATCTTCGAAATGACCGACAAGGGCCTGCGCGAGATCAGCAATCCTTCGGAGATCCTTATCTCGCAACGCGAGGAAGACGTGAGTGGCATTGCCGTTGCCGCCACCATGGAAGGACAGCGGCCCATGCTCATCGAAACCCAGGCCCTGGTGGGCTCAGCCGCCTATGGCACCCCGCAGCGCTCGGCCACCGGTTTTGATGTGAAACGCCTGAACATGCTCCTGGCCGTACTGGAGAAGCGGGCAGGCTTCAAACTCGGAGCCAAGGATGTATTCCTGAACATTGCCGGGGGCCTGCGGGTAGACGATCCTGCCGCTGACCTGGCCATAGTGTGCTCGGTGATGTCGTCGAATGCCGATATCCCTGTGTCGGGGCAGTATTGCTTTGCCGGGGAAGTGGGTCTTTCGGGCGAGATCCGCGCCGTGAACCGTATTGAGCAGCGCGTGGCCGAAGCCGATAAGCTGGGCTTTGAAAAGGTATTCATTTCCTCCTATGCACGCAAAAGCATCTCTCCCAAAAAATACCAGGCCGAGATCGTATTCGTCAAGCGCATCGAAGACCTTGCCCGGGAAGTTTTCGGTTAGCCCTCTGCTTGATTATGGATTCTGGATGGGAACTCTGATATTTGATATCTGATATTTGATATCTGAAGTGATTTTAGAAATCGGCACTCCCCGTACCTCTTACCCCGTACCTCTTACCCCGCACCTCGTACCTCCCTGCACCCTGCACCTTGCACACTGAACCTGACTGTAAGACGAAAAGCCGTTGACCATATATCAATTAGCTATGTAGCCATGCAACACTGTTTATTCGGTGATTCGGTGATTTGTTTAGTCGAGGAATTTTATATAAAATTTAACACTGAAAC
>NPID01000566.1_pt1 | contig 39071 bp, 36 predicted proteins | sample 8637491 | NCBI WGS metagenome assembly NPID01 (sample SAMN07420843, study PRJNA396082) | bioreactor metagenome | isolation source: sample BA6 brine-fed electro-methanogenic bioreactor BA | place: Japan: Kochi | collected 2016-06-14 | reverse complement strand
GCGCTGGAGCGCGGACGCAACCAGCTCGGTACGCTGGGCTCCGGCAATCATTTTCTTGAAGTGCAGCGGGTCGACGAGGTGCTTGATTCCGAGGCTGCAAACGCTCTGGGGCTTTTCCAGGACCAGGTGACGGTCTCCATCCACACGGGCAGCCGTGGGCTGGGCTACCAGGTGTGCGACGATCATCTCAAGATGATGCTGCGCGCGGCCGCTAAATACGGCATCGAGCTGCCGGACCGTCAGCTGTGCTGCGCGCCGCTGGAGAGCCCTGAAGGGAGGCAGTACCTGGCAGCAATGGCGGGTGCGGCCAACTTTGCCTTTGCCAACCGCCAGCTCATCACGCACTGGGTGCGTGAAACTTTTGAACAGGTGCTGCGCACCGGGCCGTCGCAGTTGCGCATGAGCCTGATCTACGATGTGTGCCACAACATCGCCAAGTGGGAAACGCACCAGGTTGAGGGCCGGGCGCGGCGATTGTGCGTGCATCGCAAGGGGGCCACACGGGCCTTTCCTCCGGGGCATGCCGAGACGCCGGAACTCTACCGCGAAGTGGGCCAGCCGGTGCTGATCCCCGGCGATATGGGGCGCTGCTCCTACGTGCTGGTGGGCACTGAAGATGCCTTTACAGAGACGTTCGGCTCGACCTGCCATGGGGCTGGGCGGGTGCTGTCACGCCACGCCGCCAAGAAACTGGCCCGCAGACGCGACATCCCGGCCGATCTGGCTGCAAAGGGGATCCTGATCCGCGCGGCCGGGCGCGCCACCATGGCGGAGGAGATCTCCGAGGCTTACAAAGATGTCTCCGATGTGGTGGAAGTGGTGCGCCGCGCCGGGATCGGCCGCATTGTGGCGCGGCTGGTGCCGATGGCGGTGGTGAAGGGGTGAGGAATTGTTGGGGACGCCTGAAGCCGGGCGGTGAGGAGGGCCTGCGCCAAGGGACGCTTGAACCCATCCCTGGGTGCTTGACTGCCGCCGTCCTGGCGGCAGACACCCTTGGCGCAGGCCCTCCTTACCACCCTCTATTTGAATTGTTTTGTGGGTTTCTGATTTTTCGGTCAGAGTAGGTTCTTATTTTAATTTTTAGCAAGGAGCGTGCGATGAATGTTTTTTTAACGGGAGCTACGGGATTTGTCGGCAGGAGAATGCTGCATCGGCTGCTGCAGGACGGCCATGTGGTGCGCTGCCTGGTGCGCTCGGGGTCGGAGAAGAAGCTGCCCGTTGAAAAAAACGTCGAAGCGCGCCTTGGCGATGCGACCGATCCTGAGACTCTGGAAGGGGTCATGGAAGGTTGCGACGCGGTCATCCATCTTGTCGGGATCATCCGTGAATTTCCCTCGCGCGGCATCACTTTCGAAAAGCTGCACGTGGAAGCAACCCGCAACATGGTGACTGCGGCCAAAGCGCAGGGGATCAAACGTTACATCCAAATGAGTGCCAACGGCACCCGCCCCGATGCGCAAGGCGACTACCATATAACCAAATGGCGCGCCGAAGAAACCGTGCGCCAATCCGGCCTCAACTGGACGATCCTCCGTCCTTCGCTCATCTTCGGACCCGAGGATGAATTCATCAATGAGCTGGCGTCGATCATGCGCAAAACACCGGTGGTGCCCGTTTTCGGCGACGGAAACTACCGTCTGGCGCCGGTGGCGGTGGAGGATGTTGCCGAGTGTTTCTGCCAGGCATTGCAGAAAGAGGAAACTATCGGCCAGACGTATGCTGTCTGCGGCCCGCAGGATTACAGCTACGACGAGCTTCTTGACGAAATCGGCCAGGCGCTGGACAAAAAATCGGTGCGAAAACTGCACCAGCCTTTATGCCTGATCAAGCCGGTGATTGCCCTGATGGAGAACTTCTCCGCCTTCCCCATCACCACCACCCAGCTCAACATGCTGGTCGAAGGCAATGTCTGCGATGCCGAAGAGATGAAAAAGGTGCGGGAAGTCTTTGAATACACGCCTAAAGAGCTGCCGGGGGGGATCCGGGAGTATCTGCGATAGTCTTTGGGCGTTTCGAAACCAAGGATCTGAACCACAGAGGACACAGAGAGCACAGAGGAAAACACGAAAGCAGGGTTTAAAACCAAAAAAGATGGGTTCTCAGATTTTTCTCTGTGCTCTCCGTGATCTCTGTGGTTCAAGCTTTGAACTCTACTTTTAAGAAGACGGCCCCAGGAAGGCTTTTCCAGGTCTGCCGGCATCCATTGACACAGTGACACACTAGTGATACACTGCCGGCATCCCAAAAGATAATCCTTCACAAAAAGGTGCTGACATGCCTGCTAAAAATCCAAGAGTCAATGTTGTCCTGGAACAACCTGTTTACAATACCCTCCATGATCTTGCTGAAACTCAGGGTGTTTCCATGTCCATGCTGATGCGTGACCTTGTCAAAGAGGCTCTTGAGCTGCATGAAGATCGTGCATTGACGGTATTTGCTACAGAACGGGAAAAAGATTTCCAATCCTTCGAAGCCTTAAGTCATGACGAGACATGGGGCTGAAGTGACTTTCACGGTTATCTACCATCCCGAAGTTAAAAACCGCGACATCCCAAAGCTTAACGGGGATATCCGTTTGCGCATCAGAAAAGCCATCGAATCCCGTCTTATGATCGCGCCGCAGGAATACGGCGAGCCTCTGCGCAAAACCTTGAAAGGCTATTGGAAACTCAGGGTCGGAGACTACCGGGTTGTTTTCCGGGTCGATCATCATCAGATTCTTGTCCTTGGGATCTGCCACCGGAAAGAAATCTACCCCTTGATGGAAAAACGCCAGTAAATAAAATTCACTTGCGAGGGGATACGGGAATATCTGCGATAGTCTTTGGTTGTTTCGATACCAAGGATCTGAACCACAGAGGACACAGAGAGCACAGAGGAAAACACGAGAGCAGGGTTTAAAACCAAAAAAGATGGGTTCTCAGATTTTTCTCTGTGTTCTCCGCGATCTCTGTGGTTCAAGCTTTGAAGTGTTTGAAATCCACCCCCATCCGCGCGATAATGGCTTCTTTTAATTGAGACCCGGGATCGGATCGGGTGACGAGGAGCCTGTTTTGATCGAGACTTTTGTGGCGGCGCAGGCCTGCGCGCTGATGCGCGAGGCCATTGCCGAAGCGCGCGGCAACGAAGTGTTTTTTCTCGGCCACACCGACGCCGAACGGCGCGTGGTGTCGGTGGAGGTGCTGGCGCGCGGCAGCCAGGATGCGGTGCCGGCCATCATGCAGCTGTGCACCCATGGTGACGTGGTGCTGCACAACCACCCCTCCAGCGTGCTGCAGCCGTCCAATGCCGACATCGAAGTCGCCTCCCGCCTTGGCGCCCTCGGAGTCGGCTTTTATATTGTCGACAACCCGGTGAGCGACCTCTACCGGGTGGTGGAGGCGTTTGCGCCGCGGGAGCGGCATCAGCTCGACCCCGCACGCATTGCGGAGATTCTGGCCGAGGGCGGCCAGGTGGCGCAGCGCCTGCCCGGCTGGGAAGAACGCCCGGAGCAGCTGCGCATGGCCTTTGCGGTGAGCGAGGCGTTCAACCTCAATCAGCTGGCGGTGATCGAAGCGGGCACCGGCACCGGCAAGAGCCTGGCCTATCTTGTTCCGGCCGCACTGTGGGCGGTGCGCAACGAAGAGCGGGTGGTGATCTCCACCAACACCATCAACCTGCAGGAGCAGCTGATCCGCAAGGATATCCCCTTTCTGCAGCGCTCGACCGATCTTGAATTCCACGCCGTGCTGGTCAAGGGACGCGGCAACTACCTGTGCCTGCGGCGCAGCGAAACGGCTCACACTGAGCCTGGACTGTTCGATGCCGAGCACCTCGGCGAGCTGCGCGCCATCCTCGACTGGGCCGAACACACCCGCGACGGCTCGCGCGAGGATCTGCCCTTTATCCCGAAGGAATCGCTGTGGGAGGAGGTGCGCTGCGAAATCGACCAGTGCGCCCGGGTGCGCTGCCCTCATTACAGCCGCTGCTTTTTCCATCGCGCGCGGCGCGCGGCGGCGTCCGCCGACCTGCTGGTGGTCAATCACGCTCTGCTTTTGAGCGATCTGGCCCTGCGCCAGCAGACCGACAATTACACCGCCGCGGCGGTGCTGCCCCCCTTTGACCGCATCATCCTCGATGAAGCTCATCACCTGGAAGATGTGGCGACGCGCTTTTTCTCCTCGCAGGTCACCCGCTTTACCTTCTCGCGCCTGATGGGCCGCCTGCGCCATCCGCGCAAGGCGGAGCGGGGCCTGCTGCCGCGCTTCATGTCCCAGCTCTCCAAGGAGCTGCCTGACAGCGAAGATGAACTCTACCGCACCCTGCATGAACAGGTCGATGCCCTGACGGTGGCACGCCAGGCGCTGCTCGACCAGGTGGTGGAGACGCTGGAGGAAACGGGCGAAGCGCTGGTTCAGTCCGCCGCCGGCAGAAACGAGGGGGGCGAGCTGAAGCTGCGGTTGATCCCCTCGTTTACCGGAGGCCGCCTGTGGGCGCAGATCCAACCCCGGCTGCGGGCGCTGGCCAATGAAAGTGCGCTCTTTGCCAAACAGCTGCGGGCGCTGCTCAAGACCTGCAACGCGCTGCCGGAGAAAACAGCCGACAAGATGCTCTCCACCCTGGTGGAGCTGCGCGGCTGTGCGGCGCGCTGCGAAGGAATCAGCGCCGATCTCGACCTGTTTATCGCGGCCGATGCCGGGCTATGTTCCTGGTTCGAAGTGGCACGGCGGCGTGTCGGCCGGGGGGAGATGCTGGTCACCCGTTTATGCACCGCGCCGCTGGAAGTGGCGGAAAATCTCGACGAAGCTGTATATCAGCGGTTCCGCACGGTGGTGATGACCAGCGCCACGCTGGCTGTGGGCGAATCCTTTGCCTATCTGCGCGAACGGGTCGGGCTGGATCGTGCGGAGAAGGAGCGGCTGCGCGAATTGCAGCTTCCCGCGCCCTTTGACTACCGCGAACAGGCGCTGGTGGCGGTGTTCACCGATCTGCCGGAGCCGGGGCGCCCGGGCTTTGCCGAGCAGGCGCGGGATCTGATCGAGCGCTGCATCCTGGCGGCCGGCGGGCGCACCTTCGTGCTGTTCACCGCCTATGGCCTGCTGCGACGGCTGCACGGTGAACTTGCGCCGGTGCTCGGGGCGCGCGGCTATCACTGCCTGCGTCAGGGTGAGGCCAATCGCCATCGCCTGCTGAAGCAATTCGCCGATGAGGATTCAAGCGTGCTGTTCGCCACCGATTCCTTCTGGGAGGGGGTGGATGTGCCGGGGCGCTCCCTGGAACAGGTGATCATCACCCGCCTGCCCTTTCGCGTACCGACCGAACCGGTGCTTGAAGCGCGCACCGAAGCAATCGCCCAGCGCGGGGGAGATCCCTTTATGAGCTATACCGTGCCGCAGGCGGTCATCAAGTTCAAGCAGGGGTTCGGCCGTTTGATCCGCCATCGCGATGATCGCGGCGTGGTGCTGATCCTGGACAGCCGGGTGGTGAAAAAGGGCTACGGACGCGCGTTTTTGCGCTCGCTGCCGGATGTTCCTGTGACCGCAGCAGGGTCGGCTGAAGTGCAGGAGGCAATCGCCCGATTCTTTGCCGCACACCCTGCCGAGGCAGGATAACCCCATGAAAGCCGCATCGCGGACGCCAGAGTCCCGCCGCTGGAACCGGCGCATCCTGCTGCGCTACACTCTCCTCCAACTGCCGGCATTGGCTCTGCTGATTGCAGTTCTGTGGCTGCTCGCAACCTGGTTCGACCTACCGCGCCTGTGGCTGGGTCTGGTGGCAACCATCTGGATCATCAAAGACATTGTCCTGTTTCCCCTGGTAAGGCGCGCCTACGATCCTGAACCACACCCGCGGGGCAACACGTTGGTTGGCAGCACCGGGATAGTGGTTCGGGAGCTGACCCCGGTAGGCGTTGTCGATATCCATGGCGAACTGTGGCGCGCCCGGGCCGTTGACACAGACTGATTGGGGGAAGGCGCCAGGGTTCGTGTCGCTGCGATGCACGGACTGCTCCTGGAGGTCGTCTCGGAGCCACCATCTGTCCAGACAGGCCCCAGTCATACTATTGCGCCGAACGAGAAAACCGGGCATTCCACACCACTCCCGCCTGATTCTTAAATGATAACCACTATTTGATTGACGAATAAGCCTCATTTAATTATCTTGAAGGTTAGTCGTCATTCTCAATCCTAATATGAGGAGCCGGGTGTGAGCCAAGAGCAATTCCCAGAGAAAAGAGCCCAGAAACGCAGAAACACACTCTATTATCTGGAAGTCTTCAACCTTGAGACAGCCGAACTGCTCGGCCGCCTGGTCGATATCACCACCGAGGGGATGATGCTTCTATGTGAAAAGCCCCTCACTCCCAACACCACTTATGCCTGCCGCATGCGCCTGCCCTCCGAAATCCTGGGCCGCACCAACATCATCTTCGATGCCACCTGCGTCTGGCAGCGCCGGGCTGCCAACAATGACTTCTACGAAGCCGGCTTCAAATCGCTGATCGCTGATCCGGGGGACATCGACGCCATCGAGATGCTGATTCAGCATTTTGCGTTCAAGGATCTCTAATTTCTGAGCCGGACAAACCGCAGAAATCTGCTACCCTTTACCCTTGTCTGAATTGCTCGATTCAGGCAAAGTCCCCGGAATTCATTCTCGTTCAGATGCAGCTGGCCAGCATGGGAACTACGATTCCGCGAGACGAATAGATACAATCAGATTTTGTGGTGACCATGAACTCAGCAGAGACCTCAAACACCGCGTTTTTTCAGCGACACCGCACTCTGATCGATCACGTGGCCCCTTTCGCGGCCTGGTTGATCCTGATGGAAGCCCTGCCCCGCACCGCCGGGGGCTATGCCCTGCGCACTCTTGTCTGTGCCGGGCTTTTTTTGTGGCTGCGCCCCTGGCGGCACTATGATGCATTTCAACTGCGCCATCTTCCGCCGGCGCTGCTGACAGGGATCGTCGTATGGGCCGTGTGGATTCTGCCTGAACTCTCTTTCTGGCGTGAGTGGCCGGGCTGGATCGAATTTTACAACCGCTGGGGCATTCTGCCGCCCTGGGAGACTTACCGCGCACCTGCGGCAAGTTTTTATGCCCCCGAGGCAGCCGGCTGGTCGTTGACGCTGGTGCGTCTGGCGGGTTCGGCGCTGGTGATCGCGGTGATCGAGGAGTATTTCTGGCGCGGCTTTCTGTACCGCTGGCTGATGGAGCGCGACTTTTCCCAGGTGGCGCTGGATCGCTTTGCTCTGGGCGCTTTTGCCCTGACGGCACTGCTGTTCGGCTTGGAACACAACCGCTGGCTGGTGGGGATCATCGCCGGCCTCGCGTATGGAGCGCTGGTACTGCGCACCCGCGATCTGCACGCCGCCGTGATCGCCCATGTGGTGACCAACCTGCTGCTGGGGCTGTATGTCCTGTCTGCCGGGGCCTATGGGTTCTGGTAGGTTTCCTTCTCCTTTTCAGCGTCGGGGAACCACTTTTTCTCCTCACTCTTTACACCTCACTCCTCACGGATTCAGATTAAAATAGTCTCGACTGCTTGACAGCCTGATCGCGGTGCGTATAATTATGACCGCTTTGGTTATATTTATATCTCTGTCGATCACTGGAAATTTCTTACATCGGGGATACAATCTGATTGGCGACTTTTATCGGAAAAGGAAGGCTTTGCCCATGCTGAAAAAAATCTGCCTTTTCTACTACGACGGCTTTCGTTCCATGCGCCTGGGGCGCACTCTATGGAAGCTGCTTGCGATCAAGCTGCTGATCATGTTCGGCGTGCTCAAGTTGTTTTTCTTTCCCAACTTTCTCAATACGGAATTCGAAACCGATGCGCAGCGCGCCGACCATGTCCTGTCCAACCTGACACAGGCGCCATCGTCACAACCTTGAACCCGGAGCAGCCTCCCAGAGGCGCTCCCCCAACCTACTGCCATGGAGGTCATCGTGCTCGAGAGCATTGACTGGAGTCAGGTCAACTGGTCGCGCGGCCAGTTCGCCCTGACCGCCATGTATCACTGGATTTTTGTGCCCCTGACATTGGGGCTGTCGTTTCTGCTGGCTTTTTTCGAGTCGATCTATGTCAAGACCGGCGATGAACGCTGGAAGGCGCTGACCAAGTTCTGGATGAAGCTCTTCGCCATCAATTTTGCGATTGGTGTGGCGACCGGCCTGATTCTGGAATTCCAGTTCGGCACCAACTGGTCAAACTATTCGTGGATGGTCGGGGATATCTTCGGGGCGCCGCTGGCGATCGAGGGAATCTTCGCCTTTTTCCTCGAAGCCACCTTCTTTGCCGTCATGTTCTTCGGCTGGGACCGGGTTTCAAAAAAATTCCACCTGTTTTCCACCTGGATGGTGGCAATCGGTGCCAATCTTTCGGCGCTGTGGATCCTGGTGGCCAACGGCTGGATGCAGAACCCGGTGGGAATGGTGTTCAATCCGGATACGGCACGCTTTGAAATGGAGAATTTCTGGGCGGTGCTCGGCTCACCTTCAGCGCTGAGCCGCTTTACCCACGCCACCTCTTCCGGTTTTGTGCTGGCGGCGTTGTTCGTGGTGGCGGTCTCCTGCTGGTTCCTGCTGCGTGACCGTCATAAGCTGCTGGCCAAGCGCAGCATTGTGGTGGCTTGCGTGTTCGGCTTCATCTCCTCGGTCTACCTGGCCGGGTCAGGGGACGAGTCGGGGCACATCGTCGCCCAGGCGCAGCCCATGAAGCTGGCGGCCATCGAAGGGCTCTATGACGGCGAGGTCGGCAGCGGCCTCAACGTCTTCGGCATCCTGCGTGGCGACAAGCAACTTGATGACGATCAATCGCCCCACTACTTCGCGCTGGAAATCCCCTACGCCCTGTCATTTCTTGCCAACCGCGACATCAACAGCTTCGTGCCCGGGCTGCGGGACCTGGTGCGCGGCAACGAAGAGCACGGCATCATTAGTGTCGAGCAGAAAATGCAGAACGGGCGCCAGGCGGTGAGTGCTCTTGCAGCCTATAAAGCAGCGCGCAAGAACGGCGACGAGGGTGCGGCTCAGACGGCATTGCGCGACTTCCGCGCCCACGAACAGCACCTGGGCTACGGCTATCTCACCCATCCCGAGCAGGCCGTTCCGCCGGTTGCACTCAACTTCTACAGCTTCCGCATCATGGTGGCGCTGGGGTTTTTCTTCCCGCTGCTGTTTGCGGTGCTGTTCTACTACACCCTCAAGAGCCGCCTGGCCCATACCCCCTGGCTTCTCTGGCTGGGCGTTTTCTCTCTCTTTCTTGGATATCTGGCCTCGCAGACCGGCTGGATCGTCGCCGAGGTGGGGCGCCAGCCCTGGGCGATTCAGGGGATGCTGCCGGTCGGGGTCGCCACATCGAACCTGACCACCGGCGCGGTGCAGACCACGTTCTGGATGTTTGCGGTACTGTTCACCATTCTGCTCATCGCTGAAATTCGCATCATGACCCGGCAGATCAGCCTGGGCCCGGAGGAGGAATGACATGATAGGCAATCTTGACCATGCAACCCTGCAGCACCTCTGGTGGCTGATTGTCTCTGTAGTGGGGGCACTGTTTGTTTTCCTGACTTTCGTTCAGGGAGGGCAGACGCTGCTGCTCACCACCGCGCATGATGATGTGGAGAAGAAGCTGATAGTCAACTCCCTGGGGCGTAAGTGGGAGCTGACGTTTACCACCCTGGTTCTTTTCGGTGGCGCATTGTTTGCGGCCTTTCCCCTGTTCTATGCCACCAGCTTTGGCGGCGCCTACTGGGTGTGGATGCTGATTCTTGCCACCTTCGTGCTGCAGGCCGTAAGCTATGAATTCCGCACCAAGCCTGGCAATCTGCTGGGAGCGCGTACCTACGAAGCCTTCATGTTTATCAATGGTAGCGTCGGGCTGCTGCTGGTGGGAGCGGCCCTCGGCACTTTTTTTACCGGCGCCAGCTTCACACTCGATGATTACAACCGGGTGACCTGGCTGCATTCGCTGCGCGGACTTGAGGCGGCCTTCTCTCTGTTCAACCTGAGCATGGGACTGTTCCTGGTTTTTCTGGCCCGGGTCCTGGGAGCACTGTATCTGTGCAACCATATCCGGCATGAAGATCTGCATGAACGTCTGCGACGTGCCGTGGTGATCAACATGGTCATCGCCCTGCCTTTCCTGCTCTATGTGCTGGTGCGGTTGGTGACCATGGACGGCTTCGCGGTTGATCCGGCCAGTGGGCAGGTGACGGTCGAATCGTTCAAATATCTGAAGAACCTGCTGGGTATGCCGGTGGTGCTGATCATGCTGGTTGCGGGTCTGCTGCTGGTGATCGCCGGTGTTGTCATGACGGGGAAGGGGCGCAGCACACGCGGCATCTGGCCGGCCGGCGTCGGCACGGTATTGACGGCTCTGTCACTGCTGCTGACCGCAGGGTTCCATGGCAGCGCCTTTTATCCCTCGGCGGTCGATCCGGCCAGCAGCCTGACCATCTTCAACGCTTCCAGCAGTCACTTTACCCTGACGGCCATGAGTTATGTGGCATTGGCGGTCCCCTTCGTGCTGGCCTATATTGCCTGCGTGTGGCGCATGATGGATCGGCGCAAGTTCACCACCGACGATCTTGAAAGTGAAAATGCCAAAAATCTCTACTGATCGATTTTTAGAATAATTAAGATAAGGAGTCATTTCCATGAGCTATGTGCTGGTTTTCGGCTGGTTCGGCGTCATCATCCTCTCTTATTTTCTTGCGCTATGGGCTCTGCGCAAAACGGATCTACTCTAACCCGGATGAATATTCCGGGCTAAAAGTCAGCCTCCCCCTCCCTATCACAGGGGTGGGGGAGGCGTTTTTCATTCGCATTCAAATCCTCCCCCTTGCTCGAAACCCCTCGGATGTGCTTTACTTTCATAAGAAATCCTCAGGTCTGAAGGCTGCAGTCGAAAACCACAGCCTGATCCCCATGGACTGATTTTCCAACCAACTGTGATTCACTCTCGCACCCTCCTCTAGATGCAGGTGAATCCCTTCGAAGAGAAAAAGCGCACTCAAAATGACCCGTATGACAAGAAAATTACTCCTGGTTCTGCTTCTGCCCCTGCTCCTGCTCCTGCTTCCGACGGCAGGTACAGCCTTTGTCGGTTCCGAGGCAGATTCAGAGTCCTTCGATCTCAACCGGGCGCGGCTTCTGAGCTTTGTCATCCGCCAGCAGCTGGTGAGCCATCATTACAGCCACAAGCCGCTTGACGACCAGCTCTCCAAAGATGCCTTCACCCTGTTTCTCAAGCAGATCGACTCACAGAAACGCTTTCTGCTGCAGGAAGATGTGCGCCGCCTGGAAAAATTCGAGACCCGCATCGACGATGAGCTGGCCAGCAGCCAGGTCCGGCTGCCCCAGGTGGCGGCCAAAACCATGGAGCAGCGTGTGACGGATGTCCGCGAGATGGTTTTCTCTCTTCTGGAGGAAGGATTCGATCTGCGTCGCGAAGAGCGGCTGGAAACAGACCCGGACAAGATCAAATACTGCGAAACACCTGCGGAGCTGCGGGATCGCTGGCGCAAAATCCTCAAGCTGCAGGTGATCAACCGCCTGATTGCGCTGGAGGAGAACGCGGCCTCGGAAGATGAAGAGGCGACCCGTGACGAGAAGGCTCTGCTGGCGGAAGCGCTCGACAAGGTGCGCAACAACCAGGAGCACCTTTTCAACCAGTTGCAGGAGAATCGCCGCCAGGATTATTTCGACGTCTATTTCAACGCGGTGGCGAGCGCTTTCGACCCGCACTCCAGTTACCTTCCTCCCATGACCAAAGAGGACTTCGACATCAGCATGCGCGGCTCACTCGAAGGAATCGGCGCCACGCTGCGCGAGGAAGAAGGCTTTATCAAAGTGGTGCGCATCATTCCCGGCAGCGCCGCCTACCGCCAGGGGCAGCTTGAAGCCGAAGACACCATCCTTGCCGTCGGTGAAGGCAAAGACGACGCCGTCGATGTCGTCGACATGCGCCTTCGGGATGCCGTCCGGTTGATTCGCGGCAAAAAGGGCACCGAGGTCCGCCTGCATGTCCGGAAACCCGATGGACAAAGGGTGGTCATTCCCATCGTGCGCGATGTGGTGCAGATCGAGGAGACGTTCGTCAAATCGGCTGTGCTCCCCCTCCCCGACAAGGAGAGATCCTACGGCTACATCAGAATTCCCAGCTTCTACCGCGATTTCGAGGGCGGCATGAACGGCGGCGGGAGAAACTCCACCGATGACACGCGCAAAGAGCTTGAACGCCTGGGCGAGGCCGGCATCGAAGGGCTGGTGCTGGACCTGCGCAACAATGGCGGCGGCGCATTGGCTGATGCCGTTTCGGTCGCCGGACTGTTCATCGAGGGGGGGCCGGTCGTCCAGGTCAAGAACGCGGATGGCAAGATCGAAACCCTCGCCGACAAGGATGAAAGCGTCGCTTACGACGGCCCGCTGGTGGTGCTGGTCAATAAATTCAGCGCATCGGCGTCTGAAATTCTCGCCGGTGCGCTGCAGGACTATGACCGGGCGGTCATCATCGGCAGCGAACACACCCATGGCAAAGGGACGGTGCAGGCGGTCATCGACCTCGACCGCAGCCTGCCCTTTCCCAATATGGATAAGTACCGCCCGCTGGGCGCGATGAAGGTCACCATCCAGAAATTCTACCGCATCAGTGGTGATTCGACCCAGTATCGCGGCGTCGTTCCCGACATTGTCCTGCCCGACCGCCTGCGTCATGTGGAAAGCGGAGAACAGTACCTTGAGCACTCCCTGCCCTGGGACCAGGTCCCATCCGCCGATTTCTCCACCTGGCCCGCCTCCCCTCCCGTGCAGAAACTTGAGGAGCGCAGCCTGGCACGCGTGGCCGAAAACGAAAAACTGACCGAAATTGCCCGCGAGGCCGAACGTGTCCGTGAGCGCATGGCCGACACCACCTATCCTCTGCACATCGACCAGGCCCGTGAACGTCATCAACAGATGCAGAACGAGCGGGAAAACCGCCCCTTCCATGGCATGGCTCCGGTACACGATGAAGAAGGCACTGGGGACCGCGACCTCTCTGAGGAGGAGCGAAAGGCACTGTGGGCGGAAAATACAGCGGAAGATCCTTACGTCATTGAGGCCGTCTCTATTTTGCAGGATTTTCGCCGCCTGAAAGACCTGACAGGCGATCTCGCTGAGAAGGCGACCACTGCCGCGACCCCCTGATCCTATATTTATACTTTCTCTTTCTTACAGGGTCGGCATCATGATTCTCTGCTCCACCCCGAACCGCCAATCGCGCCTCGAAACCAATGCCCCGGTACGCTTCGGACGCAACGAGCAACTCACGCAGGGCGGAGTGGCACTAGATCTAAGTATCGGCGGAATGTATCTTCAATCCAACACCCTGTATGCCGCTGCGACACGTCTTCTGATCGAATTTCGCCTCCCCTCCTGCCATGAACCGATTCGCTGCCGGGCACGGGTTGCCTGGTGCAACCGTGCGGAGAATGCCCCTAAACCCTCCTTTCCCCCAGGGATGGGATTGCAGTTCATTGATCTGCCCCCCATTCACCGCGAAGCGATCATGGCTCATTTAAACGAAATCGAATCCGCCACTTATCACTGACTCCGCCGCTGTTGGTGAATGCTCGAAAACCTTGATCGCGCCAAAAGATTCTTGACAAGGGAAAAGTGGCTGTGTTAGCTATTCCCTGTTTTGCCGCACGGCAAACATTTTTTTATTTCAACCTCACCTTGTATACAGTACGTCGTCCCTTCAGGACGGCTTCCGCAAAACCAAGCATTTGACGAGGTATTTCGGTGATCAGTCTCGATTGGACCCTGTTCCTGCAATTCGGCAATTTCATTATCCTACTGGTTCTCCTTCATTTTCTCCTCTACCGCCCCTTGTTGCGGATTATGGAGGAGAGGCGCCAGGCTACGGAAGGCGGACACGAGCGTGCCCGAGAACTCGAGGACGAAATTCAGTCCAGAATGAAGGCGTATCGCGATAAACTTCACGAAGCCAAAACCAGAGCCAGTGAAGAGCGCGCCGCCATGCGGACCGCTGCGGCCGAAGAAGAGGGGCGCATCCTGGGCGAAGCACAGAAGAAATCTTCAGCACAGATCAAAAGCGTACGCGATCAGGTCGCCAAGCAAGCCGAAGAAGCCCGCAAAGGACTGCGCAGCGAGGCGGAAGACCTGGCCAAGCAAGTGGCATCAAAAGTCTTAGGTAGGAGTCTGTAATTCCATGGGTATGAGAACTTTGCGCGCAACCGCCGTTGCCGTCCTGACCCTCACCGTCGTTCTCGCTGCAGCTTCGGCCATGGCCGCAGGCGGCGGTCATCACGCCGACAGCGGCGTTTTGCTGAAAGACTTCATCTTCCGCGTTCTGAACTTCGCGGTGGTGGTCGGCATCCTCGTGTACTTTGTCACCAAGCCGATCAAGCGCGGCCTGGCAAGCCGTCGCGAGAGCCTGGAAAAGGCACTGGAAGAGGCGGAGAAGGCTCGTCGCGAGGCGGAAGCCAAGTACGCCGAATACGAGGCCAAGCTCAAGGATGCCTCTGAAGAGATCGCCGCGATCGAAGAGGAAATCCGCCGCGAAGGCGAACTCGAGCGTGAGCGTATTATCGCCAACGCACGGGAGATGGCAGAGAAAATGGTCAAGGATTCTGAGAGGGCCGCAACGCAGGAGGTCGCCAAGGCAACCCGCGAACTGCGTGAAGAAGCAGCCTCCCTGGCGATCTCCCTGGCGCGCGAGATGTTGAAGAAGAATTTCACTGACGCCGACCAGAAGCGTCTGGTTGACGAATACATGCAGAAAATGCAGAAGGCGGGAGAATTAAGTTGAGTGTCAGCGCGATTTCCAAAAGATATGCCCGCGCCCTGGTTGAAATAGGGACCGAGCAGAAGAAGGTGGAACAATTTGCGGATGAACTGGACGGCATTCTCGCCGCCTTTTCCGAAGAGAAAAATCTGCGGCTGGTGCTCACCAGCCCGACCTTTCCCTTCGAGAAACGCTCCGCGATCCTGACCGAAGTAGCCAAAAAGCTCAAACTTTCGGCCCCGATCAGAAACTTCCTGGGTCTGCTTCTTGAAAAAGGACGCCTCCAGGTACTGCCGCAAATCGTCGCCGAATACCGGCGCTTCGCAGACGAGCTTTCCGGCATTCTGCGCGCACAGGTGGCGGCCGCATCGGCCCTGGACGAAGAACAGATCAAGGTTATCCGCGCCGGACTTGAAAAGCAGACCGGCAAAAAAGTCATTCTGGACACCAAGGTCAACCCCGAGCTGATCGGCGGGCTCAAAGCCGAAATCGGGGGTCGGGTTTTCGATGGCAGCCTCAGCACGCAACTGAAAAGAATTGAAGATACATTAACGAAGGGGTGAAAAGGTCATTATGCAAATCAAAGCGGAAGAAATCAGCGCGATCATCAAAAAGCAGATCAAGAATTTCGGCCGGGAGGTCGAGGTCAGCGAAACCGGTACGGTCATCACCATTGGTGACGGTATTGCCCGCATCCACGGTCTCGACAAGGCCATGGCCGGCGAGCTGCTCGAATTCCCCGGCGGTGTCATGGGCATGGTTCTCAACCTGGAAGAGGACAATGTCGGCGCCGCGATTTTTGGTGATTACGAGCACATCAAAGAAGGCTCGATCGTCAAGCGTACGGAAAAAATCGTGCAGGTTCCTGTCGGCGAGGCGCTGGTCGGCCGTGTAGTCAACGGTATCGGCATCCCTATCGACGGAAAAGGCGAGATCAAGACGGACGAGGCACGCCAGGTCGAAGTTAAAGCCCCCGGCATCGTTGCCCGAAAATCGGTTCATGAGCCGCTGCAGACCGGCCTTAAAGCGATCGACTCGATGGTTCCCATCGGCCGCGGTCAGCGCGAGCTGATCATTGGTGACCGCCAGACCGGCAAGACTGCCGTCGCCGTTGACGCCATCATCAACCAGAAGGGTCAGGACTGCATCTGTATTTATGTCGCCATCGGCCAGAAGCGCTCCACTGTGGCCCAGGTGGTCGACAAGCTCAAGCAGCACGGCGCCATGGACTACACCATTGTCGTTGCGGCAACGGCTTCCGAACCCGCCCCGCTGCAGTTTATCGCACCCTACACCGGCGTCACCATGGGCGAGTATTTTCGCGACAACGCCAAGCACGCGGTCATCATTTATGACGACCTTTCGAAGCAGGCCGTCGCCTATCGCCAGCTTTCTCTGCTGCTGCGTCGTCCGCCGGGACGCGAGGCTTTCCCCGGCGACGTTTTCTATCTTCACAGCCGCCTGCTCGAACGTGCCGCCAAGCTCAACGATGATCTGGGCGCCGGTTCCCTGACTGCGCTGCCGATCATTGAAACCCAGGCCGGTGACGTTTCGGCGTACATTCCGACCAACGTCATTTCGATCACCGACGGCCAGATCTTCCTTGAGACCGACCTGTTCTACTCCGGTGTGCGTCCCGCCATCAATGTCGGCCTCTCGGTTTCCCGTGTCGGCGGCTCGGCCCAGATCAAAGCCATGAAGCAGGTGGCCGGTACGCTGCGTCTCGCCCTGGCTCAGTACCGCGAGATGGCGGCGTTCGCCCAGTTCGGCTCTGACCTTGATGCTGCAACTCAGCGTCAGCTCAATCGCGGCGCGCGCCTGGTGGAAATCCTCAAGCAGGGCCAGTATCAGCCGCTGCCGGTCGAAAAACAGGTTCTGATCATCTATGCCGCCAACAATGGCTTTATTGACGAATACCCGGTCAACGAAATTCAGCGCTACGAAAGCGAACTTTACACTTTCATTGAATCGAAGCATGCGCAGCTGCTCGAGGATATCCGCGTCAAGAAGGCGTTGGACGATGAACTCGAGGGGCGCATCAAGTCGGCTCTGGATGAATTCAAGGGACAGTTCGTCGCTGCCTAGTCACGACGGGAAGGTCAGGATAAATGGCGAATCTAAAGGAAATCAAGAAACGAATCGGCACGGTCAAGAACACCCGCCAGATTACCAAGGCGATGAAAATGGTGTCCGCGGCCAAGCTGCGCCGAGCACAGGATGCGGTGGTGGCGGCACGCCCCTACGCGGACAAAATGTCTAACGTGCTTGCCAGCCTGGCCATGCGCGAGGATTCCGAGTCGCACCCGTTGCTGCTGCAGCGGGAAAAAAAACGGGCGCTCGTTGTCCTGATGACGGCGGATCGCGGTCTGTGCGGCGGGTTCAACGCAAATATCAGCAAGACAGCGGAACGCTTCATCCGCAAAAATGAGGAAGACTTCGAGCAGGTCGACCTGATGATTATCGGCCGCAAGGGCAATGAGTATCTCAAACGCCGCCCCGGCATGAACATTGTCAAGGTGCATGAAAACATCATGGGGTCGGTCTCCTACAGTACCGCTGCGCTGCTCGGCCAGGAGATTGTCAACCAATACCAGGAAGAAACATATGATGTCGTCTACCTGGCCTATAACGCGTTTCGCAGCGCCATCAGCCAGGAGCCGACACTCACCCAGGTTCTTCCGGTGGTGCCCCGCGAAACCGTCGGCGAAGAAACGGTGACCGATTATCTATACGAGCCCCACCGCAGCGAAGTTCTTGAACAGCTTCTACCCAAGAACGTGGAGGTTCAGATCTTCCGCGCCCTGCTCGAGTCAGTGGCTTCGGAACATGGAGCCCGCATGAGCGCCATGGACAGTGCCAGCAAGAATGCCTCCGAGATGATCGGCCGGCTGACTCTGCAATATAACCGGGCCCGCCAGGCAGCCATCACCAAAGAATTGATGGAAATCATCTCTGGCGCCGAGTCTATCAAGTAAACGGAATACCCCTTCACCGCCGCGGTGAAATAAAGGAGGAACGGTTCATCATGAATAAAGGGAAAATCATCCAGGTCATCGGTCCCGTCGTCGACGTGGAATTCGAGCCCGGCAAGCTGCCTGAAATCTATCACGCTCTCAAGGTTTCCAACCCCTCCATCTCCAACGAGGAGTGGAACCTGGTCATCGAAGTCGCTCAGCATCTCGGCGAAAACACCGTGCGCGCTATCGCCATGGACTCCACAGAAGGTCTGGTACGCGGCCAGGAGGTCCTTGACACCGGCAAGCAAATCGTCATGCCAGTCGGCCGTAAATGCCTCGGACGCATCCTCAATGTCGTCGGCGAACCGGTCGATGAGGCAGGTCCGGTTGGTGCTGAGACTGAATGGGAAATCCATCGCCCCGCGCCTGACTTTGTCAGCCAATCGACGACCGTTGAAGCCTTTGAAACTGGAATCAAAGTCGTTGATCTGCTCGCGCCTTACTCCCGTGGCGGTAAAATCGGCCTTTTCGGCGGCGCCGGCGTCGGCAAAACCGTTCTGATTATGGAATTGATCCATAACATCGCCAAGCAGCACGGCGGCTTCTCCGTGTTTGCCGGGGTCGGTGAGCGGACTCGCGAAGGCAACGACCTGTGGCACGAGATGAAAGACTCCGGTGTTCTCGACAAAGCGGCCCTGATTTACGGGCAGATGAACGAGCCACCCGGGGCACGTGCCCGCGTCGCCATTTCCGCCCTGACTGTTGCGGAATATTTCCGTGACGAAGAAAACCAGGACGTGCTGCTGTTCGTTGACAATATCTTCCGTTTTACCCAGGCGGGTTCGGAAGTTTCCGCGCTGCTCGGGCGCATTCCCTCTGCGGTCGGTTATCAGCCCACATTGGCCACAGAGATGGGTGAGCTGCAGGAGCGGATCACCACCACCGACAAGGGTTCGATTACCTCGGTGCAAGCCATTTATGTTCCTGCAGACGACTTGACCGACCCCGCCCCGGCAACTGCCTTTGCCCACTTGGACGCCACTACGGTTCTTTCGCGCCAGATTGCTGAGCTCGGCATCTATCCGGCTGTCGACCCGCTGGACTCCACCAGCCGGATTCTCGATCCCCAGGTGGTGGGCGAAGAGCACTACAAGATTGCACGCGATGTCCAGATCATTCTGCAGCGCTACAAGGATCTGCAGGATATCATCGCTATCCTCGGGATGGACGAACTGTCCGAGGATGACAAGTTGATTGTTGCCCGCGCCCGCAAAATTCAGCGCTTCCTGTCCCAGCCTTTCCATGTCGCTGAAATCTTTACCGGGTCACCCGGCAAGTACGTGGAACTCAAGGACACCATTCGCGGCTTCCAGGAGATCGTCGAAGGCAAGCACGACAACCTGCCGGAGCAGGCCTTCTACCTGGTCGGTACCATCGAGGAAGCGATCGAAAAGGCCAAGAAGCTGGCCGCGTAACATCCAGATAATGAAGCAGGTGGGGAGTATTTATTCTCCCCACCCCTTCCGGAAAAGGGCATTCGCTCATGGCAGAGAAGTTGAAAATCGACCTGGTCACCCCTTACCGCCGCGTGCTTTCGGAGGAAGTGGATGAAATCACTGCTCCCGGTCTGGTGGGTGAATTCGGGATCCTTCCCTCTCATACCCCGTTGCTGACCACCCTGCGCATCGGTGAACTCAGCTACCGCAAAGGCGGCGAAACCTTTCACATTGCGGTCAACTGGGGGTATGTCGAGGTAGAAAACGACCATGTCACGATTCTGGTCGAAACCGCAGAACCCTCGGACGAAATTGACCTGGAGCGGGCCAAGCAGGCTCTCGGCCGCGCCGAAGAAGCATTGAAAAAGCTCTCGCCCGAAGACAAGGAATTCGCCATCATGAAAGCCGCATTGGATCGGGCCCTGGTCCGTATTCAAGTAGCAGGCCGCGGCGGTCGCTGATTTTTCACTTTACGGCTCCATCCGTATTCCTCCTCATACAAAAAAGGCAGCCTCTCACAGGGCTGCCTTTTTTGTATGTTTTCAAAGTTTCTGTCTTCGGATTTCAATCAACGGCCTGCTCAGTGAGCAGTTGCGACATTTTTCCCTCGACAAGGGAAAGGTGGTCCTGCATGGCCTGGCGAGCCTGCTCGGGTTGTCCATCGGCAATGGCCTGGTAAATGGCCCGATGCTGCTCGAGCAGCAATTCCACCATCCCCTCTTTGCGGTAGAATTCGGTCAACGCCACCTGGACCGTTTTATGAAAGAGTGAATGAATGGTGTTGAGCACATGCATCTGCAGGGTATTGTGAGTGGCTGCAGTAATGGCATAATGAAATCGTGAATCAACTTCGGCATCCCATCCGCCACGGGCCGCCTGAGTTTTCATTATAGAAAGGAGCTCCCCCAACCTTTCTACCTCAACGGAGGTGGCGCGCTTGGCGGCAAGGTAGGACGCCCAGGTCTCGAGTCCCATCCGGACTTCGACAAGGGCATGGAGCATCGCCGGATTTTCTTCGACCATCGTGGTCAGCGGATCGCTGAGAGCTCCGGCGGTCAAGGAGCGTACATAGGTCCCACCTCCCTGACGCGCTTCGAGAAGGCCCATGGCATCAAGAACCATGATGGCCTCACGCACGGAAGGTCGACTGACCCCAAGCATCTGTGCAAGTTCCCGCTCAGAGGGGATGCGGTCGCCGGGTTTGAGATCACCGGAGGTGATCAGATTCTTGATTTGTGAGACAATCTCTTCGGAAATCTTTTTGGGCCGAATCGGCTTGAATACATTGGTCATGCCATAACCCCGTCTGGCTTGGTGGTAAGACCACACTTTACCAACAAAACGATGAGAAGATCAATCAATTCCATATGCCGGAGACCAACTCTTTCACAGCCATGAGACCCGCACAGGATCGGTGCATACTGCATCTGGATATGGACGCTTTCTACGCCTCGGTCGAGCAGCATGATCAACCCCATCTGCGCGGCAAGCCGGTGATCGTTGGGGGGAACCGTCGACGTGGGGTGGTATGTGCGGCCTCTTATGAGGCGCGCGCGTTCGGGGTTCATTCGGCCATGCCGGTGGCTCAAGCGGTTCAACTCTGTCCCAAGGCGGAGGTCCTGCCGGTGCGCATGGAACGCTACCGCCAGGCCAGTCGGATCGTATTTGCTATTTTTGCACAATTCACCGACCAGATCGAACCCCTGTCGGTCGATGAAGCCTTTCTCGACGTCACCGGCAGCAGGGCGCTGTTTGGCAGTGGGGTCGAAATCGCACAACAGATCCGCCACCGGGTTCGGGTTGAGACCGGGTTGGCCGTCAGTGCCGGGATCGCCCCCAATAAATTCCTGGCCAAACTGGCTTCAGAGGCGGCTAAACCCGATGGCCTGAAAGAGATTACCACCGCGCAGGCCGATGACTTCCTGCTGTCTCTGCCCGTTTCTGCGCTTTGGGGCGTCGGCCGCACGTCAGAAGAGAAGCTTGCTACTTACGGAATCTCCACTGTCGCCGGCTTGAGAACGCTCTCCCTTGAGGCGCTCAGGAAACATTTCGGCAAGAACGGGGCGCGTCTCTATGAACTGTGCCGCGGGATCGATTCCCGCCCCGTCCGGAGTGACGAAGAGATTAAATCGGTCGGACATGAAGACACGTTTGAATTCGATCTGCTCGACCCGGATGAGATCCGCCGGCAGCTTTTGTCCTTGAGCGAAAGGGTCGCTTCCCGTTTGCGCCGCAAAGAGTTACAGGGGAGTCGGGTGACGCTCAAGGTGAAATATGCAGATTTCACGACAATCACAAAATCAAAAACACTGGACATTGGGATCAGCAACGGAAGCGCCATATTTCGAGAGGCGACGGAATTAATAGGAAAAATGGACTGCAGCAGACCAATCCGTTTACTCGGGATTACCCTCTCAACTCTCGAACCCCTGGGAAGTGGCCAGAGCGACCTTTTCGAGGACAAAAGCCGGGAGCGCCTTGGCCGCCTCGACCAGGCGGTCGACAAACTTCAGCGGAAATACGGTGCAAACGGCGTGCTCAAGGGCTCTCTGCTCACGGACGATTCCACCCGCTGAACTACGGTCTCATCTCTGTCCGTGAACCTGCCTCTCAAACATTGATGGCTAAGCCATCTTCTGAATTTTTGCGAGTGCGTCAACATTGGAAGAATATAAATCTTTTTTCACCTCTCTCCGGGAAAAGCCTTGACAGAAATTGTATACTGTATACAATTGGGCAAGTCCAATGTGGGGAGAACACAGGTGAAAAAAAAACCGATCGAGCGACACCAGACCCTGCGGGAGAAAATTCTTGAAACGATTCGCGATGCGATCCTGCGCGGCGTCCTGAAGCCTGGTGAAAAAGTGGCCGAGCCAGAACTGGCGGAGCGTTTCGGCATCAGTCGCACGCCCATCAGGGAAGCCTTCCGGCAGTTGGAATCCGAGGGGTACCTGACCGTCATTCCCCGCAGGGGGGCGGTAGTGACCGCGCTTTCGGAGCGTGATGTCAAGGAGTTCTACGCCATCAAGGCAATCCTTGAAGGCTACGCTGCGCGAATGGCGGCCAAAAATCTGTCGGACAGAGACATCGATCGGCTGGAATCAATCAACGATAAGCTGCAGCAGCTCGCCAACGAAGGGGACGTCAAGACCTTCTACCGGGTGCACAATGAATTCCACGAACTGTTCATCCGTGCCGCCGGCAATGAAAAACTTGCGGAACTGATCAATCAGCTGGTCATGAAATTCAACCGTCCTCGCCTGGCCAGCCTATCACTGCCCGGCCGCATGCAGATCTCGGTGGATGAGCACCGCAAAATCATCGAGGCCTTCAAGCGACGCAATCCGGATGAGGCCGACAACCTGGTCCGCAAAACGGCCAGTATCGGCGGACAGCTCCTGATCCAGAGCATGGCCCGGGAAGAAGGGCGCGAACCCACCGAAAAATCAGTCCTCGACCAGATGGTCGACATCTGACCTTCGTCCCGTCAACCCGCCTCTCACCGGCGGGTTTTTTATTTCCAGTCATGGCGATCAGTTTGTCTTCCTATGGAGTGCTGCATTTTCCATTGAATTACGCTTCACCTTGCCCCGCCGATGAGGTTATGTCATAGTTTATAACAATTTTCACCAAGGAGAAATGCAATGCGTTTTATTCTTTTACTCACCACCTGCCTGTGTCTTTCAGCTTCGCTTGCAGCGGCAGACAGCATCGATCTGGGCTTCAACGACGACAGCTTCCAGCTCGGCTATGCCCACGGTCTGGTCCGCGATGAATACGGTGCGACCTCGGTCAATGCCCGCTTTCTCTACAACGACGAGGAAGAAACCTTCCTGGGTAGCCTCGGCCTTGACTTCACCGGCGAGCCGGGCAACATCCCCGGCCTCGAGCTGGGCGTCGGCGGCAAGCTCTACGGCGGCAACACCAACGACAACATTGATTTTCTCAATCTGGGCATCGGCGCCCGAGCCACCTATGCCCCGCCGCGCCTTGGCGGCCTTGGCGTGGACGGGCGCTTCGTTTACGCTCCTAAAATTTTCTCTTTCCTTGACTCCGACCGCCTGACGGAAAGTGAGGTCCGCCTGACCTACGCCGCCGTACCTCGCGTCAAGGTCTATGTCGGCTACCAGAATGTGCGGCTCAAGCCGGACAACGGCAGCACCCGTACCATCGATGAAAGCATTCGGATCGGATTTATCGGTTATTTCTGAGTCGTCTGCCTGGAGGTATTGAGATGCGTCTTACCTCACTTTTAATTGTTCTGACGGCGGCCCTTTTGTTGGCGGGCTGCCCTCCCCTCCCGCAAGCTGCGCCGGAATCCGGCCAACCTGTCGATCCGGAAGCAAGTCTCTACGGCTGCTCTGCTGAGTAGAAAAGTACGGTGATGGGCAGGAGGGAAAAAGGGTGCGAGGGAGGTTTCAGTTGCGCAGCTTGTAGCCGCGCCCGATCAGCCAGGCAGCCCAGCCGAACAGAACGACCGCCATGGCCACGGCCGCACCGAAAGCTGTCCCGAAAGCGATATCGCCTTCTCCCAGCAGGGCATAACGGAACCCTTCGATCAGGTAGAACAGCGGGTTGAGACGGGAAAGCCCCTCCCAGGGAGCCGGCAGAATCGAAATCGGGTAGAACACGCCGCCCAGATAGATCAACGGCAGGATCAGGAAGTTGTTGAACATGGAGAGGGCGTCGAAAGTGTTGGCGTAAAGCGCGGCGATGATGCCGAACTGGGCAAACAGGAAGCTCGCCAGCAGCGCCATGGCTATCGCCCCGACCGGATTGATCCAGGGCAGCGGCACAAAGAAGATCGATATGCCCCATACGGCAACCCCCACCAGCAGACCGCGCAGCATGGACGCAAGTGTATAGGCGAAGATAAACTGGGTGGCGGTGATCGGTGTCACCAGCAGATCAAGGATGTTACCGATATAGCGCGCCACAAACAGCGACGAGGACGCGTTGGCAAAAGAGTTGTTGATCACCCCCATCAGGATCAGCCCCGGCACCACGAACTGCGCATAGCTGAACCCCTCCACCACCGCGATGCGCTCTCCCAGCGTGGCGCCGAACACGAAAAGGTACAACGAGGCGGTAATGATCGGCGTCAGCAGGGTCTGCGCCGACACCTTGCAGAAACGCCACACCTCGCGCCGCAGCAGGGTCCAGAAAGGCCGCCAGGAATTCCATGCGGGCGCCTGCTCTTCACTCATGCCTTCACCTCGCGCCCGCCGCGTTCCATTCCAGTCAATTCGATGAAAATCTCCTCCAGGCCGGCACGGCGTACTTCCAGATCGACAATCGGCAGATCGAGCCGATGCAGCTTGGCCAGCAACTCGATAACAGTCATGTCCTTCGGCAGGGGGATGCTCAGGACAGCATGCTCGGGGCGGCACTCGGCGCCAAGGCGGGTCAGCTCGGCCGGCATCGTGTCGAGGGGGCGCTGCAGATGCAGCACCACCGTGCGTCCATCGAGGCGCGCCAGCAGGTCCGAGGTGCGCTCCAGCGCCACCAGCCGGCCGTGGTTCATAATGGCGAGGCGCTCGCACATCGCTTCGGCTTCTTCCAGGTAATGTGTTGTGAGCAGTACGGTGGTTCCGTCGCGATTTATTTCTCGCACGAAGTCCCACAGGGTACGCCGCAGCTCAACATCGACACCGGCGGTCGGCTCATCGAGAATCAGCAGCCGCGGACGATGGATCAGAGCCTTAGCCACCATGAAGCGCCGCTTGAGCCCGCCCGAGAGCTTCATCATCGGCTTTTCCAGGTGGGGACCAAGCCCCAGCCGTTCGATCAGCAGGTTTCGCCAGGCAGGGTCATCGGCGACCCCGTAATAACCGGAATGAAACTGAAGCGCCTGGCCGATGGTAAAAAAATTGTCGGTTACGATCTCCTGATGCATGACCCCGGTCAGGCGCCGGGTGGTACGGTAATCGCTGCGGGTGTCGTGACCGAACACCTCGATGTGTCCGGCACTCGGCCGGGTAACGCCCGCCACCATATTGATGGTCGTGCTTTTACCGGCGCCATTGGGGCCAAGCAGCCCGAAAATCTCTCCGGGCGCGATGCGAAATGACAGATCGCGCACCACCTCGACGCCGTCGAAGGATTTATGCAGCCCTTTGATTTCAAGTGCGTCTGGCATCAAGCGTCTGCCTGGCCGTCTTCTTCGGCCGCCTCCTCATCTTCCTCGCGCCGCTTCTTGCCTGTGAAGCGAACGATCCACACGCTGGCCTCGTACAAAATCACAAACGGTACCGCCAGCGCCGTCTGGGAAAAAATATCCGGCGGAGTCAGCATCGCCCCCAGGGCAAACGCCACCAGCAGCGCATACTTGCGGTTGCGGTGCAGCCAGTGATGGTCGACAACGCCCATGCGGCCGAGAAAAAACATCAGGATCGGCAGTTCGAAAACCAGGCCGAAGGCCAGCAGCAGCTTGGCGGAGATGCTCAGGTAGGCGCCCATGGAGAGCATCGCCTCCACATCGCCGCCAAGGCCGAATTCAATGAGAAACTTGAAGATCTGCGGAAAAACCAGGAAAAAACCGAAATAGGTGCCGGCGGCGAAACATAGGAAACTTGCCCCCACAAAGGGCACCGCAAAGCGTTTCTCATGGGAATAAAGACCGGGCGCGACAAACGCCCAGATCTGCCACAGGATAATCGGCAGCGCCACCAGCAGACCGGCCAGGGCCGCAACTTTGAGATAGGTGAAAAACGGCTCGGTGGCCGTGATAAAGACCAGCTTGTGCCCCTCGGGAAGCGCCTGACGCACCGGGTCGGCGATAAAGCCGAAGAGCTTTTCGGCAAAAGCGTAACTGCCCAGAAAACACACCAGCCAGGCGCCGGCAGAGATCATCAGGCGCTTGCGCAGTTCCTCAAGATGAGCCGTAAACGGCAGGTCTTCCCCGATGGACTCACTGTTTGCCATCACGAACCTCCCGGCCGGCATCTTCGCCGGCGGCCTGTTCTGCAGCGGCAACCTGCTCTTCTTCCGATTTAGAAGCAAAAGACTCTTCAGGTGCGGCTCCCTTCCCCTCGGCTTGCGCGCCCGGAACCTTTATTTTGCCTTCGCGCTGCAGGCGCTCGCGGGTTTCGGCCACCTGGGACTCGGTATTGATGGTGTTCTTGAGGTCCTCCGTGGCACGCTTGAACTCAGCCATTCCACGCCCCAGGGCTTTGGCCACATCGGGCAGTTTCTTGGGACCGATTACGATAAGCGCCAGACCGAGAATAAGCAGTAATTCCGGCATACCGATTCCGAACATAGGGTGAGAACCTCTCGCGTGTCAGGGGGGAAACCCAATAGGAAGATGTCGAAAAAAGACGAGAATAGCGCTAACGGCGCCGAACTGTCAAGCCGGAAAGGGCAGATAAAGGTTTGACATATCAAGGGTTTTACTCTAGTATACCGCATCTATTTCCTTCACACGGAAGGCGTGCTTATGAACCAGGAAGAAATCAAACAGGAAATCAAGCGTCTTGCGCGCGAGCGCAACGCCCTGATTCTGGCCCATAACTATCAACGTGACGAAGTGCAGGAGATCGCCGACACCACCGGCGACTCGCTCGGTCTGTCCATGGAAGCGGCGCGCACCGACCGCGAAGTGATCGTTTTCTGCGGCGTGCATTTCATGGCCGAAAGCGCAGCGATCCTCGCGCCCGACAAGATCGTGCTGCTGCCCCGCGCCGATGCCGGTTGCCCGATGGCGGACATGGTGACCGCCGAAGGGCTCAAGGATCTTAAAGCGAAGCATCCTGAAGCGGTCGTGGTCACCTACGTCAACTCCAGTGCCGCCGTCAAAGCCGAGAGCGACATCTGCTGCACCAGCTCCAACGCCGTCAACGTGGCACGCTCCATCGACGCCGACGAACTGCTGCTGGTGCCCGACCGCAACCTCGGCCGCTACATTGCCAAGCACATCGACAAGAAGTGCCATTTCTGGGAAGGCTACTGTCCAACCCACGATCGACTCAAGGTAGAGGAGGTCAAGCGCGCCCTGGAGGAAAACCCAGACGCGGTCTTCATGGCGCACCCCGAGTGCACCCCTGAGATCCTTGCGCTGGCCCACCATATCTGCTCGACCAGCGGCATGTATGAATATGCGCGCACCAATCCGGCTAAAAATTTCATCGTCGGCACCGAGATGGGCATTCTCTACCGCCTGCGCAAGGAAAATCCCGACAAGGAATTCATCCTGCCCAGCGTCAGTCTCATCTGCCCCAACATGAAACTGACTTCACTGGAAGACATCCTGCACAGTCTGCAGAATATGAGTCCCGAAATTACCGTCGAGCCCGATATCCGAGCACGGGCCAAGCAGGCTCTCGACCGCATGCTCGCTGTGCCGCGCGACTGAAACACAACCCAACGCGACAACTTTCCAGGGGCGTGCCACGGCACGCCCTTACTTGTTTGGACATGGATTCAGCCAACGAAACTGCGCATATCTCTCACGCCACCAGTCGCTCTCTGCTGCAACAGGTGCGCGAAGGCGCGCGGCGTATAGAAATCCAGGGGCTGACCGGCTCCTGCGATGCCTTTCTGCTGGCCGCACTTCTGCGCGAAACCACCGAACCCCTCTACATCCTCACGCCAGACGAGAGCAGCGCCGAGCGCCTGGCCGGCGATCTTGCCTTTTACTGGGAACAGCCCGAGCAGATCTGTCTCTTTCCGCAGTGGGAAGTCACCCCTTTTGAACCCCTCTCCCCCCATCCCGAAGTGGAAGCACGCCGCATCGCCACCCTGGCCGCCATGCTCGACGGCAGCGCCCGGGCGGTGATTCTGCCGGTCCGCGCCGCCATGCAGCGCGTGATCCCACGTACTATCCTCCAAGATCTGAGCCTGAGTCTGAAGGTTGAGGATGAATACGAGCGCTCCCCCCTTCTGCACCGCCTGCACGAGCTGGGCTACCAATCGGTGCCGCTGGTGGAAGATCGCGGCACTTTCGCTGTACGGGGCGATATCATCGACGTCTTCCCGCCGACCCATGACATGCCCTTGCGGCTGGAATTTTTCGGCGATTTCATCGAGCGCATCCGCCCCTTCGATCCCGCCGACCAGCGCTCGCGCGAGGAAGAGATCAAAGAATTCACCCTGCTGCCGGCACGGGAGATGGTTCTGGCTGGCTCGCACTGGGACCGGTTCACGCGCCGCTTCAAGGAGCGCTGCGATGCCCTCGACCTGCCGCGTCCCCAACGGGAACAACGCCTCGAGGCGCTGCGCGAAGGGCTTCTGGCCCCGGGGAGCCACTTTCTGCTGCCCCTCAACTACGAAGGGCTCGACACTTTTTTCGATTACGCCGGCACCGGGCGCTGGACGATCGTTGAACCGGCCCGCCTTGAACAGGAGTCCGACAGCTTCGCCGCCGAAACACTCAACGGTGAACAGCGGGCGATCGACAAGGGAGAGCCTTACGGCAGCTGCCGGGAACTCTACCTGTCCAGCAGTGAACTGGAAGCGCATCTTTCCCGGGCACCGTCTCGCCTCGACCTGGTGGCGCTGCAGGTCTATCGACTCGAGGACGAGCGCCCCAGCCTTCATTTCGACGTCCAGGGCAATGGCGATCTGCGCGCCGCCCTCAAAGCCGAAGGAGGCACCCTGCCGCCGCTGGTGGAGAGGCTGCGCCAGTGGCGCGATGAAGGCTGGCGCGTCCTGCTGGTCTGTCACCAGCGCGGCCAGGCCGAACGACTGCAGGATCTTCTCGAACCGCACGGCGCATCACCACCTTTTGATCCGGATGCGCGTTTCGGCGAGGCACGCAAGGGGCAGGCGCTGCTGGTGCTTGGAGACCTTTCCGCCGGCTTCCGCCTGCCGGATGAGCGCCTGGCCGTCATTACCGAGGAGGATATCTTCGGAGCCCGGACGCGCCGCCGAGGCCGGGCCGGGGCCAAGGCGCGGGCCATGCTCTCCTCGCTGGCCGAAATCAAGGAAGGCGACTTCATCGTGCACACCGACCACGGCGTCGGCATCTATCGCGGCCTGCGCCATCTTGCCCTGGGAGATGTCGAGGGCGATTTCATGCACCTTGAATATGCCGGCGGCGACAAGCTTTACCTGCCGGTGGATCGCATCGAAAAGGTGCAAAAGTATGTCGCCAGTGAAGGGCACGCGCCGCGTCTCGACAAAATGGGCGGCCAGGGGTGGGAGAAAGCCAAGTTGCGGGCGCGCGCCGCCGCCGAGGAACTGGCGCGGGAGCTGCTCAAGATCTACGCTCAGCGCGAGATGGCCAGCGCTTTCTCCTTCTCGCCGCCGGATCGCATGTATCGCGAATTCGAGGCGGCCTTCCCCTACGAGGAGACCCCCGACCAGGCCCAGGCCATCGAAGAAGTGCTGGCCGACATGCAGAATGAGCGCCCCATGGATCGCATCGTGTGCGGCGATGTCGGCTATGGCAAAACCGAGGTCGCCATCCGCGCTGCCTTCAAAGCGGTGGAGGACGGCAAGCAGGCAGCGGTGCTGGTTCCCACAACGGTGCTGGCGCGCCAGCACTGGCAGACCTTTCGCGAACGTTTCTCCGATGCAGCCGTCACTGTTGAAATGGTCTCGCGCCTGCGCACCTCAGCCGACATCAAAAAAACCCTCGAGCGCACCGCCGAAGGGAAGGTCGATATCCTGATCGGCACCCACCGCCTGCTGCAGCGCGATGTGCGCTTCAAGGATCTGGGTCTGCTCATTGTCGATGAGGAGCAGCGCTTCGGCGTCAGTCACAAGGAAAAACTCAAGAAGATGCGCGCCGCGGTCGACGTGCTGACCCTCACCGCCACCCCCATTCCGCGCACGCTGCACATGAGCCTCGCCGGTCTGCGCGACCTGTCGGTTATCGATACCGCGCCGGTGGACCGGCTGGCGGTGCGTACCTATGTCACCAAGTTCGACGATGACGTGATCGCCGAGGCGATCCGGCGCGAGCTGAGGCGTGGCGGCCAGGTCTTCTTCGTCCACAACCGGGTGCAGTCCATCAACGCCATGGCCGAATTCGTGCAGACCCTGGTCCCCGAAGCGCGGGTGGCGGTCGGACACGGGCAGATGGGGGAAAAACAGCTCGAACAGGTGATGCTCGACTTCATCGAAGGGCGCGCCAATGTGCTGGTGTGCAGCACCATCATCGAAAACGGCATCGACATCGCGCGGGCCAACACCATCATCATCAACCGTGCGGACTGCTTCGGGCTGGCGCAACTCTACCAGCTGCGCGGCCGGGTCGGACGTTCCAAGGTGCGCGCCTACGCCTACCTGCTCATCCCCGGCGAAGCCACCCTCACCCGCGAAGCCCGCGAGCGGCTGAAGGTCCTGCAGGACCTCTCCGACCTGGGGTCAGGCTTCCGTATCGCCAGCCACGACCTGGAGCTGCGTGGTGCAGGCGATCTGCTTGGCGGCAACCAATCCGGCCAGATCGCCGCCATCGGCTTCGAGATGTACAGCGACCTGCTGGAGGAAACCATCGCCGAACTCAAGGGGCTCGAGCGCGAACAGAAGATCGATCCGGAGATCAAACTGGGGCTGTCAGCTTTCCTGCCCGAAAATTACATGCCCGATCCCAACCAGCGTCTGGTATTCTATAAAAAACTGGCGGCCGCCGATGACGAACAGACCCTGTATGAGGTGGTCGATGAACTGCGCGACCGCTACGGGGAGCTGCCGGAGCCGGCCCAGGTGCTGCACGAGCAGATGAAACTGCGCGTGTTGATGAAACAGCTCAAAATCGAGCTGGCCGAATTTACCGGGCGACGCCTTATTTTTTCTTTTCATGCCGAAACTCCGGTCCCGCCGGAGAAGATCCTGGCAAGGCTCGATGACCCTGAACGCTACAGCTTCACTCCCGATTACCGGCTCAGCATCAACCTCGGCCGCATGTCGCGCGAGGATGTGCTGCAGGCGGCAAAAAAAGAATTGAAAGCATTTCTTTAGCTATGATAGTTTTTTTTCCAAGGCCTATGGACAGGGCAGTTTTTCATCGAAAATCCCGCATGTTTCGTTCGCTGCTTCAGATGTCGGCGCTGGTTGTGCTGATTGTGGCGAGCGGCCTGGCCGGATGCCGCAACCAGCCCGAATCATCCTCTCCGGTGCTGCTGCGAATCGACGACCGGGCTATGACGCTGGACGAATTCAATCATCGTTTCGCCCGCACACTCCCTCTGGATCACACCCTCGCCCAAAATGAAAAAGATGAGCTGCGGCGCTCCTTCCTGCGTCAGGTCATCGACCGGGAGTTGGCCCTGGCCGAAGCGCAACGCCGTGGAATCCGTGTCGAAGAGGCTGAGGTCGAAGCCGCCCTTGCCGAAATTCGCCGGGACTACCCCGACGGCAATTTCGACAGCATGCTTTCGCGCCGAAACCTCTCCCTTGAGGGGATCCGGGAGGATCTGGCGGAACAGCTGAAAATCGACAAGGTCCTCGAGCGGGAAGTGCACCTCAAAATCAAGGTCGAGGAACAGGAAATCGCCGATTATTATGCCACTCACCGCGATGAGTTCGTACGCCCTCTGCGTGTGCGGGCGCGCCAGATTCTGGTGGACAATGAGGAGCAGGGCGAAGAGATTCTCGCGCGCCTTCGCGACGGCGCCTCCTTTATCGAAATGGCGCAGCGCTTCTCCCTCTCCCCCGATGGGGACCAGGGGGGAGATCTCGGATTTTTTCCGCAGGGGGAAATGCCGAGCTCATTCGATGAAGTTGTGTTCGATTTGCCGCCGGGAGAACTGAGCCCGCTGATCAGCAGCGAATACGGCTATCATATTTTCCGCGTCGAGGAAGTGCGCCCCGCCCAGAATCTGACCCTGGAGCAGGCCGAGGAAGAAATTCGTGCACGCCTGCACCGCCAGAAGGAAGCAGCAGCCCGGCGCGCCTGGCTTCTTGAACTGGGGGCCCGCTCGGAGCTGGAGGTCAACTGGCCGCTGCTCTAATTTTCCCAGTCCTGTGCCTGTTGCTTTCTCCTCGAGCCAGGCCGACTTATCACCCGATAATGGATAATTCCGTATGACTTTTTTGACACGCAACATGACGATATACTTTTTTTGGACGACCGCACTTATTTTTCTCACCGCCCTGTGCGGACAGGCCGAGGTCCTCAACAAGGTCGCGGCAGTGGTCAACCAGGACATTATCACCACCTACGAACTCGAACGCGAGGTTGCATCGGTTCTTGCGGGAGAATCCGCCGCCGGACGCCCCTCGCCGGCGGATAACGATGCGTTGCGACAACAGGTTCTGGAGCAGCTGATCGAGCAGAAACTGGTCAACCAGCGGGTTCGCGAGCTGGGGCTGGAAGTCAGTGAAGCCGAGGTGGAAGAGGCGATCGATGATGTCGTCAAACAGAACAACATCAGCCGCGATCAGCTGCGACAGGCTTTGACCGCACAGAACCTGAGCTTTAACGATTACCGGGAAAAACTGCGCCAGCAGATCCTGCGCTTCAAGCTCATCGGTCGCGAAGTTCAGAGTAAGGTCGAAGTTTCAGAGCGCGAGGTTCGCGATTATTTCCGTGAGAATATCGACAGCTTTCGCGGCGATCCCAACGTGAGCCTGTCCTACCTGCAATTTGCCATCCCCCGCGACTCCCTGATCGGCAATACCCAGGTGGAGGAGATCCGCGAACGCGCCCGGGAGGCTCTTGCCCTTCTGCGCCAGGGAGAGGATTTCTACTCGACGATTTTCGTCTACAGCACCGATGACAATGTCGACGGCGGGGATCTGGGCACCTTTACCCAGGAAGAACTGCGCCCCTCCTTCGCGCGCGCCATCGAAGGGCTGGAAGAGGGCGAAGTGACCGATCTGATCGAAACACCGGACGGGCTTTTCATTCTCAGGGTGGAAGAGCGTCATCCCGGGCCGATCCGCCGCTTCGACACGGTGAAGGGCGAAATTCGCGAGCAGCTGTTGTCGCAGGAACGCGAACAACGCTTTCAGGAGTGGTTCCGCACCCTGAAGGAGAGCGCTCACATCGAGATCCGCATCTGACCCTCTTCATGAGGTGCCCGTGGCAAAACCTCTGATCATCACCATGGGAGATCCCACCGGGGTCGGCCCTGAAATCATCGTAAAAGCCCTGCTGGCCGGAAGCTTTGATGGGTTGTCTCATCCGCCGGTGATAGCCGGCGACCCGCGCGTCCTGCAACAGGCCGCTGCAATTTTTAACCGGCAGGCGCAGATCAGAGCCGCCTCCGGGCTTGCGGACCAGGAAATCTGTATCGGCGAGAGAACACTGGCCGTGAAGACCCTGTCTCACTTCGATCCTCTGCCTGTTCCCGGACGGGCGCCCGAAGCTTCCCACGGCCGCGCCATGGCCGAGTATATCGAGTGGGCCTGTGCCCGCTGCCGCGACGGGAGTGCCGTCGGCATGGTGACTGCGCCCATCAGCAAGGCGGCCATCCGCGCGGCTGGTTACGATTTCCCCGGTCACACCGAACTGCTGGCTAAGCGCTGCGGTGTCGAGCGGGTCGTTATGATGCTCGCCGGCGCACGGCTGCGAGTTGCCCTGGTCACCACCCACCTGCCCCTGCGTTCTGTTCCGCAGGCGCTTTCCCAGCAGGAAATTTTCTCGACTCTGCGCATTACCGATTCCGATCTGAAGCGCTATTTCGGGCTCAAAGCGCCGCGCCTCGCCGTAACGGCTCTCAATCCCCACGCTGGCGAGGGATGCCTGTTCGGCGATGAAGAGCAGCGCCTGATCGAACCAGCCATCAGAGAGGCGCAGGCGGCCGGCATCGATGCCCGAGGGCCTTTCAGTGCCGACACCCTCTTTCATTTTGCCGTTCAGGGCCGCTACGACGCGGTGGTATGCATGTATCACGACCAGGCCCTGATCCCCTTGAAACTGCTGCACTTCGATGACGGTGTCAACGTGACCCTGGGGCTTCCCATCGTGCGAACGTCCGTCGATCACGGCACCGCCCATGATATTGCCGGAACCGGCACGGCCAGCGCCGACAGCCTGGTCGCAGCCGTGCAGATGGCCGCTCGCATGGCCGACGAGGGATCATGAGCGAAACGACTTTCGGCACAGACGGCTGGCGTGGCATTATCGCGCGCGACTTTACCGTTGCGCGCCTGGTACAGGTCACATCGGCCATCATCCGTCACCTTCAGGATGAGAATCTGGCCCGTCGGGGACTGGTCGTCGGCTACGACCGCCGTTTTCAATCGCACGCCTTCGCCGCGGAAGTTGCCGATACGGCCGCAGCTTGCGGCCTCAACGTCTGGCTGATGCAGGACTTCGCTCCGAGCCCGGCCGTTTCGTGGATGGTGCGGCACAAAAATGCCGGTGCCGGCATCGTGATCACCGCCTCGCACAACCCTCCCCAGTACAGCGGCCTCAAGCTCAAGGAGTATTTCGGCGGCAGCTCCCGGCCAGCCACCACCGAAAAAATCGAACATCTGCTGCGCCAGGCAGCGTTGCCCCATCGCGGCACCGCCCTAGGGCGCATCGAAACAATTGACGGACGCAGCGCTTATCAGGCAGCCCTGCGGGCATTCGTCAACGAGGGTCATCTTAGAGCAGCGGCCTGCCCCATCGGGCTCGACGTCATGCATGGCGCGACCGGCGATCTGCTCGCTGCTCTCCTGGCCGAGTTCGGTTTTGAAATCCGGCTCCTGCATGGCGAGGACAATCCTGGATTCGAGGGCATCAACCCCAATCCCATCGCTGGACATCTTGGCGAGTTGACTCAGCTCGTCAGATCAGGCGCGGCCAGTCTCGGCCTGGCCACCGATGGAGACGGCGACCGCCTGGCGGCCATCGATGAAAACGGTGAGTTTCTCGGTCCGCAGGAGTTGTTTCCCCTGCTTCTGCATCACCTGCTGGCCCAGCGCGGAGAGCAAGGACGCATCATCAAATCAACCTCAACCACCCGGATGATCGATCGGATCTGTGCCCACTATAATCTCCCGCTGACGGAGGTGGCTGTCGGTTTCAAACACGCATGCCAGGCCATCCTTGATGATCAGGTCCTGATGGCCGGTGAAGAAAGCGGCGCCCCCGGCATTCCCCGTCACCTCCCCGACCGCGACGGGCAGCTTGCCGCGCTGCTGCTGCTCGAATCCCTCGGCTGCACCAAACGTCCGCTGCATGAACTCAAGCACGAACTGCAACGGCAGTTCGGTCCCCTTTATTACCGTCAGCGCAACCTTCCCCTGCCCACAGTCTCGCCACAGGCATTGCCGCGGCATCTGGCATCCCTGCAGCCGTCATCCGTCGCCGGGCTGAAAGTGCAGGGCACCACGCGCATCGACGGCGTCAAATGGCACCTCGAAAACGAGGCGTGGCTGCTGTTGCGGCCCTCGGGAACCGAACCGCTGGTACGTCTTTATGCCGAAGCTCCTGCCGGGGACACCGCCGATGCCCTGCTGGACCATGGCCAGCAGATGCTGGAAGGATCGGGGCTCAGGCCGACATGATTAAATCAATCGTCATTCGCGGCGCCCGCGAACATAACCTGAAAAATATCGATGCGGACATCCCGCGTGAGCAACTGGTCGTGATTACCGGCGTTTCCGGTTCGGGCAAGTCGACGCTGGCGTTCGACACCATTTACGCCGAGGGGCAACGGCGTTATGTGGAAAGCCTGTCCGCCTACGCCCGGCAGTTCCTGGAACAGATGCAAAAACCCGATGTGGAGAGCATCGAGGGGCTTTCGCCCGCCATTGCTATCGACCAGAAATCAGGCTCGGCGAACCCACGCTCCACCGTCGGCACAGTCACCGAAATCCACGATTACCTGCGGCTGCTGTATGCGCGTGCCGGGACGGTTCACTGTCCTCAATGCGGCGGCGAAATCTCCGCGCGCACTATCGAGCAGATGGTTGATCGCATCCTGGATCTGCCTGAAAAAACCCGCCTGATGCTTCTGGCCCCTGTTGTGCGGAACCAGAAGGGGGATTTTCACAAAGAACTGGCGCAGCTTCGTGCGACAGGCTTCGTTCGCATCCGCATCGATGGCGAACTCTACGAACTTGCCCAGCCGCCGGCTTTGAAGAAGGGCGAAAAACACACGCTTGAGGTCGTCGTTGACCGGTTGGTGATCAAGGAAGGCATTGCCGGACGCCTGGCCGACTCCCTCGAAACCGCCCTGCGGTTGGCGGACGGAGTGGTGCGGGTGGAGCCCGTAGCAGCTCCCGGCGCCGACCAGGGGGAGACCGCCGAAGCCCTGGTCTTTTCCGAGCGCCACATCTGCGTAGCCTGCGGCATCGCCATGCCGGAGATCACGCCGCGTTCATTCTCCTTTAACAATCCGCAGGGCGCCTGCCCCGACTGCGGGGGATTGGGAACCCGCAAATATTTTGATCCCGAGCTTGTGGTGCCCAATCCTGACCTCTCCCTGCGTGAGGGCGCCATCGTCCCTTGGGAAAACCGTAGCGCCGTCTACTATCAACAGCTGCTCGAAGCGCTTTCGGAGCATTTCGCCTTTTCTGCCGGCACCCCCTTTTCGGAGCTTCCCGAGAATCTGCGCCAGGTGCTGCTGCACGGCTCCGGGGGTGAGAAGGTGCAATTTTTTTTCGAGCAGGGAGGGCGCAAACATCTTTACGCGAAGCCGTTCGAGGGGGTGATTCCGCACCTTCAGCGCCGCTATCGTGAAACCGACTCCGACAGCGTGCGCGAGAATCTCGAAAACTTCATGAGCGTCATGCCGTGCCCCACCTGCAAGGGAGCACGCCTGCGCCCCGATGCCCTGTGCGTCACCATCGGTTCAAAGACCATTCACCAGGTCTGCACCCTACCCCTTGCGGAAGCCGATCTTTTCTTCAGCGAGCTTCAGCTCTCGGCGCGCAAGGCTGAAATCGCCCGCCGCATCCTGGCTGAAATCAGGGCCCGCCTCGGTTTTCTCATCCGGGTCGGCCTTGATTACCTGACTCTTGAGCGCCGCGCAGACACCCTGTCCGGTGGAGAGGGGCAGCGCATCCGGCTGGCAACCCAGATCGGCTCCTCGCTCACGGGTGTTCTCTACATTCTCGATGAACCTTCCATCGGCCTGCACCAGCGTGACAATCAGCGGCTGCTCGAAACTCTGCGCCGCCTGCGGGATCTGGGCAATACGGTCCTGGTGGTGGAGCATGACGAAGAGACCATTCACGCTGCAGATTATGTCCTCGACATGGGACCGGGGGCGGGTGTCCGCGGTGGAGAGATTGTGGCCCAAGGAACGCCGCAGCAGATCATGGAACATCCCGATTCCCTGACCGGGCAATATCTCACCGGGCGGATTTCCATCGACCTGCCGCCGCGCCGCCGCGCCGCAGAGAGGTTCCTGACTCTTCGGGGAGCGCGGGAAAACAACCTGCGCAGCATCGATGTCAGCATTCCGCTGGGCTCCCTGACCTGTGTCACCGGCGTGTCCGGCTCCGGCAAGTCGACCCTGGTGATCGATACCCTCTTTCAGGCCCTGGTCCAGCGCCTGCGGCGCGGCAGGCAGAAGGCCGGCAAGGTTGATGAAATCCTCGGCTTGGAGCATCTTGATAAGGTCATCGATATCGACCAATCCGCCATCGGGCGCACGCCACGCAGCAATCCCGCCACCTACACCGGGGTTTTCGGCGATATCCGCGAGCTTTTCAGCCAGCTTCCCGAAGCCAAAGTGCGCGGCTACAAAGCGGGGCGCTTTTCCTTCAACGTCAAGGGGGGGCGCTGCGAGGCGTGCCAGGGCGATGGCACCATCAAGATCGAGATGCACTTCCTGCCCGATGTCTATGTGACCTGCGAGGTATGCAAGGGAGCGCGCTACAACCGTGAAACTCTTGAGGTCAGATACAAAGGGAAAAATATCGCCGAAATCCTCGATATGACCGTCAACCAGGCGTGCGCTTTCCTGGAGAATGTGCCGCGCATCCGTAACAAGCTTGAAACCCTGCGTGAGGTCGGCATCGGTTATGTGAAACTCGGGCAGAGCGCCACCACCCTCTCCGGCGGCGAAGCCCAGCGCATCAAGCTGGCACGGGAATTGTCGCGACGCGCCACAGGACGCACCATTTATATCCTCGATGAGCCGACCACCGGCCTGCATTTCGCGGATATCCACAAACTTCTCGAGGTCCTTCAGCGCCTGGTGGAAGAAGGCAACACGGTGGTGGTGATCGAACACAACCTTGACGTCATCAAAACCGCCGACTATGTCATCGACCTGGGACCCGAGGGAGGCCAGCACGGCGGAACCGTTGTCGCCTGCGGCACGCCCGAGGAGATCGCACGCGTGGAGGCGTCACACACCGGCCGTTATCTTCGCCCCTACCTTGACCAATAAAAAGCCTTCGCCTCGCCATGGTGTGTCACCCAGGCCTCACCGCCTGACCGAAATGTGGTCTTTTCACACACCAGGCGACAAAAAAGTGACCATTTTTCAACACATTTCGCGATCACTCAAATCCAGACTCCGTTCACCACAAAATTCATTTTTCACGGTCAGCCGCTGAAAATCTCTTTGCTTTTCAGAAAAACGCTGTAGGCTTTAAGCTTGCCTGAACCTCATTTCTGTCAACGCGGCACCGTTTTTGCTTTAAACTTGACAGCTCTTTGTGAATGTTCGCTCCACACGACATTTAACCTGCCACCAAAGAGGTCTGAATTTATGCTCAAGAAATTTCTGGCCCTTGCTCTTCTCCTGTTTTTCACCAGCGCCTGTGCGAACCAGCAAGCCCTTTTCGTTTCCCAACCGGAAGGCGCGGCGGTTTTCGTAGACGGAAAGTCCATCGGAAACACACCCTGCCGCTACGAATATAATCTGAGTGCGGGGCAGAAGCTGATGGTTACGGTGGAAAAGCCCGGCTATGAACCGATCTCCTACGCGGTGCGCGCCGACGAGGTGGATTCTGGAGAACGCAACAAGTGGCTGGCCGCCGGCGTCATCTGGAGTCCCCTGTGGC
>NPID01002434.1_pt1 | contig 39477 bp, 36 predicted proteins | sample 8637491 | NCBI WGS metagenome assembly NPID01 (sample SAMN07420843, study PRJNA396082) | bioreactor metagenome | isolation source: sample BA6 brine-fed electro-methanogenic bioreactor BA | place: Japan: Kochi | collected 2016-06-14 | reverse complement strand
TGATCCGTTTCGTCCTGCTTTAATCTGTTCTGTGTGGTTGTGGCAGTATGGACATGTCATCCTTTGAGTTTATCAAACTATTTGATCTTAGACACTCCCTTCTGCCCGAAACAGGGGCGCCCAGGAGCAAGGTATGACCGACCGTAAATATCCTTTATTATCGTTATATAACCCTTAAACACCAAAAATATCAGTGAACACGCTTATGTACCTGTTGTCAGCCCTTGACTCAAGGCTTAGAACCATGTTAGGCTGGAAGAAGCAGCCCTTGTGAGGAGTGTGCGAACATGGTAGATAACCGGCCCGGCATCGATCCCAATGCGATCTACTCGCGGCAGGAAGCAGCCCGGCTCCTGGGGGTCAGCCTGAGCACGCTCAAGAAGCTGATCAACAGTGGGCATTTGAAAGTGAGCAGGCCGCCAGGATTACGCCGTATCTTCATCAAAGGCGAGAACATCCTGGTCATGCTCGACGCGACAGAAGTGGAGCAGGTTTGATGAACCGGCCAACGTGTTTGCAGGTTCAGCACAATTGGAGCGCAGCGCCATCGCAGAGTCACCGTTCTTCCGCGCGCTTTTCCGGGGAGTGGTGCCGGGTCAGCAGACCCTACCGCGCGACAAGCATCGATGTGCCACAGGCTCACACCAAACGTGATCTGGCGGCCAATTATACCTTAACTCACGCTCCGGCGACCTTCGACAGGTGCGGCTTCCCGCTGACCTGCTGACCGCCGCCAGCCTTAAGCCCGACAGGGGCGTGAGTTTGAAATCCTGACTCGCGCCCTTTTTTGATCGGGAGCAACCGGCAGCTTGGAAGGAGTAACACACCGTGACGGCAGGACTCTTGCCCGGAACAGACCGGGCGAACCACAACCGGCGACTGTGCCGCCAATCCAGTTTGGCGCCCAGTCCGAAAGACGGCAGCCCCCTCCCCCGCCTGTGACGACCAGCGGTTCGGTCCGTCGGCTCGGGGGAGTGTGGCTGGAAGCGCGTGCGGCGGGAAAACCCCGCTTCACCCAGGCCACAGGCCACCCGAACCGAACATGGACCAAACCGATTACCGAACGCAGCAAAACCGGGACACACATTTACAGGAATTATCAGCGAACACGGGGACAGGCAATTCAGAGACAGAGAGCAAGTCAGGCATTATCCAGACCAAGCCCGCATTCCAGCGGCCCGGAAAGTCATGGATGCGGCAGTACCGTATGACAAGTCACAGTGAGTGTTGGCAGCTTTCCGGGCCGATCCTTTGGTACCGTTTCAGGGAGGCAGATGACCATGACCACCCAGCCCTATGACCTGCAGCGCGCCGCCCCGTATGAAGTCTGGGGGCGCGACCAGATCGACCAGCCCACGCTGGAGCAGATGGATCGCGCCGCCCGGCTGCCGATCGCGCTGCGCGGGGCGCTGATGCCCGACGCCCACGTGGGCTACGGCCTGCCCATCGGCGGCGTGCTGGCCACGGTCAACGCCGTGATCCCGTACGCGGTCGGGGTGGACATCGCCTGCCGGGTGCGCATGACGATCTTTAACGCCTCCCCGCGCGTCATCGACGAGCAGCAGGAGAAGCTGCGCCAGGCCATCGAGGGCAACACCCGCTTTGGCGAGGGCGGCACGTGGGAGCCGCGCCAGGAACATGAGGTCATGGACGACCCTGCCTGGCGGGATCTACCCTTCGCCCGCCAGCGCAAGGACCACGCCTGGAGCCAGCTGGGGACGAGCGGCGGCGGCAATCACTTCGTGGAATTTGGCGCGCTAACCGTCTGGCAGCCGGTGGGGCGCATCCCGGCGGGCAATTACCTGGCGCTGCTCTCCCACAGCGGCAGCCGGCGCTTCGGCTTCGAGGCGGCCAACCATTACACCCAGATCGCGCGCGAGCTGCACGCGGCCCGGCTCCCGAAGGAGTTCCTGCACCTGGCCTGGCTGGAGCTGGGCCAGGAAGGCGACGACTACTGGCAGGTGATGGAGCTGGCCGGGCGCTATGCCAGCGCCAACCACGCCGTAATCCACCGCCGGATCGTCTCCGCGCTGCGCTACGACGTGCTGGGCAGCGTGGAGAACCACCACAATTTCGCCTGGCGGGAGCCGGTCGACGGCATCGAGGCGGTGGTGCACCGCAAGGGGGCAACCCCCGCCGGGCGCGATATACTGGGGGTGATCCCGGGCAGCATGAGCGCGCCGGGTTACATCGTGAAGGGCAAGGGCAGCGCCGCCGGGCTGAACTCCGCGGCACATGGCGCGGGCCGCCAGATGAGCCGGAGCGAGGCCTTCCGCCGCTTTAACTGGGAGGCCGTGGATCGCCAGCTTCAGCGCGACAGGATCGACCTGCTCTCTGCCGGGCTGGATGAAGTGCCGGGCGCGTACAAGGATATTCACCAGGTGATGGCGGCCCAGGCCGACCTGGTAGAGCCGCTGGCGGAGTTCCAGCCGCGCATCGTGAAGATGGCCCCGCCACGCGGGAAAGGCCGTTCAGATAAAGGCCGGGGTTCGAAAGGGAAAGGCAAGAAACGCAGGCGTTAGTACCGGTGCAACTGGCATTCAGACGCGGTGGGTTGAAATTGTTCCGGGGCGCGAATTCATCCGATTTTCAGAACTTCTTGCGCATTCTTTAACAATCCAGCAGTATCATGGGAACGGATCGGATGTCCGGTTTGAGAGGTCAGGAGGAACCCTCCCTTGTACGGGCGAGTATTGCTGTTGAACGGAAGCACGTGGGAGCCACTGAGCGTGATCAGCGTCCCACGCGCGATTAACCTGATCATCGCTGACAAAGCCGTGGTGGTGGAGGAAACAGGGCGTTTCCTGCGCACCGTGCGGACCGAATTCCCCATTCCGTCGGTCATCGCGCTGAATCGCTACATCAACGTGCCGCGCCGCCACGCTTCCTGGAGCCGCAAGGGCGTGCTGGCCCGCGATAACTACACCTGCATTTACTGCGGGGTGCGGCCCGGAGACACCGTGCGCGGATATATCCTCAACCGCCAGGATTTCACCGTCGATCACATCCTGCCGAAATCCCGCGGGGGGAAGGATACCTGGCCGAACACCGCCTGCGCGTGCTCCTTCTGCAACCACCGCAAGGGCGGGCGCACCGAAAGCGAAGCCGGGATGCGGCTGCGCTGGGAGCCGAGGACGCCGCGCACCAGCTACATCGTGATCACCATGGGCCGGGGGCCGGAAACGTGGAAGAAGTACATCGAGATCACGCCGCAACAGGCCTACGAATAAAGGGCAGGGTCAGCACGTAAGGCGAACCCTGCCCTTTTTCATTGGCGCTTCCGCAGATTTCATGGAGCCGGCGAAAACCTGCACCTTCGAGCTTCCACGCATGGCATTAACTGCCAATGCTGTCAACCACCGGTCGCCATCTGCAATCTGCCTGGCAGCGGCGCACCCGTAATCCATGCGCGCACCATCGCGCTGAACAGCTCAGGATCCTCAACGTTCCACCCGTGGCCAAGCCCCGGCGCGAAACAACCCTGCGCATTGGGCATAAGGTTCGAGAGCGCGTCAACAGCCCGGGTGATGATCTCCGACTCGCTGCCGCCTGCCGCGATCAGCGTGGGCGTGTTCACCTCACGCAGGGAGGCTGGCACCCGAAAATGCGCCGCTTCTTCCCAGATCCGGCGGTAAGCCTGCCCGGACATCGCCAGCAGGTTCTCGGTGAAAGCCGCCTGCATCTCAGGCGCAAGGCCCAGCGCTCTGGCCTGCATCTTCACAAACCAGCGCCGCTTCAGCAGGGTGGACATCAGCCCAACCTGCAGGGGCAGCAGCGCCCGGTTAGGCATCGGCGCGGCCGTCACCCCGCTCATGACGACCCGATCGAGCACATCGGCATGGCGTTCCAGCAGCGCCAGCGCGATATACCCCCCAAGCGACAACCCGACGACATGCGCCCGCCCACCCGTGGCGCGCGCCGAGATAAGCGCCGCAATCTGGCTGGCAGTATCCGCCAGTGAAACCCAGGCCGCCTGGTTGCTCCTGCCATGCCCTGGCAAATCCACCGCCAGGCACTGGAAATCGGGGAGGGCCGCCGTCTGCCTCTCCCACATCCAGCCGCTTGCGCCGACCCCGTGTAAAAAAACAATGGCCGGCCCACCCGGCGTCCCGCTTGCCTGAATATAGAGTGACATAGCGCTTCTCCCTGTGGGGCTTCACTCTGGCGATACTGCCAATGTGACTGCCCACCCTAGTGATGGTGAATCCGGCGCGCGTCGTGATCCAGCTTGCCGGAGAGGTACGCCGCCAGCGCCGCGTCAATGCTGGACTCACGCGTCAGGTAGACTTCCAGCCCCATGCTCTCCGCGTGGGCAATGGCCGGGCTGCCAATCCCGCGCACGACCATCACGTCGCAGTCCTCCATCGCCGTGAATTTGCTGGTGTGATCCTTGTGATGATGCCCGTGATCATGCGCATGGTCATGCCCGCCGCTGTGCCCTTCCTTGGCGCGCAGCTCGCGGTTCACTTCCTGGCCGTCCTCCACCGTGACCACCACGACATGTGGCGCGCGGCCAAAATGGGCGCTGATCGTCTGGTTATCATCGGCGACAAATGCGATCTTCATCCGTTACACTCCTGTGGTACGATGACACACTTTAATGGTACAGAGTTATGCTTTCCAGTGTACCCGGTTAGATGCCGCCGAAAGTCACACAGTTTCATGACGAATTAAATCTTCGAACGTCTCTCGCGCCCGGATCACGCGCCACTGATCGCCCTCCACCAGGACTTCCGCCGGGCGGGGCCGCCCGTTGTAGTTGGAGGCCATGGTCATGCCGTAGGCCCCGGCCACGCCCACCGCCACCAGGTCGCCCGCCGCCAGCGGAGGCAGCGCCGCCGCCGGGTGCAGCACATCCGCGCTCTCGCAGATCGGCCCGACCACCTGCACGGCTTCCCCCTGCGCCGTACCGCGCCGCAGCGGCCAGATCGGGTGACGCGCCTCATACAGCGCCGGCCGCAGCAGGTCGGTCATCCCGGCGTTCAGCACCAGCGTGCGCCCTTCCCGCTTGACATACTGCACCTCCGCCAGCAGCACCCCGGCCTCCGCCACGACAAAGCGCCCCGGCTCAAAGGCCACCTGCACGCTCTGACCGGTCAGAATCGGGAGCAGCGTCGCCGCGAATTCCTCCACGGCGGTGGCCTGCCCGCCATCATACGCTACCGGGAACCCGCCGCCCAGGTTGATATGCGGCAGGCTGAATTCATGCGCCAGGGCCAGCGCCAGCCGCGCCGCCGCCGCGCTTTCGTCCGGGCGGCCCAGCTGGGAGCCAATGTGCAGGTGCAGCCCTTCGAGCTTCAGGTGCGGGAACGAGCGCCGGGCTTCCAGCAGGCCGCGCGCCTCCGCCACCGGGATGCCAAACTTGGCTCCCTCATGCCCGGTAGAGATGTGCCGGTGGGTATCCGCCTGAAGCGCGGGGTTAATGCGCAGCGCCACACGCGGCTGGCGCCCCAGCGCCCCGGCCAGCTCGTCCAGCCGGCGCAGCTCGGCGCTGTTCTCCACGTTGAACCAGCCGATCCCCTGCTCCAGCGCGTACCGGATATCGTCGCGGGTCTTACCCACCCCGGCGAACACGATCCGCTCCGGGGCGCAGCCCGCCCGCAGCGCCATGTAGATCTCCCCCGCGCTCACCACGTCGCAGCCGCAGCCCGCCGCCACCAGCGCCCGCACCAGCACGCCGTTATTGTTGGCCTTCAGGCTGTAGTGGAATTCAGGGCGCAGCGGGGCAAAGGCGTTCTGCAGCCGGGCCAGCTGATCCAGCACCCGCCGCAGGCTGTACACATAGACTGGCGTGCCGGTTTGCTCGGCGATATACCGCAGCGGGACATCATCCATCCAGAGTTCATCATCACGGTAAGCATAGGTTTGGGCGTGCATGAGACCTTCCTGTCAGGTGTGGATTCCGGCGGGGATTGTACCCCTCCCCTGCCATCCGGCAAGCAGCCGGTCTGCAACGTTTCGGGAAAGCTTACGTATACGCTTACTGCCGGGTGACAATCCTGCCCGGCTGGCAGGGCGACGCTGATTCTGCATTTGAGCTTGCCGGGGAAACCAGCAAGAGGGGGAAAGCCATATGGCTCCAATCATCCGAATTCGCGACCTGAAGAAACAGTACAACCCGCCCCACGGCCCGCTGGCCGTGCGGGATGTGGACCTTGAGATTGAAGCGGGGGAAATCTACAGCCTGCTCGGCCCCAACGGCGCGGGCAAAACAACCACCATCTCCATGATCAGCGGGCTGCTGACGCCCACCAGCGGGGAGGCGTTCATCGCCGGGCACAGCATCACCGATGCGCCGATCGAAGCCAAGAAGTGTATCGGCGTCGTGCCGCAGGAAATCGCGCTGTATCCGCGCCTGACCGCGCGCCAGAACCTGCACTTTTTCGGCCAGTTGTACGGGCTGGCGGGCGGGGAGCTGAACAGCGCCGTGAGCGAAGTGCTGGAATTCATCGATCTGAAAGAACGCGCCGACGAAAAAGTGGAGACCTACTCCGGCGGGATGAAACGGCGTGTGAACATCGGCGTGGGCCTGCTGCACAAACCCAAAGTCGTGTACATGGACGAGCCAACCGTCGGGATTGACCCGCAGAGCCGCCGCCGCATCCTGGACACCGTGAAGGAGCTGCGGGATCGTTTTGGCATGACGGTGCTTTACACCACCCACTACATGGAAGAAGCGCAGGAACTCAGCGACCGGGTCGGCATCATCGATCACGGGGAGATCATCGCGCAGGGCACCACCGGCGAGCTGATCCAGATGATTGGGGAGGAAGATCAGCTCCTGCTGCGCGTGGGCGATCAGGTCATCCCGGAGGACGTGCTGGCCCGCTGCCGGAATGTTGAGGGCATCACCAGCGTCACGCGGCAGGATGGCGACCTCGTGATCCGGGCGAAACGCGGGCGCAAGGCCCTGCCCGATCTGATCACGCTGACCAACGAAGCCGGGCTGGATGTCTCCTCGGTCACCGTTCAGGAGCCGGACCTCGAAGCCGTGTTCCTGCACCTGACCGGCCGCGCCCTGCGGGAGTGAGCGTCATGCGCAAAATTCTGGCCCTCACCTGGAAACAAGTGTATCTCACGTTCTCAGATCGCAGCCTGATGATGATCATGCTGGCGGCTCCGCTGGCGATCGCCACGATCGTCGGGCTGGCCTTCGGCGGGCTGGGCGGCAGCGGCCTGAACATCGACCCGATCCCGGTCGGGATTATCAATCTGGACGCCGGAACGACCCAGCAGGGTCAGGCCCTGAACTTCGGCGCCACGCTCGTTAGCATCCTGGTTCCCGGCGCAGGGGATGGCGCGGAACAGACCGCAGGCGGCTTTGGCGAATGCCCACTGGCGGAAGCGCAGGCTGCCCCCGCCACAGGCAGCGCGCCGGTGGATATGAGCCTGGAGGACATCGTGCGCGCGGAGGTCGTGACGGATATCACCGCCGGGCGCGCGCGGGTGGAAAGCGGCGAATACGTCGCCCTGATCATCATCCCGGAGGACTTCAGCGGGCGTCTCGCGCCGCGCGTCACGCTCCCCGGAGCGGATCAGCAGGCCGCCCCCGATCCCACGTCCATCGAAGTGTATGCCAGCAGCGGCTCGCCGATCTCGGCCTCGATCATCCGCAGCATCGTGCAGGGCTTCACCAACCAGCTCCGCACCGGGAATATCGCGATCGGCGCGTCCATCAACGCCCTGATCACCACCAACCCGCTGGCCGCCATCCAGCTCAGCACCAACGCGGAAGCCACCGCCGTCTTCAGCTGCGCGTTCAGCGCGGCGCTGAACACCATCACCATCGATCGCGAGCAGCTGGCCACCGCCGACCGGGAAGATGGCTTCGCCTACAGCCTGACCACCGAAATCCTGGTGGGCATCGGCGCGGCGCAGGCGGTGCTGTTCGCCCTGTTCTCCGGGCAGTTCGGGGTGCTGGGCATCCTGGAGGAGCGCAAGCAGGGCACGCTCCAGCGCATGATCACCACGCCTACCTCGCGGCGCGCCATCCTGTCCGGCAACCTGCTGGGGACGTTGGTCACCATCGTGTTCCAGATCACGCTGCTGCTGATCGCCCTGCTGCTGATTGCCAGCCTGATCGAAGGGCGACTGGCCCTGATCTGGGGGACCAACCTGCCGGCGATCGTCCTGCTGACCCTGGCCCTGGCGGTGAGCGTGGCCGGGCTGGGCGTGCTGATTGTGGGCATCGCCCGCACGCAGGAGCAGGTTTCCAGCTTCGGCATGATCTTCAACATGCTGATGGGCATCGTCGGGGGCGCGTTCGGATTCCCGGCGGTGCTGCCCTTCGGCTACATCTCGCCCATTTACTGGGGTGTGGACGGCTTTAACAGGCTCGCGCGCGGCAATGCCGCAATCGGCCTGCACGTTGTCGTCCTGCTGGCAGGCGGCCTGGCGCTGTTTGCCCTGGGCAGCGCCCTGTTCAACCGCCGGTTGGACGTATAAGGAGGCCCACCATGCACAAGACACTGGCGATTGCCCTGACCGATCTGCGCATCTTCGTCTCAGACCGCACCAACGTGATCATGGCGACGGTCCTGCCGATCATCATGACCGTACTGCTGGGCGGCGCGTTCAATCCCAGCGCGCCCACCTGGGTACGCTTCGACATCCTGGATCAGGATGGCAGCCCGCAGGCCGCCGCCCTGATCACGGCGCTGCGGGCGGAAAACAGCGCCCTGCTGCTCTGCCCGGTGGATCACCGGGAGGACGCCAGCTGCATGCTCCCCGAAGAAGGGACGCTGACCCGCGAGGCGATGATCACCCGCGTGACAGAAGGCATCACCGCGGGCATGCTGGTTATCCCGGCGGGCTACGGGGCAGCGGTCGAACGCCTGGAACCCGCCAGCCTGACCTACTACTCCATCGCCAACCTGACCACCGGGGACGCTGTGCTGCAATCCGTGGAGGCCGTGCTGCAGGAGATTAACGGGTCGGTAGTGGCGGCGCGCGTCGCGGCGGGGATGGCCGACCGGCTGGCCGCGCCCGGCGGGGATGCCCCGCTGTTCAGCGAAGCGACCGCGCGGGACGCCTTCGCGCAGACCGCCTATGCCAGCGCGGAGAGCCTGTGGGCGGAAGAAAGCGTGGCGGTGCGCTACGTGCTGACCGCGGGCGGCGAGCAGGATGGGACCGCTACCAGCGGCTTCAGCCAGAGCGTGCCGGGCATGTCCACCATGTTCGTGCTGTTCACGGTGCTGGGCGGCGTGGGCCTGCTGCTGGAGGAGCGCAAACAGTGGACGCTCCAGCGCCTGGCGGTCATGCCGATCAGCCGCGCCCAGATCCTGGGTGGCAAAATCCTGGCGCGCTTCACCACCGGCATCCTGCAGTTCGGCATCCTGTTCGCCGTCGGGCTGGTGGTCGGGCTGGACTTCGGGCGCGACCCGCTGGCCCTGCTGCTGATCATCGTGGCCTATACGCTGTGCGTCACCGCGCTGACCTTCACCCTGGCGACGTTCGTGCGCACGGAGATGCAGGCCGGCGGGCTGGTCACGCTGCTCTCGCTGGTGCTGGCCGCGCTGGGCGGGGCATGGTGGCCGCTGGAGATCGTGCCGGACTTCATGCGGGTCGTGGCTCATATCTCTCCGGTCGCCTGGGCGATGGACGGTTTCTCGGCGCTGCTGTTTTACGGCGGCGGGCTGGCGGATGTGCTGCTCCCGGCCGCCGTCCTGCTGGCCGCGGCAGGCGCGTTCTTCGCCTTCGGGATCAGCCGCTTCAGCGTGGAGTAGGCGTTGGAAAACCGGGCCGGACCGCGTATAATCCGGCCCAGCGCAACGTTATCGATTCAGGGGGGAATCCAGCCGGGTTCCCCCCTGTCCCTATCCTGGAAGGCCCGTCGTGATAAGCGCCCTGGTCAAACACACCCGCCTGCTGTTCCCCCGCCTGCCCCGCATCCGGGTGGGGCGGCTGCTGCGCCTGGGGCTGGCAAGCCTGTTCATCGTCGTCTTTTTCCGGGGCAGCGTGCCGCCCTCCGGCGACATGTATACCGTGGCCGCCTCCCATGCGCGCGACAGCCTGTTCGATTACGTCGGGTGGGAGGTGGAGGCGCTGGGCGACAAGCTGATCCAGGAACTGCTCGGCCCGGCCAGCACCCTGGATGAAAGCGCGCGGTCCGACCTGGTGCGGGCCTACATGGCCGACCTGGAAGCGACCCTGCGGCTTGAGGCGCAGATCGCGGCGATCTACAGCGACCCCGCCATCCCCGACCCCGACGCGGCCAGCGCCGACCTGCGCGCCGCGCGCGACCGGCAGCGCGCCAGCCTGTCTGAGCGCCAGGGGCTGGTCGAACACATCCTGGAAACGCAGGTGGCGGCGGTGCTGGTGGAGGCCGGGCTGGCCGTGCTGGGGCAGGTGCTGCCCCCGGTGGCGATCCACATGACCCCCCTGCCCGATGTGTTGATCATCTCCCCACGCGACGAAATCCGCGTGGCCGCCTCGCTCAGCCTGGAGGACATCCCCGCCGACCGGCGCGGCGCGCTGGAAGACGCGATTGACGCCGACCTGGAGATGCGCTCGCTGGTGGTGGATATCGGCGGCATGGCGCTGTACCCCAGCATGGTGATGGAAAGCGGCGCGCTGCCCTGGGTGCTGGAAACCACCGCCCATGAATGGGCGCACCACTACCTGTTCTTCTTCCCGCTGGGCTTCAATTACTTCGATAACGGCAACCCGGAGACGCGCATCATCAACGAGACGACGGCGACGCTGCTGGGCAAGGAGATCGGCGCCCTGACGCTGCGCCGCTATTACCCCGATCTCGTCCCGCCGGAGGTACCGGCCGCTGTTGACCCAGCGGCCGCTGCCCCACCAGACCCGGCCGCGTTCAGCTTCACCGCGGCGATGCACGAGACGCGCGTCACGGTGGACGCGCTGCTGGCCGCCGGGGACGTGGACGAAGCGGAAGCCTACATGGAAGAGCGCCAGGCGCTGTTCCACGCCAACGGCTACCCGATCCGCAAGCTGAACCAGGCGTATTTCGCGTTCTTCGGCGGCTATCAGGGGGAGGACAACGCCGGGACTGCCGGGGAAGACCCGATCGGCCCGGCGGTGGCGGCGCTGCGCGCGCAGTCCGGCTCCCTGGCGGCGTTCCTGGAGGCGGTGCGCGGCATCACCACCCGCGACGCGCTGCTGGCTGCGGTCGAGACCCCCTGACCGGGAGCAACGGCGCGGCTTATTGTGACGAAAGGGAGCTTACCCCGCGGCGTGTTCAGGGCTACGATTGAGGTTCTGCTAAATGGTTCTGTGTTGTAACAAGAGGTGCCCGAAATGGCTGAGAAGTTCCCTGTTGAATGGCTGGCCAATCCTTTCGCCCTGCGGAGTGAAAAGAGCGATGCGCTGGATGAGCTCCTGCCCCCCGGCATTTCTCGCCGGACGCGCGCATTCCACCGCCAGATCCCCGGCTACCGCATGAGCCCGCTCAAGGGGCTGCCCAACCTGGCGGCGATGCTGGGCGTGGGCGGCATCTGGGTGAAAGATGAATCGGCCCGGCTTTCGCTGAATTCGTTCAAGGTGCTGGGCGGCTCGTTCGCGATCTACCAGTTCATCCGTCAGAAGCTCGGCATCACGCATGACCTGACGTTCAGCGAGCTGATGTCCGATGATATCCGCTCCCAGCTGGGCCAGGTGACGTTCTGCGCGGCCACGGATGGCAACCATGGCAAGGGCGTGGCGTGGTCGGCCAAAGCACTGGGCTTCAAGTGCGTGATCTACGTCCACAAGTTCACGTCCCAGGCGCGCATCAAGGCTATCGAAGCCAACGGCGCGACCGTGATCGTCGTGGACGGCACGTATGATGACGCCGTGCGCCAGGCCACCCAGGACGCGGAGCGCAACGGCTGGCAGGTGATCTCGGATACCTCCTGGCCGGGCTACCAGGACGTGCCGCGCTGGGTGATGCAGGGCTACACGACCTCCCTGAACGAGGCGCAGGAACAGCTTGTTGCGCAGGGCATCTCCGAGCCAACCCATATCTTTGTGCAGGCGGGCGTTGGCGCGCTGGCCGCGTCGGCCATTGGCTTTTACACCCAGCTTTTCGGGACGAACCGCCCGACCACCGTCGTGGTGGAGCCGGACAAGGCCGCCTGCCTGTTCCGTTCCGCCCAGACCCCGGACGGCTCGCCAGTCTCCTTCCCCGGCGACCTGGACACGATCATGGCCGGGCTGGCCTGCGGCGATCCCAGCCCGCTGGCCTGGCGCATCCTGCGCGACAGCACGGACTTCTTCCTCTCCTGCCCGGATTACGTGGCGGCGAAGGGGATGCGCACGTATGCCGTGCCGCTGGCAGGCGACCCGTTCATCGTCTCCGGCGAATCGGGCGCGGTGACGCTCGGCGCGCTGATGTTCGTCCTGGAGCTGAGCGCGCTGGCCGACCTGAAAGACCAGATGGGCCTGAACGCCGACTCGCAGATCCTGCTGATCAATTCTGAGGGCAACACGGACCCGAACCACTTCCGCCGCATCGTGTGGGATGGGCTGGCGCAGGTCCCCGGCGAATACAAGGAATACCACTAACCACGGGCGAGACTGCTCACCCAATCCACAAAAGAAACCGCCGGGGGCAGGCTGCCTCCGGCGGTTGTGTTTTTCAGCCCGGCCACTGTTGCAGCAGCGCGGCCAGCAGCGCGGTCTTTTCCGGCAGGCTGCTGATCAGGACGTTTTCGTGCAGCGCGTGCAGCCCTTCCCCGGTCGGCCCCATGCCGTCCAGCGTGGGCGTCCCCACCGCGGCGGTGAAATTACCGTCAGAGCCGCCGCCGCTGCCATCCTCGTACAGGCTCAGGCCGATCGACTCCCCGATCGCCTTCAACTGCTGGAAAGTCTGGCGCATCTGGTCGTTGCGCTCCAGCGGCGGGCGCTCATCCCCCTGGGTGATGTGAAGCTGCGCGCCGGGCAGGCGCGGGTACAGGCCATCCATCCCCGCGCGGATCCGGGTCGCTTCCTCCCGCTTCAGGAAGCGCACGTCAACATAGGCTTCCGCATGGTCGGGGATCACGTTGCTGGCGTGGCCGCCCTTCACCACCGTCACCGAAACAGACGTGCCGTTCTTCAGGTCATTCAGCTCGTTGATGCGCACGATCTGGTGGGCCAGCTCCACCACGGCGTTGATCCCGGCTTCCGGCGCGCCACCCGCGTGGGAGGCCCGCCCGGTCACGCTGACATGGTAATCGGACACGCCCTTGCGCCAGGTCTTGATCGCGCCCTCCGGCGTGGCCGGCTCCAGGATGACGCACAGCCCGGACTGCCGCGCCACGTCCATGATCAGCTCGCGCGAGTTCGGGCTGCCGATCTCCTCATCTGAAGTGAACAGCGCCCAGATCGGGCGGGCGGGGAAAGCGTCCGCCTCCCGCAGCAGGCGCACGGCGCTGAGCAGCACCGCCAGCCCGGCCTTCATGTCAATCGAGCCAGGGCCGTACAGGCGGCCATCCTCCACCCGCACTGGGCGCTCTGCCAGCGTCCCCAGCGGCCAGACGGTATCCATGTGGCCGACGAACGTGATCGGCTTGCCTGGCGCTTCGGCGTTCCACTTCGCCAGCAGGATATCCCCGACTGCTTCACGCGGGAAACGCTCCACGCTCGCGCCCAGCGCCTGCAGCATGCCGGTCAGCGCGGTGGCAAAAACATCAACCGCCGCCTTTTCCGCGGTGAAGGTTTCGTATTCAATCAGGGTAGTGAGCAGCTCAATGATTTCGTCGGTGCGGGCGCGGCACGCCGCGAGCAGGTCGGCCATCGGTCACAGTCCTTCGGCAGCAAAAGCAGGGTCAGGTACGACCCCGGATTGTAGCGCGGCGCGCCCAATCTGACAGCCCAAACCGGCCTGTGCAACCTGCCCCGCCTAAAACGGGCAGATGTCCGGGATCTGGTAATTGCGGTTGGCCGGGCCGTAGCCATTGAGGAACAGGACAGCCTGCGGGTTGCGCGCCACACCATCCGCCGCCGCCAGGCAGGCCGCGTGCATGTCCCGCGTGGACTGGTAGGCCTGCCAGAATGCGTCGCCCACCTGGGCGTAGGCATTGCCCGGCGTGCCGGTGGGGTTCTCCTGCAGCAGGACGGCCCGCGCATCCCCCGCCGGGCCATCCTGCCCCAGCGAGGCGTAGGCCACCATCAACTTGAACAGCACGTAGGCGCGCAGCATTTCCGGCTCGTTGGGAACCTGCCAGCTCCCCAGGCGGGGGTTCTCCAGCGCTTCCTGGTAATAGCGCAGGGCGTCGGTCGTCTCGCCCGCCGCCAGGGCGCTGTCGGCGTCATGCACCATGTGGATGCGATACAGGGGCGGGTCCAGGCGGGTGATGGCGCGCACGTAGTTCTGCCCGTTCCAGTCCCAGATCGTGGTCAGGCTGCGCGGCGGCCCGGCGCTGGGATCGGTGGAAATGCCCCCGCCCTGGATCATGATCTCCTGCACGTTGTCGCCGTCCAGGTCGGCCAGCGAAAAGCGGCCGTCCGCCGACCCCACCGTGTCCACGTTGAGGGCGATAAAGCCCTCGTTGGGCTGGCTCCAGGAAAGCACCTGGGCGGCCTTCACACATGCCCCACTCTGGCAGCGCTCCTGAAAGTACACCACTTCCGGCCCGCGGTTGGCGTTGATATCCCCGGCATACAGCAGCACCGGCACGCCGAACCCGGGGCCGTAATCGGAGGCGTACAGCAGGCGGTAATCATCCTGCCCGCAGCCGTAGATGAGAAGCTGGCCGGGCGCGGGCGCGATATCGGCGTTGAACGGGTCGAAGATGATCACCAGCGCCTCAAACACGCCGTCCCCGGTCAGGTCATAGGCATCCGTGACCAGCCCGCGGCTCTCGTCCACCACGCCCCAGGCAGCCAGCGCCTCGGCCAGCGCCGGGACGGTCGCGCCCTCCGAGAGGTAGCGGTTGATCGCGGTGGCGTACAGGTTGAAGGTCGCGGGGGCGGGCGGCGGCTGCGGCCTGCCGGGGGGCGGGCAGCTCACCGGGCTGGACTGCGCCAGGAGCGCGTAGTCAAATGTGGGGGGGGTGTCCTCCACAAACGGCGGGGTGGGCGTGGCCGGGGCCGGGGTCGGCAGGGCCATCACCACCCGGCCGCCGGGCGTCACCGTGGGCGGCGTGACCGGGATCGGCGAGACGGCGACAGGCAGCGGGCTGGCGCCATCACAGGCGGCCAGCAGCAGCAAGAGCAGCAACAGCGGGAAAATGGCGGGTCGTGTAGATTTCATGCCCGCAGTATAGCGCAGGGCTGCATCCCCCCGCCAACCGCGAAAGGGCCTATTCGCCCTGCTGATCCTCGTCGGTCAGGAGCACGATCGCGGGGTTGGCCTGCAGGCCCGCCACCACGACCAGGTTATGCGTCCCGGCCCCCAGGCTCACCGCCGGCAGCTCAAGCGCCACGCCGCCCGGATCGGTGAACGGGCGGAGCTGCAGCCGCCGCGTCCCGGCCACAAGGTCAACGCTGTCGTACGCTGGGCCATCAATGCCGGGGAAGTCCAGCGCCACGAACAACTGCACCTGATCATCCAGCCACACGCTCACCGGGCCGAGATCAGGCATGGCATGAAATACGGTCAGGCGCGCCTCGCCCGGCTGCACCGGGCTGGGATCCTCCATCACCGGGTAAATCTGCCCCCCATCCGCCGGGATCAGGCCGACCACCGCCAGCGTCAGGCGGCTGCCGGTCGCCACCGGCACATCCGGCGCGATAATGATCGCGTTTTCGTAGGGCGTGCCGGCAGATGCAGCGGCGACCTCATATTCCCCGGCGGGGATGGTCACCCAGCCGGTGCTGTCGCCAAAGACAAGCGCTTCCTCATCAAACGGCTCGCCATCCAGGAAGATGGTCAGCCCGCCCGCGCCTGAGGCGAAATTGCCAGCCCGCACGATCGCCTCGCCGCTGCCCAGCCCTACCAGCTCGCCATCCACCGTCACTACCTCAGTTTCGGGGATAGTCGTCGCCAGGACCGTTACAGGGCTGGCCCGCAGCCCGGCCAGCACCAGCAGATGGCTGGCCCCTTCGTTCAGGGCATAGCCTTCCTGCAGCATGATCAGGCCGGGCGTGTCCCGCGGCTCAAAGGCCAGCACCCGCCCGCCGCCGATCAGGTCAAGCTGCGTGCTGCCATCCCAGCCCTGCCCGGCTTCGGCCGTGCCCGGATAGGCCAGCCCGCTCACCAGCGGCCCACCCTCCACCTGGGTGATATCCACCAGCCCCAGGTCAGGAATCGCGTGCAGGAATGTGATGCGCGTCTCGCCCTGCGCCATCGGGCTGTAATCCTCCACCAGCGGGAAAAGCTGCGCAGTCCCCCGGATCACCTCTCCGATAATCGCCAGCGTCACGCGCTGCCCGGCCGCCAGCTCAACCGAGGTGTCAATCAAGGCCTCGGCCAGCGGCGCCCCGCTGCGGCTCACGGTCAGGCGGTGGGAGCCGGCGGGCAGCGGCAGCCAGTCTGTCACCGCGCCGAACTTCAGCCCGGGGTCATCGGTCAGCTGCCGATCAATGGTGACATCCACTTCCCCCATGCCGGGCGAAAAATGCCCGAAACGCACGTGCGCTTCGGCTGCCTGAGCCGCCGCGGGCCGGGTCATGGGGGCAGAAAGCGCCCCGCCAGTCACCGCCAGCACCACAATACCAATAAAGAACCTGCGCATCGCCTTAATCCTCCCGGATGCCTGCCATACCCCCAGCCGTTTCACCATACCGGATTTGCCCGTTTTGCGCCATAGGCAATCGGTAATAAGCCAGTTCAGTGGTTTTCAGTACACAATAATGGGAAATGAACAAGAAGGCCCAGCCGGGCGGCACGGGGGACGCGCCCCGCACCGCCGCAGGCTGGCCGCTAGCCACTTTCGGGGGTAGAACCTACTGCTCCATATCCTGGCGGTTCAGCAGCTCGAGGTTCTTGCGCAGGTTACGCGCCCGCCAGTACAGGCTGGCTACCCAGCCGCCGTACATCACGAACAGCACCACCATGCCCAGCACAAGAAAATTGACGTTATCCGGGATACCGGCTTGTTGCAGAAACATTGCTCATCATTCCTTTGGGTAAAAAACCGGGCGTCCTCAGCGGCTGATCACCTTGAAGCGCAGCGCCTGCACGTATTCCGCCAGGTTCTCCAGGCGGACCCGGTGCCAGATCAGGGTCACGGCCAGCACGATATACGTGATGATGTTGAACACCAGCGTCAGGGTCATGGCACTGCTGTTCACCTCGAAACTGCCCTGCGCGTTCTGCGGGCTGGGGCCAACCACCACCGGGTGGATGGTGTCCGGGCGCACGCGGGTGATCACGGTGGTGAAGATCACGGTGGTGAACGCCACGATGCCATACACCGCCGCGAAGCGATAGCGGGTGTCAGGGTTCTCCACCCCGTTGCGCAGCATCATGTAAGCGGCATAGGTCAGCCACATCACCGCGGCCGAGGTCAGGCGCGGATCCCAGGTCCACCACGTGTTCCAGATCGGGCGCGCCCAGATCGAGCCGCTCACCAGGTTGAAGCCGCTGAACACCAGCCCCACCTCAATCGCGGAGAGCGCCAGGGTGTCCCAGCGCTTGTTGCGCCGGACCAGATACAGGACACTGGCGACCGCCCCGATAAAGTAGGCCAGCGCCCCGCCCATAAACGAGCCGAGGTGCGGGTAAAAGATACGCTGCACATGTCCCTGCTGGTCAGTCGGGGCATAAAACAGGGCCATCAGCAGCGCCACCACAAACATCAGGACGGCGAGCGCGGTCAGCCCGGTCAGGGTGCGACCGGGGCGCGTGGGCGTGGGTGCAGTGGTCATGGTCATCAAAGGTCCTTTCGTTCCCACATCATTCTTCCACAACAAAGTCGAACAGAATATAGGCCAAAGCCAGCAGGATAAGATCGGCCACAAACAACATCTGCGGCCAGGCGATCCAGTCTGCCTGTGCCGCGCCCGCCAGGATCGCGGTGCTGGCGCGCACCGCCGTCAGGATGATCGGCAGGCTGACGGGCAGCAGCAGGATCGGCAGCATGGTCTCGCGGGCCTGGGTATGCACGGCGATGCTGGAGAGCAGCGTCCCCACCGCCGCAAACCCAACCGTCCCCAGCAGAACCACCAGAGCCAGCCAGGGCTTAAACAGCGAGATGTTGAACAGGATCGTGGAGAGCAGCATCAGCAGCGCCGCCACGATCAGCATGAAGATCAGGTTGCTCAGCATCTTGCCGAAGAACAGCGCCCCACGGGCCACCGGGGCCAGCAGCAGCGCATCCAGGTTGCCCTGGTCCTTTTCAGAGGCCAGGCTGCGCCCCAGCCCCAGCACCCCGGAAAACACGATTGTCACCCACAGCACCCCCGTGATAGAGGTTTCGCGGGCGTTGCGGTCCAGCTCCAGCGCGATGCTGAAGATCAGCGTCGAGAGCGTGGCAAAGAGCAGCATGGCGTTAAGCAGCTCGCGGCCGCGCAGCTCGATGCGCAGGTCCTTGGCCGTCAGGGCGAGCGCCGCGCGCCAGAACGGCGTCTTCAGCGGGCCGGCCCCCGCCTTCGGGCGGGTCGTTGGATGTACGGAATCGGTCATTGTGCGCTCACCGTGTTGAAGCCGCCCCGGTCACACTGGCATACAGCGCCGGGAAGTCTTCCGGCCGGATCTCCTCCGACCGCCCATAATGCCCCAGTTTGCCCCGGCTGAGGATAGCCACATGCGTGCTGAGATCGCGGGCGCGGGCCAGGTCATGCGAGGTCATGATGATCGTATGCCCGTCCGCCGCCACATCGCGCAGCAGGCCATCCAGCATCGCCCCGGCATCCTGATCCAGGCCGGTGTACGGCTCGTCAAAGAGCAGCACATGCGGATCATGCAGGATCGCGCGGGCGATCGCCAGGCGCTGCTGCATCCCGCGTGAGAACGTGCGCACCTCGTCATCCGCGCGGGGCAGCAGGCCCACCCGTTCCAGGACGGCCTCCACGCGGGCCTGCCGCCCGGCCGGTGGCAGGCTGTACAGCTGGCAGAAGAAGTTCAGGTTCTCGCGGGCGGTCAGCTGGCCGTAAAGCAGCGGCTGATGCGCCACCACGCCCAGCTGGGCGCGCACCGCGTCGGCCTCCGCCGGCAGCGACCACCCGCCGATGCTGACCTCCCCGGCGGTGGGCTTGCTCAGCGCCGCCAGGATGCGCATCAGCGTGGTCTTGCCGGAGCCGTTCGGCCCCAGCAGGGCCACAAATGCGCCCCGCTCCACCGCAAGGTCCAGCCCGCGCAGCACCGGCAGCATGCCGAATGCCTTCACCAGCCCCCTGACCTCGATCATGCGCCCGGTTCCTCGTGGGCATCATCCTCGGCCCGCATCAGCTCCGCCAGCTCCGCCTTAAGCTCGGCGCGGCTGCGCTGGTACACATCATGGTTGATCTCGCCGCGGTCGTGCTGGTTATCCAGGCTGGCGATCTCCTCCAGCAGGTCGTTGATGCGCGCGTCCAGGTCGTGATCCTGGCTCACCCCCTGCCGCAGCAGGAGCATGAACCCGGCGGCCCCGATCAGGACCACCCCGGCCACGATCAGGATGATCACCAGCGGGGGCAGCCCCTGGCTGGCCGGCTGCTGGCTCTCCTGCAGCGCGGAAACCGCGTCGGGCGTGCCGCTGAGCGTGAAGGTCAGCACTTCACCCGGGGCCAGGTTCAGCTGAGCGACATAGGCATCAAACGCGGCGCCGCCCATATCGACGCGTTCCCCGGCGCGGGTGAACATGTCACCGGCCACCTGCACCTGAGACGCTTCGATCAACAGATGGAACGCGCCCGCAAACGGGTAGGTGATCTCCTGCTCGATGATCGCGCCATCCTCATACGGGATGAAGTAACTGAAAAAGATATCCGAGCGCCCTGGCCGCACGGGCTGCGTATCCAGTACAACCGATTCATCCTCACTGGTGAAGAAGCGCGTGCCCTGCATGCCCGGCTCAAAGCTCACCCCGGCGGCACCAGGCGGCAGCGGGATGCGCAGCGCGACCCGCTGATTCTCGGCAAAGACCTCATCGGTGAGGAACAGCCGGTCAGAGCTGTTGGTCAGGCTGAGCACCTGGGCGACTTCCATGCCGAAGTGCGAGAACGTGACGCGCATCACCCCGGCGTTGTAGTTCAGCACCGTGGGGTCAGCGGTCGTCTCGAAGATTTCGAGCGTGGTGTCCAGGGTCAGATCGGTGGGGTCGGTAACTTCATACACCGTGGTGCTGAAGAACACGCCATCATGCTCCACCGAGAGCAGGTACACTCGGCCCTCCATGTGCGGGACATCGGTGAAGATATACGTGCCATCCACCGCCAGCGCGCCGGTCAGGGTGGTTTCGGTGAAGGCCGGGGGGTCGAACATGTGCAGCGTGATCTCCACGCCTTCAGGGATGCTCCCGCCCGCCGTGCCGTTCGTCACCTGCCCGGTGACGGCGATTGTATCCGGCTCCTCAGCGGTTTCGGCGGTGGTGGCCGCGTCATCGCCCGTATCCGGCGCGGGCGCTTCCGCAACCTCGGTCGCGGCGGGCCGGGCCGTGGGTTCCGGCGCGATCTCGGCGGCCGTCTCGCCGCCCGCTTCGCTCGCGGCAAAGCCCGGCGTGCCATCCAGCGCCAGCGTGCGCAGGTAAGCCGCCGCCGCGTCGATCTCCTCGGCAGTCAGCGTCTCGGCAAAGCCGGGCATCCCCGGCATCACGCCCACGCTGATCTTGCGCGCCAGCGCCGCATTGCTGTTCTCCGCCCAGAACTCAGACGTCGTGAGGTCGGGCATGATCTCCGGGGCATCCGGGCCATTGCCCGTGCCGTCGCCGTGGCAGGACGCGCAGTTGACTTCATAGACCGCCGCGCCGAGCGTCAGCGTATCGGGCGCAATCGCCCCGGTGTAGACATACGCCGCCACGTTCCAGCGTTCCTGGGCCGTGTAGCGGCTGAAGGGCGGCATGCCGGAGAGCATGTTGCCATCGGTGATAGCCTGCATGTAATTCATGGGGGACTGGTTATACACCCGCGCCGGGTCGCTGAAATCCGGCGGCGGGTTCTGCAGCCGCCCGTCCTGGACCATCACGCCATCGCCCTGCCCGCCCGGGCCGTGGCACATCACGCAATGTTCCGCATAAAAGACCGCCCCCGCCGCCAGGTCGGGCCGGGTTTCGGGCAGGGTCAGCTGAGGCGCCACGGTTGGCAGGGGGATTTCCTGGAGGATTTCCGGCTCGCTGGAGAGGCCGCAGCCCGCCAGCATGATCACCAGCCCGGCGAACAGAAACAACAGCACTCGGTTTTTGATCATAGTCATTCAGACAGTCCGGCGCCGCGCGGCAACCGCGGCTTCAATCTGCGCATCAAGGTCTGCATCGGTGTGGTCGGGTTTCTGCAGGTCGTAATCCTGCAGCCCACTGGTATCCTGCAGCCCCTGCTTTAACGAGTCAATCGCCTTTAACACAGCCACGCCGCGCGCGACCCACGTCTCGCGCTGCTGCTGGTAGTCCTCGTCCGTCAGCTTCCCGGTTTCATAGTCAAAGTCCAGGTCGCGAATCACGGCGAAAACCGCCTCGCGCTCGGCGACCAGGCGTTCCATCTCACCGTTCAGTTTGCTTTTTTCGGCCGCAACGGCGCGCTCCCGCCCCAGGCCCAGAAACGGCCAGGCGACGAAGATCAGGGACAGCACCACAATCACGAGCCCCAGAATCAGGGTTTGAGCTTCCATGCAATTCACTCCGCAAGCCAATCAAAACAGGGCGTGGCAGCAGCCCGCCACGCCGGACAGCGTCATTGAGCCAGCGCCCGATCGATGATGTTCGCCAGGTCGCGGGCGGATACCCCGGCATAGATGAACTGGAAGATGTTGCCATCCTTGCCCACCACGAACGTCTCCGGCACGCCCTGGATGCGGTATGCATCCGAGATGCGCGTGCCGAGATCAGGGCCGTTCGGATAGGTGATGCCAAACTCATTGATATAGCCCAGGGCATCCTGCGTGTTATCCACGTAATCGACCCCCACCAGGATCACATCGCCGCGATCCTGATAGGCTTCCCAGACCTGCTGGAGGGCCGGGGCTTCCACCCGGCAGGGGCCGCACCAGCTGGCCCAGAAGTTGATCACGATCACCTTGCCCCGGTGCTCGCTCAGCGTGAACTCCCCGCCGCCCATCTCCTCAAACAACTGGAGCGTGAAGTCAGGCGCAGGGCCGCGGTTCGGCTGGGTCTGGTTGGCGTTCACCAGCTGCAGGCCCAGCACGGCCAGCAGCCCCACCACCGCCAGCAGGATCACAAATACCAGCGGGGAGAACCCGCGCCGGGTCTTCTGCTGTTCCTGAAATTCCTGTGCTTCGGTCATTCGAGATTCCTCAACTCACGTTCAAGCCGGTTGCGATAGTCGTCGTCCTCATTAACGGCGCGCTCGTCATCCGGGTCATCGCCCGCCGCCAGTTGTTCGTTGCGGCCCCGCCAGCTCACCAGCACGATGCCCACAATCCCCAGGCCAATCACGACCGAGGCAACCGGCACCGCCCAGGAGAAGAAGTTCAGCAGCGGGTCACGGGGCGTCGCTACCACCCGTTCGCCAAACTGGGTGACAAAGTAGTCGATCACCTCTTCGTCGCTCTTGCCCTCCTCCAGCAGGGTGCGCACCTGTTCCCGCCAGCGCGCGCAGGCTTCCGTGCCGCACACATCCAGCGGGATATTCTCGCACACCGGGCAGTAAAGCTGCCGGCTGAGGGCATTCACTTCATCGGCCGTAACCTCGCGCACCGGGGTCGTCCCCCCCTCCCCGCCCTGAGCCAGCGCCAGTGACGCGCCGGCCAGCAGCACGGCCAGCAGCACCGCTGGCAGCACGATTATCGCGATTAAGCGTTTACGCATAACAATCCCCATTCGTATTTCCTCGCCTCGCTAAGCCGTGGCGGAAGCGCCTGGTTCAAGCGCCGCCGCGCGCCGGGCCGTCCGCTCGCGGTCCGGCTCCGGCCAGGCCGCCACGCCGATGCCCAGCATCAGGATCAGGCCGCCCCACCATACCAGGTTCACCAGCGGGTTCAGGTAGACCTTGAATGTCGCCCCGGCCTGGCTGATCTCCTCCCAGGCCACCAGCAGCACGTAGAAGTCATTCTCCACCGTGCTGTGCGACCCGGCGATGGTCATCGTGTTCATGCCCTGCGTATTCGGGAAATAGTCCTGGCGCGGGCGCAGCGTCGCCACCTGCCGCGAGCCGTTATAGACTTCAACCTGGGCGATCGTCATCACGCGGCCATCATCGGCCACCGCGCGGGAAAGCCGGTCGTACACCATGGTGTAGCCGCCCAGCGTCAGCGATTCGCCTTCGGCCAGCGTGCGCTGTGTTTCCTGCTGGAAAATCGTGCTGCCGATCACACCCAGGCCGATGATCACCACACCCAGATGAATGATGTACCCGCCGTAACGGCGGCGGTTGCGGCCAAAGAGCTTCCAGGCGGCCACCAGCACGGGTTCGCGCTTGGCGCGCGCCTTCACACCGCGATAGATCTCATACAGCGTCACAAACCCGGCGAAGCCCACCAGCGCAAAGGCCAGGATTGCCACAGCGTTGCGCATCCCCAGCACCACCAGCAGCACGACCAGCACCGCCGTGGCAACCGCCGGGACGAGCATCGCCTCTCCCAGCCGCCGGGTGGACGTCCGGCCCCAGGCCGTTAACGGGGCGACCCCCATCAGCACATACAACACGCCAAACAGCGGGCCGGTGACACTGTTAAAGTACGGCGGCCCCAGCGTGATCTTCTCCCCCATGAACAGCTCGGTGAAGATCGGCGCGTAGCTGCCCCAGAACACCGCGATCGTGATCGCCACAAACACCATGTTATTCAGGATGAACAGTGACTCACGGCTGAGCCAGCTCTCCAGGTGGTGTTCGGCGGCCAGCTCGCCGCGCTGCCAGCGATACAGCCACAGGGCGACACTGACCAGCACGCTGCTCACCAGGAACATGAACATCGGCGGGCCGATGGGCGACTGCGCGAAGCTGTGCACGCTGCTCACGATGCCGCTGCGCGTGCTGAAGGTCCCCAGGATCACCAGCAGGAACGTGATGATGATCAGCGCCAGGTTCCACACCTTGAGCATGCCGCGCTTCTCCTGGATCATCACACTGTGCAGGAAGGCCGTACCGGACAGCCAGGGCAGCAGGGCCGCGTTTTCCACGGGATCCCAGCCCCAGTAGCCGCCCCAGCCCAGCACGTCATAGGCCCAGCGCCCGCCCAGGATCAGGCCCAGGCTCAGGAACAGCCAGGCCACCAGCGCCCAGCGCCGGGTCGCCCGGATCCAGTTCGTGCTCAGCTCGCCGGAGGCCAGCGCCGCCATCGCGAAGGCCCAGGGAATCACCATGCCCACGTAGCCCAGGTACAGGGTTGGCGGGTGGATCACCATGCCAGGGTGGCGCAGCAGCGGGTTCAGGCCGCGGCCATCCTGCGGGATGGCGGGGAACATGCCCGCCGGCTGGAAGAGCGCGGTATGCACCTGCCCTGCCGAGTCCTGCCACAGGCGCTGGAAGGGATTCTCGATGATCACATTCAGGATGAGGAAAAAACCGAGCGTCGCCATCATAAAGGTGATGGCATACGGCATCAGGCGCCGCTCGCTGCGCCAGTTCAGCAGCAGCGCGCCCACAGCGAAAGTACTCAGCAGCCAGGACCAGAACAGCAGCGAGCCTGCCTGCCCGCCCCACAGCGCCGTGATCTTGAAGAAGAGATCTGACGAGCGCTCCGTGGTGGCCCAGACATACTCGATCTGGAAGTCACCGGTCACCTGGCTGATGATCAGGACAACCGAGGGGATGGTCAGCATCGGCCAGGTCAGCAGGGCGGCGTTACGCGCGCTGCGCACCCAGCGGCTGCGGCGGGAGAGTGCGCCGTACAGGCTGGCCAGGACTGAGTACCAGGCCAGCACCAGCGCCAGCGCCAGGGTAATGATGCCAAGTTCAACGAGCATGCCAACTCCTTACCATTCTGCTGCGATGAGTCGGGTAATCCGACAGGGCGAACATTGGTTGGAAACAAACAGCAGACGAGTTGCCATGAAGCTTCGCCTGCTGTAGTGAGACAAACGCGTTACGGCCAGTGCAGGAGCAAACGTCAGACCCCGCCATGCCCGCACGTGTCCAGCGAGCTAGTTGGCGCTGGCCGCTTCAACCTGCTCCGGGATCGCTTCTTCATAGCGGGTGGGGCATTTCAGCAGAAGCTCGTCGGCGTAGAACACGCCGTCCTCACCCAGCCGCCCGGTCAGGATCGCCTGCGCCTCATTCTGGAGCAGGTCCGGCATCGGCTCGTTTTCCACCACGATATCCAGCCGCTGGGCTGATGCGTCATTGACGGCCTGGTGCAGCGTCAGGGCGAGGTTGTCGGTCTGCTCCGGGATATGCACCATGGTGAAGCGGATCGTCAGCGTGCTCGTCTCATATTCGATCGTTTCGCCAATCACCGCGCCCGAAATGCGCACGGTCTGCCCGGTCAGTTCCGGGCGGGAGAGCAGCTCATCGACGGTGATGAAATACTGGGCGTTGTTCAGCGTGCCATTCAGGATCAGGAACCCAATGGCGACCAGCATGATCACCCCGCCGATCATGAAGCGAGACCGAGATCCGCCGCCTGCGGCAGCCGGGGTTGAGCTGGTTTTTTCCCAACTGGTTGATGTCTGTGTCACTGGAGTGGACCCCCTGCATGTATCGAGTACGGATGTCTAGGACAAAGATACCCTGAATTGCTGAGAATTCCGTGAGAAGAACATTAAAGCCGGTGTTTCAAATCCCTTATTGGCTGGATTCAAGCCGGGCAGTAAGCATAATCCCCGCCACCAGCCCCAGCGCCCCCAGGCCGATCAGCAGAATCAGCATCGCGGCCCCCTGCGGGCCTTCCGCCGCCAGCGCCACCATCTCCGGCGTGCGCTCCCAGGTGCGGGTATACGCCAGGATGCTGGTCAGTTCTTCCTCGGTCAGCGGGCCATCGTAAGCCTGCGCGAACGGAGGCATGGCCGATCCGGAGACCCCACGCCGCGCCACCGCCAGCACATCGGCATACTCGCCAATGGGCGGGAACTGGGCCTTGCCGCGCCCCTCACCCTGCGGGCCATGACACCCCGCACAGTTGGTCAGGTACAGCGCCGCGCCCGCGCTGGCCTGCGCGTCAAGCCCGTCAGGCACTTCCGGCGCGGGAACCGGCTGGGGGGCGTGTTCTCCCCAGGTCTGAACAAAGGTGCTCAGGTCGGCGATATCCTCAGCGCTCAGCGGCCCGCCATGCTCCAGGCTCCAGCCGGGCATGTAGCTGCCTCTTACCCCCGCCGCAACCACGTTCTCAAACGAAACGTCATAGCGAACAGCGGCGGCAAATGCCGCGTGATCGGCCCGGCTCTCACCCTGCGGCCCGTGGCAGGCCATGCAGTTCTCCGCATAAAGCGCCGCGCCATGCGCCGGGTCGCCATCGCCATGCGCCAGGGCCAGCGCCCCACCCCACAGCACGGCCAGGCCCACTATCGCCAAGAGTAGCACGCGTTTCGCCATGTCAAACCTTCCTTTGTGTATCGAATTTAACAGATTCAGGGAGCCCTGCCTTAGTGACAAATGCAGTATCCTGGTCGATAAATATCCTGACAAGGGTATCCGTCTGTCATGGTGTACCGTAATGACTTTTGTTACCCGTATTGTGCCAGTTTACAGGCAAAATTGCCACGCCCCCACCCCACAAAAACGACTCCCTTCACCCAGAAACGGCAAAGGGAGTCGTAATCAGTCACAGACCGGGGGCACGCGCGTGCCGGGGCGGTTACATCTGCGTCTGCAGGTACGCCAGCAGGTCAGCCAGGTCCTGCGCATCGATGCGGTCGCTGTAGTTCTGCTGCATCGTGCTGATGCCGCCGGTGTGATACACCTTGCCCGGGTCGTTCGGGACGAGATAGGCGTTAGGCACCAGGATGCTTTCCACCAGGTACTGCTCCGGCGAGTAGCCTTCCAGCTCCGCCACCGTCGCCACCCGGTCTTCAGCGCGGGTGAACGACCCTTCCAGCGCCGGCGCGATCAGCCCGCCCGCATGGCAGCTGGAGCAGCCCAGCTCATTGGAGGTATACAGCGCCTCGCCACGCATCGGGTCACCCTGCGGCAAATCTTCCGCCGCCACCGCGCTGCCTACCGGCTGCCCGGAGGCCATGATCTGCAGGTCGCCTTCCTCACGGATGCCGGGGACGATGAAGTCCTGCACGACTTCCGGCGGGTTCGCTTCATCCAGGGCGGCGCTCTCCCAGTTCATCACAAAACGGGTCACGTCCAGCACCTGGTCAGAACGCAGCGGGCCGCCATAGGTCTCACCCCAGGTCGGCATGGATTCCGGCCAGTAGGCGCCGCTGTTCGGCCGCCCGGCCGCGATCGCATTCTGCACGTAGTCAAACAGGCCGCCGGCCCAGTTCACCTGGTCCAGGCGCTCGCCATTGAAGAGCGCCGGGTTTCTCAGGGCGGGCGCGCGCCCGCTGCCCTGCCCGTACGGGCCGTGACAGGTGGCGCAGTTCGATTCATACAGGGTGGCCCCCCGCTCGATCGACCGCGACTCAAACTGCATGGTGAATTCCGTCATACGGGCTTCTTCGTTCAGGGCCACCCAGCCCAGCAGCAGGATAAGCCCGAAGAAAAAGGCAGTTCCCAGAACGATCTTGGTTTCAATCCTCATCTTGGCTGCCTCCCCCTTTAATGGCCGCCGCCATAGTAACCGGACCCGGCGCTGACATAGACTACCTTGCCGGAGTTCGTCCGGAGGGGCACGCCGTCTTCATCGGTCTGCACCACGATGTTGCCGGACGCATCCCGCACAAAATCGCCTTCCGCATCGACTTCTGGCACATCCCACTCGATATAGATTTCGGCCCGCTTCAGGCCTTCCTGCCAGTCCTGGATGTAAAGGATGCCCCAGGAGTTGGGCAGGTCGCGCCCCAGCGTGTCAAACATGTGGTCGAATTCTTCCAGAACGGCCAGCAGTTCTGGCGCATCTTCTGGCACAGCCGAGATTGTGAAGAAGGTCATGTCGCGGCCCTCAGCCTCATACTGGGCCGTCAGGCTGGCCGCCGCCGCGCCGTCCGCCAGGGCATGGGTGTGGTAGCTGCCCGGCACCAGCTGGTCAACCGGGACCGAGCGCAGCGGGCCAACGCCTTCCATCGGCGCCAGCTGCTGGGCGATCTCCTGGTCACCGGAAGTATCCACCCCGTATTCCGGGGAGCCCATCCAGCTCAGGATGACAAACCCGGCCACCGCCACCATCGACAGGGAGAGGCCCAGGCGGCGATGCGCGTAGCGCCGGCTCTTGCCCACGTCTATGTAGGGGTAAGCCAGCAGGAAGCCAAACAGCAGCGTGGGGATCACCAGGCCGAAGAAGACCTTATCCCCCAGCTTCAGCAGCCCCTGCAGCCACAGGAAGTACCACGGTGCGGTGGTGTGCAGCGGGGTCACCTGCGGGTCGGCGTGGCTTTCCAGCGGCGCGTGGTAGAACCACACGGTCAGCACCACCAGGATGAACGTCACCCCGGCGATCCATAAAATCTCGTTCGTGGCCACATCCGGCAGGAAGTACGTGCGGTTATCCAGCGGGACACGCTTGGCCGTGTCCTTGCCGATCTCATCCTGCCCCGGCGGCAGGCTGTGGCCGTGCAGCACGACCTTGTAGTAATGCACGCCGAGGAAGATGATCGTGACGACCGGCAGCGCAAACACATGCAGCAGGTAAAAACGCAGCAGACCGCCCGCGCCGATATCCGGCGCGCCGCGGAGCAGCAGGTTCACGTTCGTGCCGACGATCTCCGGCGGTGCGGCCTCGGCCATGCTGGTGCCGATGGTCACCGCCCAGAACGCCAGCTGGTCCCACGGCAGCAGGTAGCCGGAGAAGCTGAGGATCAGGGTCGTCAGCAGCAGGATCATGCCCGTCACCCAGGTGAACTGGCGCGGGCGTTTGTAACTGCCGGTGAGATAGGTGCGCAGCATATGCAGCATCACCATCAGCACCATACCCTCCGCCCCCAGGCGGTGAATATCGCGCAGCAGCTGCCCGAACGGCACGTTGCTGAGGATATTCAGCATGTTGTCATAGGCCGAGAGCGGCGAGGGGGTGTAAAAGACCATCAGGAACATGCCGGTGATGATCTCCACCACGAAGAAGTAGGTCGTCAGCCAGCCCAGGCGCAGGGTGGGATACAGGCCCGTGACTGACGCATGATAATAACTGGGACGCATGTGCATCCAGAAGGCATCGGCATGGGGAGTCAGGCGGGGGTTGGGGCGGCGGCTGGGCGGCTCGCCGCGCAGCATTTCACGCAGATCCCGCACATTCAGCCCGGCAGTCACCCTGGTCGCTGTTTCGTCAACCAGGTCCGATACTGCTTTGCGCGCCCCTTTTTCTTTGATGTCATCAAGAAAAGAAGGGAAAGGCAAAACGGACATTATTTTTGCTCCTCAGTAAAGAAGAAACTGGTAGTGCGCTTTGGTGCCTTCAGAGGGCGGCGGCCTGGCATGCCGCAGCGCCCCGAACGAGCCGGACGCATCCCGCCCGGCAGCTTACGCCATTACGCATAATCCTGCCCGACAGGCAGCCCATTCACCCGCCGACCCGTGTGGACAATAAATTCACGCACACGCGACAGGTCCTCCAGCTGGACCAGGCCGTTTTCATCACTGGCAACTTCGGTGCCATCGTTCAGCACCACCGTGATCTCGAAGCGATCCAGGCTGCGCGGGGCCGGCCCTTCAATATACAGGCCGTTCGCCTGGAACTTGGACCCGTGGCACGGACATTCAAAACGGCTGTTCGTGCCTACCCACTTAAACAGGCAGCCAAGATGCGTGCACACCTTGTAAATCGCCGCCACGCCCGTTTCGGTATGGCTGAGCCAGAAACGCCCCTGCGGGTTGTCCTGGGGAACGCTGCCCGCGGGGGGAAGCGCCGCGCTGGAGACAAAGAAGTCACCACCAAATTCGCCGGCCCGGAAGCGCGGCAGCAAATACCACAGGAGCATCCCGCCGGTGCCGCCCATCAGCATCACCATGGATGCGCCCCAGATATAGTATAAAAACTCTCGCCGGTTGATCCCGCTGACGTCGACCGGCTGGTCATCCCCCGGTGTGGCACGTGCAACGCGGGCAGCGGGTTGTTCCGCAGACTGAGTCGTCATCGCAGAAAACGCCTCCCCATTAAGATGCGAGTGTAGCTGGTTGAGATAGTTGGTTGTGAATTGTAGCACGGGACCCAATTCAACGCAAATTGGATATGCATAGTCATATAACAGAACGTGCCCATTCACGGTCAGATCTGCAGGCCGGACGCACGCCGGCGTTTCGGGGCGTTCTGGCCCCGGGTGGCTCCCGTGTACCAGCCTGTTCTGAGTATAGTGTGCTTCGGCCAAAAAAGCATCCTGCCTGCGGTGCGTGTCCGAGCGCTGGCGCTGGCGCTGCTCCGCCCACTTGCCGCGTCGTGTTTCACGCGCCATAATAATCGCATGACAACCCGGACACTCACCTATGGCAAAGTCACCTGGACTGACATCAACAGGGCAAGCGAACATGATGTTCGGCAGCTGCGTGCCGAACACCCTGACTTTCACCCGCTGGATCTGGAAGACCTGCTCAGTCGGATCGAGCGCCCCAAGATCGATGAATACGATACCTATATGTTCGTCGTGATGCAGTTCCCGGTCTGGGACCCTAAGAGCCGGGTGAGCCGGGCGACCGAAGTGGACATGTTCATCGGCGAGGGCTTTCTGATAACGGCCCATGATGGCACCCTGAAACCCCTGGCCAACCTGTTCCTGCAGTGCAAGGAAGATGAAACGCTGCGCCAGCGCTACATGGGCAAAGGCTCAAGCCGGCTCTTCTATGCCGTCGTGGACAACCTGGTGGACTACATCCTGCCGATTCTGTACAAGGTCGACGCCAACATCCGCGCGGTGGAGGAAGACCTTTTTACGCAGGACCTGCGCAAGATGATTGAGGATATCACGCTGATCCGGCGTGACATCATCGCCCTGCGGCGCATCATCCGCCCCCAGATCGGGATCGTCGCCAACCTGGAAAAGGTCGACCGCGCGTTTATCCATGAAGAGCTGGACGTGTACTTCGGCGATATCCTGGACCACCTTCAGAAGGCCTCCGACCTGCTGTCCGACCATGCGGAGGTGATTGAAGTGCTGGCCGAATCCGCCGACACGCTGGCCAGCCACCGGATCAATGAGGTGATGCGCATCCTGACGGTGCTGTCCGTGATTATGCTGCCGCTGACCCTGATTTCGGGTATCTACGGTATGAATGTCAACCTGCCCCTGCAGGAGAATCCGCTGGCATTCTCGCTCATCATCGCCGGGATGATCTCCCTCATGCTTGCAATGTTAGCGTTCTTTAGACGTAAGAAGTGGCTATGACCAGACTCCCCACCCCTACCATGATTACCAGCACGCGTGCGCTGCGCAGCCACGCTGACCGCTGGGCCACAGAACCGCTGCTGGCGATTGACACCGAATCAAACAGCCTGTACGCCTACGACGAGCAGGTCTGCCTGATCCAGCTTTCCACCCGCGAGACCGATTTCATCATCGATCCGCTGATGATCGAGAACCTGGAGCCGCTGGGCGAGCTGATCGCCAACCCGGCGATTGAGAAAGTGTTTCACGCGGCCGAGTATGACATCATGTGCCTGAAGCGGGACTTTCAGTTCAGTTTCGATGGCCTGTTCGATACGATGCTGGCGGCGCGCATCTGCGGCGCGAAACAGCTCGGCCTGGCCTCCATGCTGGAAACCCATTTCGACATTCGCGCCAACAAGAAGTACCAGCGCGCCAACTGGGGCGAACGCCCGCTGACGCCGGACATGCTGCAGTACGCCCAGCTGGATACGCACTTCCTGCCCCAGCTGCGCGATTACTGGCGCGAGCGCCTGGCGGAAATGGATCGCTGGGCAGAGGCTCAGGAAGCCTTCGGGGAGCTGAATGGCATCCCGGCGGCGGAACCCCACCACGACCCGGATGCCTTCTGGCGCATCAACGGCGCGAACAAGCTCAAGCCGCGTCAGATGGCCATCCTCCGCGAGTTATACCTGTACCGGAATGATATGGCCCGCCGGCGCGACCTGCCGCCCTTCAAGGTCATGGGCGACCGCACGCTGCTGGAGCTGGCGACGCTGGCCCCCCAGCGCAACCAGGACATCCAGGGCGTCACGGGCATGAGCCACGCCCAGATTCGGCGCTACGGCGAAGGCATCCTCCAGGCGGTGCAGCGCGGCCTGCAGGCGCGCCCACCGCACCGCCCGCCCTCCCCGCCGCGGCCTACCGATGAAGTGATCGCCCGCTTTGAGGCGCTGCGCGACTGGCGCAAGAAGCGCGCCCAGCGGCGCGGTGTGGAATCGGATGTGATTGTCTCGAAGGATGCGCTGTGGGCGCTGGCGCGGCTGGCCCCGCAATCGGAGGACGAGCTGGCCCGGGTGCGCGAGCTTGGCCCGTGGAAGACGCAGGCTTATGGCGAGGAAATCCTTAACGTCATCGCCACGACCAGCGGGCAGAACGGCAGCAGCGGGCGCTGAGCCATGTCAGCGGGCGCTGACCATGCAGCGGGCGCTGAGCCATGTCAGCGCCTGGCCGGTAACCGGCGTCACTCACGTTTTCTGGTGCAAGGAGCGTAGCACATGCGACTCACTTTTCACGGCGCAGCGGGGACTGTCACCGGCTCGCAGCATCTGGTTGAGGTGAACGGCCATCGCATCCTGCTGGACTGCGGCCTCTTTCAGGGCAAGCGCAAGGAAGCCTTTGAACGCAACCGCCAGACCCCGTTTGACGCGGCCAGCGTTGATGCCCTGATCCTGTCGCACGCCCATATCGACCATTCCGGCAACATCCCCAGCCTGGTGCGGCGCGGCTTCAGCGGCAATATCATCGCCACCCCGGCCACGCGCGACCTGTGCGCCATGATGCTGCAGGACAGCGCTCACATCCAGCAGCGGGACGTTGAATATGTCAATAAGAGGCGCAAGCGCCAGGGGAAGAACCTGTTCGAGCCGCTTTATACCCACGATGATGTCATCGCGTCGATGGAGCTGTTTGTGAGCTGCCCGTATAACCGCCCGCTGCCGGTTGTGCCGGGCGTCACGCTGACGTTTGTGGATGCCGGGCATATGCTGGGCAGCGCCAGCGTGATCCTGGATATTGAGGACCGCGACGAAAAGCGGGATATCCGGCTGGTGTTTTCCGGCGATATCGGCCAGCCCGGCCTGCCGATCATCCGCGACCCTGTTCCGATCCGGGATGGCGCGGACGTGCTGATTATGGAAAGCACGTATGGCAACCGCCTGCACGACCCGGCTGCCGACACGCTGAACGCCCTGAAGCTGGTCATCCAGCAGGCCTACGAGCAGCGCGGCGCCGTGATCATCCCGGCGTTTGCCGTGGGCCGCACGCAGCAGATCGTCTACAGCCTGCACCAGTTGTATACCAGCGGGGAAGTGCCGCCCATCCCGGTGTTTGTGGACAGCCCGCTGGCGACCAGCATCACCCAGGTGTACCGCCTGCACCCGGAGATTTATGACCGCGAAACCGCGGCGTTCATGGCCGATGATGACGACCGCAACCCCTTCGGCTTCGACATGCTGCAGTACACCCGCTCGGTGGAAGAATCCAAGCGGCTGAACAGCATGCAGGAGCCGCTCGTGATCATCAGCGCGAGTGGTATGATGGAAGCAGGCCGCGTGCTGCACCACCTGCGCAACCGGATCGAAGACCCGCGCACGACGATCCTGATCGTGGGCTGGATGGCCCCCGACACGCTGGGCCGCCGGATCATGGAGGAGCAGGAGGTTGTGCGCATCTTCGGGGAGGAATTCACCCGGCGCGCGCAGGTCAAAGCCATTCTCGGCTTCAGCGGCCACGGCGACCGCAACGACCTGCTGGCCTGGGCGGGCGCGATGCAGCGCAAGCCGGCGCGCACGTTCCTGGTGCATGGCGAGCCGGACGCGGCCGAAGCGCTTAAGCAGGGCCTGCAGTCCGAGCTCGGGTTCCCGCGGATCGATATCCCCCACCTGGGCCAGCCCTTTAAGGTGTAACGATGAGCGATAACCGCAGTATCTTCTATGACGACTGGCGCGAATGCCTGCGCAGCCACTTCATGCACGTAGTCCGTCACCACGACACTGTGACCGAGCCGACGCTGCACAACGTGCTGCTGCGCGTGGGCTTCAGCGAGGACGAAATCAGGGAGATGGCCGTGCAGGCGCGGATGCGCGACACGGATGCCACGCCGGATGAGCTGCCCGGGCTGGAATAGCCGGCGGACAGCCAAGAGGGGAAACCCATGAACAGCAAGAATCGCCTCGCGGGGAGCGGGAACGGGGGGGACGTTCCGCTGCCCACACCGGTGATCGGTTCCTATGACCAGGGGACGGTACCCACCCGGCGCGACCCTGATTTCTGGCAGGTCGACCGCAACCTGCCCCGCTGGGCGCGGCGCTCCAACCCGATTGTGCGGCGGCACCTGGGCGGCTTCCTGGCCGCGCCGCTGCCCCAGGTGGATACGCTGCTGCGGCTGGTGGCCTGGCAGGCGGCGGTCATCCTGGCCTCGTTCCCGCTGCCCGGCCTGCTGGAGCTGGTGGCGCTGGTGGGGCTGGTCTCGCTGATCGCGCTGCCGGTCACGCTCAGCCTGTACGGGGGGGCGCTGTTTGTCATCGGGCGCGTGGCGGCGGAAGCCGTGCTGCGCGAGCGTGAGAACAGCGCGCTGGACACGCTGCGCACCACCCCGCTCCCGCTGCGCTCCATTCTGCTCAGCAAGATCGCCGCCGGGCTGTGGACCCAGGCCATCAACCTGGACACGATCATCCTGTCCGCGGCGGTGTTCAGCCTCCCGGTGATCACGATCCAGCATGCCACCCTGTTTGACCCCGGCAAGTACCCGGTGGAATCGCGAGTGCTGATCATCGTCGGGCTGGTCGTCTCCGTGCTGCGCCTGGCGCTGGAACCGTTCATGGTCGGGGCGCTGGGCGTGCTGGTTGGCTCCGTCGCCCGGATGCGCTTCGCGGCGGCAACCTGGACCGGGCTGCTGACCGCGGCGTACTTCGCCCTGATCAACCTGCCCCGCCTGGGCAACCTGGACTGGACCACGCGGCTGATAGTCGAATCGGCCCTGCCGCTGATCCTGCCGCTGATCATCAGCGCGGGGGCGCTGCTGGCGGCGCGCTGGCTGCTGGAACGCGAATAAACCCTGTACCCGCCCCGGCGGGTATGCTATAATCGCGGCGCCCGCACAGACGCGTGGAGCGACACAATGCACGACAGCGCCCGGCTTGATGCGGCCTGGATGCGCCGCACTCTGGATGAAGCGCGCCACGCCCTTGACCATGACGATGTCCCCGTGGGGGCGCTGGCCGTTCTGCGGGGGGAAGTGATCGGCATCGGGTGGAACCGCCGCGAAGCCGAGCAGGATCCCACCGCCCACGCCGAGATGATCGCCATCCGGCAGGCTGCCCGGCACATTGGCCGCTGGCGGCTGGACGATGTGACGCTGTACTGCACGCTGGAACCCTGCACCATGTGCGCGGGCGCGATGGTGCTGGCCCGGCTGCCCCGGCTGGTGTACGCCACCGACGACCCAAAAGCGGGCGCGGCGGGCAGCATTATGGACATCCTGCAGCATCCAGCGCTCAACCACCGCGTGGCCGTGACCCGGATGGAAGGGCCGCTGGCGGAGGAAGCCGCCGACCTGCTGCGTGATTTCTTCAGGGGGCTGCGCGCCCAGGGCAAAAACGGGCGCTGAACACAACCGCATAATTCGGAGAGGTGCCAGAGTGGACGATTGGGCCTGTCTCGAAAACAGGTGTGGCCTCCGGTCACCGTGGGTTCGAATCCCACCCTCTCCGCCAGCGCTGCCACACCCCGGTGTGGCAGTTTTCTTTCCCACGTGGCATGGTCGACATGCGTCACATGGACAACCGACGCTGGCACAGTATAATCGCCGCGTGGTGACTCAAGGAGGAAGCTGATGCATGCGATACGACTCCTGTTCGGCGCGCTGATGATCCTGGGCCTGGCGGCCTTTATCGCACCGCAGTCCGCCCCGCCGGAAGCGCCTGCCGCGTGGCAGGCCGGGCCAACGGCCACGCCCTCCCCCGCACCGGCGCCCAGCCCGACCCCCCTCCCGCCAACCCCGGCTCCATCCCGCCCGGGGCTTGTGGTCTGGTGGCCCGCGGAGCTGATGCCCGCCGCCGATTCCGCCGCGGGGAATGCGCTCCTGACGGTGCTGGAAACCTACCGCGCTGAAAACGATCTCTCGCTGCAGCTGCGCGTCAAACGCCTGACGGGGACTGGCAGCATCATGTCCACGCTGCGCACGGCCAACAATGTCGCGGCCGCCGCGCTGCCGGATGTGGCCCTGCTCTCCCGCGCCACCCTGGCCGACGCCGCCGCCAGCGCCCTGATCTACCCGCTGGATGACCTCACCGCCGCCGACCTGACCCGTGAGGTATACCCGCGGGCTATCCCGCTGGGCCAGGTGCAGGACACGTTCTACGGCGTGCCGCTGGCCCTGATCGTGCAGCACGCGGCCTACCGGGAAAGCGCCTTCGAGCGCAGCCCGGACACGTTTGGCGCCGTGCTGGGCTCAAACCGGCGCTTTGCCCTGGCTGTCGGGAAGGAGATCGGCACGAGCGACGCGCTGCTGATTCAGTACACGGAGGCCGGCGGCCACCTGGTCAATGACCAGGGGCAGCCCACGCTGGACACCCCGGCGCTGCGAGATATCCTGGACTTCTACGCCACCGCGCTGGAGAACAGGCAGATCACCCCGGCCATCCTGGAATACACCACCCCGGCGGCCACCTGGAACGCCCTGATCACGGGCAACGTGAGCCTGGCGCAGGTCGATTCCAGCACGTTCATCCGCCAGCATGCCGACCACACCGGGCTCCGCCCGATGATCCTCCCCACCGAAGGCGGCACGGCCCTTTCCACGCTGGAAGGCTGGCTGTGGGTGATCACCACGTCCGACCCCGGGCGGCAGGCCGCTGCGGTGGACTTCATCACCTGGATGATGGAACCTGAGCAGCAGGCCGCGATCACAGAGGCGCTGAAAATCCTGCCATCCCAGCCGCAAAGCCTGGAGGCAGGTGGGGCCGACACGATTTATGTCGCCCTGATCAACCGCCTGCTGGGCAGCCCACGCGCAATGATGGCCGAGCGCGTCACCGCGATCACCGGCAGCGCGCTGCAGGAAGCCCTGGTAGCCGTGATCAACGGGGAGCTATCCCCGGAGGAAGCGGCCAGCGCCGCGGCTGAGCGCGTCAACCGCTGAGACAGCCTGATCAGAAAACAGGGCGGGCGCTGCGATCCTTCACAACGCCCGCCCTGTTCCTGTTTCCCGCCTCGCTTCATTCGTCCAGCAGCCGGAGCAGGTTGCGCCGCTCGCGCATGCTGGCCGGGTCAATTGACCCGCCGCTTTCGGTCAGCTCGCGCGCGATCGTGCTGAATGTTTCCGTCAGGGCGTTCAGGTCGGTGAAGAAGCTGTGCTGGTCGCTGGAAGACACCGCCTGCAGGAAGCGCTTATCCGCATGGCCAAAGCCCACCGCCACGATCTCGATCCCGGCGGCGTGGCAGCGCCTGGCCGCCTCAATCGCCCGCGGCTGGTGGCTCCACACGCCATCGGCCAGCACCAGGGCGTAGCGGCTGCCCTCCACATCCCGCAGCAGATCGTGAATCTCGTTGAAAGGCTGGCCCTGGTTGTTCCAGCCGGTGCGCCCGATGGCCATGCGCTCGATGCCCTTGCTGATCAGGGCCGCGTTCTGGCTGGCGCGCACGGTCGTCTGCACCCGGTCGGAGAACTCGATCAGGCCGATGGAGGCCGCCGCCAGGTCGATCTGGCTGAGAAAGCCATGCGCAGCTTTTTTCGCCTCCCGCAGCGGGCCGCCGGTCATGCTGCCGGAGAGGTCGAAGGCCATGTAGAGTGTCAGGTGCTGGGGGACAACCTCGTCCTCCGGCGGCAGGAGGAAGCGCGCGGGGACATCCGGGGGCAGCGGCTCCACCGCCAGCGTCAGCGGCTGCTGCGTGCTGCGCTCCACCGCGGAGACCTGCACCACGCCGTTGCGGTCGTAGGCATAGGTCACGTCGATCACGGCGTGGTCGCTGCGCAGGGGCGGGAAGCCGCTGAACACGTACCGGCCCAGGTAAGCACAGCCCTGCGGCGCTTCAACCTCGCCCTGGGTCATGAACACTTCCAGCCGCGCCTGGCCGGAACGCCCCACCCGGAGCTGAAACGGGCGCGTCTGGGCGCAGGGGATCGGCTGGTTCTTGTGGATGATGATGCTGTTGAGGTAGCGGCTGCGGTCGGCACTCTCCGCGATCATGCCCAGGCTGTTGCTGATCACGTCAGTCGTGGTCTTGCGCCCGGTGAGCAGCAGCGCGGGCGCGTCCGCGTGGCGCTCCTCGTGGTCCATCGCAGCCTGGATCGCCGCGCCCAGCGCGACCGCCTGGTCGGGGTCCACCCCGGCGACCGGCGGCTGCCCGGACATACGCCCCACGTACTCACGCACCATCGGCATGCGCGTGGAGCCGCCCACCAGCAGCACCCCGGCCAGCGCGCCCCAGGTCTGCCCGGCTTCCTCCAGCACGCCCTCCACAAGCTGCTGCGTGCGGGCCAGCAGGTCGCCGGTCTGCGCCTCGAAGTCGGCGCGGGTGATCTCGTAGGTGCCGCTGTGGCCCTGCCCCTGGACGGTGATGCGCACCGCCTGCCGCGTGGAGAGCGCGATCTTGACCTGCTCGGCCTTCACCAGCAGCTCGTTGAAGTCGTCCCCGATCAGCTCCACGCCGAATTCACGCTCGAAGCGGGCGGAGAGGTCCTGCAGGATGCGGTCGTCCCAGTCCTTGCCGCCGAGGTAATGGTCGCCCGCCGTGGCGATCACGCGCAGCTCATACGGCCCGATCTCCACCAGCGAAATATCGAACGTGCCGCCGCCGAGGTCATAGACCAGCACGCGTGACGTGCCGGGCGCGGGGCGCATCCCGTAGGCCAGTGCGGCGGCGGTCGGCTCGCTGATGATGCGCAGCACGTTCAGCCCGGCGCGCCGCCCGGCGGCGATGGTCGCCTCCCGCTGCATGTTGTTGAAGTAGGCGGGCACGGTGATCACGGCGTCCCGCACCGGCTCGCGCAGGTAGAGTTCAGCGCAGCGTTTCAGGTAGGCCAGCACCAGCGCGGAGAGATCCACCGGCGTGTAACGCTCGTCCCCCTCGATGTACAGGGCATTGCGGTCGCCCATGTCCCGCTTGAAAAACGCATAGATGCCCGGGTCGCCAAACTCCTGGCGGTTCTTGGCCTCCTGCCCGACCAGCGGCGGGGACTCGCGCAGGTCCACCACCGAGGGCGTGAGCAGGTCACCGTAGTCGTTCGGGATGACGAACGCCCGCCCGTCCGGGCCGATGGTCGCCACCGCCGAAAAGGTCGTTCCCAGGTCGATACCCACCACACGTGCCATGAACACCCTTCCTTTCAGCGGGGATTGTACATCACGGGCGGGCCGGGCTTCAATGTGAGCTGGTCATTACCAGTCAAGACCACCCGCATAGC
>NPID01001255.1_pt3 | contig 39595 bp, 40 predicted proteins | sample 8637491 | NCBI WGS metagenome assembly NPID01 (sample SAMN07420843, study PRJNA396082) | bioreactor metagenome | isolation source: sample BA6 brine-fed electro-methanogenic bioreactor BA | place: Japan: Kochi | collected 2016-06-14 | reverse complement strand
ATATCTCTCTAAATGAAAAAACAAATTTGCTTCAAGCGCCCCGTAAATGGGGCGCTTTTTGCATTTTGCAGCATGATCTGGACGGATCATACACGGGTGTGTTCAGGGCTTTATTCGAAATCGACCGAGACCGTCCCGAAATCACCGAATTCAGCCGAGATCAGGCTCCCCGACGGGCATTCGACCGGTCGGATGAAGCTCCCCGCAAGAATGACATGCCCAGCTTCGATGCGTTGTCCATATCGGGCCATACGGTGGGCTAGCCAGACGACACTTTCCACCGGGTCATTGAGCACACCGGCGCCAAGGCCGGTCTCCTCCACTTCACCATTGCGTGTGACAATCGCGCCGACCCAGCGCAGATCAAATGCAGTCGGATCAAAGCGGTCGTGCCCCAGAACCACGCCGGCATTTGCGGCATTGTCGCTGATCGTATCCAGGATCGTACGGTTTTGACCTGTTTGCGGGTCGCGCCTCTGTATTCGCGTGTCGAGTATTTCGAGCGCGGGGACAACGCTCTCGATTGACATGAGAACGGTCTCTCTCGTGATGCCTTGCCCCGAAAGAGGCGCCTTCATTATAAAGGCAATCTCGGCCTCGATGCGTGGCTGGATGAAGCGGCCCCTTGGAATCTGCGCGCCGGTTTCAAACAGCATATCATCAAACAGGATGCCGCTATCGGGAATGTCGATCCCGAGAGCGGATTGCATGGCTTTCGAGGTCAAACCGATCTTCCAACCGATCACATCACGTCCGGCGCGCTGTTTCTGGGCATAGAGCGCGTTCTGTATGGCATAGGCGTCGTCCATGCTCATATTAGGGTAGCGGAGAGACAAGAGGCCGATTTGTTGACCCGTCTCTTCGGCTTGCAAAAGCGCATGGGCTGCGTCTTCGTGATCTTGTGGGGTCATGTTTCGTCTTCCACACCGTTGCGCAACAGGCCAATGCCCTCGACTTCGATTTCGATGATGTCTCCAGGCACAAGGTATCGCGGAGGGTCAAAGCGTGCACCGGCGCCGGTAGGGGTGCCCGTGACAATGATATCGCCTGGCTGCAGCGTCATGAACGTCGAGATATAGGCGATCTCTTCCCGTATCGGGAATATCATGTTGGAAAGAACATCATCCTGTCGAAGTTCTCCGTTGACCCGTGTCTGGATGCGCGCTTCGTCAATTTGTCGGGCCTCGGTGAACGGAACAAGCCACGGCCCCATAGCGCCCGAGCGATCCCAGTTCTTGCCTTGCGTGACATTGAACTTGGCATGACGCACCCAGTCGCGGAGTGTTCCTTCATTACAAATGGTCAGGGCTGCAATATGGCTATAGGCCGCTTCCTGAGTGATGCGTCGTCCGGTCTTGCCGATCACGATGGCCAATTCGCCTTCATAGTCGAGCGCATGGGTCTCTGGTGGTCGGACCAGATTATGTTCATGCGCGGTAAAGCCGCTGATGAAGCGTGGGAAAAGCGACATGTGTTCGGGTTGTGCGCTTCCATCCCTGTATTCCGCATTACGGTCTGGGAAATTGACGCCAACGCAGAGAATCCTGCGTGCATTGGGCAGGGGCAGATCATAAGAAAACGTGCCGTTGACATGGCTGACGGAGACGTCTTTCGCTGCCTGGAAAAGCTCCGCCAACCCGTCCGCCTCGATGACGTCCAGTAAAGTCGGCCATTGCGGAAAAACAGCGCCAAGGTTGGCGAAACCGCCCTCTTTGATGAGTCCATAGAGCCGCTGGCCATCTGCGCAAACTGTCGCGAGCCTCATCGCGTTGCTCCTCTCGCTCATGCACCGAGGCGCGGGATCTGGTGCGCGCCGGTTGCAAAGCCAATGTGCTTTTGATCCATGTAGAACTCAAATGACCAATCGCCGCCGTCCCGCCCGACACCGCTGGCCTTGACGCCTCCGAATGGGGTTGGCAGGTGACGGACATTTTCAGAATTCACCCATATCATGCCTGCCTCGAGCTTGTCCGTGAAGCGCAGGGCGCGGCGGAGGTCATTCGTCCAGAGATACCCGGTCAGCCCGTATGGCGTATCGTTGGCAATTCGAAGGGCCTCGTTCTCGTCCTTGAAGGGGATGGATGTCAGGACCGGTCCGAAAATCTCCTCCCGAGCGATGCGCATATTGTTATTGGCCCCCGTGAAAAGGGTTGGGCGGACGAAATATCCCTCGCTGCCCAAGGTAGCCCCACCGGCGGCGATGGTGGCGCCGTCATCACGGGCAATGTCTAAATACGAGGTCACCTTGACGAAGTGCTCTTCCCCAATGAGCGGTCCAATTTCCGTTTCAGGATCAAGAGGGTGGCCGACTTTGATCGCGTTGACACGAGCGATGAGCTTGGCCTCGAATGCCTCGCGAATGCTGTCTTGCACAAGAAGCCGCGAAGAGGAGGTACAGCGCTCTCCATTGATCGAGTAGATCATGAAAATCACGGCATCAAGCGCCCTGTCGAGGTCGGCATCTTCAAACACGACCACCGGGTTCTTACCTCCAAGTTCAAGATGAACCCGCTTGAGGGTATCGGCCCCTTGCTTTTGGATCAGACTGCCGGTGCGGCTTTCTCCGACAAAGGCAATCGCGCGAATGTCGGGGTGCTCGCAAAGGGCTTTGCCCGCGTCTTCACCGTAGCCGTTCACCGTATTCCAGACGCCCGGGGGAAGTCCGGCGTCCTCGGCGATTTCAACGAGAAGGCGCGCGCTGAGCGGAGAGAGTTCGGCGGGTTTGTGGACGACGGTACAACCTGCTGCGAGCGCCGGAGCGATCTTCCATGTCGAGAGCATGAAGGGTGTGTTCCATGGCGTGATGACACCGACGGGACCGATGGGAACACGGGTGGTCACATTCATGAGGGTGGGTGAGGGGAGATTCTGGCCGTCGCGTGCCGAGGTGACTTGATCCGCGAAGAAGCGAAAGTTCTCTGCCCCCCGGATTGCCGCCTTGGACATGAAGCGCAGCGCCTGGCCCGTGTCCCAGCATTCGCAAAGGGCAATCTCCTCGGCACGGGCCTCGATTGCGTCTGCGATCTTGAGGAGAATTTTTTTCCGTTCAAGAGCTGGCATGTCACGCCATGCCGGAAAGGCATCACGCGCGGCCTTGGCGGCCTTGTCGATGTCGGGCGCAGCGCCGCGGGCCACTTGGCAGATCAGGCTTTTGTCGACAGGAGAGCGGTTTTCGAACGTGCCTGCCGTCCCGGACATATCCTGACCAGCGATCCTGTTGGCAATCCCTGCGTCACGAACATGTTCCAGATGGCTCTCCAGCTTCGAGAGATTTTCTGCAAGAGTCGACATAAGGGGTTCACCTCTTCTCCAATATACTTAATATGTTAAGTTAATTTCCCAATTCCTGTCAACACCCATGAAAACAGGCTATGCTCACCTGGCTGGTGGCGGGGGTGGGGAATGCGATAAACATCACGGGAGTTGCCATGCCGCATTTCATGATCGAGTTTTCGGCCAACCTTGAACAGGATATCGACATGGGGTCGTTTTGCGAGGCGATCCGTGCGGCAGCGTCTCAGATTGAAACCTTTCCCATGGCAGGTATCCGGGTGCGTGCGCTCAGGGCTGACTACTACGCGATTGCCGATGGCGACCCGAAACATGCCTTTGTCGATATCACGGTTCGTTTGCGAGAGGGGCGTACACAGCGGATCAAGGAGGAGGCGACAGCCGCTATTTTTGCAGCGGCCAAGACATTTCTCACACCGGTCATGGCGCGGCGGTCGTTGGCGTTGTCGCTTGAGATGCGAGATATCAATGCGAGCCTGGCGCCGAAATCGGGGTCCATTCGCGATCATCTTTGATTGGTTGAAAGGCACATGAAGAAAATGCCTTTCTGACGTAGATCAAAGCGTGCGCTGGCAAAGGCGGTAACACTGTGGCTTGGAAACGCCCTAGAAAGAGGCCCGGACCATGTTTCGCCTATCTCTTATTTTACATCTCTTTATCGGCTCGACGATTGCAGGCAGCGCAATGATCGTTGCACTGACCATGGGGTATGATACCCTGACTCCCGTGATGTGGTCTGCGATTGCGGGCTTTATCGTGTCTTTTCCGCTCTCCTATCTGGTTGCGAAAAAGCTATACGAATCAGGTGCTTGATAGGTTTTAGGCGTCTAGCCAGGCTTTGAGGGTCTGGATGAATTCGCGGGGTTTCTCGGCGTGTAGCCAGTGCCCCGCGTCAATGATCTTTGCAAATCGGGCCTTGGGAAAAAGGCTGCGGATCACCGCGCGGTGCTCGGTTTTGACATAATCGGACCTGGACCCGCTCAGGAAAAGTGTCGGGCCATCATAGCTTCCGCCGATATCCGGCCAGCCAATTATTTTGGGCATGTCCCGGGCAAGAACGTCTAGGTTCAAGAGCCATTTTTTATTTTCAATATCAAGGGATTGCGTCAAAAAGCTACGCAGTTCCGCCGCGTCCACCTGGCCTTCGAGCTGGCTCATGGCGTCGGATCGTTTTTCGACCTTGGACAAATCGACCGACTTCATCGCGGTGATGTGCTGGCTTTGGTCATGGGCGTAGGCAACCGGCGCGATATCTGCAACGATCAGCCGGTTGACGAGGTCCGGGCGTGTCAGGGCCAGAACCATGGCCGCCTTGCCCCCCATGGAGTGACCGAGCACATCCATCGGTCCGGTTTGTGCCTCGATCACCTCGGCAAGGTCGGCGGCCATGTCTTCGTAAGAATGCGTTTTAAACCAAGGGCTTGCGCCGTGATTGCGTTGGTCGACGGCAACCACCCGGCGGGTTTGGGCCATGCGTTTGGAGATGGCACCCCAGTTGCGGCCCGATCCATAAAGGCCGTGGACGATCAAGAGGTCGGGCTGGTCGGTGCGGTGACCGTATTCGAGCGTGTTCAGCATGACACCCGGATAGCAATTCACCGGGCGCCGCGCCAGCCCTGTTGAGGGGGGCGGAGGGCTGGGGTAATCTTGACAGAGGAGGACAAGGCGTGATTGATCCAGCCGATATACAGCGCAAGAATGCCACCCTCGCCAAGCTTGCGGGAAAAAAGTTTTCTTTCGAGGCCAAAGGCTTGCGGCATGCGATGCGCAAGGTTGGGCGGCGTCTTCCGAGCAAGATGCACGCCCATGCGCGGGCATTGGTCGATGCCGAGAAGAAAGCCGGGCATCCCAAAATCCGTATGCAAATCAAGGCCGAACCCGTCGAAAAAGCCTATGAGGAATTGCGCGCAGCGCTTGAGGCGCTTGACCCGGCAGACATGCGCAAGGGGTTGATCCTGTCGACATTAGGCATGGTCTCGTTCCACGTGATCGCGGTTTTCACGCTTCTGATCGTGGTGCTTGTCTGGCGCGGATTTCTTTGAAAATCCATGTATGTATCACGTCGGTATCACGTCGGTATTGCGTCGGTGCGAAATGTGGCAAAGGAAAACCGCCACCGAGGGGAACGGCGGCGGTTTGATTGTCTTGGAGGGCCGCTATGCGGCCTGCCTTCAGAGGTTGGGGTAGAGCGGGAACCTTGCGCAAAGGTCCGCAACCTTGGCCTTCACCGCGTCTTCCACCGCGCCGTTGCCGTCTTCGCCGTTGGCGGCGAGGCCGTCCACGACTTCGACGATCATGTCGGCGATCTGGCGGAATTCATCCTCACCAAAGCCACGGGTGGTGCCTGCGGGGGTGCCGAGGCGGATGCCCGAGGTGACCATCGGTTTTTCCGGGTCGAACGGGATGCCGTTCTTGTTGCAGGTGATGTGCGCGCGCCCGAGCGCCTTCTCGGTCGCGTTGCCCTTGACGCCCTTGGGGCGCAGGTCGACGAGCATGACATGTGTGTCGGTGCCGCCGGTGACGATGTCGAGCCCGCCTTTGACGAGTTGATCCGCAAGGGCCACGGCGTTGGCGCGGACCTGCTTCTGATAGGCTTTGAACTCGGGGCGCAGGGCTTCGCCGAAGGCCACGGCCTTGCCGGCGATGACATGCATGAGCGGGCCGCCCTGGATGCCGGGGAAGATCGCGGAATTGACCTTCTTGGCGATCTCTTCGTTGTTGGTCACGATCATACCGCCGCGCGGACCGCGCAGGGTCTTGTGGGTGGTGGTGGTGGCAACATCGGCATGGGGGAAGGGCGAGGGGTGTTCGCCCGCTGCGACGAGACCGGCAAAGTGGGCCATGTCGACCATGAGGTAGGCGCCGACCGAATCCGCGATTTCACGGAACTTGGCAAAGTCGATCTGGCGCGGGATGGCAGAGCCGCCAGCGATGATGAGCTTGGGTTTGTGCTCGGTCGCGAGTTCCTGCACCTGATCGTAGTCAAGGAGGCTGTCCTGTTTGCGCACGCCATACTGGATCGCGTTGAACCATTTGCCCGACTGGTTCGGCTTGGCGCCGTGGGTCAGGTGACCGCCCGCGTCGAGCGACATGCCGAGGATGGTGTCGCCGGGCTGCAGGAGCGCGGTAAACACACCCTGGTTGGCCTGGCTGCCGGAGTTGGGCTGAACGTTGGCGAAGGCGCAGCCAAAAAGCTCCTTGGCGCGGTCGATGGCGAGGTTCTCGGCCACGTCGACGTATTGGCACCCGCCATAGTAGCGGCGGCCCGGATAGCCTTCGGCATATTTGTTGGTCATGACCGAACCCTGCGCTTCCATCACGGCGGCAGAGACGATGTTTTCCGAGGCGATCAGCTCGATCTCGTCGCGCTGGCGGCCCAGTTCGTCGGTGATCGACGCAAAGAGTTCGGGGTCGCGCGAGGCGAGGGATTCAGTAAAAAAGCCGGGGTCGCGAGTCGCGGTCATTTGGCAGTGCTCCAGATCAGAGAATGTCAGATGCCGAGTTCCTAAAGGAAACACCCCTTGGATAAAAGGCCTTTAAGCGACTTGTGGGCTTGTCTCTGCGACGGGTCTGGTGCAGGGGGTGGAGATGTGATTGCATCGGGCACAAGACGGGCCGGATCGGAAACAGGGATCGGAATCATGGGCAGGACCATTGCCTTTGTGGCGAGCGAGGCGGCGGTGGCGCAGGTGGCGCGGGCCGCCTTGGTGGCGCGCTATGGCGATTGCAGCCCGGAAGAGGCGGATGTGATCGTGGCGCTTGGGGGCGACGGGTTCATGCTTCAGACGCTGCATGGTTCGATCGGGATCGACACGCCGGTCTACGGGATGAACCGCGGCACGGTCGGGTTCCTGATGAACGAATATAGCGAGACGGACCTTCTGCAGCGCCTGACAGAGGCTGAGGAAGAGGTCATCAACCCGCTGCGCATGAAGGCGACCAGTGCCGATGGCACGGTGCACGAGGCGCTTGCGATCAACGAGGTGTCGCTCCTCAGGGCGGGGCCACAGGCGGCAAAACTGCGCATCACGGTGGATGGGCGGCTGCGGATGGAGGCGCTTGTCTGTGATGGCGCGCTCCTGGCAACCCCAGCAGGATCAACGGCTTACAACTATTCCGCCCATGGGCCGATCCTGCCGATCGGGTCGGACGTGCTTGCCCTGACGGCGATTGCGCCGTTCCGGCCGAGGCGCTGGCGCGGGGCGCTTTTGCCCAAGACGGCGAAGGTGCGGTTTGACGTGCTGGACGCCGCCAAGCGGCCGGTGATGGCGGATGCCGATAGCCGGTCGGTCGAGGACGTGGTGTCGGTCGAGATCCATTCCGAGCCGAGCGTGCGGCACCGGTTGCTGTTCGATCCGGGGCATGGATTGGAAGAGCGCCTGATCCGCGAACAGTTTGTTTGAGGGACGCCTCCGGCGGGAATATTTCCACAAAGGTGAAGGTTAACGCGTTGGCGCGGGTGAAAGCCCATGTCGGTATCACGTCGGTATTGCGTCGGTATCGCGTCGGTGCGCATTGTGGCGAAAGCCGGGGTTAAACGGGCGTGCGCGGTTGTCGAAAGGAAAAGGCCCCGCGCGGGGCGGGGCCTGTCCTGAGCGTTGGTCCGGGCTCAGTCCTTGGCGTAGCCGATGGTCTGAAGCGCCTCCTTGATCTCGTCGAGGATCGCCGGGTCGTCGATCGTCGCGGGCATCTTGAAGGGGGTGCCATCGGCGATGTTCACCATGGTGGCGCGCAGGATCTTGCCCGAGCGGGTTTTCGGCAGGCGATCCACCACGACGGCGAGCTTGAAGGCGGCAACCGGGCCGATCTGGTCGCGCACCATCTTGACCACGTCCTTGACGATCTCCTCGTGTGGGCGATTGACGCCCGAGCTGAGGCAGAGGAAGCCCACGGGCATCTGGCCCTTGAGTTGGTCGGTGACGCCGATCACGGCACATTCGGCGACATCGGGGTGGGCGGCGAGCACCTCTTCCATGGCGCCAGTCGAGAGGCGATGCCCGGCGACGTTGATCACGTCATCGGTGCGGGCCATGATGTAGACATAGCCGTCCTCGTCGATCATGCCCGCATCGCCTGTCTCGTAGTAACCGGGGAAGTGCGAGAGATAGGATTTGCGGAACCGCTCTTCGGCGTTCCACAGGTTCGGCAGGGTGCCCGGCGGCAGCGGCAGCTTGATGGCGATAGCGCCAAGCTCGCCCGGTTTCATCGGGTGGCCGCCCTCGTCGAGGATCTCGATCTCGTAGCCGGGCATGGCGACGGTGGGCGAGCCGAGCTTGACGGGCATCGCCTCGATCCCGACGGGGTTGCCGGCGATGGTCCAGCCGGTTTCGGTCTGCCACCAATGGTCATAGACCGGTTTGCCGGTCATCTCCTGCGTCCACAGGATCGTGTCGGGATCGGCCCGTTCGCCGGCGAGGTAGATGGCGTTGAGGCAGGAGAGATCGTATTTCTTTATGAACTCGCCCTTGGGGTCTTCGCGCTTCACGGCGCGGAAGGCGGTGGGCGCGGTGAAGAAGCTCTTGACCTTGTGCTCGGAGATCACGCGCCAGAAGGTGCCCGCATCCGGTGTGCCGACGGGCTTGCCTTCGAAGACGATGGTGGTGTTGCCGTGGATCAGGGGCGCGTAGCAGATATAGGAGTGGCCCACGACCCAACCGACATCCGAGGCGGCCCAGAAGACATCGCCGGGATCGACATTGTAGATGTTCTTCATGGTCCAGTTCAGCGCCACAAGCTGACCGGCGGTATGGCGGATGACGCCCTTGGGCTGGCCGGTGGTGCCGGAGGTGTAGAGGATATAGGCCGGGTGGTTGCCCTCGACGGGGACGCACTCGGCGGGTTCGACACCGTATTGGAAGCCGTGCCAGTTATAGTCGCGGCCCTCGATCAATTGTGCAACTTCCTGTTCGCGCTGGAAGATGACGCAGAAATCGGGCTTGTGGGTCGACTGCTCGATGGCGTCATCGAGGAGCGGTTTGTAATGCACGACGCGGCCCGGCTCGACGCCGCAGGAGGCGGCGATGATCGCCTTGGGCTTGGCATCGTCGATGCGCACGGCAAGCTCATGCGCGGCAAAGCCGCCAAAGACCACGGAATGCACCGCGCCGAGGCGGGCGCAGGCGAGCATGGCTTCGAGGGCTTCGGGCACCATCGGCATGTAGATGATGACGCGGTCGCCTTTCTCGACGCCCTTGGCGCGCAGCGCCCCGGCGAGCATGGCGACGCGGTTGCGCAGCTCGACATAGGAGATTTCGCGCTTGGTGTGGGTGATCGGGCTGTCGTAGATGATGGCGGTCTGTTCGCCGCGCCCGTTCTCGACATGGCGGTCGACGGCGTTCCAGCAGGTGTTGACCTTGGCGTCGGCGAACCATTCATAGAGGTGATCGCCCTTGTCGAAGAGTGCCTTCGAGGGGGCCTCGTCCCAGTCGATCGCCTTGGCCGCGTCCATCCAGAACCCTTCGGGATCGGCCTTCCATGCGGCGTATACGTCTTTGTATGCCATGGTATTCTCCTCCAAATGCGTTGCTAGGGTGTTACGGGAGGGGAGTGCGTTGCGGCAAGAGGCTTTCGCGACGTCGCGTCAGATTACCGCGAATCTTTTGCAGTCCGGCGAAAAATCGCCTTGCAAACTTTGCAAACCTACCCTGATTTCCGGGTCTCTATTGGAAATTCTTGCCGATTTGCAAAACTGCAAATTGTATCCCTGCAAACTCGGTCGCACGGGTGGCCCCGTCTAGCCGTAATGCGCGACGGGGGTGCCGGCGATGGCGGCCATGTTCAGGAGGCCCCGCGCCGTGATGCCGGGGGTGACCACGTGGGCGCGGTTGCCCATGCCCATCAGGATCGGCCCGACCTCGAGCCCGTCCGCTCGCATCTTGAGGATGTTGCGCACACCCGAGGCGGCGTCGGCATGGGCGAAGACGAGAACGTTGGCCTGACCCTCCATGCGGGAGGCAGGGAAGACGCGGGCGCGCAGGTCGGGGTCGAGCGCGACATCCACGGGCATTTCGCCTTCATAGGTAAAGTCGCGCGGGCGCGAGTCGAGGATGTCCAGCGCGGCGCGCAGGCGTTTGCCGGAGCCTTCGGATTGGTTGCCGAATTGCGATTGCGAGCACAGCGCGATATTGGGTTCGATCCCGAAGCGGCGCACGTGGCGGGCGGCGCCGAGGATGATCTCGGCCAGTTGTTCGGGAGAGGGAAGCTGGTGCACATGGGTGTCGGCGATGAAGAGGGGACCGTCCTCGAGGATCATCAGCGACAATGCGCCATGCGGGCGCAGGTCGCCCGCGCCGAGCACCTGTTCGACATAGTTCAGGTGCCAGCGGTATTCGCCGAACGTGCCGCAGATCAGGCTGTCGGCCTCGCCGCGATGCACGGCGACGGCGCCGATCGCCGTGGTGTTGGTGCGCATGATGGCCTTGGCGAGGTCCGGCGTCACGCCGCGGCGCTGCATGATCTCGTGATAGGAGGTCCAGTAATCACGGTAGCGCGGGTCGTTCTCGGGGTTGACGAGCTGGACTTCCTTGCCGGGACGAATGTCGAGCCCGATCCGTTCACAGCGGGCCTCGATAACGTCGGGACGACCGATGAGGATCGGGGTTTCGGTGGTTTCCTCGAGGATCGCCTGGGCGGCGCGCAGCACGCGTTCGTCCTCGCCCTCGGCAAAGATGATGCGGCGTGAGGCGGAGGAGGCGGAATGAAAGACCGGGCGCATGAGGAGCGCGGATTTGAACACCGATTGATTGAGGCGGGCCTTGTAGGCGTCGATATCGTCGATCGGGCGGGTGGCGACGCCGGAGGCCATGGCCGCGCTTGCGACGGCGGCAGAGACCACGCCGACAAGGCGGGGGTCGAAGGGTTTGGGGATCAGGTAATCGGCGCCGAAGGTCAGGTCTTCGCCCTTGTAGGCGGCGGCGGCCTCGGCGCTTGTCGTGGCGCGGGCGAGTTCCGCGATGCCGGCGACACAGGCAAGCGACATGTCGTCGTTGATCTCGGTCGCGCCCACGTCGAGCGCGCCGCGGAAGATGAAGGGGAAACACAGGACGTTGTTGACCTGGTTGGGAAAATCGCTTCGGCCGGTGGCGATGATCGCGTCGGGGGCGACGGAGCGGGCGGCGTCCGGCATGATCTCGGGTGTGGGGTTGGCCAGCGCGAAGATGATCGGGCGCCTGGCCATCTTCGCAACATGGTCGGGGGTGAGGACGCCGGGACCGGAGAGGCCGAGGAAGAGGTCCGCGCCGTCGATCACGTCATCGAGGCTGCGCAGGTCCGTCTTCTGGGCGAAGGCGGCCTTTTGCGGGGTCATGTCCTCGGTGCGGCCCTCGTAGACGAGGCCGTGAATGTCGCAGAGCCAGACATTCTCGCGCTTGACGCCCAGTTTCAGCAGCATGTTGAGGCAGGCGATGCCGGCGGCACCGCCGCCTGTCGAGACGATCTTGATGTCCTCGAAGGATTTGCCCGCGACGCGCAGGGCGTTGGTGGCGGCGGCGCCGACGACGATGGCGGTGCCGTGCTGGTCGTCGTGGAAGACGGGGATGTTCATGCGTTCGCGGCAGATTTGTTCGACGATGAAACAGTCGGGCGCCTTGATGTCCTCGAGGTTGATCGCGCCGAAGGTCGGGCCGAGGGCGCAGACGATATCGGCAAGTTTCTCGGGGTCGCTTTCGTCCACCTCGATGTCGAAACAGTCGATATTGGCGAATTTCTTGAACAGGACGGCCTTGCCCTCCATCACCGGCTTGGAGGCCAGCGCGCCGATATTGCCAAGGCCGAGTACGGCAGAGCCGTTGGTGACAACGCCCACGAGATTGCCGCGCGTGGTATAACGCGAGGCGTTGGCGGGGTCATCCTTGATCTCGAGGCAGGCTTCGGCGACGCCGGGAGAATAGGCGCGCGACAGGTCGCGGCCATTGGCCAGCGGCTTGGTCGCGCGGATCTCGAGTTTCCCCGGCTTGGGGTGCTCGTGATAGAAAAGGGCCGCCTGACGCAAAGAGTCCTTGGATGTGTCCGACATGTTTTTCGCCTCCTGTCTCTCTATAGTTTAGCCTTAAACTATTTTTTCGCCGGTGGAAATGGGCGGATTGCAGTCAAGGCGCGGCCTTGCAAATCTCTGCGCGCGGCCGCACTCTCTGCCAAGTTGTTTCGGCTTCGGGAGAGGGTATGATGGACCTTGAGAGAACAGCGCGCGATGTGCGCGAGAACGCCTATGCGCCCTATTCGGATTTCCGGGTCGGGGCCGCCATTCGAAGCGAGAGCGGCGCGGTGTTCGCGGGCTGCAACGTGGAGAACGTGGCCTACCCGGAAGGCACCTGTGCCGAGGCGGGCGCGATTGCGGCGATGGTGGCGGCAGGGGAAACCCGGCTGACGGAGGTTTACGTCATCGCCGACAGCCCGCATCCCGTGACGCCCTGCGGCGGGTGCCGCCAGAAGCTTGCCGAGTTCGGCACCGGCGATGTGGTGGTGACGCTTGCGACGCTGGAGGGCGTGGAAGAGCGCATGACGTTGGCGGAGTTGCTGCCCGGCGCGTTCGGAAAGCATCACCTTGGCGCGGGGCATGGGTAGGCCGGATGGATGCCCGCGAGGTCATAGCCTGTTTGCGCCGCAATGAGTCGCCGGGCGCGGCGGCGCTGCGCTGGTTTGCACAAGGGTTGGCCGATGGCACGGTGAGCGATGCGCAGGCCGGGGCCTTTGCCATGGCGGTCTGCCTGCGCGGGCTTGGCGAGGGCGAGCGCGTGGCCTTGACGGAAGCGATGCGCGACAGCGGCAAGCGGATGGATTGGGACATGCCGGGGCCGGTGCTCGACAAGCATTCGACAGGCGGCGTTGGCGATTGCGTGAGCCTTGTGCTCGCGCCGGCGCTGGCGGCCTGTGGTGCCTATGTGCCGATGATCTCGGGCCGTGGGCTTGGCCATACGGGCGGCACGCTCGACAAGATGGAGGCGATTCCGGGGCTTGTCACGGGGGTCAGTGAAGAGCGGTTCCGCGCCATTGTCGGCGAGGTCGGCTGTGCCATCGTGAGTGCGAGCGCGAATCTGGCCCCGGCGGACAAGCGGCTTTACGCGATCCGCGATGTCACGGCGACGGTTGAGAGCGTGGACCTCATCACGGCGTCGATCCTGTCCAAGAAGCTTGCCGCCGGGCTTGAGGGTTTGGTGTTGGATGTCAAATGCGGCTCGGGCGCGTTCATGAAGACGCCGGGCGAGGCGCGGGCCCTGGCCGAGGCTTTGGTCACGACGGCGAATGGCGCGGGATGTGCGACGCGGGCCGTGATTTCGGACATGAACGAACCGCTTGCGCCGAGCCTTGGCAATGCTTTGGAGGTTGCCGAGAGCATGGCGGTTCTGTGCGACGGGGCCGGGGGCCGCTTGCGCGATCTGACGGTGGCCCTGGGCGGGATGCTCCTTGCGCAAGGCGGATTGGTCGGGGACGAAGAGGCAGGCGCGGCAAAGGTGGCGGCGGTTTTGGAGAGCGGTGCAGCGGCGGAGAAGTTTGCGCAGATGGTTGCCATGATGGGCGGCCCCCTGCGTTTTGCCGAGGATTGGCGCCGGTTCCTGCCGGAGGCGACGGTGATCCGAGAGGTGGCAGCGCCGAAAGCGGGCCATGTCACGGCGATGGATGGCGAGGCGTTGGGGCTTGCGGTCGTGCGGCTTGGCGGCGGGCGGCAGGTCGAGAGCGACGTGGTCGATCCGGCTGTGGGGCTTTCGGAGATGGTGCGGCTTGGGGCGTGGGTCGAGGCAGGCGCGCCGCTTTGCCGGGTGCATGCGGCGCGCGAGGGCGCGGCGGTCGAGGCGGAGGCGGTGGTGTTGAACGCGATCACGATCGGCGCGGAGGCGCCGGAGCTGCGGGCGTTGATCCACGAGAGGATTGGCTGATGGCAAGGGCGTTTCTTGTCGTGATGGACAGCGTCGGGATCGGCGGCGCGCCGGACGCGGACCAGTTCTTTAGCGGCGGTGTGCCGGATACAGGGGCCAATACGGTGGCGCATGTTGCCGAGTGGTGCGCGCAGGAGCGGCCCGAGGGGGCGTTGCGCCTGCCGGTGCTGGATCGTCTCGGGCTTGGGGCGGCGGTCCGGTTGGCCAGCGGCATGGACGCGCCGGGATTGGATGCGGAGCCCATGGGCCTCTGGGGGGCGGCGACGGAGCAGGGGCCGGGCAAGGACACGCCCTCGGGGCATTGGGAATTGTCGGGCCACAGGGTGCCTTGGGATTGGACCTATTTCCCGGAGACCGTGCCCTGTTTTCCCGAGGAGATCATCGCGGCGGTCTGCGCGGCGGCAGGGATCGAGGGGGTGCTTGGCAATTGCCACGCCTCGGGCACCGAGATCATTGCGCGGCTGGGGGCTGAGCATATGCGCACGGGCCTGCCGATCTGTTACACGAGCGCCGACAGCGTATTCCAGGTTGCCGCCCATGAAGAGACGTTCGGATTGGAGCGGCTCTTGCGGCTGTGCGAGGAGATCGCGCCGATGCTGCACAAACGCCGCGTTGGGCGGGTGATCGCGCGACCTTTCGTCGGCGGCGTGGAAGAGGGGTTCACGCGGACGGGGAACCGGCGTGACTACGCGGTGACACCGCCCGCGCCGGTCTTGCCCGATTGGGTTACGGCGGCGGGGGGTGTCGTGCATGGGATTGGCAAGATCGGGGATATCTTCTCGATGCGCGGGATCGCGGATTGCGCCAAGGGGGATGATGCGGAGTTGATGCGGATCTTGGCAGAGAGGGTCGAGGGCGCCGCGGACGGGAGCCTGATCTTTGCCAATTTCGTGGAGTTTGACAGCCTTTATGGCCATCGGCGCGACCCGGCGGGCTATGCGGCGGCGCTTGAATGGTTTGATGGAGAGATCGGCAAGGTGATTGAGGGCTTGCGGGAGGGCGATCTCATGATCCTGACCGCCGATCACGGCAACGATCCGACATGGGCCGGGACGGAACACACGCGGGAACGGGTGCCTGTGCTTTGTGCCGGGAAGGGCGCAGGGGCGCTGGGCCTTGTGGATTTTGCCGATGTGGCGGCGAGCGTGGCGGCGCATCTGGGCGTTGAAGAGCGCGGCGAGGGGAGGACGTTCCTGTGAGGGATTTGCCCAAGGTCGAATTGCACCTGCACCATGAAGGGGCCGCGCCGCCCGCGTTCATCCGGCGATTGGCCGGGGAGCGCAAGGTGGATATCGCGCGCGCGTTTGACGAGGATGGCGGCTATGCCTTCGAGGGGTTTCAGCATTTCCTGCAGGTCTACGAGGCGGCGACCAGCGTGCTTCGGACGCCGGAGGAGTATGCACGGCTCACGGCGGCGGTTCTGGAGGATCGGGCCGCCGATGGCGTGATCTATTGCGAGACGTTCCTCAGCCCGGATTTCTGTGGCGGTGGCGATGTGGTGGCCTGGCGCGAATACTTGGCGGCGATCGTCGAGGCGGCGCGCGCGGCAGAGGCGCGTCATGGCATCCTGTGGCGCGGTGTGGTGACGGCGGTGCGCCATTTCGGTCCCGACCAGGCCAGGCGCACGAGCCTTTGTGCGGCAGAGACGGCGGGGGAGTGGATCACCGGATTTGGCATGGGCGGGGACGAGACCAAGGGGCAGCAAGGCGATTTCGCCTGGGCCTTTGACCAGGCGCGGGAGGCGGGGTTGCGGCTTACCACCCATGCGGGGGAGTTCGGAGGGCCGGAAAGCGTCTGGCAGGCAATCCGCGATCTCAACGTGGAGCGGATCGGGCATGGCGTGCGGGCGATCGAGGATGCGCGGCTTGTCGCGGAATTGGCGGCGCGGCAGATCACCCTTGAGATCTGTCCGGGGTCGAATGTCGCGTTGGGCCTCTACAAGGATTTCGCGGCGCATCCGATTGCCCGTTTGCGGGATGCCGGGGTGAAAATCACGGTTTCGACCGATGACCCGCCGTTTTTCCATACCAATCTGGTCCGGGAATATGACATGTTGGCCGGAAGCTTCGGCTGGGACGAATCCGATTTTCGCGCCCTCAACCATGCCGCCGCCGAAGCCGCCTTTTGCGACGCCGAGACGCGGGCGCGGATCAAGAAGAAACTGGAGAAAAATTGATGGATCACCTGACCGTCGTCACCCACCCGCTCGTGCAGCACAAGCTTACCATCATGCGCCAGACCGATACCTCGACCGGGGAATTCCGGCGGTTGCTGCGAGAGATCAGCCAGCTTCTGGCCTATGAGGTCACGCGGGAATTGCCGATGACGACCAAGCGTATCCAGACGCCGATGCAGGAAATGGACGCCCCGGTCCTGGCCGGGCGCAAGCTTGCGCTGGTGTCGATCCTGCGGGCGGGCAATGGTCTTCTGGATGGGATGCTTGAACTGATCCCCTCGGCGCGGGTCGGGTTCGTGGGGCTTTACCGCGACGAGGAAACGCTTGAGCCGGTGCAGTATTATTTCAAGGCCCCGAGCGAGTTGGACGAGCGCCTTGTCATTGCCGTGGACCCGATGCTGGCGACGGGGAATTCCTCGGCGGCGGCGATTGACCTTTTGAAAGAGCAGGGCGCCAAGGACATCCGGTTCCTGTGCCTGCTGGCGGCGCCCGAGGGCGTGGCGCGGATGAAGGAGGCGCATCCGGATGTGCCGATCGTGACGGCCGCGCTTGATGAGCGGCTCAACGAGAAGGGCTATATCCTGCCCGGTCTGGGCGATGCCGGGGACCGGATGTTCGGCACGAAGTAAGATTTCCGGGGCAAGCGCCTTTGGTTTTTGCCCCGAAAGCACCGCCCGACGGGTGCTATGGGTGGTTTACTCATATTGAGTTTTGCGGTTATGCTGGCCCCAGATATTGTGGGGGCACAATGAATATTACACGCGCAATCGCGATTGTCGTTATCGCGGGGTCCATGGGTGTCGGCGCTGCCGTCGAGGCCCAATCCCTTAAGGATCAACCGAACGAATTTCCGCCCGCGTCCTACAAGGGCGCGCAATATGTGGACAGCAAGGGCTGTGCCTATATCCGCGCCGGGGTCGATGGCAGTGTCACATGGGTGCCGAGGGTGAACCGGGACCGCAAGGTTCTTTGCGGCTTCAAGCCGACACAGATTGCCGGAGCAAGCAAGCAGCAGGCGGCTCCGCAGATGGACAAGAACGTCGTGGTGCTTCAGGCGGCAAAGCCCGAACAGGGCGCGCCGAAAGCGACGGCCAAGCCTGCCGCCGCGCCGCGTGCCGAGGCCAAGACGAAACCGCGCGTGGTGACGATCCAGCCCACCAAACCGGCGGCCAAGCCGGTCAAGGCGGCGCCCAGGGCCAAGGCGGCCGCGGTGGTGAGCGCGCCTGAATCCAAGCGGGTGCGCCGTGATCTCGGGCAGGTGCCGCGCCGTGCCGGGGTGGAGTCGTCCTGCCGGGACGGGGCCGCGACCTACAAGGGGATGGCGGTGCGCTGTGGCCCGCAGGCCGAGCTACCCTATACGCCCGGCTCTGGCAATCCGACCGCGACCGCGCCGGTGATTCAGATCGACCGCCGTGGGTCGTCTTATCAAGGGGCAACGCAGGGGCGTATCGTGCGCGAGGGGCAGGTTGGCCCGAATGTGCGCGTGGTGCCGCGCCATATCTATGAGAAGCGCAAACACGCCATGGTGCATGCCGAACTGCCCGAGGGCTATGCGCGGGTGTTCGATGATGGCCGGCTGAACCCGCATCGCGGCGAACAGACCTTTGGCGGCAAGGCGAGCATGGAGCGTATCTGGCATTCGGGCGTGCCTTATGAGCTGCGTCGCGGCAATGCCGAGACGGCGGCGCCTGTCGTGTCGAGCAAGAGCACACCGACCCGCAAGGCGCTTCGGATCGGTGGACAGGGTTACGTCAAGGTCGCGACCTATACCGATTACGCGGCGGCCCAGAGCGCGGCGCGCAAGGTGCGTGCGCTTGGCATGCCGGTTCGGATCGGCACCTATGAGCAGCAGGGCGTGACCCGTCGCATGGTGCTTGCCGGGCCTTATGGCGATGCGGCGCGTGCCGAGGGCGCGCTGGCCAAGGCGCGTGGCGCCGGGTTCCCGGGCGCGACTTTGCGCAAGTAAGGGCGCGGCGGGTCCGGTAACGGGCTGGCCACTGCCCGATCAGCCCCCGCATATTCCCTGAAGCGCGACCCAGTCGCCATCCGACAGGACCGGACGGGGCGATGTGTCGAACGGGTCCGCCTCGATGAGCGGTAGCGTGTTCTCGCCAGACGGATCGAGCGCGTAGGCGTAGGGTGTCGATTTTACTTCATAGGCCCTGAACAGGCCGAGAAGGGTTTCCGTCGCGGGGGTGGGCGCCGGGGTGAGCACCATTTCCTCGGCATGGGCGCGTAGCGTGTTCTCGGGCAGGACGCCTGTTGTCAAAAGTCGCAGCGTCGTCAGGGGGCCATGGGCCTCAAGCAGGAGGCGCATCGGGTCGTGGGCCTCCATGTTGGCCTTGGCGGCGAGCACATAGCCCGCGGTGACATCCGGTTCCTCGTAATCCTCGACCAGGGCGCGGTTGAGCAGGATGGTGCCGCCGGGGAGGGGCAGGGTCTCTTGCACGCCGCCGCGCAGCACGACGAGGCGCGAGACCTCGAGCCGTTCGGCGAGTCGTGAGAGGGCGGGAGTGGCGAGCATGCCGCGGCAGGGTTCGCCCGTGAGGCGGGTCAGTTCGGTTTCGATCTGGCGACCGATCTCGGCGCGTTTGGCATCGGGCACGACGCTCAGCGTATGGTCGAGAAGCGCGCCGGGCAGCCAGAACACGGCCAGCGCCGCGACGGAGGCCAGCGAGGCGGTGAGGCTGATGAGGCGGAGCCGGCCGGGGCGCGGGCGGCGGCGGTCGATCGCGGCGCGCAGGCTCTCGATGGCCTCGATCATCTGCGCCTCGCTCTCGTCGAGTTCCAGCGTCTCGCCGAGGTCGCCATCAGGGGCATAGATCGCCGGGCGTTCGCCCTTGTTGAGGCGTGCCACGGCGGGCAGGGACCAATGGGCGAGGGGACGGTCCTGAAGATCGGAGATGGTCAGGGTCGCTTCGCCAATGGAAACGATCACGTCCCGGCGCTGGGCCTCCGGGTCGGGTCGCCAAAGGCCGGAGGCCTCGAGCCGTTCGAATTTGGTTAGGGCCGTTTTGCTCATGTATGTCGCGCGGGCTGCTCTGCCTCTTGGAAGGGCGCAAGGATAGCACGGGGCAAGGGCGGGCGGCAATGCAGAGCGGGATTTACATTGACGGCTTCGGCGGCTAGGAACATGTCATGTTGACCGAAGTTTTGAAGATGAAAGCGTGCGCCTCCACGCGAATTACGATCCCGGCCTGAACCGCCGGGCCGGGTTTTCTTCTGCAACTTTCACGTGCCAAGCGTAAATCGTCGTGGCACGCAACAGAGGTTTCTTTCATGTCTTCAAATGAACCGACCCTGCACATGATCTGCGGGAAAATTGCCGCTGGCAAATCGACCCTCGCCGCCGAGCTGGCGCAGGCGCCGGGGCATGTGCGTCTTTCGGAGGATGCGTGGCTTGCGGCGCTCTACGGCGAGGAGATGGCCAACCTACAGGATTACGTGCGCTACGGCGCGCGGCTGCGCGCGGTCGTGGGGCCGCATGTGGCGGCGCTCCTGCGGGAGGGCGTGTCCGTGGTGCTCGATTTTCAGGCCAATACGCGCGAGGCGCGGGGCTGGATGCGGGGTATCCTTAAGGAGAGCGGGGCGGCGCATGTGCTGCATGTGCTTGATGTGCCGGACGAGGTTTGCCTCGCGCGGCTTGCGGCGCGCAACGCGGCGGGCGGGCATGAGTTTGCGCCGAGCGAAGCGCAGTTTCGCGAGATATCGCGCTATTTCAGCCTGCCGACGCCGGAGGAAGGCTTCGCGATCAAGTGGCATGGGTAGGGGACAAGGTTTTTCGAAAAGCCTTGTCCCCTTAATCACCAATAGGCGGGATCGTTGAGTGCGGAGGCGCAGGTTGCGGGGCCTTGCAGGGGGCGGAGCGGCGCACCTGTCAGGCTCTGCGCGATCCAGCCTTCGGGCTGGTTCAGGGGATGCGGCGCGGGAACGGTCTCGGTGCTGACCGGGGTGAAGCCCACCTTGCCATAGAAGGCCGGATCGCCATAGGTCACGGCGATGTCGATGCCTTCGGCGCGCAGGGAGTCGAGGGCGGCGATCAGCAGGGCCTGTCCGACGCCTTTGCCCTGGTGGTCGGTGGCGACGGCCATAGGCGAGAGGAGGAAGGCGGGGCGGTCGTCGCCTCCAAAGTGCAGGCGGGTGAAGATCGCGGCACCGATCGGCGCGCTGCCCTCTTCGGCGAGAAAGACCCGGAGGTCTTCGGGCGGCGTCCTGGAGAGGAGCGCCCCGGCAAGGGCTGCGATCAGGGCGCCTTCCTCGGCCCCTTCGGAGGCGGCGAAGGTCGCCTTGAACAGGGCTGTGATCTCGGCATGGCGGTCGCCGTGGCTGGCTTTGACCTGCATCTTGCTTTTCCCCTCAGAGGTTTTTTGCCTGCTCGCGCAGTTCGAATTTCTGAATCTTGCCGGTCGAGGTTTTGGGAAGTTCCTGGAACACGACCTTTTTCGGGGTCTTGAAGCCGGCCAGCGTTTCGCGGGCGAAGGCGATGACCTCTTCCTCGCTCGCCTCCTTGCCGGGGAGAAGCTCGACGAAGGCGCAGGGGACTTCGCCCCATTTTTCGTCCGGTTTGGCGACAACGGCGGCGAGCGAAATCGCCTCATGCGCCATCAAAGCGCCCTCGACCTCGACCGAGGAGATGTTTTCGCCGCCCGAGATGATGACATCCTTGGCGCGGTCGGCGATCTGGACATAGGTGTCGGGGTGATGCACGGCGATGTCGCCGGAATGGAACATGCCGCCCTCGAAGGCTTCGGCGGTGGCTTCGGGGTTCTTGTAATAGCCCTTCATGACACCATTGCCGCGGAACATGATCTCGCCCTGTGCGACGCCGTCGCGGGGGATGTCGTTGAGGTTGGAATCCGTGACGCGCAGTTCCTCGATACAGGGCATGGGCACGCCCTGGCGCGCCTTGACGGCGGCGCGCTCGTCGCCCTGGAGCGGGTTCCACTTGGCCTGCCAGGTGCATTCGGTTGCGGGGCCGTAGACCTCGGTCAACCCGTAGACATGGGTGATGTTGAAGCCGAAATTCTCGATCGCCTTGAGCGTTGCCGGGGCGGGGGGCGCGCCGGCGGTGAAGACCTCGACCGTGTGGTCGAAGGTGCGGCGTTCCTCGTCGAGCGCGTTGACGATCATGTTGAGGACGATGGGCGCGCCGCCGAAATGGGTCACGCCTTCGTAGTGGATCGCGTTGTAGATGGCTTGTGCCGTGATGTCGCGGCAGCAGACGATGGTGCCGCCAAGGAGCGGCATCATCCAGCTATGGCACCAGCCGTTGCAATGAAACAGCGGCACGATGGTCAGGTAGGTCGGGTGCAGCACCATGCGCCAGCTCACGACCTGGGCCATGGTGTTCAGGTAGGCGCCCCGGTGGTGATAGACGACGCCCTTGGGGCGGCCCGTGGTGCCGGAAGTGTAGTTGAGGGCGAGGCTTTCCCATTCGTCGGCGGGCATGATCCAGTCGAACGCGGGATCGCCGGAGGCGAGGAGGTCTTCGTAGGTCATGTGTCTGCCCGAGGCGTGCCAGCCGTCGAAATCATCGGCCACCTCGATGATCTTTGGCCCCTTGCCGTCGAGTAGCTCGATCGCGGCCTCGGCCAGTTCGAGGAATTGCGGATCGACCAGCACCACCTTGGCCTCGCCATGCTCGAAGATATAGGCGACGGTATCGACATCGAGGCGCATATTGATCGCGTTCAACACAGCCCCGCAGGCGGGCACGCCGAAATGCGCTTCGACATGGGCGGGCAGGTTGGGCAGGATCGTGGCGACCACGTTGCCCGGTTCGATCCCGAGCTTCACGAGGCCGGAGGCCAGCCGCGTGCAGCGCTCGTAATGTTGGGCATAGGTGGTGCGGTGCTTGCCATAGACCACGGCGAGGTGATCGGGCCAGACAGCGCGCGCGCGTTTGAGATGTGTCAGCGGTGTCAGCGGCGCGTAGTTCGCGGCGCATTTTTCCAGCCCGGTTTCATCAGCCATCCATCCCATCGGAGCCTCCTCCCTTGATTCCTCGGTGGTTTGTCGGTTTTACGACAGAACCGCGCAGCGATGGTAGATCGTATTGCTACGTAGAGGCGTGTTCAGGGAGAGAGAGCGCAGATGGATGAGGCAGGGAACAGGCCGCTCGCGGCCGCGTTGGCGATGTTGGTGGCCATGGCGGTGATCGGATTTGTCGATACGTTCATTGGCGAGATCGCCGAGACGGTCGGGTTATGGCAGTTCCATGCAATGCGGTCGGCCTTCATGGTGCCGCTTCTGATCCTGATGCCGGTGCTTGGCCTTGGCGTATTGCGCCCGCATCGGTGGGGCCGGGTTCTGGCGCGGTCGGCGGTGTTGTCGACCTCGATGATGCTCTATTTCGGGGCGCTGGGCCTGATGCCCGTGGCGCAGGCGCTGGCGGGGATGTTCACTTCTCCGATTTTCGTGTTGCTCATCAACGTGGCGGTCATGGGACAGCGGATCGGGATTTGGCGCGGTGGCGCGGTTCTGCTGGGCTTTGCCGGTATTCTTCTCGTGTTGCAGCCGGGGACGGAGGGGTTCGGCCCGGTGATGCTCATGCCGGTTGCGGCGGGGTTCTTTTACGCGGTGGCGGCCATCGCGACGCGCAGTTGGTGCGATGGCGAGAGCGCGGTGACGCTTCTTGGGGCGAATATGGCGATGTTGGGCGGGCTCGGGCTCCTGGTTTCGCTGGGCCTGTCGGCCTGGGGTGGGGAGAGCACGGGGTTCCTGCTGCGCGGCTGGACCTGGGAATTCGGTGCGGCGCTGCCGTGGATCATCATGCAGGCGGTGTGTTCGCTTGGGGCGGTGTTTCTCATCATCCGCGCCTACCAGATGGACATTCCCACGAATGTGGCGGTTTTCGAATATGCGGTGATGGGGTTCGGGCCGGTTTTCGCGTGGCTTCTTTGGGGGCAGGGGCTTGGCCTCTGGCAGGTGGCGGGAATCGCGCTCATCGTGGCTGCGGGGCTTACGATCGCGCTCCGGTCGCGGAACGGCCGGGTCTGAACCGGGGTGCGCGCCGCATGATATAGCGGATTTCAGGGGATTGTTCCAGGATGTGAAACAATGCCCCGAAAGGGCCGTTTTTCGTCCCTCATGGTTCCTTAGATTTTTACGCAGATTGTCTTCAGTGCAACCAGAACAGCCAAACTGAAGGGGATGTTATGTTTGGATGGGTGAATTCAGGGCCAAGCTTCGTGCGTCCGGCACAGCGGGAGACATATTATCGCGATCCGGTGCTGAATGGCGCCGGGTGCGGATTGGTCGAGGGCACCACCGTGGCGACGGAAGACGGCTGGCGCGCGGTGGAGACCCTGCGCAAGGGGGAGAGCGTCCTGACATTCGACGGTGGCGCGCGGCGGGTGATTGCCGTGCTCCGCGATCAGATCTGGGGCGGTATCGGCGCCTGTCCCGAGCACCTCTGGCCGCTGCATGTGCCGGAAGACGTGATCGGGAACGGGCGGGAGATGCTTGTCATGCCGCACCAGGGCGTCTTGATCGAATCCGACGAGATCACGGATCAATGGGGCGATCCTTTCGCGGTTGTGCCGGCGGCGGCGCTTGCGGTCCTGGACGGGGTCGAGCGCGAGGAACCCTATGGCACGGTCGAGGTCGTGCTGCCGATTTTCGAAGAGGACCAGATGATCTTTACCGATCAGGGGGCCTTGACCTTCTGTCAGGCCCATTGGGGTGTGAGCGTGGGATATGTCCCGAAACATGGCGCGGCGCAGAACTACAATATGCTGCCACTCACGGTTGCGGCGCGTCTGCTCAAGGAGAGCTACATGGCCGACAATGTCGATTACGGCATGGCCTGAGCAAGACATGTTCCGCGAAACTGAAAACGCCCGGCCATGAGGACCGGGCGTTTTCGTTTCCGTCTGACCGTCAGTCTCAGGCCGCGGCGGCCTCGGGACCAAAGCGACCATAGAAGCTCTGGCCCTTGTCGGCCATCTCGCGCAGGAGCGGCGGGCAGGCGAAACGGTCGCCATATTTGGCCTGAAGCGCATCGCATTTCTCGGCAGCCCAAGGCGCGCCGACAATGTCGAGCCAGGAGAAGGGACCGCCGGACCAAGGCATGAAGCCCCAGCCGAGGATCGCGCCCACGTCGCCTTCGCGGATGTCTTCGAGCACACCGGCCTCGAGCGCGCGCACGGCTTCGAGCACCTGCGCAAAGATCAGGCGATGCTGCACCTCGGTCACGTCCGGTTGGTCTTCGGCCAGGGGGAACTTGTCATTGAAGCCTTCCCAGTAGCCAAGGCGCTTGCCCTTCTCGTCATAGTCGAAGAACCCGGCCTTGGATTTGCGACCCAAGCGGCCTTCGTCGACCATCCAGAAGGTCACGTCATCGGCAATCGACTTCGGGTAGGCATCGCCCATGGCTTCCATCGTCGCCTTGGCGATCTTGGCGCCGAGGTCGAGCGAGGTTTCATCCACAAGCTGGATCGGGCCTACGGGGAAGCCCAGCAACTGGGCCGCGTGGTCGATCAGCGGACGGCTCACGCCTTCGCCCGCCATCATCACACCCTCGTTGATGTAAGGAATGATGCAGCGGTTGGCATAGAAGAAGCGGTCATCGTTGACGACGATCGGCGTCTTGCGGATCTGGCGCACGTAGTCGAGCGCCTTGGCCACGGCCCGGTCGCCGGTTTCGCGGCCCTTGATGATCTCGACCAGCGCCATCTTCTCGACCGGCGAGAAGAAGTGGATGCCGATGAACTGATCCGGGCGCACGGAGGCCTTGGCCAGACCGGTGATCGGCAGGGTCGAGGTATTGGAGGCAAAGATCGCATCCTCGGGAATGATCGCCTCGACCTTCTGGGTCATCTCGGCCTTGACCTTGGTGTCTTCGAACACGGCCTCGATGATGAGGTCCACATCCGCAAGCGCGTCGAGATCGGTCGTGGCGTTGATCTTGGCCAGAAGCGCCTCTTTCTTCTCGGGGGTCGCTTTCTTGCGGGCAATGCCCTTGTCCATGTAGCTTTCCGAGTAGGCCTTGCCGCGGTCGGCGGCTTCCTGCGTCTGGTCGATGAGGACCACGTCGATGCCCGCCTTGGCCGAGACAAGCGCGATGCCTGCGCCCATCATGCCCGCGCCGAGCACGCCAACTTTCTTGACCCGCTGGTCGGGCACGTCGGGGCGGTTGGCGCCTTTCTCGAGCGCTTCCTTGTTGAGAAAGAGCGACCGGATCATCGCCGAGGAGGACGGGTTCAACAGAACATGGGTGAACCAGCGCGCCTCGATCTTGAGGGCGGTGTCAAACGGCACCTGGGCGCCTTCATAGACCGCCGACAGAAGCGCCTTGGCCGCCGGGTAGACGCCCCATGTATTGCCGTTCACCATGGCATTGGCGCCCACGAAGGTCATGTAGCCGGCCGGGTGATAGGGATCGCCGCCGGGCATCTTGTAGCCCTTCTCGTCCCACGGCTTGACGATCTTCGGTTCCGAAAGCACCCATGCGCGCGCGTCGGCCATCGGGTCGTCGCTGACTTCGTCGATGATGCCTGCGGACTTGGCCTTGGCCGGATCGACCATTTTGCCCTGAAGCAGGAAGGGCGAGGCGGCCATGGCGCCCATCTTGCGCACGAAGCGCGTCGTGCCGCCCGCGCCGGGGAAGATCCCGACCATGATTTCCGGCAGGCCGATGCGGGCCTTGGGATTGTCGGCGGCAAAGATGCGGTGACAGGCCAGCGGCAGTTCGAGGCCGATCCCCGCGGCGGTGCCGGGAAGCACGCAGGCCACGGGTTTGCCGCCCTTGTTGGTCTTGGGGTCCATGCCGGCGCGTTCGATCTTGCGCAGGAGCTTGTGCATCTGCATGATGCCCTCGAACAGGCCCTTGGCCGGGTCGTCGCCCGCCTGTTCCTTCATCACGGCAAGGAGGTTGAGGTCCATGCCGCCTGCAAAGGAGCCGTCCTTGCCCGAGGTGATGACGATGCCTTTGACGGCGTCGTCGGCCATGGCCTTGTCAAAGCAGGCGTCAAGCTCTTCGAGGCCCACGAAGGACATCACGTTCATGGATTTGCCGGGCACGTCCCATGTGATGGTGGCGATGCCGTCGGCGTCGGTCGCGTAGTGGAATTCGGTCATCTTGTCTCTCCTTACACGCGTTCGATGATGGTGGCTGCGCCCATGCCGGACGCGATGCAGAGGGTTGCGAGGCCGACTTCCTTGTCCGAGCGTTCCAACTCGTCCAGAAGCGTGCCGATGATGATCGCGCCGGTCGCGCCGAGCGGGTGGCCCATGGCGATGGAGCCGCCATTGACGTTAACGAGCGAGGGATCGACATCGAACGCCTGCTGGAAGCGCAGCACGACCGAGGCGAAGGCCTCGTTGACCTCGAACAGGTCGATGTCGGAGATCGCCATGCCGCTATCGGCGAGGATCTTCCGGGTCGCGGGCACGGGGCCGGTCAGCATGATCGTCGGATCGGTGCCGATCTTGCAGGTCTGGCGGATGCGGGCGCGCGGCTTGAGGCCGTATTTCTTGCCGAATTCCGCGTTTCCGATCAGCACACCGGCCGAACCGTCCACGATGCCCGAGGAATTCCCGGCGTGGTGGATGTGGTTGATCTTGTCGAGATGGGGATATTTCATCATCGCGATCTTGTCGAAACCGGGCATGACTTCGCCCATCTCGGCGAAGGAGGCCTTGAGGCTGCCGAGCGCCTGCATGTCGGTGCCGGGGCGCATATATTCATCCGTGTCGAGAATGGTCAGCCCGTTCACGTCCGTCACGGGAATGATCGACTTGCCAAAGCGGTTGTCGGCCCAGGCCGCGGCGGCGCGGTTCTGGGATTCCACGGCCAGCGCGTCGGCCATGTCGCGGGTAAAGCCATATTCGGTCGCGATGATGTCGGCGGAGATGCCTTGCGGCACGAAGTAATGCTCCATGGCGACGGTCGGGTCCACGGCCACGGCCGCGCCATCCGATCCCATGGGCACGCGGCCCATCATCTCGACGCCGCCGGCGATATAGGCCTCGCCCGCGCCACCGCGGACCTGGTTGGCGGCGAGGTTCACGGCTTCCATGCCCGAAGCACAGAAGCGGTTGATGGCAAGGCCGGGGATCGATTCATCGAGGTCGGAGGCGAGCACGGCGGTGCGTGCAAGGCAGCCGCCCTGTTCCTTGACCTGGGTGACATTGCCCCAGATCACGTCTTCGACGGCATGGCCGTCGAGGCCGTTGCGGTCCTTGAGCGCGTTCAGCACCGTTGCGGAGAGGCGCACCGAGGTCACCTCGTGCAGGGCGCCATCCTTGCGGCCCTTGCCACGCGGGGTGCGCACGGCGTCATAGATATAGGCTTCGGTCATCATGGGTCTCCTTTATCAGGCACAGTATCAAGCCCGGTCCGCGGGGGAGCCGGGCATCAGGTCGTAGGGGTGTTTCCACCCCGGTGTGTTTTGAATGTTGGTCAGCCAGCGGTCGATATTGGGCCAGTCGGCCCGATCGAAGCCGAAGGGCTCGGGGTAGAACAGGTAGCCGCAGCATGACAGATCAGCATTGGTCATCGCGTCGCCGACGATCCAGTCGCGGCCCGCAAGATGCTCGTCCAGCGTCTTGTAGGCGGCTTTGAGGCGGCCCTGCATGAAACCGATGACTTCGGCGGGGCGTTTGTCCTCGGGCAGGAAGTTCATCAGGAAGCGGGTCATGCCGGCCTGTGACGAGAGCTTGTGATTGTCCCAAAGCACCCAGCGCAGGATTTCGCGGCGCTCGTCAGAGGTGGTGCCGCCGAACTTGCCGGATTTCTCGGTCACGTAGTCCTGGATCACGCCGGATTGCGTCAGGGTCAACGCGCCATCTTCCATGATCGGTGCTTCGCCCATGACGTTCTTGGCGCGAAACTCCGGGCTGCGATTGATGCCGGAAAAGAAATCGACATAGACCGGCTCCCAGTCGAGGCCGGAAAGCTCCAGCGCCAGAGCCGCCTTGTAGGCGTTGCCGCTTTCGCCGAAGCAGTGAAGTTTGATGGTCATGGCGTCCTCCCAGTCGTCCGTGCCGCTTTTTGGTCCCGCGAGGCGGCGGGGGTTTCACACCCCCGCACCCCCGTGGAGTATTTTTACAGAGAAGAAGGGGGGGGCGGTTTACCGGGCATTAAGGTTAACGCGCCACCTTCTGTCTTGCGGTACAGGCTGGAGAGCCGATGACCGCCAGAGGAGAAGCTCCGTCGTCCCGCCCGGGTGCGTCCAAGACAGACCGCGGCCGGATGGCGGAGTGGACCTCCCCTGTCTTCTTCTCTGGAAAAATACTCAAAAAAATCCCTCCGTGCCGAAAGCGCTGTGCCTGTCATGCCGGGCGGGGCGTTCTCCTTCTTGCGCTTCAAAGGCGAGGGCGGGGAGACCCCCGCCCGTGCCGATATGTGTTGTGCTCAGAACGCCTCGGCGTCCAGCGCCATCACGGTGTCGGCGCCCGATTGGATGCGTGCGAGGTGCATCGCGGTCGCGGGCAGGCGACGAGCCATGTAGTAGCGCCCCGTGGTGATCTTCGTCTCGTAGAACGCTGCGTCGCCATGACCTGCGGCCAGTGCGGCGTTGGCGGCCTTGGCCATCTTCGCCCACATCAGGCCGAGGCAGACATGGCCGAAGAGGTGCATGAAATCATACGAGCCGGCGAGGGCATTGTTGGGGTTCTTCATGCCGTTCTGCATGAAATACATGCCCGCGGTCTGAAGATCCTTGGACGCGGCTTTGAGCGGTTCGATGAAGTCCTTGAGGGCTTCGTCTTCGCTGTTTTCCTTGCAGAAGGCCTTGACCATCTCGAAGAAGGCCATGACATGCTTGCCGCCGTCCTGGCCGAGTTTGCGACCGACGAGATCGAGCGCCTGAACGCCGTTGGCACCCTCGTAGATCATCGCGATCCGGGCGTCGCGGGTGAATTGCGACATGCCCCATTCCTCGATATATCCGTGGCCGCCATAGACCTGTTGGGCCAGCACGGTCATGTCATAGCCCTCGTCGGTGAGGAAGCCCTTGATGACCGGGGTCATCAGCGAGATCAGCCCGTCGGCCTCCTTGTCGCCCTTGCGGTGGGCGGCGTCGATCAGGGTTGCGCCCCAGAGGATGAAGGCGCGGGCGCCCTCGGCAAAGCTCTTCTGGTCCATCAGCGAGCGGCGGATGTCGGGATGCACGATCAGCGGATCGGCGGGGCCGTCGGGGTTCTTGGCGCCGGTCACGTCGCGGCCTTGCAGGCGGTCCTTGGCATAGTCCACGGCGTTCTGGTAGGCGACCTCGGCCTGGGCGAGGCCCTGCATGCCGACGCCGATCCGGGCTTCGTTCATCATGGTGAACATGGCGCGCATGCCCTTGTGCTCTTCGCCGAGCAGGTAGCCGGTCGCCTCGTCATAGTTGAGCACGCAGGTCGAGTTGCCGTGGATGCCCATCTTCTCTTCGATATTGCCGACCGAGACGCCGTTGCGGGCGCCGATATTGCCCTCGTCATCGACGATGAATTTCGGCACGATGAAGAGCGAGACACCCTTGATGCCTTCGGGGCCGCCGGGAATCTTGGCAAGGACGAGGTGCACGACGTTGTCGGACATGTCGTGGTCGCCGGCGGAGATAAAGATCTTCTGGCCGGAAATCTTGTAGGTGCCGTCGCCCTGCGGTTCGGCCTTGGTGCGCATGAGGCCGAGATCGGTGCCGCAATGGGGCTCGGTCAGGTTCATGGTGCCGGTCCATTCGCAGGAGACCATCTTGGGCAGCCACTTGTTCTTCTGTTCATCGGTGCCGTGGGCGAGGATGGCAGAGGCGGCGCCATGGGTCAGGCCCTGGTACATGGTGAAGGCCTGGTTGGCCGCCGAGAACATTTCGCCAACAGCGGTGCCGAGCACGTAGGGCATGTTCTGGCCACCATATTCCTCGGGCATGTCGAGGCCGGGCCAGCCGCCTTCCTTGACCTGTTCGAACGCTTCCTTGAAGCCGGTGGGCGTATAGACCACGCCGTTTTCGAGGCGGCATCCCTCGGTGTCGCCCACCACGTTCAGCGGGGCGAGCACTTCGGTGGTCAGCTTGCCGGCTTCTTCGAGCACGGCATTGGTGAAGTCGGTTTCCAGCTCGTCATAGCCGGGGATGTCGGACCCGGAGACGTTCAGCACATCGTGCAGAACGAACTGCATGTCTTTGACGGGGGCTCTATAGGTCGGCATCAGATCTCTTCCCTTATTACTCTGCTGCTTTTTTCGTATGGCTCATGGAGGCGATGACTTTCTCGCCCCATTTGAGCTGTTCCTTGAGGTCGTCGATGGCCTCGTTCAACTCGTCGCGTTGTTCTTCCATGTCCTTAAGCCGCGCCTGGGCGACTTCGTAGGTGCGCTGGAGCTGGGTCGCCTGCTGGTCGCCCATGTCGTAGAGGTCGAGCAACTGGCGGATTTCCTCGAGCGAAAAGCCGAAACGTTTGCCGCGCAGGATCAGCTTGAGCCGGGCGCGGTCTCGCTTGGTGAACAGGCGCTTCTGGCCTTCGCGGATCGGGAACAGGAGTTCCTTGGCTTCGTAAAACCGCAAGGTGCGCGGGGTGACGTCATAGGCGTCGCACATCTCGCGAATGGTCATCGTTGCATCGTGCATGGCGGATACCCTGAGCTTGGCGTTCGTCATGATATTTGGTGTCTGAACGCCGGGTTACAATGATGCTTGACGTTAACGTAACTATAACGCCGCGTCACTTGCAAAGTTGACGTGGCGTCTGTGAAGGTAAGGTGACAGGCGGCGCAAGATCACGACATTTTGACGCGACGTCGTGCGCAAACGGCGCAGGAATGACGCAGAAAAAAGCCCCGGTCGCGGGGCGTCGGGGCTTTGGGCGGTGGGGGGGATCAGAAGGACTTCAAGAGATGTTCGGTCTTGTTGCGCAGGGTTTTCAGCTCGTGCATGGCTTCTTCGAGTTGGCTTTTCTGCTCTTCGAGCTCGGCGAATTGCCGGTCGGCCATCTCGATGAAGGCACGCATCTGGGCCTCGGTGCCGTCCTGTTCGTAGATCAGGAGCCATTGGCGGATGTCTTCGAGCTTGATGCCGAATCTGCGTCCGCGCATGATCAGGGTCATGCGGGCGATTTCGCGCGGGCCGAAAAAGCGCGAACGGCCTTCGCGCTCGGGCTGCAAGAGTTCGATATACTCGTAATAGCGCAGGGTGCGCGGCGTGACATCGAACCGTGCGCACATTTCCTTGAAGCTGAGCCGGGTTTCGGACATTTCGCGTTTCTCCCTCCGGCGGAAACTTAGGACGCTGCGTGAGAAGGTGCAACCGCCCCCTTGCCGCGTGTGCGAAATAGGGATCATAGTCTAGGCCAATAGACAAGGAGCGAAAAATGGACTCGGCAAAGATCAAGATGGCGGAACAGTTCATCAGCCTTGTGCCGCATTGCAAGGCGCTGGGCATGAAGCTCACCTTGATCGAGGATGGCGTGGCGGAGATGGCACTCCCCTATGACCGGAAACTCGTCGGCGACCCGGAGACGGGGGTGCTTCATGGCGGGGCGATCTCGGCGCTGATGGATACCTGTTGCGGCACCGCGGCGATGAGCCATCCGTCCTCGCCCGCGGGCACGGCGACGATCGACCTTCGGATTGACTACATGCGCGCGGCAACACCGGGCCAGGATGTCACGACGCGGGCCGAATGCTATCACATCACGCGGTCGGTTGCCTTCGTGCGCGCGACGGCGTTTGACGCGGACAAGGAACGCCCCGTGGCCACGGCCTCGGGCGCCTTTACGGTGGAGGGGAAATGATGGCGATGAAGACACCCGAACCCGTGCAGGTCGTCAAGCAACGCCGCGATGCGGCGCTGAGCGCGCTGGTGCACGGGGTGCCTTACGTGCAGTTTCTCGGGATCGAGTTCGACCGGCGCGGCGATGAATTGACGGCGGTGATGCCCTATGATGACGGGCTGATCGGCAACCCGATGATACAGGCCTTGCATGGCGGTGCGATTGCGGGGTTCCTCGAGGTCACGGCGGTGATCGGGCTGGCGTGGTCGGTGCTCTGGGAAGAGCTTGAAAACGGCGAGATGCATATCGACGATCTCACCGCCGGGCAAATGCCGCGCATGCCCAAGACGATTGATTTCAACGTCGATTACCTGCGTTCGGGGCTGCCGCGCGATTCCTATGCGCGGGCGCGGGTCAACCGCTCGGGGCGGCGCTATGCCAGTGTGCATGTGGAAGCCTGGCAGGACCAGCGCGCGCGGCTGTTTGCACAGGCGACAGGGCATTTCCTGATGCCGCCACGCGACAATGGCTAGGGTCGGTGAGGTCACGCATCGACGCGTTCTTGCGACGGCTATTCCGATTGTGATTTCCAATGCCACCGTGCCGATCCTTGGCGCGGTGGATACCGGCGTGGTCGGCCAGCTTGGCGATGCTGCGCCCATCGGGGCGGTGGGAATCGGCGCGGTGATCCTGACCGGGATCTATTGGCTCTTCGGGTTCCTGCGCATGGGCACGACCGGTCTCACGTCACAGGCGTACGGGGCAGGGCGCGCCGGAGAGGTGTCGGCCATGCTGACCCGTGCCTTGATGATCGGCTTGGCGGCGGGGGCGGGCCTCCTGCTGTTGCAATGGCCCCTGTTCTGGCTTGGTTTTGCCCTGTCGCCCGCGAGCGCGCAGGTGGAGGGGCTTGCGCGGGACTATCTTGCGATCCGGGTCTGGAGCGCACCGGCGGCGATTGCCCTTTATGGTGTCAATGGCTGGCTCATCGCGCTTGAGCGGACGCGGGCGGTGCTCTTGTTGCAGATCTGGATGAACGGGCTGAATATCCTGCTCGACCTGTGGTTCGTGCTTGGCCTTGGTTGGGGCGTCGAGGGGGTTGCCATCGCGACCTTCCTTGCGGAATGGAGCGGGCTGGGTTTCGGGCTTTGGCTTTGCCGGGATGCGTTTCGGCAACCCGCGTGGCGCGATTGGGGGCGGGTTTTCGACGCGGTGCGCCTGCGCGAGGTGATGGGGGTCAATACCGACATCATGCTGCGCTCGCTCATGCTTCAGGCGATCTTCATGTCCTTCCTGTTTCTCGGTGCGCGGTTCGGGGATGTGACGCTCGCGGCGAACCAGGTGCTGATGCAGTTCCTCGCCATATCGGCCCATGCGCTTGACGGGTTCGCCTTTGCCGCCGAGGCCATCGTGGGGCAGGCGCTCGGGGCGCGGGACCGGGCGACGCTGCGTCGGGGGGCGTGGCTCGCGAGCCTGTGGAGCACCGTTATCGTTCTGGGCGTGTCGGTGTTCTACCTGGTGTCAGGTGGGTGGCTGATTGATCTTCTGACCACGGCGCCGGAGGTGCGGGCGGAGGCGCGTCGCTACTTGCCGCAGGTGGCGCTTGCGCCGCTTCTCGGGGTGGCGGCGTTCATGCTCGACGGGATTTTCATCGGTGCGACACGCACGCGCGACATGCGCAACATGATGGCGCTCTCGCTGGTGATCTATGTTCTGGCGGCGCTGGCGTTGATCCCGCTCTTGGGCAATCACGGGCTTTGGATCGCGCTGCTGATCTCCTTCGTGGCACGCGGCCTGACCCTTGGCCTGCGCTACCCGGCGCTGGAGCGCGCGGCAGAGGTCTGAGCGGCGCTCAGTCGGAGACCTTGCGCGCCGTGGCGGCGGCGGCGCGGATTTCCTCGGCGATCTCCTCGGCCTCTTCGGGCGAGAAATCCATCGGGATTTCCATGCCATCCGCCTCGATGAAGATCCGCACGAAGCCCTGGTCGGTGGGGCCGATCTGAAGGTTGGCTTCGATGTCGCGTTCGGTATTGATGCCCATTGCGGTTCTCCTCGTGGCTGGCGTTTCGCCTATCGCGAAGCGCGTCGCTTGGCAAGATGGCAAGGCGGCATGACTGGCATCGGAGAGCGACCAGAAGGGGCGAAAAAATCACGATTCCAGACTTGCAATCGCCGGACGCTGACGATAAATCGCCTCCAGTGCCGCCTTAGCTCAGTTGGTTAGAGCGCCTGATTGTGGATCAGGAGGTCCCCCGTTCGAGCCGGGGAGGTGGTACCACTCTTCTCTTTCAGTTCTGATTGATTTCGATGCTCTGGCGCAGGGCGCTGGTCATCTGGTCGTAGATCAGGATGCGGTTGTCGTCGGTCACCACGGCCCACCAGCCCTCGCCGATGGTCAGCGCCGTGGCGTTGACGCCTTCGGGCAGCATGATTTCGGAGGGCATGGTCGGGCCGGTCTCACTGAGGCGGATGACAATCAGCGCGACAACCACTAGAAGGCCGACAATCATGATCCCTGTCAGGCCGGTTACAAGCAGGCGCAGGAATCGCAAGTTCGCCGGTTCAGCCGGTTCGGGAGTCTCGTTCATGGTCTCATCCCTTGTTTCGTTCCGGATCACTTCGGACCCGCCCAAGCGTCTTGATAAGGCGCTTTCGCGCGATGTGCCAGAAGAAGCGGCGCTGTCGCGCACGCGGCTGGCGCGGCTTCTGGGCGAGGGAGCGGTGCGGCTCAACGGGGCGGTGGTCACGGATGCCAAGGCCAGGGTCGCCGAGGATGACCTTGTGGAAATTTCCGTGCCAGTCGCCGATGAGAGCCATATCGGACCGGAGGATATCGCGCTCGACGTGGTCCATGAAGATGCGGACCTCATCGTCATCAACAAGCCTGCGGGGATGGTCGTTCACCCGGCGCCGGGGACGCCCGGCGGCACGCTTGTGAACGCGCTTTTGCACCATTGCGGCGAGAGCCTTTCGGGGGTTGGCGGGGTGCAGCGCCCCGGTATCGTGCACCGGATCGACAAGGAAACCTCGGGGCTTCTCGTGGTGGCGAAATCGGATCGCGCGCACCAGGGTCTTGCGGCACAGTTCGAGAAACACACGGTGGAGCGGTATTACAAGGCGGTGGTTTACGGCGTGCCGGATGCCAATGATCCGCGCCTGCGGGGCGTGAAAGGCGTCAGTTTCGAGAGCGGCAATATCATGCGCATCACGACGCAGCTTGCCCGGCACAAGACGGACCGGCAGAAACAGGCGGTGCTGTTCCATGGCGGGCGGCACGCGGTGACGCGGGCGCGGATTGTCGAGCCGTTCGGAGCGCCTGCGGTGGCGGCCCTGGTGGAATGCTGGCTCGAGACCGGGAGGACGCACCAGATCCGGGTGCATATGGCCCATGCGGGGCATGGGTTGATTGGTGATCCGGTCTATGGCGGCAAGCGCAAGCTCTCGGAAAAGGCGCTGTCGCCCAAGGGAATCGCGGCGGCCAAAGGGTTTGCCCGCCAGGCGCTTCACGCGGCGGTATTGGGGTTTGAACATCCGGTGACGGGCGAGATGATGCGGTTCGAGGCGTCGCTGCCCGAGGACATGGCAGAGTTGATCGCGGCGCTTCGGGGTTAGGCACGGGCCATCGCGCAGCGCGCGTGCGGACGTGATGCCGATGCACCGGACCCTGCCATGCGCGGCACCGTGATGTGCACATTTGCAGGGAATCCTCTGCGATGCCGGGTTTTACCGATATAAAGCACACAACCGCGTGAGCCGATGGTAATCTTCGTGGAAAAGCGACGGGATCGCCTTCATATCGCGTTAAGAAATAGAAGGCAGGTGCTTGAAAGCCCGTTAGCGCCAACCTATCTCGATGTTAAGCCATGTTACATTGGAGGGGCAGTATGAGTAACTATGCAAATCTGCCGGCACCGACGCCGGAAGGCGGTCTGAACCGCTACATGCAGGAAATCCGCAAGTTCCCGCTTCTGGAGCCGGAAGAGGAATACATGCTGGCCAAGCGCTGGGTCGAGCAGGAAGACACCGAGGCGGCGCATAAGATGGTGACATCGCATCTGCGTCTCGCGGCGAAAATCGCCATGGGCTATCGCGGCTATGGCTTGCCGCAGGCCGAGGTGATCTCGGAGGCCAATGTGGGCCTGATGCAGGCGGTGAAGCGATTTGACCCGGAAAAGGGATTCCGCCTTGCGACCTATGCGATGTGGTGGATTCGGGCCAGCATCCAGGAATATATCCTGCGCTCCTGGAGCCTTGTGAAGCTTGGCACGACCTCGGCGCAAAAGAAGCTGTTCTTCAACCTGCGCAAGGCGAAGGCGCGTATCGGCGCACTTGAAGAGGGCGACCTGCGTCCCGAGAACGTCAAGCAGATTGCGCATGACCTCGGGGTGACCGAGGACGAGGTGATCTCGATGAACCGTCGCATGAGCGGCGGGGATGCCTCGCTCAACGCCCAGATCGGGACCGAGGGCGAAGGCACGATGGAGTGGCAGGACTGGCTCGAGGACGAGGATGCCGACCAGGCGGCGGATTACGAGGCACGCGACGAGCTTGAGGCGCGCCGTGCGCTTTTGGCCGAGGCGATGGATGTGCTCAACGATCGTGAGAAGGACATCCTCGCGCAGCGGCGCCTGGCCGACAAGCCGGTGACGCTGGAAGAGTTGAGCGGGCAATATGACGTCAGCCGCGAACGCATTCGCCAGATCGAGGTGCGCGCCTTCGAAAAGCTCCAGAAGCGGATGCGGACCCTGGCGGCAGAGCAGGGACTCTTGACCTCGGATTGATCCCTGTGTGGGCGGCTGAACCGAAGATTTTGAAAGGCGGTGCAGCAGCGCCGCCTTTTCATTTGCAAGCGTTGGTTGATGCCTTGGGGAACGGCTGGCACCGGGCGTAACGAGATCATCTTGTTTTGTCAGATGTGGGGCGTTCAGCTTTCCCACGGGGGCGGCACGGGCACGCCATTCACGCGCACCTCGCCTTCCTCGTTGTCGAGCACCACGGGACAGTCAAAGAGCATGAGCGTGGGGCGCACGCCAAAGCGCCCCTCCATCCAGTCGGCCCAGCCCTCGTTGAACCATGCCGCGGCATCTTCACGGCTGTCGAATTCATAGACCCCGCCGCCGCCATCCTCGTTGTTGAGATAGTATTTGCGACGCAGACCCTTAACGTTGTGAAAAATCTTCGTGTATTCAAGGGACTGCGTGGCCACGAGATCATGGGGGCGTTTGCCTCCGGGGAGCGGAATCTGGACAAGGGCGATGATCATCGCGACCTCCTCAGTTCAGCCGCGCGCGCAAAACGCGGATCATGTTCCCGCCCATAACCTTGCGAATCTGCGTCTCGTCCAGGCCGATATCCATAAGCGCCTGGGTCAGGGCCGCAAGTTCGGACGTGTCAAAGGCGGTGGCGACCGAGCCGTCGAAATCCGAGCCGAGCGACACGTGATCCTCGCCCACGAGGTCGATGGCGGCCTTGATCGTTTTGGCGATCCCGGCGGGGCTGTCGTCGCAGGTCACGTCGGCCCAGTAGCCGATGCCGATCACGCCGCCCGTCGCGGCAATGCGCTGCATCAACTCGTCCGGGTAGTTGCGTTTGACGGGGCAGTTGCCGTGGATGCCGGTATGGCTCACGACAAGGGGGATGTCGGTGATGGCGAGCACATCCTCGGCCACCTGCGGGCTGGAATGGGCGATGTCGAGGATCAGGCCGCGATCGACCACGGCCCGCACCAGTTCGCGGCCAAGGGCGGTCAGCCCGTGATTGCCGTCACCATGCAGCGAACCGCCGATGGCGTTGTCGAAGAAATGCTGTAGCGCGATCAGGCGATAGCCTGCGTCTTGCAGGCCTTGCAGGTTCTCGAGTTGCCCTTCGAGCGGATGCGCGCCCTCGATCCCGAGGAGGCCGCCGACAACGTCCTTGCCTGCCGCGCGCGCGGCGAGGAGGGTATCGAGATCGGCCTCGGACTTGATGATGTGCAGGCGGCCATCGGATTTCTCTTGGAAATCATGGAGTTTCTGGGCCTGGTAGAGGGCGCGTTCGTAGAGCGAGGACCACGTGCGCATGGGCCAGAGCTGTCCGACGGCGAGGAGGGTGATGTTGTCCATGGTGTCGGTTTCGTTGTGCTCATAGTTCTGGCCGGCGGGGGACTTGGTCACGGCGGTAAAGACCTGCACGGCGACATTGCCCTCGATGAGACGGGGGATGTCCACCTGGCCGCGGGTGCCGCGCTCGAGAAGGTCGCGCTTCCAAAGCAGGCTATCGGCATGCCAGTCGCCGATCGTGAGCGTGTCGTGAAGGGCCTGCGCCTCGGGGGAGACGGGGTAGGGATCATGATCGGCGACGGCGTTGCGCATGTTCTCGACATAGGCGGGGGCGAATGTGACAAAGGCGATGAAGGCGATGAGGCCTAGCAGCAAAAGTCGGCCAAGCCATTTTCCGAACGTGCGCATGGTTTTCTCCCTTTTGTCGCAGGGTAGGCGCGTCGGAGATTCGCGCAAAGGGTGACGTGACGGGATCGCCGCGCTAGGATCGGGGGGAAAGGAGACCGCCATGGCCGGAGGATGGGCGCGCGACGGCGCGGTGAGCGAGCAGATCGAGGCGACGATCAGCGATGAGCTTCAGCGCATGAAGGCGCGAAAAACCCTTGTGGGAGAAAGCCTTACCCATTGTGCCGAATGTGAGGAGGAGATCCCCGAGGCGCGGCGCAGGGCCATTCCGGGGGTGAAGCTCTGCATCGACTGCCAGCAGGAACGCGACGGTGCGCAGAAGGCGCGTGGCGGGATCAACCGGCGTGGCAGCAAGGATAGCCAACTCAAGTAAGGGGCGCGACTCAAGGCGTTAACGGCGCTGAGGGCGTGCGGTATTACGTCGGTATCACGTCGGTATTGCGTCGGTATCGACCTCGGAAATCGCATCGTTAACGTATCGTGCGGGGTTACGATTTCTTTAAAGAAATCGGTTCGGAATTTTTTGAAAATTCCGGGCGCGGGTCGTGAGGGCTTTCCTCGGGTGAGAGGCTCGGCGATAGTTCGGGGCGAAACAGGACGACAGGAGGCCCCGATGGCCGAGAGAGATTTCGCCGAGAGAGATTTCAAGGTGCGCGCCCTTGGCGAGATCGCCATCCGCTGTGTGGATCAACCGGCGATGATCGCCTTTTACCGGGATGTGATCGGGCTTGAGCCGATGAACGACCCGGAGAGCCCGATTGCGTTCTTGAAGATCGCCGAGGGCTTTGCCGGGCACACGACGATCCTCGCTCTGTTTCGCCATGACATCGCGGCGGCAGGCCGGACGCCCGCAGGCAAGACGCCGCCCGCGACCGGGGCGGGGTCATCGCTGCACCACATTGCCCTCACCGTGCCGTGGGAAGAGCAGGAGGCGGTCATGGCGTGGTACGAGTCGCTCGGGCAGGAGTATAACGTCGAGTATTTCGACTGGGTCGGCTGGCGCGGGGTGTTCACCTTCGATCCCGATGGCAACACCGTGGAGCTTGTTGCGCAAGACCCGACATGGCGCGCACCCACGGAGGGGTGACGGAGTGGCGTAGGGTGGGTTGAAAACCCACCCTACG